>OCZV010000728.1_pt1 | contig 11809 bp, 8 predicted proteins | sample 1539051 | NCBI WGS metagenome assembly OCZV01 (sample SAMEA3113581, study PRJEB22503) | soil metagenome
CCCCACGCCGGCGCCCTATCCCCCGGCCGCGTCCGTGCCGGCGTCTCCAGACGAGCCTCCGCCCGCGGGCGGCACGCGCTACGAGGTCACGATCCGGCTCGTCAACGGCGAGCGGGTCGAGGCGGGCACGTTCCCGGAGCTCGGCGCCGCCAAGGAGGCCGCCAAGGCGCTGATGGCCCAGGTGACTGCGGCGGGACCGGGCGAGTGGCCGTTCGTGAGCGGACGCTTCCTGAAGCCGGACACGATCGTCTCCGTGGACATCGCGGAGGTCGCGGCCGGCGGCCCCGCTCAGGCCTAGAACCCCGGGCTCCTAGCCCGCCGGCAGGAGGGGCGAGCGCAGCCCGGCTTCGAGCCCACGCCGCGCGGCGAGGGCCTCGAGCACGACGACGGTGTCGGCGACGGGAATGTCCTCCAGGTAGGCCTCCCGGTCCTCGAATGACGCGAGCACCCGGACCGCCGCCTCGCGGTAGGCGTCTGCATCCGCGACCGCCAGCGCGGCGAGCGCCTCGGCGACGGGCCGGAGAAACGCGCTCTCGTCCTCGCGCCGGAGCCCCTCGGCGAGCCCCCGGGCCTGCGCGTCCTCCCCGACCACGAGCTGCGCGAGGACGGCGGCGTAGCGGCCGATCGGCGACTCCGCCTCGGCCGGCGCCTGCGCGAGGGCCCAGCGGGCGTCCGCCTCGGCTCCCTCCCAGTCGCCGGCGAGCACGCGGGCCTTCATTGCGCCGATCAGGCGCCCCCAGCTCCCGGGCGGGGCATCCGCGAAGCTTTCCCGGAAGCGCTCCGCCGAGCGCGCGAGCCAGCCGGCCGCCTCCGCCCGGCGACCCTGCATGAGACGGGCGAGGCCGGCCCCGGTCGCGGCCATCGCAACCCGCACGAGCTGCTTCTGCCGCGCGTCGGGCTCCGACGGGATCCGTGCCGTTCCGTCGGCGTAGCGCCCTTCCTCGCGCTCCGCGTGCTCCTCCCAGTCCACGGGCGGGAGCGTACCGCGGCCGGACCGTGCGATCACCCGTCCGAGGGAGGCGCTTCCTCCCGCGCCGGGCAACAATTGTCACTGCGGTCGGCGTACGGGCAAGCCCCTCGTCGAGGGGACGCCCGGCTCCCGAAGCACCACGAACAGCGGCATGCTCTTCTCCCAGATCCCTCAGCTCCAGGTCGGCCGGGCTGCGCCGACGGCGCGCAGCGCCTTCACGCCCTCCCGGCGGGAAGGCTTGACGCCGCCGAGAGAGAAAAGACAAGGGTGGCAGGATGCAAACACCCCGCCACCCTTGTACGATCGGTCAGGCTACGACCAGGGCGTCCCGCCGCCGAGCGCGGCGGCCGTTCCCAGGGCAAGGCAAAGCAGCGCCACCCGAATCTTCATGGGAACCATCCTTTCCTCTCGCGGTGAAAGCGGACAGCCCCCGGGCCCGTGGACAACGTGCGAGTCTACCCGAGTCTTCAGATGCCACGACAGAAGTCAACCCACGTCGACGACCCCCGCGCCGTAGGCCGCCGCCTGCGCGGCGCGCGCGAGAAAGCCGGGCTGAGCCAGCGGCAGCTCGCCTTCCCCGGCTGCTCGCCCGCGTACATCTCGCGCATCGAGTCAGGCGACCGCATCCCGTCGCTCCAGCTCCTGCGGGAGCTCGGGCGCCGGCTCGGAGTGACGGAGGACTGGCTCGCGACGGGCTCGGAGGACGGCCGCGGCGACACCGGCGGGGCGTTCCTCGAAGCCGAGGTCGCGCTCCGCTTGGAGGAGCTCCACCACGCGGAGGGGCTCTACACGGAGCTTTTGGAGCACGCCGGGTCGGACGCCCTCCGCGCGCGTGCCCACGAAGGCCTCGGCCAGGTCGCCTACCGGCGCGGCAACCCGCGCCTCGCCGTCGAGCACTTCGAGAGCGCGCTCGCGCTCTACGCGACGCCGGAGCCCGAGCACCCCGACCTGGCCGACTCGCTCGGCCGCTCGTACGCCATGGTCGGCGAGCTCGAATCAGCGATCGCCGTGTTCGAGCGCTGCCTCGAGAGCGCCGAGCACGACGGCGACGCGCTCCGCCGCATCCAGTTCATGGTCTTGCTCGGCCACGCCCTCATCGACTCCGGCAACTTCGGCCGCGCCGAGGAGCTCCTGGGCCAGGCGCTCGCGCTCGGCAAGGACTCGCACAACCCGAGCGTCCGGGCGCACCTCTACTGGACGCAGTCGCGGCTGCACGCGGAGCGGAACGAGGCGGAGCCCGCGGCGCGCTACGCGCGCCGGGCCCTCGAGGTGCTCCGGCTCACCGAAGACACGTACCGAACCGCGCGCGCACACCAGCTCCTGGCCCACATCGAGCTCGACCGTGGGCGGGCGGAGGAGGCGCTGCGCGTCCTCGAGGAGGGGTGGCCGCTGCTCGAGTCGAACGCGAACCCGGTCGAGCGGGCCCAGTACCGGCTCGAGGAGGCCCGCGCGCTCGCGAAGCTGGGCCGCAAGGAGGAGGCGGCCACGCTCGCCATGCAGATCTCGGGGATCGTCGCGGACGCCCATCCGGAGGACGCCGCGCGCAGCTACACGACGCTGGCGGAGGTCTACGAGGACCTCGACGACCGGGCCCGCGCCCTGGAGCTCTTCGAGCTCGCCGCCGAGCTCTTGCGGCCGAGCAACCCGAACCGCTACCTCGTCGCGGTCTACGCGAGGATGGCCGAGCTCCACGAGGCCGATGGCCATCCCGACAAGGCCTACGAGTACATGAAGAAGGCGGTCGGCATGCAGCAGGCGGTCGCCTCGAAGCTCGAGCCGTAGCGCACGGCGCGGCGTCGCGCCGGCCGCAGGCGGTAGTCCGGCGGTCCCGCTTTCGGTATCATCAGAGGGCCGGCGCGAGACTAGCTCGCGCGCAGACCCTTTCGTGACAGGCAGCGCTCAAGCGCTGCGTCCATGCAAGAAGCGCTAGGCCATCCGACCGTAGAGTCGGAGGACACGGACGCCTTGACGGCAGCCGCCCTCCGCGCGGAAGCCTGGTCCGGCGAATCCTTCCTCCATCCGGAGGAGCAGGCCGACGAGGTGCTCGCCGAGGGGCGGTCGCGGCGCCGCGCGCTCGACGCGGCGCTCGCCGAGATGGACGCCGGCCGGCGCACGCCGTCCCGCGAGTGGAAGGTCAACTACGCGCTCATGCTCGGCCTCGAGCGCGTCCTGACCGACCTCCCGCCGCGACTCGCGTCCGGCACGGAGCTCCGCCGTCACCAGATCGACGCGCTCGCGGGAATGCTCACGGAGCTGATCGCCCGCCACGAGCAGGAGGCCGAGAACGGGAACGGCGCCGTCCTCGAGGACCGGGTCGACGAGGACGAGGAGGAGGCGGACGCGGAGCTCGACGACGAGCGCGGCGCCGAGGATGAGGAGGACGCGGCGGAGCACGACCCGGGGGCGGTGAGGCGCTTCCGCTTCCGCCACCCGACCGCCTCGGGGAAGACGATCGCAGCGGCCGGGTTCGTGGAGGCCGCGCGGACGATGGGCGTCCTCATCCTCACGCACCGCCGCCTGCTCGTGAACCAGTTCACGCGCGACCTCACGCACGAGGGCTACGGCGACCGGCTGCGCGAGGCGGTGCTCGAGGGACACGAGCCCCTCGCGGGGAACCCGATCACGATCCAGACGTACGCCTGGTTCGCGCGGCACGTCGGCTCGCTCTCCCGGAACGCCTACCAGCTCGTCATCTGCGACGAGGCCCACACGGCGCTCGGGGAGAAGACGAGCGCCGCCATCCGCAGCCTCACGGAGCCGATCTACGTCGGGATGACGGCCACCGAGCAGCTGATCGCGAAGCAGGTCTCGGACGTCTTCCCGGCCTCTGTGGACGACCTCCCGCTCGGCGACGCCGCGCGTCGCGGCCTGATCGCGCCGCTCCGCTCGCTGCGCGTCCGTCCGGCGACGGCCATCTCGTCGGTTCCGATCGTCGGCGGCGACTACGACCAGGAGATCCTCGCCAAGGTCCTCGACCAGGAGATCTTCAACCAGGCCGCCGCGAGCCTCTACCGCGACCGCTTCGACGCGACGCCGGGCATCGTCTACGCGGCGGGCGTCGAGCACGCCTACAACCTGGCGCGCGAGTTCCGCGCCGCCGGGCTGAAAGCGGAGGCGGTCAGCGGGCGCACGCCGCCGGTGCAGCTCGCCGAGACGCTGGCCGCCTACGAGCGCGGCGAGATCAACGTCCTCGTGAACGCGCAGCTGCTGGCCGAGGGCTGGAACTCGCCGCGGGCGACGGTTTGCATGCACCTCGCGCCGACGGCGAGCCGCCGGGTCTACCAGCAGCGGATCGGGCGGGTCATGCGCATGGCGCCGCGCAAGGAGGCGGGCGTCGTCGTGGACTTCGTGGACGACGCGGCCACGCACACCGAGCGGACGATCACCATCCACAGCCTGCTCGACGCGGACTTCTACCGCCCGGGCGCGCGCGTCACGCCGGCGCCGCGGCGGCGGATCCAGCGGCGTGCGAAGCGGAAGCTCTCACCGACGCCCTGGCTCGTGCCGGTGACGCCCGACGCGCGCCGGCGCGTGAACGTGATCACGCGGGAGTGGGAGCGCGTGGCGCCCGGCAAGCTCGCCGACGACGAGCAGCTCCTGTGGGCGCGCATCGCCGGCCGCCAGGTGCGATACGAAGAGCGCCAGGCCTTCGCGGAGAAGCTCGCCAAGGCGAGCCGGGAGTGCCGCGAGGCCTTCCTCATGAGCTGCGCGGCCGAGAACCCGAACCGCCGGCTGCGCCTCTCCGCCCTCGGCGACCGCGTCGCCGTCAGGGTCGACCGCGCCGACTTCGACGATCTCGTCACGATGGTCACCTCGGCGCCGACCTGGGAGAAGGACCGCGTCCAGGGCGTCCGCGTCCTGCTCCGGGCAATCGGGGAGGGCAAGGTCGAGGCGCCGGAGGACATCCTCGCCCGCTGGACGTGGCGCCTCGCGCGGGCCACGAGGAAGATCCAGGACCGCCGCGCGAGCGCCGACCTGCCCGAGGCCAAGCGCCTGCTCGGCGCGCTGACGAACTCGCGCGGCCACCGGCACGAGGAGAACGCCGCCAGGCTCGTCAACGTGGCGCTCGAACAGCCCACGCACGTCGCCGTCGCGCTCCTCGCCTCGGCGGAGGCCTACACGCCGACCGCCCAGCGCCTCATCGACGGCGTGCGCGACAGGGTCGGCTCGCTCCACGAGGCCGCGGCGGCGCTCGCCGACAACCTGCCCGCCCCGAAGCAGCCGTCGAGCAAGTCGCGCCGGCGGCGGCGGAAGAAGAAGCGCAAGTCCGACCAGGCCGACGCCCAGGCGCAGGGACAGGGCAAGAGCCGGTCTCCGAACGGCAAGGCCGAGAGGGGCGACGCCGGGAAGCCCCGCAAGCCGGCGCCGGCAGCGACCGAGAGCGCGTAAGCCTCCGTTCAGAAGTCGGGGCTAGCATCAGTCCCGATGCTCCTGCTGCTCGGCGTCGCGTTCGTCGCCGGGGTCGTCACGGCCGTCTCGCCGTGCGTCTTGCCGGTGCTCCCCATCGTGCTCGCCGGCGGGGCGACCGGGAGCCCGCGCCGGCCGTACGCCGTCGTCGCCGGGCTCGTCGTGAGCTTCACCGTCTTCACCCTCAGCGCCGCCGCGCTCCTCTCGGCGCTCGGGCTGCCCGACGACCTGCTCCGCACGATTGCGATCGCGGTGGTCGTCGTGGTCGGCCTCTCGCTCGTCTGGCCGCGTCTCGGCGACCTGCTCGGCCGGCCGTTCCACGCGCTGGCACGCCGCCGCCCGAACGATGCCGGCGGCGGCTTCCTGCTCGGGGTGAGCCTCGGCCTCCTCTTCATCCCGTGCGCGGGGCCGGTGATCGGCGCGGTCGCGACCGTCGCGGCGACGCAGAGCGTGACCGTGGAGGCCGTGCTCATCACGCTCGCCTACGGCCTGGGAGCGGGCAGCGTCCTGCTCGGCGTCGCGATCGCGGCGCGCCGCGGTATGAGCCTGCGGTCGGTCCGCGCGCACGCGCCGGTCGTGCGGCGCGCGCTCGGCGTCGCGATCCTGGGCGTCGCCGCCCTCATGGTCGCCGGCGTCGACAAGGACCTCCAGACGCGCGTCCCCGAGTACACGCGCGCGCTCCAGGGGCTCGAGGAGAGCGCGGCGGCGCAGGGCGAGCTCGAGCGCCTGGTCGGCACACCGGGGCTCGCCGAGGAGGAGCGGCTCGGCGACTTCGGACCTGCTCCTGACTTCGACCGCATCGACCTGTGGCTCAACTCGGAGCCGCTGCGGATGGACGCCCTCCGCGGCAAGGTCGTGCTGATCGACTTCTGGACGTACTCCTGCATCAACTGCCTCCGCACGCTCCCGCACGTGCGGGCCTGGGACGAGGCCTACCGCGACGACGGGCTCGTGATCGTCGGCGTCCACACGCCCGAGTTCGCGTTCGAGCGCGACGCCGACAACGTGCGTCGGGCCGTCCGCGACCTCGGGGTCTCTTACCCCGTCGCGCTCGACAACTCGTACGGCACGTGGACCGCGTGGCAGAACCGGTACTGGCCGGCCAAGTACTTCGTCGACCGCGACGGACGCCTCCGCTACGCGCACTTCGGCGAGGGCGGCTACGAGGAGAGCGAGCGCGTGCTGCGCCGGCTCTTGGCCGAGGACTCCGACGCCGAGCTCGTCTCCGAGGGCATCGACGACGAGACGCCGAGCGGCGAGCAGACACCCGAGACCTACCTCGGCTACCAGAGGCTCGACCGCTTCGTCGGCTCAGAGCTCGTCCCGGACCGCGAAGCGGAGTACACGATCCCCGACCACGTCCCCCTGCACGGCGTCGCCTACGGCGGCCGCTGGACGGTCGAGGGCGAGCGCATCGTCGCCGGCGAAGGCGCGCGCCTGCGCCTCGCGTTTCACGCGCATGACGTCTTCCTCGTCCTCGGCGCCTCGGGCGAATCGGGGAGCGTGGAGGTCTCCGTCGACGGCGACCGCGTGGGCACCGTCCCGATCACCGTGGACGACCTCTACACGCTGGCGCGCATCCCTGGAGAGAAGCGCGACCACGTGCTCGACCTCCGCCTCTCGCCCGGCACGGAGGCCTACGCGTTCACGTTCGGCTAGTAGATGCTCAGGCGTCCTCGTCGGGGTCGGGACGGGTTCGCTCCTCGTGCTCCTTCAGGAAGCGGGTGAGCTCGGCGGCGAGCGTGTCCCCGGACGGGACGTCGAGCTCCTCGCCCAGGGCGTCGCGGCGCGTCTCGAGCTCCTGGACGTACGCCTCGGTCTCCTCGTCCTGCGCCACGGCGGCGCTCACCTGGAGCTCGTAGGCCTCGGCGGCGCGCTGGAGATCTGAGAGGTCGACGGTGGTGCCGAGGAGCGCGGCGAGGCGTTCGCAGAGCGCGAGGGCCGCCTTCGGACTGGCGGCGAGGGAGACGTAGTGCGGTACGGCCGCCCAGAGGCTCGCGGACGGGAGCCCGGCGGCGCGGCAGGCGTCGTGGAGGACGCCGACGATCCCCGTCGGGCCCTCGTAGCGGGAGGAGGTGAGCCCGAGCTCCTGGACGAGCTCCGGGTCGCTCGCCGAGCCCGTCACGGGCGCCGGGCGCGTGTGCGGAACGTCGGCGAGGAGAGCGCCGAGCGTGACGACGAGCTCGACGCCGAGCTCCCCGGCGAGGCCCGCGATCTCCGCGGCGAACGTCCGCCAGCGCGTGTTCGGCTCGACACCGATGAGGAGCACGGCGTCCCGCTCCGCCGCCGGGATCGCGCCCTCGTAGAAGACGTTCTCCGGCCAGTCGATGTGCCGGGTGACGCCCTCCTCGAGCCGCACCTGCGGTCGCACGGCCTGGAAGTCGTAGAACTCCTCCGGATCCACGTCCGCGAAGCGGGTCGCCTTCCAGGTCTGCGCAAGGAAGCTCGTGGCGAGCGAGGCGCCCTGGGCGCCGTCGTTCCAGCCGCGGAAGGCGGCGACGAGGACGGGCCGGCGCAGGGTGGGCCGGCGCTCGATGCGGAGATGCCCTGCGATCGGACGGAGTCTACGCCGGAAGGCGCGCGCGCCGCCGCAGGGCGATGCGGACGGCCAGGGCCACGACGCAGACCCAGACGCCGGTCGCGACCGTGATGTGGAGGAGCACGAGCCCCCATGGAAGGCCCTCGCGCCACTGCACCTCGCCGATCACGAGCTGCGCGAGCAGGAGAGCGAAAACGGCGCCCGCAAGCCTCAGCTCGACGCGCGCGCGGCGCCGCTCCGCGACGAGGAGCGCGAGGACCGCGAGGAACGCGACGCCGAAGACCGCCGTGGCCCCGATGTGGATGTGCACCGCCTCGATCGCGTCGCCGAAACGCTGGATGTCCTCCCCACCCGAGTGCGGCCCGGCCGCGGTGACGAGCGTCCCCGAGACCACGAGAGCGAGGGCGGCGGGCACGAGCGCGAGCGCGGGCCAGGCGGAGCCGAGCGCGGACTCCGGGGCTGCGCCGCGGTTATGGTCGCGCGCGCCCTGGAGGACGACGAGTGCGACCCCGAGCGCAACCAGGGAGAGGAGGAAGTGGCCCATGACGATGAGCGGGTGGAGCTCGTACAGCACCGTGATCCCGCCCAGGACGCCCTGGGCGAGGACGGTGAACGGGAGCGCCACCGCGCTCCAGAGGAGCCAGCGCGGCAGGCGGGGAACGCGGAAGGCCGCCGCCGCGGCGACGAGCGTCGTCAGGCCGACGGCGAAGCCGGCCGCCCTGTTCCCGAACTCGACGAGGGCGTGGTAGTCCTTCGGCGGCAGGAACGTCTCGCCGCAGCGCGGCCAGTTCTCGCAGCCGAGGCCCGACCCGGTGAGGCGCACCGTCGCGCCCGAGACGACGATGAGGAAGAGCGCAGCGAGCGCCGCCCAGGCGAACCAGGCGAAGACCTCCGGGGTGACGGTGAGCGAGCGGAGCCGGGCGCTGCGGGCACCGGCCTCCATCAGGCGGAGACCGCCACCCCGCTCCCTTCCACGACGCGGCCGATGCGGTCGAGGAACAGGTCGTCGGCGGCGAAGCGGGCTGCCAGCACCGCGCTCTTCTCGCCCGGCAGGGTGACGAGCAGGCCTCCCGCCGTCTGGGGGTCGTAGCCGAGCGCGGCGACGTCCTCCGGAGTGTCGTTCAGCTCCACGGCGTGGCCCGCGAAGTCCCGGTTCCGTGTGTCGCCTCCGGTGCGGATTCCCCGGGCGGCAGCGCTGAGGGCTCCGGTGAGCTGGGGCAGCGACTCCCGGTCGAGCTCGATGCGGACACCGCTCCGTTCGGCCATCTCGTGGGCGTGACCGAAGAGTCCGAATCCGGTCACGTCGGTTACGGCTGACGGCTCGAAGCCGCGCAGCGCCTCGGCGGCGCGGTCGTTCAGCTCCGTCATGCGGCGCGTGGTCTCCGCGACCTCCTCGTCGCCGAGCAGGCCCTTGGCCGCTGCGGCGAGCACCAGGCCGGTCCCGAGCGGCTTCGTCAGAAAGATGTCGTCGCCCGGACGGGCCGTGCTGTTCCGCCAGATTCCGTCGGGATGCACGGTGCCGACGACGGCGAGGCCGTACTTCGGCTCGTCGTCGCGGATCGTGTGGCCTCCCGCGAGGACGGCGCCGGCTTCCTGGACCTTGGCGGCCGCCGCGTCGAAGATCGCGCGTACGGTCTCGAGCGGCAGCTCCTCCGGGAAGGCGGCGATCGAGAGCGCCAGGAGCGGCCGTCCGCCCATGGCGAAGACGTCGTTCAGCGCGTTCGCAGCCGCCACGGCCCCGTAGAGGGCCGGATCGTCCACCAGCGGGGGGAAGAAGTCCGTCGTGACGACCAGCGCGCGCTCGTCGTCGAGCTTGTAGACGGCGGCGTCGTCGGCTGGGTCGAGCCCGACGAGCAGGTCCTCCGGGGCGGCCGGGGCGAAGCCCGCGAGCAGCTCCTCGAGGCGGGCGGCGGAGTACTTCGCCGCGCAGCCGCCTCCCACGTCGAGGCCCACCAGGCGCGCTGTAGTCTCCACGCGGTGGAGGTTACCGCCCGTGAATACGGCTGTCAGAGCATGAGCGCACCGCTCCGCCGCGTGCTCGTGCGCGCGCCGCGGCCCGGGGACGAGGCGGTCTGGAGTGCCTACGGCTGGCGCGGCGAGCCCGACCCGGGGCGGATGGCGGCCGAGCACGAGGCCTTCTGCGCGCAGCTCGCCGCGGCCGGGGCGGAGGTCGTGCTCGCGGAGACACCCCACGGCCCGGATCCCGACGCGATCTACGTCTACGACCCGGCTCTCGTCGTCGACGCGGGCGCGATCCTCCTGCGGCCGGGGAAGGAAGGGCGGCGCGGCGAGCCGGACGCGCTGCTCGCCGACCTCGTCGAGGCCGGCGTGCCGATCGCCGGGAGGCTCGAGGCGCCGGCCCTGGCCGAGGGCGGCGACACCGTGTGGCTCGACGACTCGACGCTCCTCGTCGGCCGGGGCTACCGCACGAACGACGAGGGGATCGCGGCTCTGCGGGAGCTCCTCCCGGGCGTGGACGTCGTCGCATTCGACCTGCCCCACTACCACGGGGCCGGCGAGGTGCTCCACCTCATGTCCTTCATCTCGCCGCTCGACGCCGACCTCGCGCTCGTCTACCTGCCGCTCATGCCCGTGCGGCTCGTCGAGATCCTGCGCGAGCGCGCGATCGAGCTCGTCGAGGCTCCCGACGAGGAGTTCGAGAGCATGGGGCCGAACGTGCTCGCGCTCGGTCCGCGCGCCGCGCTCGCGCTCGCGGGGAACGACGAGACCCGCCGACGCATGGAGCGCGCCGGCGTCGACGTCCGCGTCTACGAGGGCGACCACCTCTCCCGCCTGGGCGACGGCGGCCCGACCTGCCTGACGCGCCCGCTCCTGCGCGCCTACTAACTCGTCCCCTTCGGACACGGCTGGTGCCCGGCACCCGACGGGGCCGTCTGAGACAGGTGGGGACGAACCGCGCCCGCCGGCCCCGCGGTTGTGCGCCTTTCCACAGCCCCTGCCCGAGGGGGCCACTGTCCCGGGGTCAGACCCAGGGGCGTGGCCGGGGCGGACGTGGCAGGCGCCCGGCACCCGACATGGCCCTAGCGGAGAAGGAAGCCCTCGCCGAGCGGATCGCGAGGGTCGAGGGCGAACTCGTGCGCACCCGTGCGCCACGCGCTGCCCTCGACCTCGGTGACCACCGCGGGCCGGCCGGCGACCTCGGCATCCCCCACCACCCGTGCGCTGAACTCCGTGCCGATCACGCTCTCGTGGACGAGCTCCGTGCCGCGGGGGAGCTCGCCGGCCCGCTCGAGAAGCGCCAGCCGCGCGGAGGTGCCGCTCCCGCACGGCGAACGGTCGACCTCGCCGTCGGCGAACACGGTGACGTTCCGCTGCCGCACCGGCGGGCCGAAGTCCACGCGCTCCCAGAAGATCACGCCGTAGACGTCGCGGAGCTCGGGTACGAGCGGGTGGACGAAGGAGCGCTGCGCCTCGAGGCCGGCCTTCACGGCACGCCCGAGCGCGATCAGCTCCGGGACGTTCTGCGGGCTCACGGGCAGCGGCGAGGCGACGGAGGCGTAGAACGCCCCGCCGAAGACGACGTCGGCGCGCAGCCCCTCCGCCAGGAGCCCCTCCGCCTCCACGAACGCGGGCACGTTGCGAAAGCGCACCGACCGCACAGCGCCGCCGTCCAGCCGGGCGACCGTCTCGAGCCGCCCCGAGGGAACGTCCACGACGACCCGCGTCTCGGGCTCCGCCGCCGCGAGCACCCCCTCCTCGAGCGCCCACGTGACGAGCGCGATCGTGCCGTGCCCGCACGCCGTCGAGTAGCCCGCGTTGTGGAAGAAGACGACGCCGAGGTCGGCGCCGCCGTCCGCCGGCTCGACGACGAAACAGCCGTACATGTCCGCGTGCCCGCGAGGCTCGTGGACGAGCAGCCGACGGACGGAATC
>OCZV010000729.1_pt1 | contig 11806 bp, 12 predicted proteins | sample 1539051 | NCBI WGS metagenome assembly OCZV01 (sample SAMEA3113581, study PRJEB22503) | soil metagenome
GTGAGGTCGCCTCGCACGACACGGTCACGGCACAGCCCGACCAGGACCTGGACGAAGCGCTGCGGCTGATGGCCCACCATCAGCTGCGGCGGCTCCCGGTCGCCGAGGGCGATCGGCTGGTCGGCATCCTCGCCCAGGCGGATGTCGCACACCGCGAGGACCGAGAGAAGGTCGGCGAAGTGGTCGAGGCCATCTCGGACCCGTCGCAGTCCGAACGCCGCGTGTGAAAGGCCAGTAGCGACATGATCGACCCGACGCCGGATCCGCTTCCACCGAGGCCTCCCGACGAGCCCCCGGAGCCGTTGCCTCCGCGTCCGGAACCGCCGGAACCGCCCTCGTAGCGGTGGTGGGCAGAGCCTGAACTGGCCGAGATCGTTTCTTGGCTGTTCTGAGCGGTTTTCAAGACGCGCGTGACGGGCATCAGACGGACGTGATGATGCGAACGATCCTCGTGGGCTACGACGCAACTGACGTAGCTGACCGCGCGCTCGACCGGGCCGCCGAGCTCGCGGAGCGCTTCGGCGCACGGGTCATCGTTCTCGCGGTCGGACGCTCGACGACCATCGCGCGACCGGAACTCGTCCCCGAGACGGTCGGACCTGTGATGACGGCGGGCGGAATGGTGTCGGCGGTGCCGCCCGAACACATGCCGCCGCCCACGGAAGTCGAGCCCGACGAGCCAACGGTGCACGTGCTCGAACGGGCGCGCGGCGCCCTCTCGGCTCGGGGTATCGACGCCGAGTACGTCTCCACGGTCGGCGACCCGGCGGACGCGCTGCTCGAGGCTGCAGAGGCGCACGACGCCGACCTGATTGTCGTCGGCAGCCGTGAGCACGGCTTCCTCGAGCGGCTCCTCGGCGACGGCGTGGACGAGAAGGTCGCACGCAAGGCGCGACGCGACGTCCTTCTCGTCCACTGATCCCGCAGACGCGGCGGGCTATTCCTCGGTCTGCTCGGCGATGGTGAACGCGACCTGATCCTGCACGACGGTGACGTCGAGGACCTTGTCGTCGAGGAGCGCGGCGGCCTCGGCCTCGAGGAAGACGCGGGCTCCGTGCTCTTCGATCACCTCGTCGTCCTCAGCGGGCAGCGAGACGACGCTGAGCTCGAGGCTCGTCTCCATCTCGGCTTGCTGGGCAACCATCCGCAGGCCGCCCGTCTCCGAGTGGGCGTCCGAGGACGAGACGATGTGCTTCACGGCTTCGACCGCATTGTCGGTGAGCGTAAGCAGCGCGCTCATCTCCTTCCTGGTTTGGTTCGAGTCGGACCGCCCACGCTAGCAAGGGGTCCGCTGCCGCCGTTTTGCACGGTTCGATCCGGCTCGATCGATTGCCGAACCACGTCACGCGCCGTCGGGGCGTGCAGTCGGAACGGCGCGAATCGAGACGCGGACCGGCAGTGCGTCCGGCGGTCGTTCGGCGACGTCGAGTCGGTACCACGGCTCGAGGACTGCGCCGAAGTCGCCGTGAAGCTTGGTGAGCTCCTCGTGGGTCACGTGTACGACGGCTGTCAGGAACAACGAGGCGTCCTGCCATTCGCGCGAGTAGCTCGACTCGTTCGCGACGAAGTCCGCGACCGCAGCGCTGTCGACTTCGAGGATTCGGTCACGTACTCGCGCCAGCTCCGCGTCGTACTCGGGCGTGCGGTCGGCAGGCTCCGGGAAGAGGAAGTGAGCGGCGGCGAGCTTCCACCACCGCTCTCGGCCCCGCCCGCGTTCGGTGTCCTCCACGACCAGCCCGTGCTGCGCGAGCTGGCGAAGGTGGTAGCTCATCAGGCCGCTCGACGCACCGAGCACCTGCGCCAGACCGGTCGCCGTCGCCGGGCCGTGCTCACGCAACGCCCACATGATTCTCGCCCTGACCGGATGCGTGAAAACCCTCATCGTCGCGACGTCCGTGATCTCGAGCACGTCCTGTTCGCAGCCGGAGTCCTTTTCCATCGGAGCGGAGCCTAACTTGGGCAGAGTCGTGCCGTCGTAAGTGCAAAGGTGTTTGCAAACTCGCTTGCACGGCAGGTGGATCCGGCCGGAGATCCCTCGGTCGAGACGCTCGCGCTGGCGGTTCGTGCACTCAGCTGGCCCGGCATCGAGCTACGCCACCTGACGGCACTCTGCGGCATCGCCGCGGAGCGCTCGTTCGTACGCGCCGCGGCTCGGCTCGGCTACACGCAGTCAGCAGTGAGCCAGCAGATCGCAGCGTTGGAGCGCGCAGTGGGACACCGACTGCTCGAGCGAGCGCACGGTCGCGGACCCGTGGAGCTGACGCCCGCCGGTCGAATCATCGTGCGGCATGCCGATGCGATCGCACGTGAGCTCTCCCTGACCCGGGCGAGCCTCGGCGCACTCGATCACGCCGGCCACGAGCTCGCCGTCGGAATCCACCGGATGACGGGACTCCATCTGCTTCCCGAGATCCTCGGCCGGATGGATGTGGACGAGGTTCCTCGCATCCGTCTCCACGAGTCGGCAGACGAGCCGTATCTCCTCGCGCTCATCGCGTACGACGAGCTCGACGTCGCGTTCGTGCATCTGCCGACGCCGGAGCTCGCCTCCGCCCCGCTCGTCGAGGAGCAGTACGTCGCCGTCGCTGCCGGTGCGCTCGCCGACGAGCTCGCGGCCCAACCGGTCGACGCGGCGGCGCTCGCCCGCTTCCCACTCTTCGTCCTGCACGCGCCTCGCGTCCAACTCGATCTCCGTGACTACTTCGAGGCTGCGGGCGTCGTTCTCGCCGCTGCATTCGAGGCGGAGGACCCGTCGATCCTCTGCGAGCTCGCCGGCCGCGGGCGAGGTGTCGCACTGCTCCCACGCTCGCTCGCCACCCCGCAAGGACAGGATCTACGTGCCTTCGCGATCCGAGAAGCGCCGACGCGTCGACTCGGGATCGCCTGGCGGGAGGACGCGCCTCGCGCGCGACATCTTCGGCCCCGGTTCATCGCGGCAGCGACTGCTGCGCTTGCCGAATCCTACAGGCCTGATTAGCACGCATACTTGCTCCCGCGAAGATCGAAAGCTAGCGTGAATTCTCCATCCGAGTTCACCCAGAGTTTCGCAACTATCGAGATCGGGTTGCGAAGCTCTGGGTGATCCATTTCGACAGACCACCACATCGCCGCGATCTGCAATTTCGCAGTCGGGGATTGCTCGTGGAACGTGGTCCCCGCTCCGGCCGAAGCCGGAGCGGGGACCAAGCTCGAGTCCTAGGCGGCGGAGCTCCAGTTCTCGACGTTCCAGACCGAGCCCTGTTGGGTCGGATTCCGGACCGGACCCTTGATCCTCTTGTTGTTCAAGAGGAACGTGGGCCGAGCGAACAGCGGGATCGAGAACACGTCCTCGGCCATGATCTTCTCCGCTCGATGGAGCAGGTCGGCCCGCTTCTTCGCGTCGGGCACGAACTGCGCCTTCTCGAGCAACACCGACGACTTCCGGTTGCAGGCGGCGCCGTAGTTCTGACCTCCGCCGCACCCGCCGGTGCTGAAGAAAGCCGCGGAGCTCGTCGGGCTACCGATGAACGTGAACATCACCATCTGCCAGTCGCCGTTCGTCAGCGTCCCGCCTCCGAAGAGGACTGCCGGCGAGATGAAGCGAGCCGTCAGCTCGACGCCGACGCTCTTGAGCTGCTTCTGGATGATCTCGAACGTCAGCGCCCGGAGCGGGTTGCCCGACGTCGTCGTGAACTCGAACGACAGCCTGCCGACTCCCGGGCAGCTGAAGATCCGGGAGTTGTTCGAGGCCGGGCTGTCCGGCCCACCCGTGCAGCCGTTCTTCTTCAGCAGTGCGATGACGTTCCGCTGGCTGAACTTCCAGCGTGCGTACGCAGGCACGTACTCCTTCTCGAACGGCTTGAAGATGTGGCTCTGCAGCACGGGCATCTGCCTCGTGGAGCTGAGAAGCCCCGTCTTCACGTACAGGACCTCGCGGATCTGCGCCCGGTTGATCCCCTGGATGATCGCCTGCCGGACGTACTTCTTCTTGAGCGCGGGATGCGCCTTGGCGCCCTGCTGGAAGTCGAGGTGCTCCCACTGGTAGCCGGCGCCTCCCTCGACCTTGAACTTCCGGTCTTTGTAGAAGTCCACGATCTGCACCTGCGGCGAGACCGCGTCGATGACGTCACCCTCGCCGCTCTTCAGCGCCTGGTACTGCGAAGGCCCGGCGATGTAGCGGAACACGATCCGGTCGAGTTTGGCCGGCGTGCCCGCCCTGAAGGCCGGGTTTTTCACGATCGTGAGCTGCGTGCCCTTCTGCCAGCTCTGGAACTTGAAGGGACCGCTCGAGATGTCGATCGAGTCCGCCCAGAGCTTGTTGAAGTCCTGCCCGGCGACCTTGTGCGCCGGAAGAGGAGACACGGCGAGAAGCGACTCCCAGGCCGCGTACGACCGCTTGGGCTTGAAGGTCACCGTGAAGCTCTTCCCCTTTGCCTGTACGCGCGCGATGTCCTGCCAACCCTCGCGGGAGACGATGTCCCAGTTCGGGTTCATGATCGTGCGCCACGTCGCCACGAAGTCAGCCCCGGTGATCTGACGGCCATCGCTCCAACGCGCGCTCGGCTTGTAGGTCGCGGTCGCCCGCAGCGGCTCTTCTGCCAAGAGCTTGGGATTGCTCGCGAGCAGGTACGGCCTCAATTTGACGTTGGCGTCGTAGATCGACCCATAGGCAAGGATCGGATTCATCGCCAACGCGTTCGTGTAGCCGTTTCCTTCCGAAAGGAACGGATTGAGGATTCCGGGCTCCTGGTCATGAACGATGATCGCCGTGCCGGCCGAAGCTCCCTCGGTGGTAGCGGTGGCCGACGGCCCGAGGATGAGGCCCGTAATCGCGACCAGTGCAAAGAGAAACACGAGCAGACGCTTGCGCATACCTACCTCCGTCCTGACGATTGACGAGCCGGAATCGAGACCCACGTCGAAGTGCGGAATCCCGTCCGTTAATCGTCTAAGACGCGGAGCGGTCGCGCGGTGCGGTTACGTCTCCTTATGAATGAATACGCCGCATTACTCTTTGCGGCGACGGCGGGCTATTCCTCGACCACCCGCACGACGATCTTGCCGCGCCGGCCGTCGCCGAGGCTGCGCTCGAAGGCCGCACGCGCCTCGGCGAGCGGGAACACCTCGTCGATCGTCGGTCGGAGTTTGCCGTCGTCGACAAGCCGCGCGATCTCGATGAGCTGTCGCCGGTTCGGCTCGACGACGAAGTAGAGCGCGGCGATCCCCTCGGTCTGCACGGGCTCCTCGGCGACGGACACGAGCCTTCCGCCGGGACGCACGACCGCGGCCGAGCGCTCGAGCCTCTCTCCACCGGCCGTGTCGAACACGAGGTCGACCGGCTCGACAAGGTCCTCGAAGCGCTCCACCGTGTGGTCGATCACCTGATCGACGCCGAGCCTGCGCACCGGAGCGATGTTCGCAGTCGATACCGTCGCGATGACGCGGGCGCCCCGTGAGCGGGCGAGCTGGACGGCGAGGTGCCCGACGCCGCCTGCCGCGCCGTGGATCAGGACCCGTTGACACTCGGTCAGCCCGCCCTTGTCGAACAGCCCCTGCCATGCGCTCAGCGCGGCGAGCGGGATCGCGGCGCTCTCGACGTGAGTCGTCGTGCTCGGCTTCGGAGCGAGCAGCGCGGCCTGGACGAGCGCGTACTCGGCCGCGGCGCCTTCGCGGTCGAAGTCGAGGAGCGCGTAGACCGGCTCGCCGACGACGACGTCGGAGACTTCGGCGCCGACCTCCGCGACAACCCCTGAGAGCTCGAAGGAAGGCGTCGCGGGAAGCCGATCGGCAGTCCACTCGAGCTCGTCGCGGGTGATCGCGGCCGCGTGGACGCGGACGAGCGCCTCCCCCGGCCCCGGCTGCAGCGTCTCGATCTCCTCATAGCGGAGGCCGGCGGTACCGCCGGGCGCGTGCTGCCGGATCGCCCGCATGCCGAATTGAACGACGACGGGACCTGCTGCCTTCCTGTAGGTAGCACCACTGCGAGACGCCGGGCGGCGGTACCGGCGCAGGGCGGTCGGCTTCATTGGCCGGTCGAGCCCGCGCGGGCAGCCTCGACTCATGGCGCAAACAACTCGAAGGGACTCCCCATGAGACTCAATCTGGCTGCACGCGCGGGGCGGTGGAGCGCCGCGCACTGGAAGACGGCGACCTTCGGCTGGCTCGCGTTCGTGATCGTCGCGGTCGTGCTCGGTGGCGCACTCGGCACGAAGCAGCTCGGCGACGACGCCGCGCCCGGCGAGTCCGGCCGCATGGAGCGAATCCTCGAAGCGGGCTTCGAGCAGCCCGCGGAGGAGAGCGTGCTCCTGCAGAGCCGCACACTCACGACGTCGGATCCTTCGTTCGCGGCTGCCGTCGCGGACGTCGTGGCCCGTGTGTCCGCGGTCCCCGCGGCGATTAACCTCCGCAACCCGCTCGATCGCGCCAACGCCGATCAGATCTCGCCAGACGGCCGCTCGGCGCTGGTGACGTACGACATTCGCGGCGACCCTGAGAAGGCGGTCGACAAGATCGACCCGCTCCTCGCCGCCGTGGACGAGGCGAAAGCCGCCCACCCGGAGCTCTACGTGGGTGCGTTCGGCGAGACCAGCGCCGACAAGGAGATCACGGACGCGGTCGGCGAGGATCTGGGGCAAGCCGGCCTCCTCTCGCTGCCGGTCACGCTCATCATTCTCATCGTCGCCTTCGGTGCACTCGTCGCTGCCGGCATTCCGCTCCTCCTCGGCCTGACGGCGGTCCTGGCGACGCTGGGACTGCTCGCCCTGCCGAGCCAGGTCTGGCCCGTCGACGAGAACGTCAGCGCGGTCGTGCTGTTGATCGGGCTCGCCGTCGGCGTCGACTACTCGCTCTTCTACCTGAAGCGGGAGCGCGAGGAACGGGCCGCAGGGCGGAGCCCGCGGGCCGCCCTCGAGGCCGCGGCCGCGACGTCGGGGCGGGCCGTCCTCATCTCCGGCCTCACCGTGATGGCGGCTATGGCCGGAATGTTCCTCACCGGCGACCAGGCGTTCGGCTCCTTCGCGATCGCGACCATCATGGTCGTGGCCGTGGCCGTTCTCGGCTCGCTGACGGTGCTGCCCGCGCTCCTCTCGAAGCTGGGAGACCGCGTGAACAAGGCACGCGTTCCGCTGCTGCATCGGCTCCAGCGCCCCGAAGGCGGGAGGTTCTGGGGCTGGATCGTCGACCGCGTGATGCGGAGGCCCAAGCTGGCCGCCGGCGTGTCGGCGGGATTGCTGATCGCGCTCGCGGTGCCCGCACTCGGCATGAAGACCGTCGTTCCGGGCGTCGACGCATTGCCGCAGGACATGAACGTCGTGCAGACCTACAACCGGCTGCAGGACGTGTTCCCCGGCGAGCAGGAGCCGGCGATCGTGGTCGTCGAGGCGCCGTCGATCGACGACCCGCGGGTCGAGGCCGCGATGGCCGACCTCCGCCACAAGGCCGTCGCCAGCGGCGCGTCACACGAGCCGATCACGACGGAGGTGAATCGCGCGCGGACGGTGGCGCGAATCGAGCTCCCGATCGCCGGGAACGGCAGCGACTCGGTCTCCTACGACGCGCTCTCGACGCTTCGCAACGAGATCGTGCCGACGACCGTCGGCGCACTCGACGGCGTCGAGGCCGGCGTCACCGGCGAGACCGCGTTCGCGAAGGACTTCAACGATGCCGTGCGCGGAAAGGCGCCACTGGTCTTCGCGTTCGTGCTCGGGCTGGCCTTCCTGCTCATGCTCGTCGCGTTCCGGTCCGTCGTGATCGCGGCCAAGGCGATCGTGCTGAACCTGTTGTCGGTCGCAGCCGCGTACGGGGTCCTCGTGCTCGTGTTCCAGCACGGGTTCGGGAAGGATCTGCTCGGCTTCGAGTACACCGAGGGCGTGATGGCCTGGCTACCCGTGTTCCTGTTCGTGATCCTCTTCGGGCTCTCGATGGATTACCACGTCTTCATCCTGAGCCGCATCCGCGAGGCCTACGACCGGGGCATGAGAACCGAGGACGCCGTCGCGCACGGGATCAAGACACCGCCGGCGTCGTTACCAGTGCGGCAATCGTGATGGTCTTCGTGTTCTCGATCTTCGCGACGCTGTCGCTGATCTTCATGAAGCAGTTCGGCGTCGGGCTCGCCACGGCCGTCCTCATCGACGCGACCATCGTTCGCGGCGTGCTCCTGCCCGCGTCGATGAAGCTCCTCGGCGAGTGGAACTGGTACCTGCCGCGGTGGCTGCGCTGGCTGCCACGGGTCAACCTCGAGGGCGGCGCGCCGGGTCGCGCCGTCCCGGAGGCTCGGTAGCCGTGAGCCGCCTGTTCGCACCGCTGGTCGACGTCAAGACCTACCTGACACTGGTCTTCTACGTCGCCCAGCTGGGTCTGGGAGTGGTCGGCTTCGTCGTGCTGGTCGCGGCGTGGCCGATCACTCTCGTGCTGGCGATCACCCCGCTGGTCGTGCCGCTCCTCATCGGCCTCCGGCTCGCAGTCGGGCTGCTCGCACGGGTGCAGGCGGCCGCGGCCGGCGGGCTGCTCGGGATCCCAGTGCGGACGCGGACGTCGACCGAAGGCACGGGGTTCTGGAGCCGCGGGTTCAACGTCCTTCGCGACCGTGCCTTCTGGAAGCAGCAAGCGCATCTCCTCCTGGCCTGCCCGATCGCCTTCGTCCCGCTCGTCGCCTTCTTCCAGGCAGGCGAGCTGATCTCGCTGCCCCTCTGGGCGCCGTGGGTCGCCGACTACGAGGTCTGGGGCATCTTCGAGGTCGGCTCGATCTGGTCCGCGCTGCCGTTCGCGGCGGTGGGGATCGCCCTGCTGGTGGTCGCCGCCCACCTTCTCGGGCCGTACACGAGGTTCTCGCGGTGGCTGGCGTCGCGTCTGCTGTCGAGCGATCCTGGGCCGATGCGATCGCCTGCCGAGCTGAGAGCGGTGCGCTTCCGCACCCTGACGATCCTCGCTCTCGTCGCGAGCACCATCGCCGCTCTGCTCGTCGTGATCTGGTGGCTCACCACGCCCGGCGGGTACTTCTGGCCGATCTGGCCGATGATCTCGCTCGCGCTCGTCGTCGGGATCCCGGGCTGGATCGTCGCCGTGCTCGAGAACGACGACATCCCGCGCATCGCGCTCGGGAGCCGGGCGCTGGCGATCCAGATCGGGATCTCGGCGTTGCTCGTGGGCTTCCTCGTCGCGATCTGGGCGATCACGACCGGTGGCTACTTCTGGCCGGCCTGGCCGGCGCTCTGCCTGACCCTGCTCGCGGCCGTTCACGCGGCCATCGTCTACGGCCGGCGCGTGCACCGCGTCGAGCAGCTCGAGGAGAGCCGCGCGGCCGCCGTGGATGTCCAGGAGTCGGAGCTCCGGCGGATCGAGCGCGACCTGCACGACGGCGCCCAGGCTCGCCTCGTCGCGCTCGGCATGAGCCTCGGCATGGCCGAGGAGAAGTTGAGCACGGATCCCGAGGGCGCCCTCGCGCTGCTCGCCGAGGCCCGAAGCGGCGCCAAGGAAGCGCTGGAGGAGCTCCGCGACCTCGCCCGCGGGATCCACCCTCCGATCCTCACCGACCGCGGGCTCGGACCCGCGATTGAGGCGCTCGCGGCACGCAGCCCGATTCCGGTCTCTGTTTCCGTCGAGGTCGGAGACCGCCCGTGGCCCGCCGTCGAGACGGCTGCCTACTTCGTCGTCGCCGAGTCGCTCGCGAACGCGATCAAGCACTCCGGCGCGACGCGCATCGACGTCAGGGTCTCCCGGACGGGGAAGCTGCTCGTCTCCGAGGTCGCGGACGACGGAATCGGCGGGGCCGATCCGGCAGGGAACGGGCTGACCGGCCTCGACCAGCGAGTGCGCGCGCTCGACGGGCGACTCCGGGTCGCGAGCCCCGTCGGCGGCCCGACGACCGTGCGCGCGGAGCTCCCGTGCGAGTAGTTATCGCCGAGGATCTCGCGCTTCTCCGGGACGGGCTCACCCGCCTGCTCCGGGACAACGGCTTCGACGTCGTGGCGGCGGTGGAGGACGGCAACGCGCTGCTCCGGACGATCGTCACGGAGAAGCCCGACATCGCGATCGTCGACATCCGCCTGCCGCCCACATTCCGCGACGAGGGCGTCCGTGCGGCGCTCGAGGCGCGCCGGCGCGCTCCCGACACTGCGATCCTGGTCGTCTCGCAGTACGTCGAGCAGACGTACGCGACCGAGCTCCTCGCCGACGGTCGCGGCGGCGTCGGCTACCTGCTCAAGGACCGGATCATGGACGTTGCGGACTTCGTGGACGCAGTCCGGCGCGTCGCGGGGGGAGGCACGGCGCTCGATCCGGAGGTCGTCTCCCAGCTCTTCTCGCGGCGTGGGCAGGGGCCGCTCGAGGGCCTGACCCCGCGCGAGCTCGAGGTGCTCGGGCTCATGGCGGAGGGCCGGTCGAACGCGGGCATCGCGCAGGCGCTGGTCCTGACCATCGGCGCGGTCGAGAAGCACATCGCGAGCATCCTCTCGAAGCTCGACCTCCCGCCTGCCGAGAGCGACCACCGGCGGGTGCTCGCCGTTCTCACCTACCTCCAGCAAGAGCCGGCCTAGTCGAGCGCCGCCGCGAGGGCGCGCACCGACCGTTCGGTGATGGGATCGACGACGAGAATCGCCTCGTCGGCGCCGGCGTCCGCCAGCTCGCGGAGATGCGCGACGAGCTCAGCCGGCGCGACGGGCGGGACGTCATGCGGGCGTTCCCCCGCCCCGCCGTCGACCGCCACGAAGACGCAGGCGCTCCGCTCGACCTCGCCCGCGTCGCGTCCGACCTGCCGGCAGAGCGCGGTCACTTTGTCGTTCGCGTGGGCGAAGCCGTCGACCGTGTTGCCGTACGGCGCGTACCAGGTGTTCCAGGCGTCGGCGTGAGGGAGCGCGATCGAGAGGATGCGCTCTCCGTTCGCACCGACCATGAGCGGCACCCGCCGCGCCGGGCGCGGGAGCAGCACGGCGTCCGCTACGGAGACGAACTCGCCCGAGAAGGTGACCCGCTCGCCCGCGAGCAGGCGGCGGATCACGTCGAGCGACTCCGCGAAACGCGACACTCGGCGGTCGAACGGAAAGCCGAAGGCTCGGAACTCGGTCTCGTTCCAGCCGGCGCCCAGTCCCAGGACGAGGCGGCCGCCCGAAACCTCGTCCACCGACGCCGCCGCACGGGCGAGCATCCCGGGAGCGTGGAAGGCGGTCGCGGCGACGAGCGGGCCGAGCCGCACGCGCGACGTCACGGCCGCGAGCGCGGCGAGCTGCGTCCACACGTCCCAGGGAGCGCGCTCCGGCCGGCCGTCCTCGCCCCGGTAGAGCAGGTGGTCGCCGAGCCAGATCGAGTCGAAGCCGCACTCCTCGACCGCCAGCGCGATCGCCCGCACCTCGGGCCAGCGAACGTCTCGCTCGACCTCGGGGAGCTGGATCCCGATCCGCAGCGGCGGCGGCATTACGCGGGATCGCGCGCGAGCTCGAAGACCGCGACTTCGTACACGCCGAAGTCGACGACGGCCATGCCGGCCATCGCGGCGATCTGATCGCGCATCGCGCCGCGAGCCGCGCGAGCCTCGGCCTCCGCCTCGTGCGTCTCCCAGAACGTGATCACCTGCGAGCGCCCGCCCTCCTCGTCCGCGAGCACGACGAGCCCGCGGTAGCCCTCGTAACCGCGAAGCCAGCTCTCGACCGACTCGCTCGCCATGCGCGCGAGCTCGGCGAGCCCTGACGCTCGGCCCGCAACGGTTGCCATGGCCGCGACCATCGACCGAAGCCTACGAGAGCTCGATGTGTGTACTCGGAGCGACCGCGGCCGCGGAGCGGCCGCGCTTCAGGTCCTTTGCTCTTTCGCGCGACCGGAATCCCCACTCGGG
>OCZV010000730.1_pt1 | contig 11785 bp, 11 predicted proteins | sample 1539051 | NCBI WGS metagenome assembly OCZV01 (sample SAMEA3113581, study PRJEB22503) | soil metagenome
GATCGCCTCCTGCTCCTGCCGTGAGGCCCGGTAGCCCGCGTACTCGGGGATCCCCTGTTCGCCCTTGGTCAGGGCGAACTCCTCCTCTGGCGACAGGACCAGGCGATGCCGGCCGAAGACGGCGAAATACAGGACCCCCACCAGGAAATAGATCAGCGTGCCGACCACACCCGGTCGGTACGCCTCGTTCAGGTACAGGGACACCAGGCATACCAGCGCGATGACCGCGGCGATCCCTGCCCCCCACTCTCCCACGGGGCTCCGGTACGGCCGCTCGATGTTCGGCAGCCTCCGCCGGAGCATGATGAAGGCCAAGCACTGCATGAAGTAGGAGATGACCGCCCCGAATACCGCCATGTACAGGAGTGCGCCGACGACCGAGGCGGCGGTCTCTCCCTCGCGCTGGCCGAACCAGTAGATCACGTACGCCAGGATGTACCCGACCACGGCCCCGGCGATCAGGGCCACGTGGGGGCTCTTCCGCGTCCCGTGGGTGACCGATAGCCACTTCGGGAAGTAGCCGGCTCGTGAAAGCGAGAACGTGTTCCGGCCGTACGCGTAGATGATCGTGAAGAAGCTGGCCACCAAACCCGTGACGCCGATCAAGGCCAGCAGCTCGGCGGCCGTCCCCTCGCCGAAGACGCCCTTGAAGCCCTCGAACAGCGGCGTGGCGGAGAACCCGACCACTTTGGCCCCGCCATCCACGCCCGTGTTCAGGGTGAACGTCAAGATGCTGGCTACGAGGAGCGTGGTCATGCCCCAGATCGTGGCCCGAGCCACGTCCCGCCTGGGCTCGTGCGATTCCTCGGCCGCCAGCGGGAGCTCCTCGATCGCCAGGTACCACCAGATGGCGAACGGGAGGGCTGGGAAGATGCCGGCGATCCCAAACGGCAGGAAGTCGGAGCGGCCCGTCTCAGGCTCGATGTTGAACCACAGATCCATGTTGAACTCGCCCGACACGAGGACCGAGATGTAGAAGAACGCCAGGATGCCTAGGGCCAGGGCGTTGATGACCACGGTGAACCTCATCGTGGCCGCGATCCCGAGGATGTTGATCCCCACGAAGATCACGTAGAACACGGCCCACCAGAACGGCTGGCTGTTCCACCACGGGTTCCCGACGACGTCGAACAGCCCCTGCACGATCACCTGCATCAGGGCGCCGATGGCGCCGACCACCACCGCGGGGGTGATGACGTACTCCATGTTCTCCGCAAGGCCGGTGATGAATCCTCCCCAGGGACCCATGGCCGACCGGGCGAAGGAATACGCCCCCCCGGTGTGGGGGAGGGCCGGTGACATCTCGGCGATGCTGAAGCACAGGCCGTAGTACATGATCGCCACCACGACGGTGGCGATCAGCAGACCGCCGAACCCGCCCTCGGCGAGCCCGAGGTTCCAGCCGTAGTAGTCGCCGGAGATGACCGCGCCGACCCCGAGCGACCACAGACCCCAGAACGCCGCGTGCCGTTTCAGCCCGCGCTTCTGGAAGTACTCCTCACCCACCTCGCGGTAGGTAACCGAACCGACCCTGCGCTGCTCCTCCGCGCCCACGCTCCCCTCCTCGTCGGCCGTCGCGGGCTCTCCTATTCGCCCGATTTGTCTGACCAATGCTCGGGCGCTGGAATCGTAGGCAGGGTCGTTCGCGGCTGTCAAATTGCCGGCGGCCCCCCGGCGCCGTATGTTGTCAGACAAATGCCCCGCGGAGCGACGAAGAGCGTCAGGACCGCCCTCCGGGAGGCCCTGGTCCAGCGGATCGAGGCCGGAGAGTGGCGTCCGAGCGACCGTCTTCCGTCGGAGCCGACCCTGGCGGCCTCCATGGGGGTGAGCCGGGCCACGCTCCGCGATGCCCTCCGGTCGCTCGAGGAGGACGGGTTCGTCAATCGGGTGCAGGGCTCGGGGACCTTCGTGACCCATCGCCTCCGCATGAAGAACAACCTCGACGTGAACTTCGGCGTCACCGAGCTGATCCGCTCCATGGGCATGCGGCCGGGCACGGGGCAGTCGAGGACCTTCCGGGTGGAGGCCACCACCGACGAGGCCAGGCTCCTGGCCGTTCCGGTGGGTTCGCCGCTGCGCTGCCTGGAGCGGGTTCGGACGGCCGACGGGCAGCCGGTGGTGCTCTCGGTCGACGTGATTCCCGAGGAGCGCCTGGGCGACCGGCCGGAGCTGCTGAACGAGGTCGGTGAGGGGTCCGTCTACGACGTGCTGGGGCGTGCCCTCGGCGTGGTGGTGCGCCAGGGCGTGGCCTCGATCCGTCCGGCCAACGCGGACGAGAAGCTTGCCGCCCGGCTCCGGGTCCCCGCCGGGGCCCTCCTCCTGTATCTCCGACAGGTGGACTTCGACCTGGAGGGACGGCCGGTCCTGCTGTCGCACGAGCACCACCTGGCCGACGCGTTCGAGATCGTGGTGGTCCGTCGCGGTCCCGGCCCGAGCACGAAGGAGCCGACGTGAGCGTAGGGAAGCGGATGCGGATGAAGCGAGTGATCGATCCGTTCGGGGTGTCCATCATCTGCGCGCTCGATCACGGGATGACCTCGCCGACGTTCCTGGAGCCGCTGGCGGACATCGAGGCCCGTACAGCAGAGACGGTGGCCGGGGGGGCCAACGTCATCATGATGAGCAAGGGGATGATCCGCCGGGCCGAGCCGGCTTTCTCGCGGGAGACGGCGCTGGCCATGCTCCTGTCGGCCTCGGCGAACGCGGGCGAGGACCGCCCCAGCGTGGTGGCGATCGCCGAGGTCGAGGAGGCCCTCCGGCTCGGCGCCGACGCCGTGGTGCTCTTCGTGGCGCTTTCGGGTGAGTCCGAGGCCGACATGATCAAGACGCTGGCCCGGGTCGGGGGGGAGTGCGACCGGCTGGGCATGCCGTTCATCGCCGAGGCGGAGTTCCCCACGACGTATGCCACTGTCGAGGCGCTGGCCGACGCCTACGGCTTCGAGTACCTCCGTCGCAACGTGCGGCTGTGCGCCGAGCTCGGCGCGGACGTGGTGAAGACGAACTGGCCGGGCGACGGCGAGCAGCTCGGCCGCCTGGTGGAGGCCACCTCGGGGATCCCTGTGGTGCTTGCGGGGGGGACGCGTGTGGACGACCAAGAGCTCCTCAACCGCATGGAGGCGGCCGTCGAGGTCGGCGCGATCGGCTGCTCGGTCGGCCGGAACATCTTCATGCACCGATCGCCCCAGGCGATCACCCGAGCCCTGTCCCGGGTGCTTCGCGAGCGGTGGCCGGCCCAGAAGGCCTACCACGCCCTGCAGGAGGAGCTGGCGTCGTGAGGGCCGCGCTGATGCACGACGTCGAGGTGGTGAAGATCGAGGACGTGGCCGAACCCTCACTCCACCCCGCCGGCGCGGTGCTGCGGGTGGAGGCCTGTGGGGTCTGTGGCACCGACGCAAGGACGTTCTTCAACGGCGATCCCCGAGCCCCCGCGCCGTGGCTGCTCGGGCACGAGCCGGTCGGCGTTCTGGTCGAAGTCGGCCCCGAGGCCGACCTGCCGCCCGGCGTGACCAAGGGCGGCCGGGTGTTCCTGGGCTCCATCCTCACCTGCGGCGAGTGCCGGTGGTGCCTCGAGGGGTTCCAGAACCTGTGCGAGCGCCACGAGCTCTACGGGTACGCGCCGTACCCCGGCGCCTACGCCGAGCTGGCGCCGGTGCCGCCGATCTCCACGAAGAACCTGATCCCGCTCCCGGACGATCTTCCGTCCGACCTGGCCACGGTGGCCGACCCGTTCGCCTGCGCCCTGAACGGCATCGAGGTGGCCGACATCCGGCTCGGCGACACGGTGGTGATCCTGGGCGCCGGGCCGATCGGGTGCTGGCAGACCCTGCTGGCCCGCGATCGGGGCGCGGCGCGCGTGTATCTCACCGATGTCAGCCGCGACCGCCTCGACCTGGCCCTCGAGGCCGTGGGCCGGTTCGTCGATGACGCCTGGATGGCGGGTGACGGCGCGGACCCCGTCCTGTCGCGGACCGGCGGCGCGGGCGCGGAGCGTGTGATCGTGGCCGCCCCGTCCAAGCAGGCTCAGCAGGATGCGCTGGAGATGGCCGCCAAGCGGGCCAGGGTCGTCTACTTTGCGGGGCTGCCGAAGCACGATTCGGTGAGCCCTCTCGACATGAATCAGCTCCACTACAAGGAGCTCGCCGTACTGGGCGCCTATGGCGCCACCCACCGACAGTACCGGGTCACCATGGGCTATCTGAGCCGGCGCCGGGAGGACCTCGCGCCCATCGTGACCCACCGGTTCCCGCTGGACCGGATCGCCGAGGCGTTCGCCACGATCCGGTCGGGATCGGGGCTGAAGATGGTGATCGTGCCGTGAGTCGGTACGTGATCGGCTGCGACGTCGGCAGCCAGGGAACCAACGCCGCCCTGTATCGGGAGGATGGCACGCTGGTGGCGTCGCGGTACGAGGACCACGACCTGTCGTTCCCGCACCCCGGCTGGGCCGAGCAGGACCCGACGCGCTGGCCCAAGGCCGTGGCCGCGGCCGTGGCCGGACTCGTTGAAGAGGCCGAGGACGCCTCGACGATCGCCGGCATCTCGTTCGGGAGCCAGCTCGACGGGATGGTGCTGTGCGACTCGAAGGGCCGGCCGCTCCGTCCGGCCATGATCTGGATGGACCGCCGAGCCGAAGCCCAGGCCGCGGCGCTCTCGGAGCGGATCCCGCCGGACGAGTTCTACCGGCTCTCCGGCACGAACCTGGACTCCTCGCACGCAGTGTTCAAGGCCCTGTGGGTGCGCGACGAGGAGCCCGAGGTGTTCTCCGAGGCGGCCATGTTCATGCCGCCCGGGACGTTCGTCCTGCGCGAGGTGGCCGGCGCCTCGGTGGTCGACTACTCCAACGCGTCGTCGCTGGCGCTCCTCGATCCTCGAACCCGGCGCTGGTCCGATCGGCTCCTCGACCTTACGGGGATCGACGCGGACCGGCTCCCCGAGCTCGCGCCGGCGACGCGGGCCGTCGGGCGGATCCTTCCGGCCTTCGCCGAGGAGACCGGGCTGGCCCCCGAGACCGTCGTCGCGGTCGGATGCGGCGACGAGATGGCCGCGACCCTGGGGGCCGGGGTGTTCGAGCCCGGCGAGGTATGCGACGTGGTCGGCACCGCCGAACCGGTGTGCGCAGCCAGCGACGCGCCGCGAGAGGACCCCTCGATGCTGGTGGAGTGCCACCCCCACGCCGATCCCGATGGGTGGCTCCTGGAGAACCCCGGGTTCGTCTCCGGCGGGAACCTCCGATGGTGGCGGGATCAGTTCGGACCGCTCGAGGTGGCGGCGGAGCGGGAAGGTCGGGGGGACGCCTACGACCTGCTTGCCGGGGAGGCGACGGGGATCGCCCCCGGGTCGGACGGCGTGGTGTTCCTCCCGTGCATGCAGGGAGCGATGGCCCCGGAGTGGAACGGAGCCGCCAGGGGAGTCTTCTACGGGCTGACGCTGGCGCACGGTCGGGCCCATATGACCCGAGCGGTGCTCGAGGGCAGCGCCTTCGCCCTGCGCGACATCCTCGAGGCCATGGTCGGGGCGGGCCTCGACGTCCGCCGCCTGACCATCGTCGGGGGCGGGGCCAAGGGGGCGCTGTGGCGGCAGATCAAGGCCGACGTGACGGGGCTGCCGATCCGGGTCCCGACCTCGGTGGAGACGACCGCGACCGGGGCGGCGATCCTGGCCGCGGTGGCCGCCGGCCTGCACGGCAGCGTGGCCGAAGCCACGGCGGCGTTCGTGTCGTACCGGCCCGAGGGCCACGAGCCGGACCCGGAGGCGCACGCCGCGTACGAGGAGGCCTACCGGCGCTACCGCGAGGTCTACGCGGCGCTGAAGCCGGTGTTCGAGCGAGCGTAGCCGCGGGCTGGCTCAGGCCGCGCGGGCTCGCTCGACCGAGACCGTCAGCACCGCCGTGGTCAGGACCGCCGCGAGCGTGGGGAGCTCGATCCCCCAGATCGTGATGGCCAGGGCCCACGCCGAACCGCACGTGGCGGCCAGGATGAACGACACCGGCGTGAGCCGTGCTCCGATCACGAACCGCGTGACGAGCACCGCGGCCACCACCGCCAGCAGCGGCACGACGTCGATGGGGCCGCCGCGAGCCCATCGGATCGGCACGCCGACGGCAAGCAACAGATCCACGGACCCCTTCGTACCCGCAGTCGGCATTGCTTACTCCGGTGTGACGTACGCCGAGGTGATGCCGCCGTCGACGACCATGGCCGCGCCGGTCATGAACGACGACTCGTCCGAAGCCAGCCACAGGGCCGCTCGGACCACCTCCTCGGCCTGACCGAGCCGCCCCATGGGGACGTGGACCAGCCGGCGCTGCTTGGCGGCCTCGTCGGCGAAGAGCTGGAGGAGCAGGGGGGTCTCGATCGGGCCCGGGCACAGGGCGTTGGCGCGAACGCCGCGACGGGCGTACTCGACCGCGATCTCCCGGGTCATCGACAGCACGCCCCCCTTGGTGGCCGTGTAGGCGATCTGCGCGGTGGCCGCCCCCATCAGCGCCACGAACGAGGCCACGTTGATGATCGAGCCGCCGCCCGAGTCGATGATCGCCGGGATCCCGAACTTGCAGCCGAGCCACACGCCCTTGAGGTTGATGCCCATGGTTCGGTCCCACGTCTCCTCGTCGGTCTCGACCACCCCGACGTCGTTCGGCAGGACCACGCCGGCGTTGTTGTAGAGCACGTGGAGGCCCCCGAAGGTCTCCACGACGAACCGAACCATGGACTCGGCGTCGGCGGCGCTCGACACGTCGGCTCGGACGAACGCGGCGGCCTCGCCGAGCTCCTCGGCTGCGCCCCGTCCGGCGTCCTCGGCCACGTCCGTCATGACCACCCGGGCGCCCTCCTCGACGAACAGCCGAGATGCGGCCAGCCCCATGCCTCCGGCGGCGCCGGTGATCAGGGCGACCTTCCCGTCCAGCCGTCCCACTCAGTCCCCCGTCCAGGTCTCCGGGTTCAGCAGGGTAGGAGGACGCCGGCCGGCCAGTGCTGCCTCGACGTTCTCGACCGCCAGGAATCCCATGGCGTCCCGGGTCTCCACGGTGGCGCTTCCCAGATGGGGGATGACCACCGCGTTGTCGAGCTCGAGGAGGCCCGGGTGGACCTCGGGCTCGTTCTCGAACACGTCGAGCCCGGCGGCGAACAGGTCGCCCTCGCGGAGGGCCTCGACCAGCGCGGCCTCGTCGATCACCGGGCCGCGCGACGTGTTTACCAGCACCGCGGTCGGCTTCATCCGCCGGAGCCGTTCCCGGTCGAAGAGGTGCCGGGTCTCCGGCGTGAGCGCCACATGGACGCTCACGAAGTCGGACTCGGCCAGCAGCTCGTCGAGCTCCCGGTACTCGGCGTTCAGCTCGCGCTCGACCTCCGAGGACGGCCGGAACGGGTCGTGGTACCGCACCGACATGCCGAATCCCTTCCCCCGACGGGCCACGGCCTGGCCGATGCGACCGAACCCCACGATGCCGAGGACCTTCCCGTGGATGTCCCGCCCCAGCATCATCTCCGGCCCCCAGATCCACGGCGCGCCCGATCGCAGGAACCGGTCCCCCTCGGCCACGCGACGTGCCGCCGCCATCATCAGCGCCCACGCGGTGTCGGCGGTGGTCTCGGTCAGCACCTCCGGCGTGTTCGTGGCCATCACCCCTCGGCGAGTGCAGGCGTCCACGTCGATGTTGTCGAAGCCGACCGCGTAGTTGGCCACGATCCGGAGGTCGGAGCCGGCCGCGTCGAGGAGCTCGTCGTCGACCTTGTCAGTGAGCAGCGTGATCGCGGCGACCTTTCCAGCGATCTCCCGGAGCAGGCGGTCCCGGGGGATCGCTTCTTCGCCCTCCCAAACCGCGGCGTCGAACAGCTCGGCTACCCGGGCCATGGGACCCGGAGGGAGCCGTCGGGTGACCAGCACCCGCGCCGTGGTCTCGTCAGGCACCGCGGTACCCGGGGAGGGCCGCCTCGATCGCCTCGAGCGCCGCCCCGATGTTCTCGACCGAGTTCGCGTAGGAGAACCGGAGGTAGCCGTCGCCGGCCGGCCCGAAGGCGGTCCCCCACAGGCCGGCCACGCCGGCCTCCTCGAGCAGGAACGTCACCAGGTCGCGTCCGGTGCCCCCGAGCGCAGAGACGTTCGGGAACACATAGAACGCCCCGGCCGGTTCCAGGCAGGTGATCCCCTCGATCCGGTTGAGCCCCTCCACGATCACGTCACGTCGGGTCCGGAACTCGCGAACCATGGCCTCGACAGGCTCCCACGGCCCCGTGAGGGCGGCCACCGCGGCATGTTGGGTGAACGTGGCGGTGCAGGACACCGCGTTGATCACCAGCCGCGTCACCGGCTCGACGAGCTCCGGCGGGAACGCGGCGAACCCGAGGCGCCACCCGGTCATGGCGAAGCTCTTCGAGCACCCGTCGAGGAGGATGGTGCGGTCGGCCAGCCCGTCGAGCTCCGCGATCGACTCGTGGGCGCCCTCGTAGCGGATCGCCCAGTACACCTCGTCGGACAGCACGTAGATGTCGCGGCCCCGGATCGCCTCGGCGATCGCCTCGAGGTCGCTCCGGGTCAGGGCGCTCCCGCAGGGGTTGTGGGGCGAGCTGAGGATCAGGAGCTTCGTGCGGTCGGTGATCAACGAGGCCAGCTCGCCGGGGTCGACCCGGAACTCGTTCTCCTCGCGCAGGCGGATCGGCACCGGCGTGGCCCCGGTCAGCGCGGTGATCGACTCGTACATGGGGAAGCCGGGGTCCGGGTAGACGACCTCGTCGCCCTCCTCGCACAGGGCCATGATCGTAAAGAACAGGATCGGCTTGGCGCCGGGGACCACCACGATGCGGTCCGGCGGGAAGTCGATCCCGCGCGTTCGCTCGAAGAACGCGCTGACGGCCTCGCGGAGCTCGGGGATCCCGGGCGCGGGGCAGTAGTGCGTCTGGCCATCGCGGAGGGCCTGCATGGCGGCCTCGGTGATGTGCGCGGGCGTGTCGAAGTCGGGCTCGCCGATCTCGAGGTGGATGATCTTCCGGCCCTGGGCCTCGAGCGCCCTGGCCATCGTCAGGACCTCGAACGCGGACTCGGTGCCCAGCCGGGCCATCCGGCTCGCCAGCTCCATGGCCACCTCCTCGGACGCCGAAGTATTCCACAGGCGCCCCCGCCGATGCCGCCCGTATCATGCGCCGGTGGATCCGGCCGCCTTCGACGTCATCACGTTCGACTGCTACGGGACGCTGATCGACTGGGAGGCCGGCATGGTGGCCTCGCTTCGACGGATCGCATCCTGGCCGGTCGCGGACGAGGAGCTGCTGGAGCGGTTCGCGACCCACGAGGCCGAAGCAGAAGGCGGGCCGTACCGGCCGTACCGCGAGATCTTGGCCACCTCGGCTCACGGGATCGCGCGAGACGTGGGGATCGATCTGACCGAGGAGGCGGCCCGGCGGTTCGGGACGAGCGTGGGCGAGTGGCCGGCGTTCGCAGACTCGACCGACGCGCTCCGCCGCCTCTCGGAGCGCTACCGCCTCGGCGTGATCACGAACTGTGACGAGGACCTGTTCACTGCGTCGAACCGGCGGCTCGGCGTGCGGTTCGACTGGGTGGTCACCGCGGAGCGGGTCCGGAGCTACAAGCCGAACCCTCGGCACTTCGAGGTCGCGCTCGAGGAGATCGGCCTGCCAACGGAACGGGTCCTGCACGTGGCCCAGAGCCTGTTCCACGACCACGTGCCGGCGAAGCGCCTGGGACTGTCGACGGTGTGGATCGACCGCCGGGCCGGCAAGGTCGGCTCGGGGGCGACCCCGCCGGCCGAGGCCGAGCCCGACCTGACGTACCCCTCGCTGGCGGCGTTCGCCGACGCCGCGCTCGGCGGTACGATGCCGGCGCCCGGGGAGGAGAGGTCGTGACCGAGCAGCTGCTGATCGGTGGGCGGCGGGTCGACGGGCCCGGCGCCTCGGCGGTGATCGAGCCGGCCACCGGCGATCCGATGGCCGAGGTCGCCGAGGCCGGGCCCGAGGAGGCCCGCGAGGCGGTCCGGGTGGCGTACGAGGCCTTCGAATCCGGCCCCTGGCCGCGGATGACCGCCACGGACCGCGGCCGGGTGCTGCTCCGGGCGGGCGCGCTGGTGCGGGAGCGGCTGGAGGACCTGGCCACCCTCGAGGCCCGGAACGGCGGGAAACCGATCGGGGCGGCCCGCGGCGAGATCGGCCTGGTGGCCACGGTGCTCGAGTACTGGGGCGGGGCCGCCAACAAGATCTTCGGCGAGACGATCCCGGTCCAGGACCCCGGGATCGACGTGACCCTCCGCGAGCCGGTCGGCGTGTGCGCGCTGATCACGCCGTGGAACTTCCCGGCCGTGATCGCCACGTGGAAGATCGCCCCGGCGCTGGCGTGCGGGAACACGGTCGTGGTGAAGCCGGCCTCGGCCACGCCGCTCTCGACGCTCGCCCTCGGCGAGATCCTGGTGGAGGCGGGGGTGCCGCCCGAGGCGGTGTCCGTCCTCTCCGGGCCGGGCTCGTCGCTTGGCACGGCGCTCGTCGCCGACCCTCGCGTGTCGAAGGTGAGCTTCACCGGCTCCACCGAGGTGGGCTCGGGGATCATGGCCCGGTGCGCCGAGGACATCACCCGGGTCTCGCTTGAGCTCGGGGGGAAGTCGGCCAGCGTGATCTTCGACGACGCCGATCTGGACCGGTGCGTGGAGCGTTCGGTGTTCGCGGTGTTCGACAACACCGGCCAGGACTGCTGCGCTCGGTCGCGGATCCTGGTGCAGCGGCCGATCTACGACGAGCTCACCGAGAGGATGGCCAAGCGCACCGAGGAGCTGCGGGTGGGCCAGCCACTCGACGAGTCCACCGAGATCGGCCCGCTGATCTCGGCGAAGCAGCGGCAGACCTCCCTCGACTACCTCGAGCTGGGGATCGAGGAAGGCGCCCGGCTCGTGACCGGCGGCGACATCCCCGAGGACGCGAACGGCGGGTTCTTCCTCCGGCCGGCTGTGCTGGCCGACGTGGACAACTCGTGGCGGGTGGCCCAGGAGGAGATCTTCGGCCCGGTAGCCTGCGTGATCCCGTTCGATGACGAGAACGAGGCGATCCGCATCGCCAACGACTCGCCGTACGGGCTGTCGGGCTCGGTGTGGACCAGCGACCTCGGCCGTGCCATCCGGGTGTCGAAGGGGATGAGGACCGGCGTGATCTCGGTGAACTCCTCGCACAGCGTGCACCCGGAGGCCCCGTTCGGCGGCTACAAGCAGAGCGGTATGGGCCGCGAGATGGGCATGCACGCCGTGAACCTGTACACCGAGGTCAAGAACATCTACTTCTCGTCTGAATAGGGCTGAAGCCGAACGATCTTCTTCACCAACGCTTCGGGTTGCGGAACTCGATGGCGACGTCGTCCTTGTCTGGGCGTCCGCCGCCGACGGCCTTCGCACGGCCGACTCCAACCCATCGCGTCCCGCCCGGGACGGACCCGCTCACCACGATGGTCTCGAAGCCAGAGAGACTGAACGTGGCTTCGAACTGAGGAGGGCCGTTGCCGCCCTTCAGATACTTGATCGTGACCTGGCCGAGCTCATTGCCCTTCTCCCAGTTGTCCACAAACACCCACACTCTCTCCGTCCATTCGGCACCAGGGCGCGGGGCTTCGCGTCCATCGTCACTCAGGACCGGGTAGTCGAAGATCGGCACGTCCCGCTCGGCCATCGCTTTCCCTCCCTATGCGGCGGGCTCTACCCTAGAGCCGTCTGGGCCGCCAGGCAAGGCTGCGGGCTCGGCTGTCAGCGCGGCCGCGCCAGGCGTTCCAGCACCGAGCGGGCTTCGTTCGCCACCTC
>OCZV010000731.1_pt1 | contig 11779 bp, 11 predicted proteins | sample 1539051 | NCBI WGS metagenome assembly OCZV01 (sample SAMEA3113581, study PRJEB22503) | soil metagenome
GGGCCGAGCTCCATCTGCGGCACGACCAACACATGGTATGAGCGGTCTCGGTGCCGGGTGCGATGCCCGGGAGACGGCCGCCCGCGTGATTGCCTACCTGGAAGGTGTGAGATGGCCAGTGATCAGGATCCTGTGGCTCTCGCCAAGGAGACGATCGACTCCAACCGGTACATGACGCTGGCAACGGCCGACGAAGCCGGCCACCCGTGGGTCTCGCCGGTGTTCTACGCGGCGAGGCGATACGCGGAGTTCTACTGGATGTCGTCGCCGGAGGTGACGCACTCCCAGAACCTGGCGCGGCGTCCGCAACTGAGCATCGTCATCTTCGACTCACAGGTGGTGCCCGGTAACGCCAGGCCCGTGTACATGTCCGCGGTCGCGGAGATGCTGTCGGGTACCGACGTCCACCGAGGCCTCGAGGTCTTCCCCGGCCCGGCCGAGCGTGGAGGGTGCCCAGTGACCGCGGACGAGCTGAAGCATCCGGCGGTATACCGTCTCTACCGCGCGACGGTGTCCCAGCACTCGGTCCTGTGCCCGCGGTCCACGGGGCTTCCGTGCACGCTCCACGGGCGGGCATTCGACCACCGGACCCAGGTGACCCTCTAGCCCCGATGACCGGGCACCGGCTTTCGGGTCATGGCGTGGGCGCGGGCCGACCGGCTCGGGCGAGGTCGTCGAGCGCTCGGGCGTAGCCGGGGTCGCTCCAGTAGTCGGAGTGGGCGGCGATCTCGTCGGCCAGCGTCGGGGGATCGACGAGTCCCCGGTCGACCGGCGCGTCGGGCACGGTCGGCGGGTCGAGCACCCACGAGCCGATCGGGTCGGTCTCGCGGTAGAGGTTCCGCCACCGTCCGCCGACCCGTTCCCGAACCGCCCGGAGTGCTTCCGGGCCGAGGTAGGCCGGGAAGAAGCGGGCATAGAGCCGGCGCAGCGGCGAGCCATGGGTGAGCAGCTCGACCCGGCCGGCCTCGGACTGCCGCAGGTGCAGGACGGTCGCCGCGGCTAGGACCGAGCCCTGCGAATGCCCCGACAGGACGACCGTCGACGCGGGAGACGAGGTCAGCGCCGTGACCCGCTGGGCAAGTTCGGGCACCGCCCGCTCGCCGTACGACGGAGGCGCAAGCGGATGTGCGGCACGGGGAAAGAAACTTCCGATGTCCCACAGGATGCCGACGGTCCGCCGCAGAGACGGCGTGCGGTAGGACTTCCAGGCCAAGACCACCAGGCCTAGCGCGAACAGGCCCATGATCCAGGTACCGACGGCGGTGAGCGTCGCGAGCGGCGGATCCTCGACGAAGCGCCAGTTGTTCTCCCCGGCGGCGTACACCAGCAGCCCGGCCAGCAGCACGACTCCGCTGACCAGCACCACACGCCCGACGATCCGGCCGATGCCGTCGGTGAGGGATGCCCATGCGATTGCGCTGGCCACCCGGCGTACGTCGGGGTCCGTGGTCGACCGGCCGGCGGCCTCGTCCGGTCGGGACCGTAGGACCTGCTCCGCCAGTGGACCCAGTCGCCTCCGTACGCCGAGCACGACGACGACACCGATCACCAGGACGGCCACCGCGATCACCGTCGTAGCCGCTCCGGCCCAGGCGAAGGACGGTGGCACGATCATCGGTGTCTCGTCGGTGGCGGCCGCGACTCTCACCTCGAACGGGAGGGACGCGTCGGCCGCTACGAGCCGGTCGGACTCTATGTCCTCGGCCGCGGTCGTGGAGCTGATCACCGGGTATCCCATGAGCTCGGCGGCCCGGTAGGTGATCCCGGCCGAGAAGCCGCCGGCCACGATGAACGCGATGGTGGCGACGGCCGGTCCGGCCATACCGCGCATCGCGACCAGGCTTTCGGGATGCGACGTGACGTCCCTGCCCTGCTCCCACGGCTGCTGAACCACAACGGCCAGGGCCAGCAGCACCAGCACGGCAACACCGACGACGAACGAGATCAGGATCACCGCGCGCACTCCGGGCAGCCGCCCGACGTCGCGCTCTGCGCTGTCCCAGTCCCATCCCCACGCGGAGTACGCCGCGGCCAGCACGATCAGCACGAGCGAGGTGCGGCGCGCGAGGGTGGCACCGGCAGCGGAGACCATCCACGGCGCGCGCTGCTCGGACTGCTCGCTCGCACCGCGCCCGGTTACCGCCTCGGCGGCCACCAGCACGACCGCGTAGGCGAGAACGGCCAGCGAGGCGAGGCAGATTAGGGCTCCGAGCACCCTGCCGGCACCCGTCGCGACCAGGTTCGTCGCAGGCCACGCGACCATCCCGGCGAGCAGGGCCGTCGCGGCGGCGACGTGGGTCGTGCGCAGCATCGGCATGCCGGGGTTGCCCCGCCAGAAGTTCCGGCGCGCCAGCGGGACCTCGTCGGCATGCGGCACGGTGGCGTCGGGTGCCGGCTCCGTGGTGCGAGGCGTACGGCGTCCGACCATCCCGACGAGCAGGACGACCAGCAGAGGGACCACGGACGCCACGGCGATCCGCCGGCCGGCGCTGGCCATGAAGCCGTCCGCGAGCAGGCTGACCAGCGGCGTCGACGTCGCGCATCGCTCGAGCCGCCCGCACTGCCAACCGGCCAGGTCGACGGCCACCAACACGGCGGTCAGCAGCATCGTGAGAGTGAGGACCAACCCCATCACACGCAGCAGCACAGCCGCTGCGTGCCCGCCGAGAACCTGGCGGCGTTCGGCGTCGGACGGGACGGCGGGCAGCATCCAGTGGGCCAGGTTCAGCAGCATCAGCGGCAGGAGCAGCAGCCAAGCTGCTCGGGCGGCCGGCCCTGACGTCAGGCCGCCCCAGCTGTAAGCCTCGAGCCGCTCGCGCGCCCCGAGGTCGGCCGACCGGCCACCGGGGTACCAGCGGCGGAAGAAGCCGTCCCGCCCGTCGCCGGCAACGCGCTTGAGCAGCGGGTGCGCGAGGATCGTTTCCGCGCTCGTGCCGCTGACGCCGTGCACCCGTAGCTCGGTCCGCCCGTCCGAACCGGTGTCCAAGCTCTCGTCCCGTTCCGCCATCGTGGCCTCCGTAGGATCACGCGAGAGTAGTCCAGCGCCCGGCTGCATGGTCCCAATCGAGGGCGGGGATGTGGCCGACCGGCATGGTTGCCACAATGGCGCGTGTGACCTTTCCGTACGAGGCCCCGGAGAGCGCGGCGCTGTTCGAGCGGGCCAGGATGGTGATTCCGGGAGGCGTGAACTCGCCGGTCCGTGCCTTCCACGCCGTCGGCGGAACACCTCGGTTCATGGTCCGGGGAGCCGGGCCCTGCGTGTACGACGCGGACGGGCGGGAGTACGTGGACCTGGTGTGCTCATGGGGGCCGCTGCTGCTCGGCCATGCGCATCCACGGGTCACGGAGGCTGCGGCGTCGCAGGTCGCGCTCGGCACGTCGTACGGCACTCCGACCCGACCCGAGGTCGAACTGGCCGAAGAGATCGTCGGGCGGACCGCCGTCGACCAGGTCCGGCTTGTCTCGAGCGGCACCGAGGCGACGATGAGCGCGATCCGGCTCGCACGCGGAGCGACTGGTCGATCCAAGGTCGTGAAGTTCGCCGGCCACTACCACGGGCACGTGGACGCGCTGCTCGCGAGCGCCGGAAGTGGCGTCGCCACGTTCGCGTTGCCCGACACGCCAGGCGTGACGGGCGCCAGCGCCGCGGACACGATCGTCCTCCCGTACAACGACACCGCGGCGGTCGCCGCGACCTTCGCCCAGCACGGGGACGAGATCGCCTGTGTGATCGCCGAGGCGGCCGCCGGCAACATGGGCGCCGTTCCGCCGGTCGAGGGATTCAACGCGTTCCTGCGCGACACCGCGCACGCTCACAACGCGTTGCTCGTCCTCGACGAGGTCATGACAGGCTTCCGGGTCAGCCGGTCGGGATGGTTCGGCATCGACGGCGTCGGAGCCGATCTGACGACGTTCGGCAAGGTGATGGGCGGAGGCTTTCCGGCCGCGGCCTTCGGTGGCCGCGCCGAGCTCATGGAGCTGCTCGCACCGGTCGGCCCCGTCTACCAGGCGGGAACGTTGTCGGGTAACCCGGTAGCGACGACGGCCGGACTGGCCACGCTCCGGCAGGCCGACGCCGCGGTGTACGCGCGCCTCGACGAGGCGGCCGGCACGATCGGTGACCTGGTCACGAAGGCGCTCACCGCGGAGGGGGTGCCGCATCTGCTGCAGTACGCGGGGAATCTGTTCAGCCTCTTCTTCGTCGATCCGGACGAGGGCATCACCGACTTCGCCGGCGCGAAGCGGACCGACGTGCGCCGGTACGCCGCGTTCTTCCACGCCATGCTCGCCGGTGGCGTGTACCTGCCGCCGTCGGCCTTCGAGGTGTGGTTCGTCTCCGCAGCACACGACGGCGGCGCGATGGACCGAGTGGCGGCGGCGCTGCCGAACGCAGCGCGCGCCGCGGCCCGCGCCGGAGCGGAGGACGGCTCGTGACGTCGTCGGTCACCCGCGTCCACCTGCTCCGACACGGTGAGGTGCACAACCCGCGGGGAGTCCTGTACGGGCGGCTGCCGGGGTACCACCTGTCCGAACGCGGGCACGCGATGGCGCAGCGCATCGCCGAATCCGTCGCGGGCCGCGACCTCGTGCGCATCGTGTCGTCGCCCCTGGAACGAGCCCGCGAGACGGCCGAGCCGATCGCCGGAAAGTTCGCCCTCGAGGTGGCTGTCGACGAGCGACTGATCGAGGCGGCCAACGTGTTCGAGGGGCTGACGTTCGGCGTCGGTGACGGGTCCCTGCGCCGCGTCATGCATTGGAAGCATCTGCGCAACCCCTTCCGTCCGTCCTGGGGCGAGCCCTACGTCGACGTCGTCGAGCGCATGCAGGACGCGATGGCCGACGCGCGGCTCGCTGCCGACGGCCACGAGGCGCTACTGGTCTCGCACCAGCTGCCGATCTGGATCGTCCGCTCGGCGACCGAGGGCCGTCGCCTGTGGCACGACCCACGGCGACGACAGTGCTCGCTCGCCAGCCTGACCACGTTCGCCTACGAGGACGACCGCATCGTGTCCGTCGCCTACAGCGAGCCTGCCGCGGACCTGCTTCCCCAGCCGAGCAAACGCTTCATGGCGGGGGCCTGAGCGGTGTCCGGGCGGCGGCAGAGGCTCGGCCGGGTGTACGCAGTGGTCGTCGGCGTCGCCCTGATCGCCGTCGGCGGGTGTTCGGACGGCCAGGTGCAGCGCGACGACGATGCAGCCCAGATCGGCTACATCGAAGGTGACGGCACGGTGACCGTCCTGCCTGCAGCCGAGCGCGACGCTGCGCCGGACTTCGAGGGGCCGCTGCTCGGGGGCGGACAGTTCGAGCTCGCCGACGCCGTCGGTGACGTCGTCGTCCTCAACGTGTGGGGTTCCTGGTGCCCGCCATGCCGGAAGGAGGCCCGCGACCTGCAAGCCGTGTCCGAGGCGCTGCATGACCTGGGCGTACGGTTCGTCGGGATCAACGTCCGCGACAACGAGACCGATGCGCGCAGGTTCGAGCAGGAGTTCGGCGTCACGTACCCGAGCGTCGTCGACGAGAACGGCTCCCGGCTGCTGGCCTTCCGGGACACGTTGCCTCCTACCTCCATTCCCAGCACCCTGGTCGTCGACCGCGAAGGGAAGTTGGCGGCGAGTGTGATCGGTCCGATCACCGAGACGTCCCTGCGCGACCTCGTCGCGGACATCGCCGCCGAGGGCGACGCCGGCGCCGTCCCGGACAGCGATGGGTGACAGCTTCCCGGACACGGTCCTCTCCGGGTCCCTGCTGGCGGCGGTGCCGATCGCGGCGCTGGCGGGGCTCGTCTCGTTCCTCTCTCCCTGCGTGCTGCCGCTGGTCCCCGGATACCTGTCCTACGTGACGGGACTCTCGGGCATCGAACTGGCGGAGGGCCGACGGGCCCGGGTGGTGCTGGGTGCGCTGCTGTTCGTGCTCGGGTTCTCGGCGGTGTTCGTCTCGTACGGGGCCCTGTTCGGAGGGCTGGGATCGGTGCTGCGCGAGAACGGCGACCTGATCGCGCGTGTGATGGGCGTGGTCCTCATCGGTCTCGGCCTCGTGTACGCAGGGTGGGTGCCGGGTGCCGCACGTGAGTGGCGCTGGCATGTCTCGCCCGCCGTGGGCCTGGCCGGTGCACCGCTGGTGGGCGCCCTGTTCGGGATCGGCTGGACGGCCTGCACCGGCCCGACCCTTGCCGCCGTCCAGGCGCTGGCGTTCAACGACGGCAGCGCCGGGAGAGGTGCCCTGCTCTCTCTGGTGTACTGCCTCGGCCTGGGGCTGCCGTTCGTCCTGGCCGCGCTGGCGTACCGGCGGGTGTTGGGGGCGCTGCAATGGGTCCGTCGGCATCAGGTCTGGGTGCTGCACATCGGTGGCGGGATGCTCGTAGCACTCGGACTGCTGCTGGTCACCGGTGCCTGGACCGAGATCGTCTCCTCCTTGCAGGGCTGGGTCAGCGGCTTCGAGGTGGCGGTGTGACCGACGGGACCCGGACGCTGCCGACGGCTCCGACCGAGCCGCCGTCCCGCCCGCCCGCTCTGTCCCCGCGCGAGTTCGCGGCCTGGGCGTGGCGGCAGCTCACGTCGATGCGCGTGGCGCTGATCCTGCTGTTCCTGCTGGCCGTGGCCGCGATTCCGGGGTCGGTCGTTCCGCAGAGGGACATCAACCCGCTCGCCGTCAGTGACTTCCGCGCCCGGAACCCGCGCCTGTCCGAGTGGTACGACCGGCTCGGCTTCTTCGACGTCTACTCGGCTCCCTGGTTCGCGGCGATCTACCTGGCCCTGCTCGTGTCGCTGGTGGGCTGCATCCTGCCGAGATCGGTACAGCACTGGCGGGCGATGCGGGCCCAGCCGCCACCGGCGCCGCGGCGGCTGTCCCGGATGCCGGCGTACCGGCGATTCGAGGTCTCGGCCTCGGCCGAGGACGCGCTCGAGGCTGCCCGCGCCGAGTTGCGTGCCCGCCGTTTCCGGTTGGCTCGCCCGGCGGTCGGTGCGCCGACCGACTCGGTGGCGGGTGAGGCGGGTCACCTACGTGAGACCGGGAACCTGGTCTTCCATCTTGCCGTGGTCGTCGTGCTCGTCGCCGTGGCCGCGGGCAGCCTGTTCGGCTACCGGGCGACCGTCCTGGTTCCCGAGGGATCGGGCTTCGCCAACACCGTGATCCAGTACGACGGGTTGTCCAGCGGCGCGCTCTTCGACACGGCGGACCTGCCGCCGTTCTCGATCGAGGTCGACGAGTTCCAGATGGACTTCGTCGAGTCGGGTCCTCAGGCCGGAGTGCCGGACAACTTCGAGGCGACGGTGCGGTTCACCCCCGAGCCCGGCGCTCCGGAGGAGGAGCGCACGATCAGGGTGAACGAGCCGCTCGAAGTCGACGGCACCCTGGTTCATATCCTCAACCCCGGATACGCGCCTGCGATGACCGTCCGGGACGCGGACGGGAACGTCCTTGCCGAGGGGCCGGTGCCGTTTCTTCCGCAGGACAACTCGTTCACCTCGAGCGGCGTGCGAAAGGTGCCGGTCGGTCCGGACGCGGCCCTCGGCGAGGACCTGGGCATCCAAGGGGTGTTCCTTCCAACGGCCGTCGTCGACGATCAAGGCCCGCGGTCGGTCTTCCCAGAGCCCGGCAACCCGGCGCTGCTGATCACGGCATTCCACGGCGATCTCGGCCTCGACGACGGCGAGCCGCAATCCGTCTACAAACTCGATACGTCAGACATGGAGCAGTTTCGTGACCCCGACGGCGACGCGTTCCGGGCGGCCCTCTCGGTCGGCGACACCGTAGAGCTGCCCGACGGGTATGGCAGCGTGACCTTCGACGGCTACGTCACGTGGGTCAACTTCCAGGTGGGGCGCAACGCCGGTAAGGAGCTCGTCCTGGCTGGGGCGTTGCTCGCCGTCGCGGGTCTGCTGGCGTCGTTGTACGTGCGCCGCCGTCGGGTCTGGGTTCGGGCAACCGAGGGAGAGGGCGGGAGTACGGTGGTCGAGATCGCGGGCCTTCAGCGGTCTGACGGCGGTGACCTCGAGACCGAGATCGGCAGTATCAGCGACGGCTTACTCGGCCGGCTTCGCCCGGCCAGCATGGAGGAATGAGTTGGACTCCGCCACGCTCGGCGAATGGAGCAGGTACCTCGTCTCCGGCGCGGTCGCGGCGTTCATCGTCGCCTGGCTGGCCTATTGCGCGGAGACCGCGTACCGGGCGCGGAGCCGACGGACCGCCGCGCCGGATGAGCGCGAGGTCGTGGCGGTCGGTGCAACGCAGATGCACAACGGCGCTTCCCCCACTGCCGGTGTCTCCTCGGTCGGCTCAACGGGGTCATTGCAGGACGGTCGGGCCACCGACGGCGATGGCGAGCCCGACGCCGGCGACGGCGTCGACCCGGTCCGACAGATGGCGGGGATCGGCTTCTCCGTCTCGGTCCTGGCCACGCTCCTTCTCGCGGCAGGTGTGGTGATGCGCGCGATCGGGGTGTCCCGGGCCCCGTGGGGCAACATGTACGAGTTCTCGATCACCGCGTCGTTGGTCGCCTCCGTGGTCTTCCTGGCCGTCGCGAGATCTCGGGTGGGGCGCGCGCTCGCGGTCTGGATCGTGCTGCTGATCTTCCTCGCGCTCGGGCTTGCGGTTACCGTGCTCTACCTGCCGCCGGGACCGCTGGTGCCCGCGCTCCGGTCGTACTGGCTGGTGATCCACGTCGGGGCTGCCGTGCTTGCGTTCGGGCTGTTCACCGTCGCGGCCGCCGTCAGCGCGCTGCAGATCGTGTCCGAGCGAGCCGAGACCAAGGGTGGTGTCGGCAGTGGCTTCGCGGCCGCGCTGCCTGCGTCGTCGACGCTGGATCGGCTCGCCTACCGGCTCATCGCGGTCGGGTTCCCGGTCTGGACGTTCGGCCCGCTCATCATGGGCGCCATCTGGGCCGAGGCCTCGTGGGGCCGCTACTGGGGCTGGGACCCCAAGGAAGTCTGGGCGCTCATCACCTGGCTCGCATATGCGGCGTTCCTCCACGCGCGCGCCACAGCAGGCTGGAAGGGCTCCAAGGCTTCCGCCGTTTCGCTCGTCGCATACGGCACCGTGCTGTTCAGCTACTTCGGCGTGAACATCCTTTTCAACGGGCTCCACTCCTACGGCGGCCTCTGACCGACCGTGACCGCGCGCACCAATGCGTACGTCTAATTCCGCATCCCCGTTCCCAGCCTGCGCACCGACAGCTCCGCGTCTGGACTGGTCACCGAAAGCGCGTCCCCGAGCGCCTGGGTAGCGGCCTCCAGGGCCCCGTCGGTCATCGGACCGAGGGCATCGAGAACGAAGACTGCCCGGCGCGTCGCGTGCGTCAACCGGGTTCGCGTGCATTGGCGCCAGTTCCAGCGACGGCAGGTCACGCCGGCGTCGTCGCGCCAGACGACCTCGCCCGTCTCGGGGTGATCGATCACGCGACGGCCGTCCGCCGTCGTCTCGAACGGCTCGTCTCCGGCTGCCCGGGTGAGATGCAGTGAGCCCTCGTAGCGGTCGAGGTCCTCGCCCCCGACGGGGAGCACATGGGCGACCGAGACGGCGTTGTACGTGTCGGTCAGGCGGTCGATTCGGGGCAGACCCTGGGGGAGCCGACGCAGCAGTGCCTCGACGCTCGGACGGGTACGTTGCGGCTTGGCCCCGAAGGCTCGGAACGCGTCGCGCCAGGCTGCGACGTGGGGATTGCTCTCGACCGGCGCGTCGCCGAGCACCGACCGGGCGCGGGCCTCGGCGGCACGCAGCATCCGCTCGGTGCTCGGGTCGCTAGGACCGGGCGTCAGGCCGTCGGCGACCACCAGGACCGCGCGGTAGTCGGGCCGCAAGGCGGCCACCGTCTCGTCGAGCCAGGCGCCGGCCAACCAGGCGGTCGTCGCCTCGGTCACCGGATGTCGTCGTCGCCCTCGGGGCGGTGACGCATCTCCTCTTCGCGTCGGCGCAGGTCGGCTTCCCACTGCTCGAGCATCTTCTGATGCTCGGCGTCGACGTCGCGGATCTCCCGGAGGAAGTCGGGGTTGTCGTCGGGTGCCAGCGGGCGTGGCCCGGGTCGTGGTGGCCGCCCCTGACGACGCTGACCGAACCGGGCTACCAACCAGGCCACTGGGCCGATCACCGGCAACGCGACAATCAAGGCAAGCCATATGGCCCGCCTAGGCCCACGCACGTCGGCCGGATCCGTCTGCAGGCAGTCGATCAGGGCATAGACCCCGAGGACGAGGGCAATGACGATCGGCAGGGCGATCCTCACCGCTGCAGTCCCCGCTTCGTTCTCGCGAACATGACTCCAGCGTAGGTGAACTGCGGCCTGTCGTCCGTACGTGGCCGGGACATGCGGTGATGGCGGTCCCCGGCCGCGCCCGGCGGGCACCCGCACGATGCGAGGATGGGCTCGTGAGCGACGGGAATCACCGGCTGCTGGCCGACCAGCACGTGGGCACCCGCGGCGCCGATCGGCCCCGGTCCGGTGTTCGGCGCCGCGGGCCGACGTTGGTCGGTATCGACGACGTTCGCGCGGCCGCTGCACGCGTTTCGGGCAACGTCGTCCGCACACCGCTGCTGCCCTGTCCGTGGGCCGACGGGGCCCGCCCGCTCTGGCTCAAGCCGGAGAACCTGCAGCCCACCGGTGCCTTCAAGATGCGGGGCGCCTTCAATGCGGTCGGGGCATTGGACCCGGCCGAGCGCGCGCGGGGTGTGGTCACCCATTCGAGCGGCAACCACGGCCGGGCCCTCGCCTGGGCTGCCCGTGCGTTCGGAGCGCCAGTCATCGTGGTGATTCCTGAGACTGCACCGGCTGTGAAGGTCGAGGGCGTGCGGGCGCTCGGTGCGGAGATCGTCATGGTTCCCACGGCAGAGCGAGAGAGCCGTGCCGTCGAACTCGCTCGGGACCGCGGCAGGGTCATGATCCCGCCGTTCGAGCATGCCGATGTGATCGCCGGCCAGGGAACGGTCGGGTTGGAGATCGTCGAGGACCTGCCCGACCTCGACGTCGTGCTGGTCCCGGTCGGCGGAGGCGGCCTCATCTCCGGGATCGCCGTCGCCGTCAAGGCGTTGCTGCCGACGGCGCGTGTCGTCGGCATCGAGCCCGAGCTCGCCGGCGACCTGGCCGAGGGCTTCGCACGGGGTGAGCGGGTGGCGTGGGACCCCGCGCTGACGTCGCGGACCATCGCGGACGGGGTACGGCTGCCCGCTGTCGGTGAGTTCACCTGGCGGCACATCGAACGTCACGTCGACGACGTCATCACGGTGAGCGAGGTGGCAATCCTCGACGCGATGGGAGTGCTCGCTCGATCGAGTCGGATCGTCGCGGAGCCCAGTGGCGCGCTGACGGCAGCGGCCTACCTGTCGCGGCCGGACGCTGTCACCGGCCGGACCGTGGCCGTCGTCTCCGGCGGCAATGCCGACCCCGCTCTGCTGGCCCAGGTGCTCCGCTCCTGATCGGTCAGGCGACAGCGGGGATGACCTCGCGCGGGCTGCCGCGGCGACCGGCCAACGTTGACCGGCGTGGGCGCTGGGGAGTAGGAAGACAGACACGTCGGGCCATGGGGGCGACCCACGCAGGCCTCCTCGGGGGGTTCGCCGCACAGGGAGGATGGCCCGGATGCCTCTCGAAGAGAGTCTCACCTACGTGTTCCAACGCTTGGACGGCTGTGTCGTCCTTCGCCTCTGCGGCGAGATGGATCTAGCCAGTGCTCCCCAGATTGCCGCCAACCTGCGCCTTCTGGTCGAGGATGATCACGTGGTGGGTGACCTGAGGGGTGTCAGCTTCATGGACTCCTCCGGGCTCAATGCGCTGATCGCCGGTCACAAT
>OCZV010000732.1_pt1 | contig 11756 bp, 10 predicted proteins | sample 1539051 | NCBI WGS metagenome assembly OCZV01 (sample SAMEA3113581, study PRJEB22503) | soil metagenome
GGAAACGGCATCATGACGCCCTTGCCCCGAAAACTTTCGGGGCCGCGGAAACTCCCATGCAAGGAAGCCTCGGACACATTATCTGGACAGTCTGTTATCTGAGTGTGCTCGCCGGACTTTCGGCCTACGGCATTCACCGTTATTTCATCATCTACTTATATCTGAAGAACAGGAGACGCCCACCTGTTCCGGTCGGCAAATTTGAACAATTGCCGAAGGTGACCGTGCAGTTACCGATCTTTAATGAGGTTTACGTGGCCGAGCGTTTGCTTCGCTCAGTCAGTGAATTGGACTATCCGCAGCACCTTCTCCAGATCCAGATACTGGATGATTCGACCGACGACACGCGCGAGATCATCTCATCGTGCGCAGACAAATTGCGCCATCGCGGCTTTAATGTGCAATGTCTCCATCGGGTTGAGCGCACCGGTTTTAAGGCAGGCGCGCTGGCGGCCGGCCTGGAAGCCGCGGAAGGCGAGTTCCTTTGTATTCTTGATGCCGATTTTGTCCCCCAGCCAGATCTTCTTAAGCGCACAATTCATTTCTTTACCGATCCGAAAATAGGAATGATCCAAACCAGGTGGGGGCACTTAAATCGCGGCTATTCGCTTCTCACTCGCATGCAGGCGATTTTTCTGGATGGTCATCTTTTGCTGGAGCAAACCGCCCGCAGCCGCAGCGGCCGGTTTTTTAATTTCAATGGGACCGCAGGCCTGTGGCGGCGTGAGTGCATCGAGCAAGGCGGAGGCTGGCAGTACGATACGCTATGCGAAGACCTCGATCTTAGCTATCGGGCCCAGCTCGCGGGCTGGAAATTCATCTATCTTTCCGACGTGGTAACTCCTGCGGAGTTGCCGGTGGATATGAACGGCTTCAAATCTCAGCAGCATCGCTGGACAAAGGGTTCGATTCAGACGTGCAAGAAATTGCTGCCTACGATATGGCGCAGCAAGCTCCCGTTTCCGATCAAACTGGAGGCCACCGGTCATTTGATGTCCAACTTCGCCTACCTGCTACTTGCCTTATTGTGCGTCCTCCTGCATCCCTCCGCAGGCGGGCTTCAAGGCGGATGGCTGCGGACGCTGGTCATTGATGTTCCGATCTTCTTCGCCGCGTCGGTCTCGGTTGCGGTTTTTTATGTTTGCGCTCAACGCGAGCTATATCCGCGCACGTGGAAGAGACAAATATTGTTTCTGCCGTGCTTACTCGGCCTCGGCGTTGGCCTTTCACTCAATAACGCGCGCGCTGTGCTGGAAGCGCTCTTCAATCACCAATCGGATTTTACACGCACTCCCAAGTATGGAATTGAACGCAAATCGCAGCCTTGGCGAACATGCAAATATCGGCTGGCGAAACCGATGCTGCCATTGGCGGAGCTGGCCTTCGCGATTTATTTCACTTACTTTGTTTGCTTCGCGATTTGGCATGGACAGTTCCTGTCGGTGCCCTTTTTGCTCATGTTCCAGGGCGGTTTCCTTTATGTTTGTCTCTCTTCATTCGCCAACCGCTGGCCAAAAATGAGCCCTGGCAACTCACGTGCGAGCGCCGCAATTCCCGCATGACAAACGCCGATTATCTGCTAAAAAGGTGCGCATGTTTCGTCCCCTTGCTCTAATTTTCGGTTTAGTTTCGCTTGCTCCCGCGCTTTTCGCCACCCAACTCGACCCTTCCCATCACCTGATAATAAGCGTCCGCGATCAGAAGCTGATGCTGCTGCAGAACGGCACAAAAGTGGCAACCTACCCCGTTTCCACATCCAAATTCGGACTGGGCGATTTTTCGGGACGAATGACAACTCCTCTTGGTTACCTTGCGGTCGCAAAAAAAATTGGAGACCGCGCACCGGTCGGCGCCGTTTTCCACAACCGGCGATTCACCGGAGAAATTCTGGCGCCAAACGCTCCGGGTCGCGATCCGGTGATTACACGCATCCTTTGGCTGCGCGGCCTGGAAGGTCAAAATGCCCACGCCTTTCGTCGCTGCATTTACATTCATGGCACACCGGAAGAGAAGACGATCGGCCGCCCAGCCAGCTACGGCTGCATCAGGATGAAATCGAGCGACGTCGCTGCGCTATACAATCAAGTCCCGCTCGGAGCGATTGTGCAAATCGTTCCAGACCATCTGCCCAAAGTGCCAAAGGCGCCGCCGGCGCCCTCGAGTACTGCGTTTATGGCCAGGGATGAAGGAACTAGGAGCCAGGATCAGCCCGGCGTGACGCGCTCGACAGATAAAGCGACGCAGCTGCTGAACAAACGGGCGTCAATCGTCCAAAATAGCCCGCGGGCATAAACGCCCATTTGCTCCGAATCGGCATCGGCGCTGTCCACCTCAAAGTTTTTCGATCAAACAATGGCCAACACGAGATCAGCAGCCAAACGCGCCCGCCAGACAATGAAGCGATCACTTCGTAATCACAGCGTTGTGACGCGTCTGCGGAAGATTCGAAGACAGGTGCGTTCCGCGGCAGAACCAAGTGCTGATCAAATCCGCGCGGCCATCTCGGCGATCGATAAAGCTGCAAAGCGCGGCATCATTCATCGAAACGCCGCCATGCGTCGCAAAGCGCGGCTCAACAAAGCGCTCGCAGCCGCCAAATAGTGGAGTAGTGGAGTAACGGAGTGATGGAGCAATGAACTCGCTCTGAAATCAATACTCCAACACTCCATTGAAGCGCGGCAAATGCCCTTTGCATATCTCGCGGGACAGATAGATTCTTCCGAATGATTCCCGCTCTTCTCCTCATTTTTTCCGCGGTCGCTTATCGCGTTACGACGGGGCTCTTGATTCATTCCGGCGCCAGCTGGCTTTCCAACTTCGCTCCGCTCGCAGCGATTGCGCTTTGCAGCGCAGCGTACCTTCCGAAAAATTACAAATTCTCGGTGCCGCTCATTACGCTCTTTATTTCCGATGCAGTAATTAACTTTCGTTACGGCGCGCCACTGCTCGACCCGCAGATTCTTGTTCGTTATGTCGCGCTGGCTCTGGTCGGATGCATCGGAGTTCTCCTGCAGAATCGGGCTTCACTCAAAACCCTTTTCCCAGCTTCGATTGTTGGATCGACAATTTTTTACGCGATCACGAACGCGTTTTCCTGGTTGAGCGATCCGGGTTACGTGAAGAATTTGGGAGGACTTATCCAGGCCCTGACGGTGGGACTGCCTCAGTACAGCGCGACGCCGAGCTGGATGTTTTTCCGTAACTCACTCGTCAGCGATCTTCTGTTCACTCTGCTCTTTGTTGTTTGCATGAATTTGGGGCGAAGCACGGAGAAATCGCGCGCCCGGACCGCGCGGTTCCGTCCCGCAGCTGCGGGATGACCGCCATGCAGCCGGGGGAGCAGCGCGACGAAGTCGAGATGCTCGCGCTTATGTTGTTGATCCGGCGCTTTGAGGAACGCGCCAGTCAACAGTATCAAGCGCAGAAAATAGGCGGCTTTTGCCATCTTTACATTGGCCAGGAAGCCGTCGTGACAGGCGCTATCGCGGCGGTTCGCGACGACGACTACGTCATTACCGCTTATCGCGATCATGCTCACGCGCTCGCGCGCGGGACAAGCGCGGACGCATGTATGGCAGAGCTTTTCGGAAAGGAGACCGGCTGCTCGCGGGGCCTGGGTGGCTCGATGCATTTCTTCAATCGGAAAAACCACATGTACGGCGGTCACGCTATTGTGGCTGCTCACGTTCCATTGGCGGTTGGAATGGCTTTTGCCACCAATTACCTGGACGAGGATCGCGTCACGCTTTGCTTCTTCGGGGACGGCGCAATCAATCAGGGCGCTTTCCACGAAGCTCTAAATTTGGCCGCGCTTTATAAATTGCCGATCATCTTCATTTGCGAAAACAACCTCTTCGCCATGGGCACCTCGGTGAAGAGATCGACATCGCTTAAGCAAATTGTTGATCGGGCCGAGGGCTACGACATTCCGGGAGAAATTGTCGATGGAATGAACTTTCGCGAAGTGCGCGATAAGGTCGCCGAGATTGTGGATTCGATCCGGAAAGAGCCGCATCCAGCGTTCCTCGAAGTCCGCACTTATCGCTATCGCGGTCACTCAATGTCCGATCCGGCAAGTTACCGGACCAAGGTGGAACTGGAGAAATATCGCCTGGACGACCCAATCACGCGTTTGCGTGCGCAGCTCACGCGCGAGGGGAAATTGACCAACGAACAATTCGATCTGCTCGACAAACGCGCGAAGGAAACGGTTCTGGCGGCCGTGAAGTTTGCTGAGAAAAGCCCGCAGCCGCCGCTCGATAGGCTTTACGATTACACTTATGCCGACGGAGCTGTGGAGGTAGGCGTATCGCCTGCGCCGGAACATCGAGAAGGCGAGTCGCCTCGAATCGAGAAGAAATCCGCAGCCGACACGGCTACCGCCAAAAAAGAGAACGGATGAGGGAAATCACTTATCGTCAGGCACTCAACGAAGCGCTCGCGGAAGAGCTTGAGCGCGATCCCAACGTTTTTCTCATGGGCGAAGAGGTTGCCGAGTACCAGGGCGCTTACAAAGTAAGCCAGGGTTTGCTTCAGCGTTTTGGGCCGCGGCGGATCATCGATACTCCAATCAGTGAAAACGGATTTGCCGGTCTGGGAGTTGGGGCGGCAATGGTCGGATTGCGGCCGATTATCGAGTTCATGACGTTCAGCTTTTCGCTCGTCGCATTTGATCAGGTCGTCAATAACGCTCCAAACATGTTCACGATGTCGGGCGGGCAGTTCAATATCCCCATCACGTTTCGGGGACCGAATGGACCGGCGCATCAACTCGGCGCCACCCATTCGCATGCGACGGAAAACTTTTACGCTAGCGTTCCGGGTCTGAAAGTCTGCACGCCGGCGACACCGCGTGACGCAAAAGGCCTGCTGAAAACAGCCGTGCGCGACAATAATCCCGTGCTGGTTCTGGAAGCAGAACTGCTTTACAGCTCGAAAGGAATGGTCGAGCCGCCGGATGAAGAGCTGCTGATTCCCCTGGGCAAAGCGGAGGTGAAACGCGAAGGCAGCGATGTCTCGATTATCTGCTACGCGCAGACAGTTCCGCTGGCGCTCAAAGTTGCGTCCCAGCTCGAAGAGGAAGACATCTCTGCGGAAATTGTCGACCTGCGCTCCATCAAGCCGCTCGATGAGAAAGCGATTTTCGATTCCGTCGCAAAAACGCATCGCGTGGTGATCGTCGAACAAGATCATCCGTTTTGCGGCGTAGGCGCAGAGGTCTGTTACCGAATCCAAAAAAGCATTTTTGATGAGCTCGACGCGCCGATTCTCCGCGTTTCACAAGAGGATGTGCCGATGCCTTACAACGAGCCTCTCGAGAAGGCGGTATTGCCAAACGCGGAGAAACTCATCGCGGCCGTAAAAAAAGTTTGTTATACATGAAAGAGGTTTCAGAGTTCAGGATTCGGGTTTCAGGAGCATTTGTCATTTGTCATTTGTCATTCGTCATTTCTCCGTATGCCTGAGATTCAAATGCCCAAACTGAGCGACACGATGACGGAGGGAACTCTGGTGGCATGGAAGAAAAAAAAGGGGGACACAGTTTCGGCGGGTGAAGTGCTTGCCGAGATCGAGACGGACAAGGCGACGATGGAATGGGAATCGCCGGAGGATGGAACCCTTAGCGAAATTTATGTCGAAGAAGGCGGCAAGGTAAGCGTCGGCGACAAAATCGCTTTCATCAGTGGGGAAGGCGAGGAAGCTCCGGAGGAAAAACCTGAAAAAAAGGAAGAGGCTAAGAAAGAGGGAGAAGAAAAACCTGTGGAAGCCGAGGCGGAGGAAAAGGAGGAAGCCGAAATAGAGAAGGAAGAAGAGAAAGCGAAGCCTAAGAAAGAGCACGCAAAAAAGGAACCGGAAAAAAAGGAAGAGAAACCAAAAGAAGAAGAAAAGCCGAAGAAACCGAAAGCCGAAGAGAAAGAGGAGAGACAAGCCGCGCCACGAAAAGCAGAAAAGAAAGCTGAAGCTGAACAGCCAGCGCCAGCGGTCGAAAAGCCCGAAGAAGCGCGCGTAAAAGCATCGCCGGTCGCGCGTCGAATCGCAGCCGAGCTCGGTGTCGATCTTGCCAGCGTGAAAGGCACGGGCCCGGAAGGTCGGGTCACCGAAACCGACGTCCGCGCCGCGGCAAAATCAAAAGTCGCGGCGCCGCAAAAGGCGCCGAGCGCGGCGAAAGCAGCTGCGCCCTCAATTAAAGCTGGCGAAAGCGCGCGTATTCAACTCTCCGGAATGCGCAAAATCATTGCGCAACGGTTGGTCGAAAGCCTCGGTCCAGTTCCGCATTTTTATCTCAACATCGACATCGACGCCGGGCCGCTGATGGAAGCCCGCGAGGAGTTGAAGTCCGCCGGAGAAGGCGCGGATGCTGCGAAAATCACGGTAAACGATTTCGTTTTAAAAGCGGCGGTGCAAGCGGCAGTGAAAGTTCCGCGCGTTAATGCCTCCTTCGATGGCGACGCGATTGTGCAGTACGCCGATGTCGATCTTGGCATCGCGGTCGCGATTGAAGACGGGCTGTTAACACCGGTCATTCGGGCTGCCCAAAACAAATCGCTGCGTGAGATCAGCGAGCTGGGCAAGGATCTGGCGCATCGCGCGCGCAACAAGCGGATGAAGCCGGAAGAATTTCAAGGAGGCACATTCACTGTCTCAAATCTCGGCGGCATGGGCATCGACAGTTTCTCCGCCGTGATCAATCCGCCGCAAGGATTCATTCTCGCCATCGGCAAGATCACAAAAGTTCCGGTAATCGATGATGGCGAACAGATCGTCGTCGGCCACCGCATGTCGATCACGATGAGCTGCGACCACCGGGTAATCGACGGAGCGCTCGGCGCGGAATATCTCAAAGAGCTCCGGCATCTACTGGAGAATCCGGCGCTGTTATTGGTTTGACATGCGCTGAGCGCGCACGCTGGGTAGCGCACGCGTCTCGCGTGTTGGTTTCGGCGTCCGCGCCGAAAACGAACTTTTCTTGAAATGAGGTTTCCAGACCTGGCACAGCACAAGAGAAGTTCGCAATCGCGAGGACGCGCTTGCGAGGACGCGAGACGCATGCGCTACCCGGAAATTGTGCCCCCGCGCGTTTCCCAAATCATGAAATCGTCGAGCGTATCTTTCGTTCTCGATACAGCAAACTCTACCACCGTAGCGTCATCAACAAATCCGAGGAATGGAACGTTATCGGGAATTAGATCGAACGGATCAACGAAATAATTGAGAGCGGCGATCATCCACAGGAGCGCGTCGTCCGAAACGTCTCGCGGTGAATATGTGCCGGAAGAATACGCCTGGATGAAACGCAGCATTGCCTGGAGGTATGGCCAGTTCCCTTTAAACGCCTCGCGAGGGCCTGCGGCTGCCTTCTTCGCTGCCTCGTTGAAAAGCGCTTGCAGACTTTCCGGATCGTTGGCGGACGATTTTGCGTCGGCCAGCGCTTTGGCGAATGCTTCGCTACGAAGGGCGGGTTTGCGATAGGGAACGTTTTCCTTAAGATTCTTTGGAGCCGACCGCGTTTTTCTCCTTCTGCGCGATTTCTCTTTGGTTTTTCTCGCCTTTTTCATCTGGCGCTATGAAAGCACCTCGATTCGCCGATGAGAAGCCGATTCGTAGCTCTGGGGAGCACAAGCCGCTGGCCTGTCGTCGTCGGCAGCTTGCCGACGACACCGCGAGTATTGCGACGAGGTGCAACATCGAACATTCGAAGAGCTTCTCGGCAAGCTGTCGAAAAGGACAGTCAGCCAGCCTGTGCTCCCCAGAACACGTGCCTTCTACGCCTTCGTGGCGAGAATGAGCGGTGATGGACCGGGTGCCTGGAGTTTGCGGACCTTTTTGAAGCCGGAGTCTTCGAGCCAGTTTTTGATTTCGTTGAAGCTGAAGGTGTCGCCGCGCTCGCTATGCACCAGCATGTTCACAGCAAAGATCAATCCATTCAAAGGACCGGTGCGATCATCCTCCACGAGCCATTCGCCGATTGCGATTGTGCCGCCAGGCTTAAGGGCACCGAAAACTTTCTTGAGCAATTTGCGGCTGCGCTCCTCGCCTTCGCTGTGAAGAATATGGCCCAGGGTGGCGATATCGTAGTCGTTACCGAAATCGGCTTCGAGAACGTCGCCCCGAATGTAAGAGAAGCGATCCGCCACACCAAACTTCTGCGTGATACGCTTCGTAACCGGAATCATCTCCGCCCAGTCTTGGGCCGTGACGCGAACGAGCGGTGATTGCTGCGCGAGCGCGATTCCCCAAATGCCGGAGCCTGCGGCGACGTCGAGCACGCGCATGGGCTTGCGCGTCTTCGCAAGGTTGAGGACTCGACCGAGCGCCGCGGCGGCGGGATAACTCATCGGGACGATGTTTTCGACGAGGACGGAAAAGAATTCCGGACCGGTCGCTTCCTGATTTACAGCTACCGGCGGCGCACCCGTTCTCACCGCTTCACTCAAGTGTAGCCAATCGGGCACAAGATGTGTGCCGGCCATGGCGAAAAATCCCGCGAGTGTTCCTGGCTTGTTGCTTACCAGGAACGCTTCGCTTTCTGGCGTAAGCGAATATTTGCCTTGTCGATCTTTCTTTAAAAGTTCGAGGCCGACGAGCGCGTTCATGATCGCGCGCAGACCGCGCGCGGATGCGCCGGTTGCGCGGCTGACTTGTTCGATCGTTTTTGGTTCGCTCTCCAGCGAATCGAAAACTCTGTTACTGGCCGCTGCTCCGATGATCAGGGGCGGCGCGTAAGCGAATCCAAACTGCATGAGGCGCTCGGGAGTAACCTGTTTTTTCTTAGAAGTTTCCCTTGGCATGTTTGATTTGATTTTTTTGAATCGTAGGGTCGATAATTAGCAAGCGAGACAGCGCTGGCAAATCCAGGTTAATCGTGTCGAATTGTTGTTCTGGGGACAAGACGATCAACGATAATCACGATGTGAGAACAAAGACAACTGGCCCGGGATCATCTGTCCCAGGCGTCATTCTGCACAGCGGCTACCGATCACGCGAGGAAATCGAGGCGAAGGAGTGCGCTACGCTTGCGCCGTTTGCGGAGAAGTCTGGTGACTCTCGCGGACGAAAATATCCGGAACCCCGCCATGCGTACCGCACGGAATTTCAACGTGATAGGGCTCGGATCATTCATTCGCGCGCTTTTCGCCGGCTCGAATACAAAACACAGGTTTTCCTGAACGGGACTGGCGATCACCTGCGCACGCGGTTGACTCACTCGATCGAAGTTGCCTCGATTAGCCGTACCATCGCGCGCGCCCTGGGACTGAATGAGGACCTGGCGGAAGCAATCGCGCTGGCGCACGATCTGGGCCATTCGCCTTTTGGCCACTCAGGAGAAGAGATGCTCGCCGAATGTATGCGCGACCACGGCGGGTTCGATCACAACCGCCAGAGTCTGCGGGTGGTGGAGCTGCTCGAAAATCCTTATCCAAACTTTCCCGGGTTAAACCTGACGTTTGAAGTGCGCGAAGGTTTGCGAAAGCACCAAGCTTTTTACGATCCGCTCACACCTGGGGACGAAAAGTATTGCTGCCCATCATTGGAGGCGCAGGTCGCGGATCTCGCGGACGAGATCACTTATTACAGTCATGATCTCGATGATGCGGTCGACTTTGAAATCTTAAGCGCGGCGCAATTGGAGGAAAATGAGATCTGGCGGCGAACCCATCACGCGGTGATTTCTCGTTATCCTGATGCGCGCGAACCCGATCTGCACAAGTTGATCATTCGCGACATTATCGATATGCAGGTGCGCGATGTAATCATGACAAGTGCCCAAGCGATTGCCGATGCCGGCGTGAAAAGCGCGAAGGAAGCGCGCCGGCAGCCGGCACCGCTTATTCGCTACAGCGGCGAATTATCTGAAGCGAATCGCGCCCTGCGGAAATTTTTATATCAGAATGTTTATTACCATCCACGCGTCGCCGATGTGAACCGGCGCGCATGCGAGATGTTAAGAAAGGTTTTCGAAGCGTACCTGGTCGATCCCGACCGGCTCGGCGAGACCGCGGCAAAACGACTCGAGGCAGAAGGACTGCAGCGCACAGTGTGCGATTACATTGCCGGAATGACCGATCGGTATTTGAAGGAAGAATACGAGCGGATTAGCCTGTAGCCGCCTGGCTGTGTCAAGGCGCGGCCCTGATGTGTTTGAGACACGCGCAGTACGCGTCTCACAGAGACGCGGCTACAGTCACGCTGCCGCGCTGCCGTTTTCTTCCCGGAGATATTGAATGAGAAGCCGCAGCCTCTGATTTGTCGAAAGTTCTTCCAGGATGCGCTGGCGGTGCAGCGGATCGCTTACGAAGGTTGAAGCAACGAGATCAGCGAGCATTTCCGGGTCGCTCAAATCAGAAAGATACCGATCCACTTTCGGCGGAAGCTGCCGCTCCCCATCCCCTTTGAGCCCGGAATAGAGTTCCAGCACTTTGGCCGCCAGCGCTTCGGTTTCCACCGAGGCAACGGAGTCGCTCTCAAGCGAATCAATTGTTGCGATTGGGAATGGCGTTTCCTGCTCAAAATCCGTGAATCGTACGCGCTCCAATCCTTGCAGGATCAGGTTCGACGTGCCGTCGCCGCGCTCGACACAGGCGCGAATGAGACCGACGCCGGCCGTGTGAAAAAAATCGGCGGTCGATTGCCAGTCTGCGCGGCCGGGTTTGATCAATGCGACGCAAAACATGCGGTGATGAGTAAGGGCGTATTTCAGCATCTGCCGGTAGCGGACCTCGAAGATGTAAAGGGGAAGCAGCGCGTGTGGAAAAAGCAAAGCGCCCGGCAAAGGCATGACTGGCAATTGCTCAGGCAAAATTACAGATGCAGTCATAACGCAGGCGTTCCTGTTCTAAGATATACGCGAAGCGGGAAGGGCAAGCGGCTGCACACTGCCGGGCCGAAATGACGAATGTCGAATGACGAAGGAATGAGCAATAAAGAAACCCGGAACGCAGGCTCGTCGTCATTCGGGCTTCGGCATTCTTTCGTCATTCGTCATTGGCGCTTCGTCATTTTTTTCCCAGGCACCGCACCTGCAACACGTCTGCGGTTCGATGTTCCAATTCCGAATGCGCGAAGTTGTTCGAGCGACATTTGGCCTTCGATGTCGCTCGCCTCGGCGACTGAGCCATACACGAGAGCCGAGCCGCGATAAGCGAGCAGAACGCGCGAAATTGCGCCAAGCTTGCCGATGCCCATCGCGCTTACGGCTAGTCCGACATCCGTTCGATGCCGCTCGGCTCCGCTCAGGGGAGGTTCTTTCTTTGTGGTGAACTCGAGCAATCGCGCGAGTTGTGCTGGCGTGTCGGTGCGCGTTGCAACTTTGAAAATATCTGCGCCCAGCGATTTCGCCCTCCGTGCCCTGGCCCGCAAGCGACCCAAATCGGGTGTTCCTTTGAGGTCATGAAACGAAATGATGCGCCGCACATTCTTTTTCCGCGCCAATTCGAGTAGCGAACCGAGGGCAGACGCCGGGCGTAATTCGATATCGATATACCGGGCGTGGGGTAGGAATCGAGAAAGCAGATCGCGCCGCTGCCGGACGCTCAATTTATTTGCACCGCCTTCCTGCGGATGCCGCGCAGTGATGATGAGCGGCTTGCGTAATCTCGATAATTTTTTTTCCAGTTCGTCAACGATGCGCACGAGATGATCCAGCCGCAGTTCAAACAAATCCGGCGGTTTACGCATTCGAATGGCAAAGTCCAGGTCGGCGCGCGACCTGATTACGCCCACCACGCGAGGAAGCAGGCGTCGATCGTTGGCCGATC
>OCZV010000733.1_pt1 | contig 11721 bp, 10 predicted proteins | sample 1539051 | NCBI WGS metagenome assembly OCZV01 (sample SAMEA3113581, study PRJEB22503) | soil metagenome
CCGCCCATCCGGTCGAGGTTGTGCCGAAGCTCGTCGCGCGAGCTCTCGAGCTCGCCGACGTAGGTCCGCAGGTATTCGGTCATCGTGTTGAACGACCGGGCCACGCGGGCGACGTCGGCCGGCGGGCCCACCTCGACCCGGGTGTCGAGGTTGCCGGCCGCGACACGGCGGGCCCCCTCGGCGAGCCGCTGGAGCGGACGGGCGATCATGCTGGCCAGCGCCCACCCGAGGAAGGTGGCCGCCACCAGCCCCGCCGCCGCCACGAGCAACAGCGCGCCGAGGTTCGAGCCCGGAGCCCGCGTGACCAGCACGATGCCCTCGCCCTGGCCTCCCACGGAGACACGTCGGGCCCGCCGATCCTCATCGAGCTCCCCGGGGACGGCGCCATCCGGGAGCGGCGTCGTGGAGGCCAGCACGGATTCTCCGGCAACGAACGCCACCTGGAGGCTCGAAGCAGTGGACAGCCAATCGGCCAACCTCTCCCCCACGTACGCGCCTCCGGAGAAGGCGAGGTTGCGATCGCCGCCGACGACCGGGACCCGGACCCGCAGCACCCCCAGGGGCTGCGCTTCGGACGCGAGCTCCTCAGGCGTCGGTGCCTCGATACCCGGTCGGAAATCGGGGGGGGCGACCGCGGCGGCCACGAGCGTCCCGTCTTCCTCGGCCACCGTGAGGAAGTCGAGGCGGTACTGGGCCCGAGCGCTCTCCAGGCGCTCGGCGAACCCCTCGTCGTCGACGAACGCCGCGACCTCCTCGGCAGCCGAGGTGACGCCGAGCTCGACGAGATCGAGCCGCTCCCCCCAGAGCGCGGCCACGATCCGCTCGCCGTCCCGGAGCCTAGAATCGGCCCGGGCCTCGGCCTGGCGGGCGAACAACACCTGGAATGCCAGCGTCGCGCCGGCCAGAGGCAGGACCACGATGCCGACGAAGAAGATCGCGAGCCTGGTTCGAAGCGTCACCGGTGGATCGCGGGCACCCTCGTCACCTCCCCGGTCTGGTGCCCCATCCGGTCCACTGTATCGGCATTCGGCCGGACGCCCTTGACGCCCGGGGCGAGCCTGGCCGAGCGGAAGGCGGCCCTGCGGCGTCGGATGGGGCGGGTGCGGGCGGAGATCCCACCGGAGGAGCGCGCCACGCTGTCGGCCCTGGTCGAGGAGGCCCTCTTCACCCTGCCGGCGGTCGCCCGGGCGCGCACGGTGCTCCTCTTCTACTCCTTCGGTTCGGAGGTGGCCACCCAGGGCATGATCCGCCGGGCCCTCGCGGCGGACGCCCGCGTGCTGCTCCCCTACCTCGAGGAGGGGGGGATCGAAGCCACCGAGGTCCGGCCCGGCGACGATCTGACGCCCACCACCTACGGCCCAAGGGAGCCGGCCCGGCGCGTCCCGGTCGATCCGGCCGAGGTCGACGTGGTGGTCACGCCGGGGCTGGCGTTCGATCGGCGGGGACGGCGGCTGGGGTACGGCGGCGGACACTACGACCGCTATCTCGACCGGCTGGGGGCGGACGCGGTTCGGATCGGCATCGCCTTCGCCGCCCAGCTCGTCGACGAGGTCCCGGCCGGGCCGAGCGATCGCCGGGTCGACATCGTGGTGACCGAGGGGGGGGCGATCGACTGCCGGCCCGTACAATAGGAGCGAGATGCCGACGTACGAATACGCGTGCACCGAATGCGGCAATCACGTCGAGGTGATCCAACGCCTCGACGACGAGCCGCTGACCGTATGCGAACGGTGCGGCGGCACGCTCCGCAAGGTGTTCCACCCCGCCGGGATCGTGTTCAAGGGTTCGGGGTTCTACGCGACCGATTCCCGCCCGAAGTCCGGGTCGAAGGCCACGAGTGACGGCGGCAGCGACGGCGCGGGAAGCGAGAAGAAGAAGGAGGAGCGAAAGGCGGCCTCGGCGCCGGAGACCTCAGCGTGAGCACGGCCGAGGTCGGGGTCTTCGGGGGCTCCGGCTTCTACTCCTTCCTCGACGACGTCGAGGAGGTCGAGGTCGACACCCCCTACGGCGCTCCCTCCGCGCCGCTGATGGTCGGCGATGTCGAGGGACGCCGGGTGGCGTTCCTGGCCCGACACGGGCTCAAGCACCAGCATCCGCCGCACGACGTTCCCTACCGCGCCAACGTCTGGGCGATGAAGGAGCTCGGGGTGGAGCGGATCGTCGGCCCCTGTGCCGCCGGCTCCCTCCAGCCCCAGGTGAGGCCGGGCCACTTCGTGATCTGCGACCAGCTCGTCGAGCGCACGTGGGGGCGAGGGGACACGTTCTACGACGGACCGGACACCACGCACATCGGCTTCGCCGATCCCTATTGCCCCACGATGCGCGAGGTGGCCATCGCCCGGGGGCGGGACCTCGGCATCGACCTCCACGATCGCGGGACCGTGGTCGTGGTGCAGGGCCCGCGGTTCTCCACCAAGGCGGAGTCGGACTTCTTCCGGCGGCAGGGGTGGGAGGTCATCAACATGACCCAGTACCCCGAGTCTGTCCTGGCCCGGGAGCTCGAGATGTGCTACCTGAACGTGTCGCTGATCACGGACTACGACGTCGGGGTGGAGGGCGAGGAGGTCGAGCCGGTCTCCCACGAGCGGGTGATCCAGGTGTTCAACGAGAATATGGCGAAGCTGCGGGACCTGCTGTTCCGAGTGATCCCCGCGCTGCCGGTCGAGCGGACGTGCCCGTGCGCCACCGCTCTGGAGGGCGCCCGGTTCGAGGTCACCTGACGGTCCGTGTCACCGGGCCCTGTTAGGGTCCGGAGCGACTCCCCCCTGAGCGTCCTCCCCCCGGAAGGGAGGCGAGCATGCGCCGGGTCCGCCCCCGCTCCTCGCGGGTCCTGCTGGTGCTGTCGATCGGGCTGGCGGCCCTGGCCACCGTGGGGCTTCGCGACTATCTCGCCCGGGTCGAGGCCCGGGCCGGCATGGGCGGTCCCGACGGCCCCATCGTGGTCCCCAGGACCGACCTCCGCCGAGGTGCCGTCGTCGATCGGTCCATGCTCGAGGTCCGCTCGGTGCCGGCGCGGTTCCGTCCGCCGGGGGCGCTGTCCCGGACCGAGGAGGCGGCCGGCCGAGTCCTGGTCGCCGATGTCACGGCCGGCGAGGCGCTGACCGCGGCCCGGCTGGCACGATCCGGCGGCCCGGTGGCCGCACTCGTCCCCGAGGGCTTCCGGGCGCTCCCGGTCCCCGTCGCGGTCCCGCGCGGCACGCTGGCCCCGGGCGACCGGGTGGACGTCCTGGCCACGTACCCGACCGGGCAGCCGTACACGGAAACCGTGACGGTCGGGGCGGAGGTCCTCCTGGTGCTCGACGGCGGCGGCCAGGGCCTCGACGCGGGCTCGAGCGTGGTGCTTCTGGTCGGTCCGGAGGCCGCCGAACGACTGGCGCATGCCACCGCGTTCGCGGAGATCTCGCTGGCGATCGCCCCGGCGGGTGAGGCGTGACCCGGAGGGCGCCGCCTCGCCGCGGCTACACTCCCCCGCATGCTCCAGGCGATCGTGCTCGGCGCGGCCCAGGGGCTCACCGAGTTCGTGCCGGTATCGTCGTCGGCCCACCTGGTGCTGCTGCCGTTCCTGCTTCGGTGGCGGATCCCCAGCCTGGCCTTCGACGTTGCCATCCACTTGGGCACCCTCGTGGCCCTGCTCGTGTACTTCGCCCCGGACCTGCTGCGGATGCTGGCCGGGGCGACCCGAGCGGCCGTGGGCCGCGGGAACGAGGGCGATCGCCTCCAGGGACGGCTCGTGCTGCTGCTCGCGGCGGGAACGGTGCCGGCCGCGGCGGTCGGGTTCTTCCTGGAGGGGTTCGTCGAGGACCTCTTCGAACGCCCGGCGGTCACTGCGGCACTGCTGCTGGGGACGGCCGCGCTGATCGTGTCGGCCGAAGCCGTCAACCGGCGTCGTCCGCCGGAACGGCGGCGGGATATGGCCGGGGTCGGCTGGCGGGACGCCGTGGTCATCGGCCTGTTCCAGGCGCTGGCCATCGCGCCGGGGATCTCCCGCTCGGGGGCCACGATCTCCGCCGGCCTGTACTCGGGCCTGACACGTGAGGCGGCCGCCCGGTTCTCGTTCCTGCTGAGCATCCCGGCGATCCTGGGTGCCGCCCTCGTGGCCGTGCCCGACGTCCCGCCCGGCACCGACTGGGGACCCACGATCGCGGGCGCCGCCGTGGCCGCCGTGTTTGGCTTCGCCGCCATCGCCTTCCTGCTCCGCTACCTCCGGACCAGGACGATGCTGCCGTTCGCGGCGTACTGCGTGGCGCTGGCCGTGGTCGCGCTCGCGGTCGTCGCCGTCCGCTAGCGGGCGGTGCCGAACAGCTGGGCGGGCATGGCCGGTGCTCAGCGGCCGGCCACGGTCATCTCGCCGACGAGGATCGTGGGTGTGCCGATGCCTCCCGCGGCGAACCGGAGGTCGGAACCGATCGTCTGCACGCTCCCGAGCACCTCCGGGAGCGTGCTGGCGATCGTCATCTCTCGGAGCGGCTCGCCGAGCGCCCCACCCTCGACCCTGAGCCCCGCGGCACCGACGGAGAACTCCCCGCTGACCGGGTTGGCGCCCGAGTGCACGCCCTTGACCTCCTGCACGTACACGGCCCGGCCGGCCGAGGCCAGGAGGGCCTGGGGACCCTCGCTCCCGGGCGCGACCACGAGGTTCGAGGTCGACACGCCGGGGACACCTCGGTAGGAGGGACGGGCGGCGTTGCCGGTGGAGACGGTGCCGTCGCGTCGGGCGGTGACGGTGTTGTGCAGGTATCCGCGAAGGACGCCGCCTTCGATCAGCAGGGTCCGCGAGGTCGGGACGCCCTCGTCGTCGAACGGCGCCGACGCGGGGCCGTCGGGGAGGCGGCCGTCGTCGACCAGCGTCAGGATCCCCGACGCCACCCGCTCGCCGACCTTCCCCGCAAGGAGCGACCGTCCCTTCTGGACCTCCTCGGCGGACAGCCCGGATGCCAGGACGCCGAGGAACGCGGCGGCGGCCCATGGGTCCAGGACCACGGGGAGCCGCTCCGTGGCCGGCTTCACCGCGCCGAGGAGTCGGGCCCCCCGCTCGGCGGCCTCGCGGCCCACGGCCTCGTGGTCCAGGTCGGCCGGCTCACGCGCCACCGCGAACGAGAACCCCGTCTGCGTGTCGCCGTCCCGCTCGGCGATGGCCAGGGCCACGCACCAGCAGTCGGTGCGCCGGTACTCTGCCGCGAGCCCGGCGGTCGACGCCAGCGCCACCCGCGACACGGCGTCACCGTAGATCACCTCCTCGACCCGGGGAACGTCCGGCGCAGCGGAGACCGTGGCCCGCTCCAGGTCGAGCGCCAGCTCCACCTTGCGGGCGGGCTCGACCGCGGGGACCGCCTCGCGGAACAGGTCGGGGAGCTCCTCGGCGGCCGCAGGCTCGGGAAGGGCGTGTGCCTCGTCGGGGGTGGCGTGGGACGCGGCGTCCCGGGCCGCGGCCATCAGCGCCGCCGCCTCGTCGGGTGAGGGGTCCGCGGCCCAGGCATAGCCCATCCGGCCACCGGCGATCACCCGAACCCCTACACCTCGAGAAGCGGCCGAGGTCAGCGCCTCGACCTCGGCCCCCCGGGCCTTCACCTCCGTCCTGACGCTCTCCAGCGCGTACGCTTCGCCCTCCTCGCCGTCCCCGACGCCGGCCAGCGCGGCACGACAGAGGTCACCGAGGTCAGCCACCGATCCCTCCCACGGTCATCCGGGCAACCCGCAGGGTGGGGCTGCCGGTCGTCACGGGCACGCCCTGGCCGTCCTTGCCGCAGGTCCCCGGCCGGGCGTCGAAGTCATTCGCGACCGAGTCCACCGCCGCCAGGATGTCGATCCCGTTGCCGATCAGGTTGGCGCCTCGTACCGGCGTGGTGATGGCGCCGTTCTCGATGAGGTACGCCTCGGACACGCCGAACACGAAGTCGCCGGTGGCCGGGTTGACCTGTCCTCCGCCGAGGTGCTTCGCGTATAGCCCCCGCCTTGTATCCGCCACGATCTCGTCCGGGTTCGAGGACCCTGGCAGGATCGAGGTGTTGGTCATCCGCGGGATCGGAAGGTGGGCATAGGACTGCCGCCTTCCGTTCGACGTGAGCGAGGCGGCGTTCCTCTCCGCCCAGAAGCGGTCGTATAGCATCCCCACGAGCACGCCGTCCTCGAACAGCACGGTCCGCTCCGCTCCGGTTCCCTCGTCGTCGACCGCGAACGATCCCCACGCTCCGGGGACCGAGGCGTCGTCCACGCCGGTGACCACCGCGGACGCCAGCCGTTCGCCGAGCCGGCCCCGATAGACCGACGCCTCCTTGCCGACGGTGTCCGCTTCGAGGCCGTGCCCGCACGCCTCGTGGAACAGGACCCCGCCCCCGGCCGGACCGACGACGACCGGCATCTCGCCGGCCGGGGCCGGCACGCCACCGAGCATCGTCACCGCCATCCGGGCGGCCTCGGCCCCGGTCTCGCCCGGCGGATGCGCATCGAGGACCTCGGCTCCGCCGAGGGCGGCCGGTCCCTCGAACCCGGTCTGCACCACGCCATCACGCGAGGCCACCACTTGTGCGATCAGCCGGACCCGGTGGCGCTCCTCTTCGGTCCACGTCCCGGTGGAGTTCGCGACCAGCAGCCGCTGCACGGAGTCGCCGTACCCCACCACCACCTGCCGCACCTCGCCGGAGAAGGAACGCGCCGCCTCCTCCGCCTGGCGGAGCCACTCGACCTTTCGCTCGCGCGGAACCTCAGCCATCGGCTCCTCGGTGGGCACCGACACGGCGATCGGGCCGCGCCGGAGATCCACCACCTCGATCGAGCCGGCGCCGTGGGCCGCCGCTGCCGCGGCCTCGGCCGCTTCGTGGAGCGCCTCCGGGTCGAGCCGGTTCGAGTACGCGTAGGAGGCGGTCTCGCCGGCGATCACCCTGATCCCGGCGCCGCGGTCCGTTCCCTCGGTGAGCTCCTCGATCCGCCGGTCGTCGAGCCGGATCGACGTGGAGCGGCGCTCTTCGGCGAACACCTCGGCGAACCGCCCGCCGGAGCGGAGCGCCGTTCGGAGGACGTCGTGGACCACGGCCTCGTCGAGCACGCGGCCGCATGCTAGCACCCGGACCTGTACGGTTCGGTCGTGCCTCGTGGGGGCGGGGGATGGCTGCGGCCTGCCGGGCTCCTCGGTGGAGCCGCGGCGATCGTGTTGGCCGTGTACCTCGTCCACCCGATGCTCTCCGGGTACCGCTTCCCGATCGGTCCCGACGGGCCCGTGTACTCCTGGCTGGCCCGGTGGATGGGTGAGGTCGGGCTGCGTGACGGGCCCGGCGCCGGTCCGGGCGTCCCCGCGCTGACGCTGACGCTCTCCGGAGCGCTTCGGACCGGCGCGGTCGGCGCCGTGACCATCCTCGGCCCGGTCCTCGCCGCCGTGTGCGGGCTGGCCGCCGGCGCGCTGGTCTCGACGACCGAGGCATCGGGACGGTTCGGCATCGTGGCGGCGGTGCTCCTCACGGGGTCGTTCACCGCCTACCTCGCCGGGGGATGGCTGGCCAACGTGACGATGGTCGCGCTGTTCCTGTCTGGCCTGGCGGCCCTGGCCGTGGTCGAACGGTCCTGGCGGGCGGTGCTCGCCGCGGCGGCGCTCCTCGCGGGGGCCGGACTGGCCCATCGCGTGTTCCTGGCGATCGGGCTGGTCATCGTCGGCGGGGTCATCCTCCTCCACGTCCGAGGCGCGACACGTGCCTTCCGCGGCGGCCGACGGCTGGTGGACACCGCGGCCGTCCGGATGGCGCTGGCCGCCGCGGGCGGCGCCGGTGGGTGGCTCCTTGGATCCGCGCTGCTGACAGGTGGGTCGATCCCCGGCGACACTTCGCAGGACGGGTTCTTCCGCCGGGCCGGGCTTCGAGCCTTCCTGCTCGACCGGTACCGCGAGCGGCTCTTCGGCGACCTGGGACGGGCCATCGTCCCGGTCGCCGTGGGCCTCGGCCTCGGCGTGGCCGCCGCGGACGAACCAGAACCCCACGGCCCGGGCGGTCGGTACCTGGTGGCCGTGTGCTGGACCTGGGGGGCGGTCACCGCCATCGGGATCGTCGTCCTGGCCGTCACCGGATGGGGACCGCCGAACCGCATCCTCCAGTTCGCCTTCTTCCTTCCGCTCGTTGCCGCCATGGGTGTCGCCGTGCTGGCCCGGCGGGGCCGCGCCGCCGCCATGGCCGCCGTCCTGGTCACGGGCGCGGTCATGGTCGCCTCGATGGTCGGGTGGTTCCGTCAGTCGCCGGCCGTGACCGGGCAGGAGCTGGCCCAGGTCGCCGCGGCGGGACGGGCCGTGTCGTCCTCGCCGGCGGACACGCCGCTGGTGGTGCTGGTCGACACGGCCGAGCCGGCCGCCGCGTATCACGTCACGCGGGCCGGCAACGTGGTCCGCATGGGGATGCCCGCCGAGCGGATCGACGAGATGCGGCTGGCAGTCGGTTCCCCGGACGACTTCCTGGCCGGACGCCCCACGCGTTCCGGCGACCCCGAGCATGACGCCGCCTCGGCGCTCTATCTCGAGGAAGCGCGTCCACTGGTCGACCGGGCCACCGTTCTCGTGCTGGAGCCGTTCAATGTCAAGGGATACGAACGAGCCCTGGCCCTCGGGGAGGAGGTGGCACCCGGCGTGGTGATCCTGGCAGGCCCGGGCTCGACGGCCACCCTGCCTCCACCCGCCGAAGGTGTGGGGCGGTGGGCGCTGGTCGGCTGGTCCGCCGCGGCTGTGCTGGTCCTGGCGGCGCTTGGCGCTGGGTGGTCACGGTGGGCACTCCCCGGGTCCGCGCCGATCGCGGTGCTGAGCGCGGCGCCCTCAGTGGGCGTCGCCGTGGCGATCCTCGGTGCGTTCGCCGGCGACCGGTTCGGCCTTCGTCCCGGCGCGGGTGGCTCGCTCGCCCTCGTGGTCGCGATCGGCGTGGCCGGCCACGTGGCCGCCGCCCGGTCCGGCAGGCGCCGCCACCAGGGTGGGCTCGTCCCCGCCTGAGCCGGCGCCGGGGCGCGGCGGGTCCTCCGCCACCAGGGGGTCGTCGAAGCCACCGGCCGGCGGGAGCGACGTCCGCCGGCGGAGGTCCAGCAGGAGGCGGATCAACACCAGCAGGACGATCGGCGTGGCCACCCAGTGCAGCCCGAACACCATGGCCTCCCACACCCTCGGCGCCCGGCTGGGCTCGGCCACCAGCTCGGTGATCGCAAGCGCCACCGAGATCAGCACTGCACCGCCCCGGGCGGTCCGGGGAAGGATCCAGGCCAGCGGGATCAGCCAGGCGAGGTACCAGGGCAGCAGGACCGGGGACACCAGCAGCGAGATGAGGCTGGCCCACGCCATCGCTCCCAGGATCACCACGGCATCGAGCCGCTCCCGGTTCTTCGCCAGATGGCGCAGGAGCATCACCAGCACCCAGACGAACGCCAACGGGAACGCCACCCGCACGATCAGCGACACCACGTCGCCGGCGACGTCGCCGGCGATCGCGTTCGCCGCCCCGCGCAGGGTGACCAGGACGAACCGGGACGGCGCCAGCCATCCCTGGCGGGTGGTCAACTCCATCGTCCCCAGCGTGGGGTCTTCGGACTGCATGAACGGAAGCACGAAGGGCAGCGCCACCAGGACACCGACGCCGACGTGCGCGGCGAGCTGGCGCAACCGACGCCCGTCGGGTCGTCGCAGCGCGAACCCCACTACCGCGACCAGCAGCGGCACCGCGGCGGAGACCTTGACCAGGGTTCCCACGGTGAGCGCGGCGGTGACCAGCAGCTCGCGCCGAAGGAGCACCAGGAGCACGGCGCCGGCCACCGCCAGGCCCACCAGGGCGTCGTTGTGCCCGCCGGCCACCCCGTGGAACACGATGACCGGGCTCCAACCGACCAGGACGCCGGCGAACGCGGCCCGCTCCGGCGCGGCTCGCCGGGCCGCGGCCACCGTCAGGACCATCGCCAGCACCGAGGCCACCGCGGCCAGCGCCTTGAAACCGAAGACCGTGCTCGCCGGCGTCGAGAAGACGCTGGTGACCCCGGCCCCGATCGCGGTGAACGCCGGTCCGTACACCGAGCGCGAGTCGATCCAGTCGACGGAGACCAGGGGGTACACGGGGTCCGCGGAGAACGCGGCCGGGATCACCGTGTAGGGGTTCGCGCCGTGCTCCGACACCATGCGGCCGTAGATCGCGTAGCTGTACACGTCTCGAGAGAGGAACAGCGGGATCGCCACCGCCAGCAGGTGGAGGAGGATCCCGACCACGATCACATGCCGAACCGTGAGATCTCCGCGCCATGCGGCGCCCAACGCGAGGAGGAAGGCTGCCGCGGCCGCGAAGATGGCCGCGGCCCCGACCACGGCTAGCCCATCCCGCGACAACGTTCCGAGACCGAGCAGATCCGCCGCTCCCGCCAGGACGGCCGGTGCTCGCGCCCCGGGGAACAACGGCGGCGTGAACGGCGATCCCGGGACGGAGGCCACCAGCCCGACGAGCGCCGATGTCACCAGCATGGCCACCGTGCTCCTGCGGGCGGCACGCATCGACCGAACAGCCTGCATCCCTCGAAGTCTATTGGCGCCGTGCCGAGGAGGCCGGTCAGGCCGTCATCGCGGCCGCGGCGCGAGCGCGATACTCGGCGACCGAGTTGATCGGTGGCCGCTCCGCCACGGAAACCTCTTGCAGGTCCGGGACGTGCCCCTCGTCGAACGCCAGGAGGTGGCAGATCGGATCGGTGGAGTGGTCCAGTCCGGCCCGCCGGAGCGCCACCGCCAGCACGGCCATGGCCTGCGGCGCCAGCTTCCGGAGCGTCCCCCGGTCGTGCTCGATCGAGCCGAGGTCGACCTGGGCCAGCCGATCGAGGCCGACCCGCTCCGCCACGTCGACCAGCAGCCCGAACTCGACGCCCCAGCCCTCGAAGAATGGGACCGCCTCGAGGACGGCGCGGCGGCCCGCGGTGAACCCGGCCAACGGCTGAACGATCTCGGCGAGGCCGGGGAAAAGCATCGAGATGAGCGGCCGGGCCACGAGCTCGGTGACGCGGCCGCCCCCGTGCGGAAGGCCTTCGGCCGGACGCCGGAAGAAGCCTTTCACGAGATCGACGTCCTCGTTCGACAGCAGCGGGCCGATCATGCCCACCACGAGCCGCGGATCGAAGCCTCGGACGTCGGCGTCGACCCAGCAGATCAGGTCACCGCGCGTCGCCCACAGCGACCTCCACATGACGTTGCCCTTGCCCGACCCGGGCGGGAGCTCGGGAAGCACCGCGGCCACTGACTCGACGCGTGCACCGGCCGCGGCCGCCTTGTCGGCGGTGTAGTCGGTCGAGCCGTCGTCCATCACCACGACCTCGTCGACCAGTCCGGAGGTCTCGACGAGGTCGCGACGGATTGCCCGAACGATCGCGCCGATGGTCGCGGCTTCGTTCCGAGCGGGCAGGCACACCGAGATCGTCGTCCCGGACTGCCACCGGGCCCGGGCCAGAGACATCGGGTCGAAGTCCAGAAACGAGGACGGACGGCGGAGCGCTGCGGGAACGACGGTCATGGCCCCCCCTTCGGTCGACTCCGCAGGCACGATAGGTGCCGTCCGGCCCCTCAACAAGCGTTCGCCGGTGAACGTTCGGTGGTGCGCGGGTGAACGCCGCGGGTACGCCGGGGCCGTTGCTACACTGGCCGGGAGCCGACCACGCCCTTCCCATCCCCGCCCCCGTAGCTCAGGGGATAGAGCACCGGTTTCCTAAACCGGGTGTCGGAGGTTCGAATCCTCCCGGGGGCAC
>OCZV010000734.1_pt1 | contig 11714 bp, 12 predicted proteins | sample 1539051 | NCBI WGS metagenome assembly OCZV01 (sample SAMEA3113581, study PRJEB22503) | soil metagenome
CAGGGGCGATTGCGTTTCTCGCCGTTGGATTCAATGGGTTTATGTCTTTTTTCTTTCCGGTCCTTGGCTCCCAGGAGGCGATTTTTTCGGCGACGATTTTGGGCTTATGGATAAACGTTACGGTCGGAACACTCTTCTCCGTCATCGTTGTCATAATGATTTCAGGGCTGCATTGTTTGGGTGTGCGGCAAGGAACTGTGACGCAGAATATCTTAACCACTTTGAAGATCGGTTCTCTATTGGGAATCCTCATCTTGGGAGTCTCGTTCGGTAAAGGCAATACAGCGCACTTTAGTCCGCTATTCGATTGGCAGAAGATCACGAACTTTAGCGTTTTTGCCGCCGCCTTCATCCCGGCGATTTTCGCGTATTCGGGTTGGAATGCGGTGATTTACATCGCCGGCGAGGTCAAAGATCCGGAGAAAAACCTGCCGCGGGCGCTGTTGTGGGCGAATCTCATTGTGATCGCACTCTACTTGGCGGTCAATGTCGTTTATATCTATGGTGTGCCGGTCACGGAGATGAAAGGGGCGCTCAGAGTGTCCGAGGTCGCGACCACGGCTCTGTTTGGCTACCAGACATCAGCATGGATCACCGCAATCATCACCCTGTCCATCCTTGGTGCGTTGAATGTGGTGACCATGATCGGACCGCGTATTTACTATGCCATGGCGCAGGATGGGGTCTTTTTTAAGCGCCTTAGCCGGATTCATCCGATTTTCGGGACGCCAACGAATGCGATCATTTTGCAGGCGATATGGGCGTGCTGCTTAATTGTAACCGGCACCTTCGGTACGCTCTTCACCTACGTCAGCATCATCATCACACTATTCTCCGCCCTCACTGTCGGATCTGTGATCGTGCTCCGATGGAAAAGGCCGGAACTAAAGCGACCCTACAAACTCTGGGGTTACCCGATCGTTCCTATCCTGTTCATCATCGCTCATTTGTGGATCGTCTGGGGCTCATTGGTTGAGAAGCCGTGGGAATCCCTGATCGGAGTTTTCATCGTCAGCCTGGGCATTCCCGCTTACCTTATCTGGCAGAATCGGCTAAAAGTAATTGACTGGGGTCGTTCTGGTCGAGGCTGACAATCATTAGAGCGATGCACAATGGCGATTAGAATCACTCGCGTCTACACACGCACGGGGGACAAGGGCGAAACCGGACTGGTCGGTGGCACGCGCGTGCCTAAGGACTCACCGCGCATTGAGGCGTATGGAACGGTCGACGAATTGAATTCCATTGTGGGTCTGACGCGGGCGTTCAATGACGAAAAACTCCATGCCGGCGATGCCTATCGTTTTCTAGACGTCGTATTGCGCCGGATCCAGGATGAGCTGTTCGATCTCGGCAGCGAGTTAGCGACGCCGCCGGAATCTTTTCGAGAGGGAATGTATCGTGTCGGTGATCGCGAGGTGAAAAAGATCGAGCAGCTCATCGATGAGTGTCAGAAAGAGCTGGAGCCGTTAAAATCGTTTGTGCTTCCCGGAGGAGGAAAGATCGGCGCCTACCTGCACCAGTGCCGCACCGTGTGCCGAAGAGCAGAACGACAGATACTGCGGCTCTCGCGTGTCGAGGATTTAGGCGAATGGCCGCTCAAATACTTCAATCGGCTAAGCGATCTCTTCTTCGTGCTGTCGCGCTGGATCAGCAAACAGAGCGGAGAAAACGAGTATCTGTGGCAAAGAGGACTGGTGGAGAAACCGCACAAAAAGAAATGAGACAGAGATGAGAATTCAGGCACGAGCATCTCGTTGGTTTCGTTTCATTCTTTCCCAGTTCTCGATCGTCAGCTGTGAATTCGAGAGGTGAGAAATATGGGCCTTTTGCAGGGGAAGCGGGCGATTATCTTCGGCGTGGCCAATGATCGTAGTATTGCGTGGGCGATCTCCGAGGCTTTGCACGCGGCAGGGGCGGAACTGGCGTTTACCTACGCCGGTGAGGTTTTAGAGAAGCGCGTCAGACCGTTGGCTGAGGGTATCGGCTCGAAGATTATCCTTCCTTGCGATGTGACTAAGGATGAGGAAATGGAAAAGGTCTTTGCCACACTGCAGCAGGAGTGGGGCTCCCTCGACATTCTCATTCATGCCATCGCTTTCGCCAACAAAGAGGATTTGTCCAATCCGTACGTTCAAACAAGTCGCCAAGGGTTTCATCTCGCGATGGACGTGAGCGCCTACTCGCTCGTTGCGCTCGCGCGCCATGCGGCGCGGCTCATGGAGGGACGCAAGGGCTCGATTCTTACCATGACTTATATGGGGTCAGAGAGAGTCGTTCCAAACTATAACATCATGGGTGTCGCGAAAGCCGCGCTGGAAGCGAGTGTGCGCTATCTCGCCCACGATCTCGGCCCGAAAGGTATTCGCGTCAATGCGATCTCGGCGGGACCGATCAGGACTTTAGCCGCCTCAGGAATCGCGGGATTCAAAGATATGCTTCACTATGTCAGCGAGCGCGCGCCCCTGAAGCGAAATATCGATGCCGACGAAGTCGGCAAAACCGCGTTGTATTTGTGCAGCGACTGGGGCAGCGCGGTCACCGGCGAAGTGGTGCACGTGGATGCGGGTTACAATATCATGGGGATGTAAGTTAGGGTTTCTAGTCTATAAGTTTCAGGTTTCAAGTTTGCCTGAAGAACAGAGATAAAAAAACAGAAACCAGAAATTAGAAACCAGAAAGGCTTTATATGGCTGTCAAAGAAATTACGCCGCAGCAGGCGCATGAGGTTCTCGAAAAGGACACGAGCGCTGTTTATATCGACGTGCGCACCGAACGGGAGTTTACCGCCGGCCACCCGGAGGGTGCGGTGAATATACCGGTTGCGTTTCCTGATCCGGCCCGAGGAATGGTGATGAACGCCGACTTTGTCAGGATCGTTGAGGGTAACTATCCCAAGGATAAGAAAATCGTCGTGGGTTGCCAGGCGGGTCCGCGCTCCAATGCCGCGGCAGGTTTGCTTCAACAGGCCGGATATCAAGACATCTCAAGCATGGTCGGTGGTTTCGGTGGCATGCGCGATCCTATGGGAAAAGTGCTCGCGCCGGGTTGGTCAAGTCTGGGTTTGCCGGTGAGCCAGGATAACGGCGAAGGCGTGAGCTACCAATCGCTGGCGTCTAAAACCAAAGCCTAGAGAAATCGCAGCAATGTCATTCTGCATTGCGTGGAGCGCGACGTGAACCATCGACTCTACTTCAAACAGATCGAAATGGGCCCCATGCAGAACTTCGTGTATCTCATCGGCTCTACGGAAACGCGCAAGGTCGCCGTGGTAGACGCGGCATGGGAAATCGAAACGATTCTTAGAGTCGCGGCCAATGACGATGTGGAAATCACTCATGCGTTTGTAACCCACACGCACCCTGATCATGTGGGTGGCCGTTTTGGCGGAATCGAGATCGAAGGCGTGACCGAACTTCTAAGCAAATGCAAAGCCAAGGTCGTCGTCCACAAAATCGAAGCGGAGCTTCTAAACGCGCTCTCGCCCTCCGATATCGTCAAGGCGGAAAGCGGAGATAAGATCGACGTCGGCGGTGTTGAGATCCAATTGCTTCACACGCCCGGTCACACGCCGGGATCGCAATGTTTTCTCATCGATAACAGAATTGTATCGGGAGATACGCTCTTTATCGGCTCGTGCGGCCGCGTGGATTTGCCCGGGAGCAATCCCGAGCAGATGTATTATAGCCTGACGCAAAAGCTTATGGCGCTGCCGGATGAGACGATTTTATTTCCCGGGCACAACTACTCGGATCACACGGTCTCCACGATTGGGGAGCAGAAGCAAAGTAATCCCTACTTTCAATTTGAGTCACTGAAGCAGTTCCTGTCCGCAATGGGCTACCGGTGAGCCTTGCGTTATAAGCAGACCCACCGGTGTCTGGCCAATGTAAAAACTAGGAAGACTTGCCGACGAATTTGTTGGTCCAGAGGAGTCCTTCCTCCGCGGAGGGAGCTTTGGAGGGATCTTTGACGATGCCGGAGCCAACGGAAAAGTTGATGACTTTTTTCCAACCTTCGCTGGTCATGTTTCCCCACCGGGGCATGGCAGGTTTGATCGTCGAAAAAGACAACTCGAAAACCTTATCGTCCAGCTTCTTGGGCTCCGAGAAGCGGTGCGCGCGCAGGGCCGTCTTAGCCGCTTCCGCATTGGTATGAAAAAGGGCCCCGCCGCGAGAAACAGCGCGCGCGACTGCGGTGGCCACTTTGCGATTCTCTTCAGCATAATCGGGACGCGCCATCAGAACCTCATACGGATAGTCCGTTAGCTCTGGAACTTCGCCGTTCCCGAGCGGAATCAGCACGTAGCCCTTGCCTGCAGCCTCGGTGATCTCGGCGGAAGGCGGGGAGAGCGCGAACGCATCGATCACGTTGTTCATCAGAGATGAGGGCAACTGGGGTCCTCCCAAGTAGACGAACTTGAGCTTGGCGGGATCCCCGCCGGCTTTGGCCACGAGCAACTTGAAAATCTGTTCAGATGCCGCCCCTGGACTGGTCGCGCCGATCGGGCCCAACTGCGTCAGCGCTTTCAGCCGCGCATTGAGAGGGCTTTTCCGAGTGAGTTTCAGTTTATCGACAATCTCCTTACGGACGGCGACGCTGAGGGTCAAATTTCGATTGTGCGCTTGTATCGCCACCAGAGGCGCGCCTTCGACATGCGCGAGGACCAGACCTTCCGACGATGAGGCGCAGAAGTTGACCGAACGCCCGACCACCGCGGATTGACACGGAGAGCCGCCCCCAGCCACGGTAATCTTGGCGCGCACCCCTTCTTGTTCGAAATATTTGAGCTGCTCGGCAACCCACAAGGCGGAAAATGCCATATTGGAAACAGCCGTGGCGATTGTCACCTCAGGCATGTCCTTTTGTTGCGCCTTGACCTCCGGAACTAGCGCAACCAAAAAGAGCAGCACCACCGAGATTTTCAAAATCGGATGAAGTTCGCCCCTTTTTTTCATTTCCAAGCTCCTTTCTATCCTTGAACCCGTACATGTTCGGTTTGTGTCTGCCAACTTAAAACCCGCTTTTCTACCATCCCGGCGATCTTATCCATGATGATCACAATGATCATGAGAACGATGATTCCGACAAAGACATCGGCAGTCCGGAAAATTCCTGCCGAGAGCCGGATAAAAAAACCGATCCCCTCGGTGGCCGCGATAAATTCACCGACGATGGCGCCGATGACGGAGAAAGGAATGCTGGTCCTAATCCCGGTAAAAACATAGGGGGAAATCGCCGGCAAAATGACCCGAAAAGTCAGTTTCCACCCGCGTACGCGCATAAGCCTGGCGAGATCGACGTACTCCTGATCCATCTGCCGCATGCCGGTATAGGTGTTGAAGAAATTTAAGAAAAAAGTCAGCAAAAAAACGACCCCTACTTTGGACCAAATGCCGATGCCCAACCAGACGATAAATAGGGGCGCGAGAGCCGTGCGTGGGATGCCGTTGAGCGCGATGATGATGGGTTCAAAAATTTCGGCGAGCAGGCGGCTCCGCCCGAACGAGTATCCCAACGCGATCCCGGTCAGGGCACCGAGGGGAAACCCGATCAGGATCTCTTGGAGCGTGACCCAGGTATGTTGCAAAAGGTCTCCCGATTGGAAACCCGCTAGCATGGAAGAGAAAATACGGCTTGGGCTGCTGATCAGGAAGGTTTCTATCCACCGGCCCGAGGCGATTTGCCAAAGCAGCAAAAATCCGCCGACGATACCGGCGCGGAGCAGCGTGACCCCAAAACCCCGTAGATTAGACCCGGGTGGTCTCTTAAGCGCGATACTCTCACGGGTGTTACCGATATCTGAATGCTCTTGGCTGGCGTCTTTTGACACAGAAGTTTTTCCCTATCGGGAGCGGATATTGAGCTCGTGGCGGAAGATATTCCACAAGCGGCCGTAGGCTTCATCGAATCCATGCTGCCGGTGAATTTCAAAGATGTTACGCGGCCGCCTCATGGGGACGTCGATCATGTCTTTGATTTGGCCCGGGCGGTGAGTGATGACCACCACCCGGTCGGCGAGAGCCACCGCTTCCACCAGATCGTGGGTGACGAAGACAATGGTCTGGCGCTTCTGCTCCCAGATCTTTAGGAGCTCATCCTGTAGCACCATTCGGGTTTGGGCATCCAAGGGACCGAAGGGCTCGTCCATGAGAATCACCGGAGGTTCGTAAGCCAACGCGCGCACGATGGAAGCCCGTTTGCTCATGCCTCCTGACAACTGGGCCGGATAATACTTCTCGAATCCGGCTAGGCCGGCGAGTTTGATGAACTGCTGCACCTGGTGCTCGCGTTTTTCTCGCGGATAGCGCTTGGAATCCAGACCAAAGCCGACGTTCTCCTCGAGTGTCAACCAAGGAAAGAGCTTGCTTTCCTGGGGGACATAACCGACTTTCGTGTTGAGCCCTCGCACCTCTTCTCCCTGGTAGAGAATGCGCCCCGAGGAGGGCGCAGAAAACCCGGCGATGAGCTTGAGCAGCGTTGACTTGCCACAACCACTGGGTCCAACCACAGTCACGAACTCGCCGTAAGGGATATCCAAGGTGATCTCTTGAAGGGCGGAAATCGATCCCTCACTGGGAGTTCGGAAAAGCTTGGAGACGTTCTCAACTCGGATTACCGGTTCGGCCGAAGCGGATTTTTCTAACGTCTCGCGAACTTCAGCTCCTATTGGCGGTTCAACCGTTTCCATAAGCGGCGGGCGCATTCTCCCACCATCGAATCGGCGATGTCAAACCTAACTCAGAGAATCTGGCCGCAAATCGGTTATAACAGCGCGAAGGCGATGTGAACCGGCAAATTCCCTTGATTACTTGACGCTCGCGGTTTGACATGATAACTGACAAAAAGTCATATAATATGGCAATCCGCCAGCCCGTCAAGAACCGGCATCAAGTCGAAATCGACAACCGTTTGCGAGAAAGGCGCCAGTCCTCGGGGCTGTCTCAAAAGCAGCTCGCGGCTATGGCGGGCATCACGCGACAAGCGGGTTGCGCCGTGGAGGCGAATCAGTATTCTCCTGCCACTTCGGTTGCTCTCCAGCTCGCGCGGGCCTTGCGCTGCAGAGTCGAGGAGCTGTTTAGCCTCCAAGGCGCGGGCGAGATCATCGAAGGTGAACTGATCGCTTCACTTCCCCAAGCTGCCGCCAAAGTCCGGGTTCAAGTGACCCAAGTAGGTGAGCGACTTATTGTTCGGCCACTGGATGGTTTTGGCGAGCTGACCAGTCTATCGGCCACGGCTGACGGTTTGATGGTTGCACCGGAATCGCAAAACAAGCGCGTGAAGGTCAAGCTCTTCAAAGACCGCGAGACCGTGAAGCGGAAAATCGTTGTTGCCGGATGTGACCCCGCGATGTTCCTTGCGGCCGAACATCTGAGAAGTCGAGACAAAGAAAACCTGGTGCCTTGCCTCATGGGAAGCAGTGTCGCGATCAATGTGCTAAGGCGAGGTGAAGTCCACGTGGCTGGTGTTCATCTGGTCGATGAGCGCTCGGGTTCGTGGAATCTGCCCTACTTGGAGCGCCATCTCAAAGGCATGGACTGTCTCGTCGTCACCTTCGCTCATTGGGAGGAAGGACTGATCTTGAGAAAAGGAAACCCAAAAAAAATTCGCGGCGTTCTAGATCTAGCACGTCCAGCCGTGAAGATCGTTAACCGGGAAAGTGGCTCAGGGGCACGGCGTCTTCTCGATCAACAACTTGAGAGTTCTGGTATTCAACCTGCTCGGGTCAAAGGTTACGACAACGAGGTTTTGTCGCATCTCGAGGTGGCTTCATGGGTCAAAACCGGTTTGGCTGATGCCGGGATCGGCGCGCGCGCCGGAGCTTCAATCTGCGATCTCGATTTCATTCCGCTGCAACGCGAGCGTTACGACCTAGTTATTCCCAAGGGTTATTATGACACGCTTCCGGGCTTGAGGGCGCTTCTCGATACGCTCGTCAGCCGAACGTTCAGGGATGAGCTTGAAGCGCTGGGAGGTTACGACACGCGCGAGAGTGGCAAGGTCGTGGACAGAGGGCAAGGCTAAGAAGTCTGTCAAACCATCGGCGCATGAGTGGCAACGCAGATCCATGGTCAAATGCTCAGAAAGATATTTCGTGGTTTTCTGTTGCTGGTCTCCTTACATATGATTTCGGTAGGCATGGGAGTTAAAATTCAAAACCCCGACTCCTCTGATCCACAAGTTTTAGTGCGCCGAAGAGTTTGCTCGAGCGATTGAGCGGAGCGAAAAGTCGGATCACGATGGCACGAAGCAAACGCAACAAGACACCCTGCCTCATCATGGCCGCTGTTCTCTGTCTGGTTTTTGTTCAAACCTCGGCGAACGCCGACGAAATTCTGGCTGCGGCCGCGGCGAGTCTGACGGACGTTCTCAAAGAGATCGGTGGTGCTTATCAATCCAAAAGCAAGCACAAGGTCAATTTTACCTTCGGCTCTTCCAGCACCCTGGCGCGTCAGATCGAGGAAGGAGCGCCGGCGGATGTTTTTTTCTCAGCCGACCTGGCACAGATGGATAATCTGGAGAAAAATGGCCGACTGGAGCCCAAGACTCGTAAACATCTGCTTTCGAACCAGATCGTCATAATCGTGGCCGCGGACTCTAAGCTGGGAATTTCCTCCCCGAAAGATTTATTGAGGCCCGAGATCAAGAAAATCGCTATCGCCGAACCCAGGTCGGTGCCTGTCGGAGTTTACAGCAGCACCTATCTTGAAAGGGAGGGTTTGTGGGACAGAGTCAGGCAGAAAATTGTTCCCGTATTAGATGTTCGGGCTACTCTGGCGGCTGTCGAATCCGGCAACGTTGAGGCGGGCTTTGTCTACAAGACCGATGCCGCGATCTCTAACCGGGTCAAAGTGGTTTATGAAGTCCCGATCGATAAGGGGCCAAAGATCACCTATCCGGTGGCTATTATGAAAGCCTCGAAGAAAAAAGACACCGCCCGCGATTTCATGAATTTCCTCTTGGGCACGTCTGGAAAACACTCCTTCAGGAAATTCGGATTTGTCCTTCTTGGTTGACTGACGAGCAAATGCTGTCGCTCCTCTTCTCGCTTGAAACCTGGCAAATCACCCTATTTTCTGTTGCTGTCGGACTCGCCAGCACGCTTTTCATCCTACCGTTTGGCATTGCCGTCTCCTGGCTCTTTGCGCGCAAGGAATGGCCGCTGAAGAGCATAGTAGAGACCATCGTCTTGCTGCCTTTGGTTATGCCGCCGGTATCGACGGGTTTGATCCTGTTGAAAATCTTCGGACGCCGGAGCCCCGTCGGGGAGTGGCTTTACGATCACGGAGTGGAGATCGTCTTCAACTGGAAAGGCGTTCTCATCGCCATGGCGGTGATGTCCTTTCCACTCATGGTTCGCTCGGTCCGGACTTCCTTTTCGGAAGTCAATCCCAGGCTGGAGCAGATCGCAGCAACACTGGGCGCGTCGGCGCTGCGAATTTTTTTTGTTATCACGATTCCTTTGGCATACAGAGGTATCGTTGCCGGAGCGTTGCTCGCTTTCTCGCGGGCGCTTGGGGAGTTCGGAGCCACGATTTTACTGGCGGGTAATATTCCCGGCCAGACCCAGACGCTTTCATTGGCTATTTTTAATTTCGTTCAATTGGGCAAAGACCCCGAGGCTTACCTGCTGCTGGGGATCACAGTCATCCTGGCGTTTGTGTTCGTCTGGTGCTCGGAGTGGCTGCTGCGCTCTGAAAAAAAGGCGTAGGATGCTGTTGCGCTGCCGGCTATCACTCGCGAATTTCGAATTGGACGTTGATGCTTCATTCGATCGGCGCGTGACGTCCATTTTCGGGCCGTCTGGTGCGGGCAAGACCACGCTTCTCGATGCCATCGCCGGTTTGAGGAACGTTACGGCGGGAGAAATCGAGGCCAGCGGGAAGATCCTGTATTCGTCCGCGCGGGGAATCAACCTGCCACCGCGGGAAAGGGGAATCGGTTACCTTCCTCAGGAAGGAGCATTGTTTCCTCATCTCTCCGTTCGTGAGAATATCCTCTTCGGTGCTGACCGTAAACCGTACGCCAACAAATCTGATGACATCAGTATGGATCACGTTGTGGGTATTCTGGAAATCGGCAGCCTCTTGGACCGTGCCGTCACCAAGCTCTCGGGAGGAGAGGCGCAGAGGGTTGCGCTGGCCAGGGCGATCCTGTCGCGCCCCCAACTCCTACTTCTGGATGAGCCCTTAGCGGCTTTGGATATCGGGCTCAAGGAAAGAATCTTGCCCTACCTCGGACGCGTCCGGGATGAATTCTCGATTCCGATGATCTACGTGACGCACAACTTGACTGAAGTGTTGACGTTGGCGGATTGGGTCTTAATGATCCGCCAAGGGAAGTTAGTGGCTCAGGGAATTCCGAGAGAGGTGCTTAGATCGACACAGGCAATCATGCATATCCCGGCAGAGCAATTCGAAAACGTGTTCACCGTAACTTTCGTCGAGTCAGATTCGAGAGCGGGTCGCACCAAGGTTCGGTTGGAATCCGGTCAGGAGCTATTCATCCCTTATGTCTCTGAACCGGCAAACCCCTTGCTCCAGATCCGCATCAGCGCCGAAGATATTCTCGTCGGCACACAGCGGCCCGAGGGGATTTCCGCCGGCAACGTTTTGCCGGGAGTCGTTCGAAGAATCGAATTGCTTGACGGGCAGGCGATGATCACAGTGTTTGCGGGAGATGAATTCTACGTACGGCTCACAGCCTCAGCTGTCGGCAGGCTCCAGCTGGTCGAACAGGCTCCCGTGTTTCTCATTATGAAAACTCGATCGTTTCGTTCTCTGTGATATAACGAAGGTCAGAGTCTATATCAGTCGCGAAAAAATGACTGGTCCGTAGCTCAAATAGGCCTTGCATTCGGTCGAGCCCATCAGCTAACGTACGGCGGCAATCAGAGACTGTCGAGGAGGAAACCGTTGATTATCGGCGAGTCGGTCATCAAGAGCAACACGGGAAAAGCTTTTCCGGTCAAAAAGGGTCAGATCATTCGGGTTGTCGGCGAGTCCACCGCCGATTTCGTTGTTTTCAATCTGAACAACGTGAGAGAACGCTTCGATCAGGCGCGCACCAAGGTCGATCAGGGAAAGATCTATGTAACGAAAGGGGACCTGCTCATTTCCAAATTCAACAACATCATGATGACCATTGTTGAGGATACCTACAGGGGAACCCATGACATGGAAAAGGGAATGTGCAGTACATCCTTTTACAAGCAGTGGGGTGATCAGATTTTTAGAATTTACGGTGGCGTATGGAAAAGGCTCGGGAGAAAAAGAGGCGCCGCGCCCAAACACGGCTGTTGGGAAAACCTCTCAAAGGCTTTAAAGCCGCATGGCGTTGCCAAAGAAGACGTGCCGAGCCCGCTCAATATCTTTCAGACGATGGTGATTAATGCGAAGACCGGCTCCATGCGCTACGCTATGATCCGTCCGACCCCCGGCGGGGATCACATGGACTTGCGCGCCGAGATGGATTGCCTGGTCGGCATCAGCGCGTGCCCGGAGGGCGGCCGGGGCAAAGATCTGCGGGTTATGATCTATAAAGGATAATTAATGTTTCAATTTCTGGTTTCAGGGGCGGGGAGAAAACGAGGAACAGCCCGGATTATTCAGCAATGCTGGAGAAGTGCCGACACTCTGTCTCAAGCCTTCGGGGCGAGCCCTTTCCGGCCGCGCTCAATGGACCTCTACCTTGTAGGCCGCCACCCGATCCGC
>OCZV010000735.1_pt1 | contig 11707 bp, 19 predicted proteins | sample 1539051 | NCBI WGS metagenome assembly OCZV01 (sample SAMEA3113581, study PRJEB22503) | soil metagenome
AGCGGGCCTTGAGCCGGGGCACGACCCGCTCTTCGGTTGCGGTCTGCGCGCTCACGTGATCTCACCCCCGCACTTCTTGCAGACCCGGGCCTTCTGGCCCGAGCGGTCGATCTTGTAACCCACCCGCGTCGGCTTGCCGCACGACGGGCACACCAGGGCGACGTTGGACAGCGGCAGGGGCATGTCCTTGTCGATGATCCCGCCCTGCTGCGTGGCGCGGGTGGGGCGCTGGTGCTTGCGGGCGACGTTGACGCCGTCGACGATCACCTTGCCGGAGGCGGGGATGGCGCGCATGACCTCGCCCTCCTTGCCGCGGTCCTTGCCGCTGAGGACACGGACCCGGTCGCCCTTGCGAATCTTCAAACCTGCCATCACAACACTTCCGGTGCGAGGGAGACGATCTTCATGAACCGCTTCTCGCGCAGCTCGCGGCCCACCGGGCCGAAGATGCGGGTGCCGCGGGGATTGCGCTCGGGGGTGATGAGCACGGCGGCATTCTCGTCGAAGCGGATGTAGCTGCCGTCGGGACGGCGGCGTTCCTTGTTGGTGCGGACCACCACGCAGCGGACGACGTCGCCCTTGCGGACGGCTGCGCCGGGGATGGCGTCCTTCACGGTGGCCACGAAGATGTCGCCGATCGAGGCGTAGCGGCGGCGCGAGCCGCCGAGCACCTTGATGACGAGCACCTCCTTGGCGCCGCTGTTGTCGGCGACCTTGAGTCGCGATTCCTGCTGAATCATGGCTACTTGGCTCTCTCGAGGATCTCGACCAGCCGCCAGCGCTTGCGCTTGGACAGCGGCCGGGTCTCGGCGATCCGGACCCGGTCGCCCACGCGCAGCTCGTTGTTCTCGTCGTGCGCGTACAGCCGGCTGGTCCGGACCATCGTCTTGCGGTACAGGGGGTGCGGCTTGCGGGTGGTCACGACCACGACCGCGGTCTTGTCCATGCCCGTGGACGCCACGACACCCTCACGGACCTTGCGCGCACCCCGGGCCTCGTTGGCTGCGGCGGCCTCGGCCATCACGCGTTCTCCTGCTCTAGTGCCTCGGCGGCGCTGATCTCACGGGCCCGGAGCTCGGTCTCGAGCCGGGCGATGTCCTTGCGCACCTGGCCGATGCGCGCGTAGTTGCTCAGCTGGCCGGTGGCGAGCTGGAAGCGCAGCTTGAACAGCTCGTCCTTGGTCTCGCGCAGCCGGTCGACCAGCGTGCCGTCATCGAGGTCGTGGACGCCCTGCCTGGCCATCAGAACGCCTCCTCCTTAGTGACGAAGCGCGCCTTGATCGGCAGCTTCTGGATGGCGCGCTCGATGGCGGCCCGGGCCACCGCGGCGTCGGGATAGGACAGCTCGAACAGCACCCGCCCCGGCTTGACCACCGCGACCCAGTGCTCGGGGTTGCCCTTGCCCGAGCCCATGCGGGTCTCGGCCGGCTTCTGGGTCACCGGCTTGTCGGGGAAGACGTTGATCCAGACCTTGCCACCGCGCTTGATGTGGCGGGTCATGGCGATACGGGCGGCCTCGATCTGGCGGGCGGTGATCCAGCCCGGCTCCAGCGCCTGGATGCCGAACTCGCCGAAGTTGACCTCGGTGCCGCCCTTGGCGACGCCGGTCATCCGGCCCCGGTGGTGCTTGCGGTGCGCGACCTTGCGCGGCATCAACATCTACTCGTCTCCAGGCCGGAAGTGGGGCGTCTCATGGTGGTCGTGCACCCGGCGCTCGATCTCTTCCTCCTCGGCCAGGAGGCGCTCCAGCTCGGGATCGGCCTCCTTGATGAGAGGCTCGTGCTCGGCCGGCTCCGGCGTCTCGGCGGACTCGGCGGGCCGGCGGCGGCCGGCGGCCGACGACACGACGCGGCGCTGGGCGCCCCCGGGAGCGCCGGCGCCGGACGTCTCGCCCACGGCCATGGCGGCCTCGCGGGAGATCTTGTCCTCGCTCAGGGACTTGTAGGGCAGCACGTCGCCCTTGTAGAGCCACACCTTCACGCCGATGCGGCCGGCGGTGGTGCGGGCCTCGCGGAAGCCGTAGTCGATGTCGGCCCGTAGCGTGTGCCGCGGCACGCGACCCTCGAGGTAGCTCTCGGTGCGCGCCATCTCGGAGCCGCCGAGGCGGCCGGAGCATTGCACCTGGATGCCCTGCGCGCCCGCCTTCTGGGCGTTCTGCACGGCACGCTTCATGGCGCGGCGGAAGGCGACCCGGGCGGACAGCTGGTCGGCGACGCCCTGGGCGATGAGGGCGGCGTCGAGCTCGGGCTGCTTGATCTCCTGGATGTTGAGCTGCACCTTGGGGTTGCCGGTGATCTTGGCCAGCCCCGCCCGCAGGCGGTCGGCCTCGCTGCCCCGCCTGCCGATGACGATGCCCGGGCGGGCGGTGTGGACGTCGATGCGCAGGCGATCGCGGGTGCGCTCGATCTCGACCCGACTGATGGCGGCGTGGGGCAGCTCGCTCATCAGGTAGTCGCGGATCTTCCAGTCCTGGATGACGTTGTCGCTGTACTCGTCGCGGTCGGCGAACCAGCGTGACTTCCAGTCGGTGGTGACGCCGAGCCGGAACCCGTACGGGTTGACTTTTTGACCCATCTACTTGCTCTCCTCGGGGGAGTCTTCGTCGTTCTCGGCTGGCTCGGTCGTGTCGGGTTCCTCGGCGGCACTCTCCTCGGCCTCGACCTCGGCTGCCTCGGCGGCGGCCTCCTCGGCCTCGATCTCCTCGGCTGCGGCCTCTTCGGCTTCCTCGACCATCTCGTCGGTCGGCTCGCCGCCGGCCTCGGTCTCCGCCGCCTCCTCGGCGTCGACCGTCCCCGCCTCGCCCCGGCTGCGGGCGACGCGGGCCCGGCGGGACTCCTGCGCCCGGCGGCTTCGCCGACCGGGGACGGTGGCGCTGGCCGCCTGCCGGGCCTCGACCCGGGCGGCCATCTCGTCGGGCATGGGGCTGACGATGATCGTGATGTGGCACGTGCGCTTGCGGATGCGCGTGGCCCGGCCCCGGGCCCGCGGCCGCCAGCGCTTGAGGGTCGGGCCCTCGTCGGCGTAGCAGGCCGACACGTACAGGGTGTCGCCGTCGAGCTCGTCGTTGTGCTCGGCGTTGGCGATGGCCGAGGCCAGCACCTTGGCGATGACCACGCTGGGGCCGCGCTCGGTGAACTGCAGCACCTCGGCCGCCTCGTTCACCGGCAGTCCCCGGATGAGGTCGAGGACGGCACGGGCCTTCGACGCCGAGAACCGGGCGTAGCGCATCTGGGCACGGGTGCCCGGGCGCTCGTTGGTCTTGGTCGCAACCGCAGCCATGGCCTACCGCCTCCCCCGCGCCGAGCGCTCCTGGCCGGCGTGGTAGCGGAACGTGCGGGTGGGCGCGAACTCTCCCAGCTTGTGCCCCACCATCGACTCGGTGACGTAGACGGGCACGTGCTTGCGGCCGTCGTGGACCGCCACCGTGTGGCCGACCATGTCGGGGATGATCGTCGACCGGCGCGACCAGGTCTTGATGACCTTCTTCTCCCCTTTGGTGTTGAGCTCGTCCACCTTGCGCAGCAGGTGGTCGTCCACGAAGGGACCCTTCTTCAGAGAACGCGGCATGAGAGTTACCTCCGCGAGCCGCGGGTACGGCGGCGACGCACGATGAGCTTGTCGGACTGCTTGTTCTTGCCACGGGTGCGGCCTTCGGGCTGTCCCCACGGCGACACCGGGTGCCGGCCACCCGAGGACTTGCCCTCGCCGCCGCCCAGGGGGTGGTCGACCGGGTTCATGGCCACGCCGCGGGTCTGCGGGCGCACGCCCTTCCAGCGGTTGCGGCCCGCCTTGCCGACCTTCACCAGCTCGTGCTCGGGGTTGCCGACCTCGCCGACGGTGGCGCGGCAGTCGATCGACACCCGACGCATCTCGGTGGACGGCAGGCGCAGGGTGGCGTAGGCGCCCTCCTTGGCCAGCAGCACCACCGACGATCCCGCGGAGCGGGCCATCTTGCCGCCGGCGCCGGGCTTGAGCTCGACGTTGTGCACCGTGGTGCCGACCGGGATGTAGCGCAGCGGGAGGGCGTTGCCGGGCCGGATCTCGGAGCCCTGGCCGGACTGCAGCAGGTCGCCGACCTCGACGTCGCGGGGCGCCAGGATGTAGCGCTTCTCGCCGTCGAGGTAGTGGAGCAGGGCGATGCGGCAAGACCGGTTGGGGTCGTATTCGATGGCGGCCACCTTGGCGGGGACGCCGTCCTTGTTGCGGCGGAAGTCGATGACGCGGTACCGCTGCTTGTGGCCGCCGCCGCGGTGGCGCGCGGTCTTGCGGCCGTGGACGTTGCGCCCGCCGGTCGAGGGCTTGCGGTCGACGAGCGACCGCTCGGGCTTGTCCCGGGTGAGCTCGGAGAAGTCGGCCACGGTCTGGAACCGGCGGCCCGGGCTGGTGGGCTTGCGCTTGCGGAGTGCCATCGCGGAGCCTCGCCTCAATCCTGGAACAGGTCGATCGAGTCGCCCTCGACGAGGGTGACGATCGCTCGCTTGGTGTCGGGACGCCGGCCGTAGGTGAAGGTGCGGCGGTTGCGCTTGCGCTTGCCCGGCCGGTTCATGGTGTTCACCTTGGCCACCTTGACGCCGAAGATCTCCTGCACGGCGTCGCGGATCTGCGGCTTGGAGGCGTCGGGGTGGACGGTGAACGTGTAGACGCCGCCCTCCATGAGGGCGTACGACTTCTCGCTCACGACCGGCGCCACGATGATGTCGCGGGGATCTGTCATTCGGAATCGCTCCCCTCGGCGCTCTCGGCGGTGTCGGCCTCGGCAGCCTCGGCCTCGGTGGGGCGAGGGCCGGGCAGCGATTCCTTGGTGAAGACGATCCAGTCGCTGACGAGCACGTCGTAGGCGTTGAGCTCGCCGGTCGACAGGACGTGCACCTCGGGCAGGTTGCGCAGGCTGCGCCACGTGGCCTCGTCGTCGCGAGTGAGCACGACCAGCACCCGGCCGTCGACGCCGATCGAGCCCAGGACCTCGACCGCCCGCTTGGTGCTGGGCTCCTCGATGCCCCAGTCGTCGAGGACCTTGACCTTGCCGTCGGCCATGCGGTCGGACAGAGCCGACGCCAGGGCCAGGCGGATCATCTTGCGGGGGGTGCGCTGGGCGTAGCTGCGCGGCTTGGGCCCGAGGGCCACGCCGCCGCCCCGCCACTGTGGCGCCCGGATGGAGCCCTGGCGGGACCGTCCGGTGCCCTTCTGGCGCCAGGGCTTGGCGCCGCCGCCCCGCACCTCGGCCCGCGTCTTGGTCGACTGGGTGCCGGCACGACGGGCGGCGAGCTGGGCAGTCACCACCTGGTGCATGACCGGGATGTTGGGCTCCACGCCGAACAGGGCGTCGTCGACGTCGACCGATCCCGACGTGCGGCCGGTGGGCCTGGTGAGCTCGAGGGACGCCATCGCTACTTTCCCTTGCCCTTGCTATCGGCCTTGGCGGCATCGCGGACCAGGACGACGGAACCGTTGGGCCCGGGAACCGACCCCTTCACCAGCAACAGGTCGCGCTCGGCGTCGGCTTCGACGACGGTGAGGTTGAGCGTCGTCGTCTTCTGCGCACCCGACCGCCCCGCCATGCGGGTACCCGGGAAGACCCGGGACGGGGTGGCGCAGGCGCCGATGGCGCCGGGAGCCCGGTGGACCCGGTGGGTGCCGTGGCTGGCCCCCAGACCGCCGAAGCCGTGGCGCTTCATCACGCCCGAGAAGCCCTTGCCCTTGCTGACCGACGTGACGTCGACCAGCTCGCCCTGCGACAGCAGGTCGGCGCCGATCTCCTGGCCGACCTCGTAGTCGCTGACGTCGTCGAGCCGCAGCTCGACCAGCTTGAGTCCCGGCTCGACCCCGGCCTTCTCGAACTGGCCGGCGATGGGCTTGGTGAGCTTGGAGGCCTTCTTCTGTCCGAAGGTCACCTGGAGCGCGCTGTACCCGTCGCGCTCGTGCGTCTTGACCTGGACCACGCGGCACGGCCGCACGCGCAGGACGGTGACCGGGACGACACGGTTGTCGTCGTCCCAGACCTGCGTCATGCCGACCTTCTCGCCGACGATCGCTCGTGTGGCCATGGGGTGCGCGTCTTTCTGTGGCTTGTCACGCGAACGCTCCGCTCGGGAATCCCCCGGCGGAGCGCGTCTGTCGGTTGTGCCGCACGGTTCCCGGCGACGCGGGCCTTTACGGACGTCAGTTGGGACGGGACATGTCTCGCGCGAGCCGAGCGGCGGCTCTGCGCAAGGCCGAATAACTATAGCCACATGCCCTTACCAGGTCCAACCTGGGACGACGGGCGATCACCGGGCGCTCTGCGGAATGCCGCGCCGACACCGCCACCGTAGCCGGTAGCCTCGTCCGCCATGCCTTTCGGACGGCGAAAGCACGACAGCAGCAAGAGCCGAGACCCGTTCGAGCACCTGGCCGACGAGCGCCACGCCGCGGAGTCGGGCGAGCCCTGGTTCCTGAGCCACGACGACGGGCCCGAGCTCGACGTCGAGGCCGGGATCTCGTCCAACCTGCGCGACGAGGATCTCGACCGGTCCTGACCGGGGAGGGGCCAGGTCGGTCTCGTTCGCGCCCCGGGTGCGGAATTGCTGTTGGTCGTTCTGCCTCACCCAGCTCCGATGACTCAGGCGGTTCGCGCCACGATCGCTAGCGGCGCTGGTCGAAGTGCCCTATGGTCACGGAGGGAGTGGGGCTGGGGCCCCGAGAGATGGTCCGGGTCGGCCCGGCTGGCTGGGCCGACCCCACCGCACGACAGCGCGGGGTGTCGCCCGGGTCGGGGAACCGGCCCGGGCGACACATCCGTCCAACACGTGTGAGGCGAGGAGGAGTGCCGATGCGGGTCCTGGCCGGCGCGACCCTGCTGGTTGCGGCCGGGGCGACGGCGTGTGGTGGCGACGACCAGGCCACCCCCGAGGCGCCGCCCGACACCCCGCCGTCGTCGGAGCCGGAACCGGAGGAACCCCTGCGGCGACCCAAGCCGGACGTGCCGCTGACGCCCACCCCGCCTCCGATCAAGCCCGCCGGCGGCCCGCCCTGACCCACGCCTTTGACCGGTTACATCACGCGAAGGGCATCCACGACTCTGGCTGTGGCACCCCCGCGAAGGTCGCCTGGTTCAAGGACCCCCGACGGCAACACCTTCGCCCCTCGAGCAAACCTGACGAACGTTCGGCAAGGGCTGAGGACGCGGCAGCCCACGCACGGACAGCACGATCGCGCAGTCTGGCAGCGAGGTGCGCGGCCGCCGCGACCTTTGTCCTTCGCCCGCTGCCGACGCCAACTGCTGCCGGTGGCTAGATCTCCAGAACGGACAGGATGTTGCCGGCGGGGTCGGTGAACCAGGCGGCGGGGGGGCCGCCGTGGCCGCGGGCGACACCCCGGTCGTCCTGACTGAAGCTGTCGTACTGCTCGAACTGGACGCCCCGGGCGATCAGCTCGTCGACCGCCTCGTCGATGTCGTCGACGGGGAAGTTCAGGATGGTGAACGTCGCCGGGACGTGGTTGGGCTTGGGGTAGATGAGCACGTCCTTGCCCTCGGCGAGGTGCAGGTTGAGCAGGCCCGTCTCCTCCTCGGTGACCTGAATGCCGAGCGTGTCGCCGTAGAAGGCCTTGGCAGCAGCGGTGTCGTCCACTGCGAAGCCGCTGAATGCTTTCGTCGTGTCGAACATGGTCGTCTCCTAACTGCTCTCCATGGTGGCCCGGTGCTCCTCGCTGAGCTGGATGATCTGCACGTAGTTGCCGTCGGGGTCGATGGCGGTGGCGAACAGGCTGCCGTAGCCACACCACCGACCTAACCGCGGGCCTCGACGGACAAACGGGTCTGGGCGGTCGCATTGGCGCTGACGCCGGGGGTAGTGGGTGCCGTGCGGGTAGTGGATGGCTGTGGCCTTCCAGCCGAGCGAGCGACGACCGGCCGCCAGGGAGGCGCCTGCGAGGCGAGGTCGTTGGGGCCTGCGGTTGGTGGCGGCGATGGGCGGGGCCGCGTTCGCCCTGGCTTTCCCGGCGCCGGGCCTGTGGTGGTGGGCCTACATCGGCCTCGTCCCCGTGCTGGAGCTGGTGAGCACGTCCCCGGATCGACGTGAAGCGCTGTGGCGGTGCTGGTCGGCGGGGTGTGGCTACTTCCTGGCGCTCTATCACTGGCTGATGCCGAGCCTGTCGGTGTTCGCGCTGCCGCTGGTCCTGGTGACGGGGTTGGTGTGGCTGCCTTGGGGCCTGGTGGCGTGGGGGCTGCTGCGGGCGCCGCGGTCCGCGGGTCGGGCGGCGGCGGCCATCGTCGCCGTGCCCGCGGCCTGGGTGTTGGTCGAGTACGCCCGCGGTTGGGAGCGGCTGGGCGGCTCGTGGGGCGTGCTCGGCACCAGCCAGTGGCAGGTTCGCCCCGTCCTGGCCGTGGCGGCGCTCGGCGGGGTGTGGGCCCTATCGTTTCTGCTGGTGGCCACCGGCACGGCCCTGGCCGTGGCCGTGATGCCTGGTTTGGGAACACGGGTCCGGTTGGGCGCCGGGGCTGGGGCCGCGCTGCTCGTCGGTGGAGCGGTCGCCTATGGGCTGAGTCGGCCGGAACCCGACATAACGGCGACGCTGCGGATCGGCGGTGTGCAACCGGGGGTGGTGGACGACCGGCGGGAGCGCCTGGCGGCTCACGAGGACCTGAGCCGTGAGCTCGCCGCCACGGAGACCGACGTGGTCGTGTGGGGGCAGAGCAGCCTCGGCTTCGACCTCGAGGCCGAGGCTTGGGCGCGTGAGCGCGTGCTGGCGCTGGCGCGGGAGCTGGATCGTCCGCTGCTGGTCAACGTCGACGCCCGCGGTCCTGGGGGCCGGATCTCCAAGACGATGGTGGTGGTGCGCCCCGACGGGTTGGGCGAGACCTACACGAAGCAGCGTCTCGTGCCCTTCGGCGAGTACATCCCCTTGCGCCCGCTGTTCGGCTGGGTCGAACGCTTCACCGAAGCAGCCGAGGAGGATCGGGCGCCCGGCACCGACCTCATCTCGTTTCCCCTCGGAGACGTCCGCGTGGGTCCGCTGATCTCGTATGAGTCGACCTTTCCCGACATGCGCCGCACCCACGCCCGCGCCGGCGTGGACGTGACGCTCGTGCAGGCGGCGGCCACGACCTTCCAGGGCACCTGGGCGCTGCCGCAGCAGGCCAGCTTCGAGGCCGTCCGCGCCGTCGAGTCGGGCCGGCCGGCGGTGCTGGTGGCGGTGAGCGGCACATCCGCCGCCTTCGACTCTCGGGGTCGCCGCCTGGCCTGGGTCGACCAACACGAGACAGGCGCGTGGACCGCCGAGGTGCCCCTATCGCGCGAGGACACGCTGTTCGTCCGCTGGGGCGATTGGGTGCCGGCGACTTGCCTAGTGGTCATGCTTGCCACCGTGATGGTCGCGGCGGTGCCGCGCCGGGCGCAGGTGCGTCGTTTCGGACCGGCCGGGTCGGGAAGCCCCGGGCCGGGTCAAGGCCCGTGAGCCTCGGGCCCCGAGCAGCAGGAGGAGGATCGGCATGTGCGCGAACTGTGGCTGTGCGATTCCCGAGGATCGGCACGGCGATGACCGCAACATCACATGGAGCGACATCCAGGCCGCGGCGGGTGCGAACGACATGTCGGCAGACGAGGCCATCAAGAACATGCGCGACATGGCCAGCCAACAGGCCGCGTCGAGCTGACACGCTCCGGGATTCCCACCGGTCCCTCGCTGCGCCTGCACCGGTGGCTTGACCGGCCGCTGGTCGGGGTCGGGTTGTTGATGGCGGCCGCGGGGTTCGCGCAGTTCAGCCCGGCGGCCGCGCTTGGTGATGTAGCTGAAGAGTTCGGCGAGCTGGGTGAGGGTGAGACGATAAGCGAGCAGGCGGGACTGCCGGGCTCAGTGCTCGGCGCCGGCCTGGCCGTGATTCGCTTGTCGGCACTGCTGGCTCTGCCGCTGGCCGCCCTGGCCGACCGGGTCGGCCGCCGGCGGACGATCCTGACTTACGCCGTCGTCGGCCTGCTGGTGACGATCGCGGCGGCGGGCAGCCCGGGCTACTGGTGGTTCGTCGCCAGTTTCGCGGTCGCGCGGCCGTTTCTCACCGCGACCGACACGGTGGGCGAGGTGCTGGCGGCCGAGCACACGGGGCTGAGCGACAGGGCCAAGGCGATCGCCATGGCGGCCGCGGCCTACGGGGTGGGCGCCGGGCTGGTGGCGATCCTGCGGGGCCTGGCCGGCGATGGCTTGGGGTTTCGGCCGGTGTTCGGGCTGGCCGCCCTCCCACTGGTAGGCGTGGCGGTCGCCGGCCGGCTGGTCACTGAGCCCGACCGCTTCGCCCGCCGTGCGGTCGCCGCCGAAGCTCGTCAGGTTCTGCCGGTGCTGCGGGCCGTTCGTGGTGCGCACCGCCGGCGCCTAGCCGTGCTGGCCGCCATCGGGTTCGCCAGCGGCTTCGTCTCCGGACCGGTGGGCACGTTGCTGTTCCTGTACGCCGAGAACGTCCTGGGTGCGTCGAGTGCCGTGACGGGCGCTCTGGTCGTGGCGGCCGGCGCCACCGGACTGGCCGGCTTGATGGTGGGGCGGCTCCTGGCTGACCGGGTCGGGCGCCGCCCCACCGCGGCGGTCGGCCTGGCGCTCATGGCCGCGGCCGGCACCCTGGCTTACTCGGGATCCATGCCCGCCCTGGCCGTCGGCTACCTCTGCGGGGTCCTGTTCGGCTCGGCCTACGGCCCGGCGGCGATCACGCTCACCGCCGAGCTGTTCCCCACCTCGATCCGGGCCGCCGTGGCCGGGTGGCTGGTCGTCGCCGGTGTGCTCGGAGCCACATCGGGCCTCCTGCTCGCCGGCATGATCGCCGACGCGGCCGGCAGCTTCACAGGAGCGATGCTGGCCGTGTGCCTCCCCGGCGCGCTGGCCGCCACGCTCTTCGCACTCCTGCCCGAGACCCGCGGCCTCGAACTCGAGCGCTCGGCACCGGACGACATCCCCGCCGGTGCGTGACGCCCCGGTCAGGTGCCGGTTTCGTCCGGGGGTTCGTCGCGGCCGTGGTGCTTCTCGAACTCAGAGGGATCGACCTCGTCGAGGAAGGTGCGGAATCGTTCGACGTCGTCGTCGATCGCGTCCTCATCGGGTCCGGTGGCCACGAACGCCCCGGCCTCATCCAACACGGCGTCACTTGCGAACAGGGGAGCATCCAGGCGTAGCGCCAGTGCGATGGCATCTGAGGGCCGGCTGTCGAGGCTCACTCCGCCGTGCGGGCCTTCGACGGCCAGCTCGGCGACGAACGTGCCCTCTCGCACCTCGGTCACCTCGATGTGGTCGACGCGGGCGTCGAGGCTCTCGATGAGCGCGGCCAGCAGATCGTGCGTGAGGGGCCGCGGCGGAGATTCGCCGCTCAAGGCGAGTGCGATGGCCACCGCCTCGCGTCCGCCGATGAAGATCGGCAGCACCCGATGCGGTGCGTCCTGCTCGCGCAGCAAGACAAGCGGCGCGCGGCTTCCGGCCTCTACGTTGAGCCCGAGGACATCGACCGGCTTCACGCAGTCACCCTACCCGTGGCTCATGGACCGGCGGTGTGACAGAACTCAGAACACCGGGCCCAGGGGAGTCAAGGAACCCGGGGGGCCCGAGCGGGAACTATGCCTGCTGGATCTTGATCTCGATGTCGACGCCCGCCGGCAGCTCGATGCGCTGCAGCGAGTCGACGGTCTTGGGGCTCGGCTCGAGAATGTCGAGCAGGCGCTTGTGGACGCGCATCTCGAAGTGCTCGCGGCTGTCCTTGT
>OCZV010000736.1_pt1 | contig 11671 bp, 10 predicted proteins | sample 1539051 | NCBI WGS metagenome assembly OCZV01 (sample SAMEA3113581, study PRJEB22503) | soil metagenome
ATCTTGCCTGTGGGGCCGGCGGGCGTCTCGCCAGCCGGCTCAAGCAGGCTGGAAGCCCGCCGGTCCCACAGACGACGACCTCTGTGCTACGATCTCAACTTCCGTTCCAAAATTTCACCAGCTAGTTGCGGATTCGCCTTCCCCTTGGATAATTTCATTACCTGGCCTTTGAGAAAATTAAGTGAGGCAACGTTGCCCGCCTTATAATCAGCGGCGGGCTTAGGATTGGCGGCGATTACTTGTTCGCAGAGCGCTTCAATCGCGCTCGCGTCGCTCAGTTGCTCGATTCCCTTTTCCTTCACGATCGCAGCCGCGCCTTTGCCGCTCGCGAACATTTCCGCGAAGACTTCTTTTGCCTGTGTGCCGCTGATTTTTCCGGTGTCGATTAAATTGACCAGCTCATCGAGCGCTTCCGGTGGAATCGGACAATCGTCGATGGTTTTGCCGGCGTTGCTTAACGCGTTCTGCAAATCGTTCAGAATCCAGTTGGCGACATTCTTCGGCTTCTTCGCGCCTTTCGCAGCCGTCTCGAAATATCGCGCAAGATCAAGGTCGTTTGCCAGCACGCCTGCGTCGTACGGGCTCACTTGATATTGGTCGATGAAGCGCGCGCGCCTTGCTTTTGGTAATTCCGGAAGGCGCGGGCGCACATCGGCGAGCAGCACCTCGGTTTTCACCGGGACGAGATCGGGATCGGGAAAATAGCGATAATCGTGCGCGAATTCTTTTGTTCGCATCAGAAAGGTTTCGGCGGCTGCATCATCCCAGCCGCGAGTTTCCTGTTCGAGTTTCCCGCCGCTTTCCAGAATCCCGATTTGCCGCTTAATCTCGTAATCAAGCGCGCGCCGGACGCCGCTGATCGAATTCATGTTTTTGATCTCGATCTTGGCTCCGAGCTCGGCTTGTTTTTCAGGTCGGACGGAAACATTGCAGTCGCATCGGAGCTGCCCTTTCTCCATATCGGCATCGCTCACGGCTCCATAGATCAGGATTTGTTTGAGCGAATTTAAGAAAGCGAACGCTTCCTCGGGCGAATTAATCTCGGGCTGGGTCACAATCTCCATTAAAGGCGTGCCCGCTCGGTTGAAATCGATTCCCGTGCTCTTTTCGAAATGGAAACTCTTCGCCACATCCTCCTCGAGATGAATGCGCACGAGGTGCACCTCCTTCTCTGGTGTCGCGATATCTTTTTGTGCATCCTTCGGATAAGCGAGGAGGTGCAACGGCACGATGCCATTGGTGCAAAGCGGCATGTCGTATTGCGAAATCTGATAATTCTTCGACATGTCTGGATAGAAATAATTCTTCCGGTCGAACTTGGAGATCGGGGCGATGTCGCATCCGAGCATGAGCCCGGTGAGCACCGTCATGCGCAACGCTTCATGATTCATCACCGGCAACGCGCCCGGCAACCCGAGGCAAACCGGGCAAGTGTGCGTGTTCGGTTCGGCGCCAAATTCAACCGGACACGCGCAAAACATTTTCGAGCGCGTCTTGAGTTGAACGTGCACTTCGAGACCGATGCTAACGAGATAGTTCACTGGCCCTCAGAAGTTAACCACGAATGAACACGAATCGACACGAATGAAGCACGGGACAATGACGAAGCACGAATAACGAATGCCGAAGGAATAAAAAAATAGCAAATGACGAATCCAAAGCGGACGGTTTAGCCCTCTCATTTAGGTTTCGTCATTCGTCATTCGTCATTCGGATTTCGTCATTCTACGGAATTCGTGTTTAGTGGTGGTTACTTTTGCTCGGCGGCGTAATCGAGTGCGCGCTGAAGATCGAATTTTTTAATCTGATCCGCGAGTGTCGGGTCATTTGCCGCGTCGATGATGCGTTGATTCTGGAGAAGATCGAGAAAGCGCCCCTGCGCGATCATTTCAGAAATCTCCGGGTCGTCCCGCAAAGCCACGATCCTTGGATGCTCGCTTAACTCCCGCGCACCCGGGAACGTGAGGAATTTCTGCGCGCGTTCCGGACTTGAAAATACGCTGCCGACTTTCCCGAGCGTTTCATACACCTTCAACGGAACGGGGTCCGTCTGCTTGAACGCGTTTCCGAGCGGCCCCAGCTCGAGCGAATTCTTTAAGCGCGCCAATGACGTAGCAAGCGAAGTAGATCCCGCATTTGGCTCCGAGAGAAAACGTCGCCGCACCTCGAGGGCACGTATGGTCGCGGACTGACCAGCCTCCAGAGGATTTGCCCGGCTGCGGACTTGCGCGTCGGCCAGGGCGCCAATGGCACGAACGCCCGCAACGATTAGCCAGAGGACGAAGGCGCCGAAAAACAATCCAACGATTGCCCCTGCGATTCCATAAATAAGCTGGACGAGCCTGGAGTTTTGTTGGCCGGTCTGTTTGAATAACATCATTCCCATGCTGGTCACGAGCGCATAGATGACGAACGCAAGCACTGCGCCGCCCAGGATCGACAGAACAATATCAGGCATTTTCAAAAACGGCCGCGCTATCGGGAGAAGCAATCTCCCGCCGAAAATCGCGGCCGCATACGCCGCGCCCAGCGCCGCGACACGCACAAGTTGACGGATCAAACCGAGTCGCCAGCCCCGCACGACTTCGAACAATATCAAAACGACTGCGAAAGAGATGAAGATTGCTTGCCAAAGCGGCGAACCAGCCACCGCTTGAAGTTCGGGTTCCACTTCCATCAACCCAGCAAACCGATCGCTTTTTGCCGGAGCGCGTGATCGCAAAGCACGATCGCGGCCATCGCTTCCACGATGGGAACAGCTCGAGGAAGAACACACGGATCATGACGCCCGCGTGCCGCGAGCCTGGTCTGCTCGTGCGAGGAGGTCACGGTTTTTTGTTCGTAGGCGATCGTGGCTGTCGGCTTAAAGCCAACTCGAAAATAAATCTCCTCGCCGTTGCTGATTCCACCTTGCACGCCCCCCGAGTTGTTTGTCGCTGTCCGGATTTTTCCACCGCGCATTTCAAATGGATCGTTATGCTCCGAGCCGCGCATACGCGTTGCCCTAAACCCGGAACCGATCTCAAATCCTTTGGTCGCCGGCAGGCTCAGCATCGCTTTTGCCAGGTCTGCCTCGAGCTTGTCAAAAACCGGCTCGCCCAAGCCCGGTGGGATCCCACGAGCAACGCATTCGATCACGCCACCTACCGAGTCGCCTTCGCCGCGAACTTGCTCGATAAACGACGCCATCTTCTTCGCGGCCGCGGCATCCGGACAGCGCACCGCATTTTTCTCCACATCCTTCATTTTCACAACGGAACGATTGATGTTCGCGGTGATCTCATGAATCTGCGCGACGTAAGCGACGATTTCGAACTTCGAGCACAAGATCGACAAAATCTTCTTCGCCACTGCGCCCGCAGCGACCCGGCCAATGGTCTCGCGCGCCGACGCCCGACCTCCTCCCTGCCAATTGCGAATTCCATATTTGGCCTCGTAAGTAAAATCAGCATGTGAGGGTCGAAATTTTGTTGCGATCTCCACGTAATCCTCGGGCCGAGCGTCCTTGTTGAGCACCAGAATGGCAATGGGTGTGCCGAGCGTTTTGCCTTTGAATACGCCGGAAAGGATCTCGCAACGGTCTTCCTCTTTCCGTTGTGTGGTAAGTTTGCTTTGACCCGGTCGACGCCGATCCAGTTCTCGCTGAATTTCCGCTTCGGATATGTCGATCTTCGGAGGGCAGCCATCAATGATTACGCCGATGCCGCCGCCATGCGATTCACCAAACGTGGTAACGCGAAAAAGCTGGCCGAACGTGTTGCCCATTGAGATCGAAGATAGCCATCCTGGCTGTCTCGGCGAGCAGGCTTCCAGCCTGCGTCTCTACGGCAGGCAGGATGCCTGCCGGCCAAGACAGGCAAGATTCCTGTCCTCCAAAACTAAATCATGTCGAGCGCGCTTTCGAGATCGTCGATTAAATCGCGCACGTCTTCGACGCCAACCGACAAGCGGACCAGCGAATCAGTCACGCCGAGCGCCTCACGTTGTTCCCTGGGCACCGAGGCATGCGTCATAAGGGCGGGGTGATTGATCAGACTCTCGACACCGCCCAGGCTTTCCGCCAGCGAAAATAGATGCGTGTTCTCCAGAAAACGCTTCGTCCCACCGAGATCGGTCTTCAAAATAATCGTCACCATGCCGCCGAAGCCGCGCATTTGCTGTCGGGCGAGGTCGTGTTGCGGATGCGATTTCAGGCCGGGGTAACTGACCGATTCTATTTGCGGTTGTTCCTCCAGCCAGCGCGCAATTTCGATCGCGTTGGAACAGTGCCGCTCCATGCGCAGGGCAAGGGTTTTCAAACTGCGCATGACCAGAAAGCTTTCGAACGGCCCGGCAATCGCGCCAACTGAATTTTGTAAAAACGCAATCTGATCGCCGAGCTCCTTGTTTTCACCGACTACAACGACGCCGCCGACCATGTCGGAATGTCCGTTCAGATATTTAGTGGCGGAATGGATCACCAAATCAAAGCCGGTCTCGATCGGCCGCTGAATCCATGGAGTCGCAAATGTGTTATCACAAACCGAAACGATTTTGTGATCGCGCGCGATTTTCGCGATCGCTTCCAGATCGATCAGTTTGAGCAGCGGATTGCTCGGGGTCTCGATCCACACCATGCGGGTGTTCTTCTTGATGGCGCGCTCGAAATCTTCAGGATCGGTGAGATCGACGTAGGCAAAATCAAGATTGGCCGAGCGGCGTCTAACTTTCTCGAATAAGCGAAACGTGCCCCCGTAAAGATCGTCACTCGCGACGATATGCGAGCCACTTTCGAGCACTTCCAGCGCAGTGGACATCGCGGCCAGTCCGGATGCGAACGCAAATCCGCGGGTGCCGTTTTCCAAATCGGCGACGCACCGTTCATAAGCCAACCGCGTCGGGTTAATGGAGCGCGCGTAATCGTAGCCTTTGTGCTTGCCCGGACTTTCCTGAACGTATGTGGATGTTGCGTAAATCGGCGTCATGATCGCTCCCGTGGACGGGTCGGGCTCCTGGCCGGCGTGAATCGCTCGGGTGGCAAACTCGTGCTGCTTTTTCATCTCGATCTAATCTAACTGCGGATTACAGCAAACATGACAGCGAATCATCCGCGCAATTAGCGAATCACTGTTTCGGCATGTGCAGACGTAAATAAGAAAGCAGGTCGGTTCGGGTAATCAGCCCAAGAAACTTATTGTTATCCATCACAATGGCTACACGACCGCGATCGAAAACCTTCAGCAGATCGTTGATTTTTGCCGTTGGCGGGAGCGTTTCGAGCTTATCGGTCATCGCATTTTTCACCGGATCGTTAAAGTGCGAAGGATCCCGATGCACTTTCACGAGCACATCGGATTCATCAAGAATCCCGATAGCGCGTCCGTTTTGATCGACAACCGGGAGCTGCGAAACATCTTTGTCGCGTATCCGCTTGAATGCGGTCAGCAGCGTATCGGTCGGCCCGACCGAAATTACCTCGCCGGCTTCGTAGCGATGGGAAATCAAATCGCTCAAATCGCCATGTGGCGGACGATGAATGAATCCCTGCTCCGCCATCCAGAAATCGTCGTACATCTTGGAAAGATATTTGTTTCCCGTATCGACCACGAAGCTGACGACGCGTTTCGGCTTCGTTTGTTCGCGGCAATAACGCAGCGCGCCGGCCACGAGCGTGCCAGTGGATGAGCCGCCGAAAATTCCTTCTTTGCGTAACAGCTCACGCGCGGTTGCAAAACTTTCCTCGTCATCGATCTCGAATGCGTCGGTCACGAGTGACATGTCCGCGATGTCGGGAACGAAGTCCTCGCCGATGCCTTCGACCGCCCAGCTTCCCGCCTCCGCCAGTTTGCCAGTTTTGACATACTCGTAAAGAATAGAGTCCTTCGGATCGGCCAGAATCATTTCGATGCCGCGCCGCGGTTTGACGCGATTGAAAAATCGGCCGAGTCCGGTGAGCGTCCCACCAGAACCCACACCCACGACGACGGCATCGACATTGTGCCGCATCTGTTCCCAAATTTCCGGCCCGGTCGTTCGCTCATGCGCGAGCGGATTGGCCGGATTGCTAAACTGGTTCACATAAAAGCCGCCCGGGATCTCTTCAGCGAGTCGCGCGGCTACATCCTGGTAATATTCCGGATGGCCGCGGGTCACGTCCGAACGGGTGATCCGCACTTCGGCGCCCAGGGCTTTCACGTGCGAAATTTTCTCCTGCGACATTTTATCCGGGATCACAAGCAAGACGCGGTAACCTTTCGCGCCGGCAACCAGCGCCAGGCCCAGTCCCGTGTTCCCTGCCGTGGCTTCGATGACCGTGCCGCCGGGCCGCAATCGTCCCTCACGCTCGGCCGCTTCGATCATCGAGAGCGCGATCCGATCTTTAATCGACCCGCCCGGATTTTGATTTTCCAATTTCAGGAAGAGCTGGCACGGGCCAGTGTCCAGCTGCGTGATCTCCACCAGGGGGGTGTCGCCGATCAACGAAAGGATCGCCGGCGGTTTATCGTGAGAAATCGACGGAACGGGAGAGGTTTCGATCATCCTAAAACTTCACTCGATCTTTGGCTCGTTTTCGTGCGACCATTCCGATTTGCTGTCCTGTAGAAATTGCTGCAAGACGGGAAAGCGGACCTCGCCGTAATTCAACGCATAGAAAAGATTGCCGCCTTTATAAACCCAGGTTGTTGGAATCCACGAGAGCGGCAAACCGGCGAACTGTTTGATGTGATCTTTGCCGCGCGGCCCGGGATCAGCCAAAATCGTGACATTCGATTGATCGGCGAGGTCGAATTTTTTTAGCGTGGCGCGGCCGTCCTCGCCGCCGTTCCAGACAGAAACGAAATAGAATTTCATCTGCGGATTGTCTTTGACTATTTTGAGCCAGCCGCCGCTTTTCAATTCCGCCTGGCAATTCGAGCACCAGGGCGCCCAGAGATGCACCACCGTCACGTCTGGCGATTTGATTGCGTCCAAGACCTTTTGTTCGGCAGGCGATGGGTCGGCGCGAAGCGATATCGCTGCGAACAGGGTGAACACGGAGGCCAGGCGCAAGATCGACATGTTGTTATTAAACTAATGGGAAAACACCAAATGCTCAACGTCCAACGTCCAGCCTCTAATTCAGCAGCTGTAGTGGCAGGCGTGTCGCCTGCATACCAGGAGCCCGCAGCCGACACGGCTGCCTCTACAGTTTGGTGCGGAGAAGTTGACCTACCTGCCGAAAACGCCTACTATTCTGCTTCGTTTCCGCTGGTTGCAGTTCGTTGGGAAGTTTTGGCGGCCATGTGACCGCCGCTATCGTGAGCGCCTGAAGGAGGCTTTTTTATTTTATGGTGCAAATGCAGGATGTGATGTCGAAACCGATGCCGGATTTCCGCGAGGGAAGCATCGTTAAAGGACGGATACTGGAAGTTCGTCCGCGCGAAGTGCTGGTCGATATTGGATACAAGTCGGAGGGCGTCATCCCGATCGCGGAATTTGATGATGTCGATTCGCTTGAAGTGGGCGACGAAGTGGACGTGTTGCTGGAGCGGCTGGAAAACGACGAAGGCATGGTCGTCCTCTCGAAGGAAAAAGCCGCTTATCGGCAAAACTGGAACAAAATCGTCCGTGTTTTCGAGGGCGATGGCCTGATCAAAGGCAAAGTAAAATCGGTGGTGAAAGGCGGTCTGATGGTGAACATCGGCGTCGAAGCATTTTTGCCGGCGTCCCAGATTGACGTTGTTCCGCCAAAAGATTTGCAGCAATTCGTTGGTAACACCTACGATTTTAAGATTGTTAAGCTGAACGACGACCGCAAAAACGTCGTGCTCAGCCGGCGCGAGGTCATCGAGCAGGAGCGCAGCGAAAAGCGACAGAAGTTCATGGAAGGCGTGAACGTCAGCGACCGCGTGACCGGCACGGTGAAAAATCTCACCGACTTTGGCGCATTCATCGATCTCGATGGAATGGATGGCCTGCTTCACATCACCGATATGACTTGGGGCCGGCTCGGACATCCCAGCGAGCTGCTCAAGGTCGGCCAGCAATTGGAAGTCGTCGTGCTCGACATCAACAAAGAAAAAGAGCGCGTATCCCTTGGGCTAAAGCAGACCCAGAAGAACCCGTGGGACCAGATCGAGGAGCGCTTCCCGGCCGGGCAACGCGTCAAAGGCAAAATCACCAATCTGGTTCCCTATGGCGCATTTGTTGAGATCGAGGAAGGCGTCGAGGGCCTCATCCACGTCTCGGAACTTTCGTGGACCAAACGGATCATGCGGCCGTCTGACATTCTTACCGTCGGCCAGGAAGTCGAAGCCGTGGTGCTTGGCGTAAACAAGGAAGAGCAAAAAATTTCACTGGGTCTGCGCCAGCTCGAACCGAATCCGTGGGATGAGATCGAGAAGAAATTCACCATCGGCAGCACCGTGAAAGGCACAATTCGCAACATGACCGCCTATGGCGCGTTCGTGGAGCTGGAGGAAGGCATCGACGGGATGATCCATGTCTCGGATTTGAGCTGGACCCGCAAGATCAATCATCCAAGCGAAGTCTTTAAAAAAGGCGATGAAGTCGAAGCCGTTGTCATCGACATCGACAAGGTAAACCAACGGATCAGCCTTGGGATTAAACAACTCACCGAAGATCCGTGGAAGACCATTGATGAGAAATACAAAATCGGCGATCTGGTGAAAGGTAAAGTGACTAAGCTCGCCAGCTTCGGCGCGTTCGTGCAATTGCAGGACGACATTGACGGACTGGTCCACATCTCGCAATTGAGCGAGGATCACGTGGCGAAAGTGAAAGACGTGCTCAAGCTTAGTCAGGAAGTCGAAGCGCGCGTTATCAAGGTGGACAAAGTCGAGCGCCGCATCGGCCTCTCGATCAAAGCCGCCAATTACACCGAAGAACAACTCCGTAAAGAGGCGGAAACCTTCGATACACTCCGGCCCGGCGAAGACATGGTTGGCCTGGAGAAAGCCTTCGCCGCCGCCGAGCAGGAAGAATATCGTCCGGGCGAAGCAAAAAAAGAGCGAGAAGAAGCGAAAGAACCCAAGCGCGAGCCGAAAAAGACGAAAGAGTAATTTATTTCGGCCAGGACGTGGGAATTCGGCAATCGCGCCGGGAATTCCTGGTAATCAGTAGACCGGCCACGATTCACTCAACACCCAGCCGGCGCTTCTGCGTTCTCTTGCGTGAACGGCCGGTGACTTTGCTTTTCCTGGTCGCGCTCAGCGGTTGCGTCTGCGGAAGGGATAAGGCGCGAGCCAGATCTTTTTCGGCGGTTAGATCGAGACGGAGCGGCGTGACTGAGACCCAGTTGTGCTCGATGGCCCAACGGTCCGTCCCTTCCTCCGCTCCTTGGAGCGGCGTGACGGTAAACCAATAAATTGGGCGTCTCATCGGATCCTTTCCGGGGACGACTTTGCCATCGTACTGCCGCACCGATTGGCGCGTCCAACGAATGCCTCGCGGTTTTTGCGGCAAATTCACGTTGACGAGACGCATCGTTCTCTCTTCCAACAGCAGTTTGATCACCATTGCGACGTATGGCTCGAGTTTATCGAAATCTGGCTCTTTGTTTTCACTTACGAATGAGCTGATTGCGATGCCGCGCACTCCGAGAAGCGCGGCTTGCTTTGCCGCCGCCAATGTGCCGGAATGCCAGAGGGAGTTGCCAAGATTCAGACCGAGATTGATCCCGGAAAGAACAAGATCGACATGCCCCCAATGATGCGTACCGAGCGCGACGCAATCGGCCGGTGTGCCGTTGACGCGATATGCCGTGAAATCATCCAATCGAATTCGCTTGTATCGAAGCGGCCGGGAAGCCGTGATAGCATGGCTCATTGACGATTGCTCGACGTCAGGCGCGACGATGCGAACCTCGCCGAAACGCGACGCGACTTTGGCCAAAGCCACAATGCCGGGACTGTAGATGCCGTCATCGTTGGAGATCAGAATTCTCATTGTCACATAAATGAAACGTGCGGCAGTTTCATTTTAGCCTGATACTGGGCCGATAAAACAGTATGCGAGTCACCTTGATACATAACCCCAAGGCTGGCGACGCGAAACATGGACAAAAAGAGTTGATGGCCGCGCTGGCCAAAGCAGGACATCAAGCGACTTATCAATCGACCAAACAGCGTGGTTACAAGAAAGCCCTGAAACAACCCGCCGATCTCGTCCTTGCGGCCGGCGGCGATGGCACGGTTACAAAAGTGGCCTGTCAACTCATTGACACCGGCATTCCATTGAGTGTTCTCCCGCTGGGTACGGCCAATAATCTGGCGCGTAGCCTCGGTTTCGCCGGTTCGCCTGAAGAAATCATAGCGCGTCTGGACGGCGGAAAAACACGCGCCTTCGACGTCGGGAAGGCTCGGGGGCCTTGGGGCGAGCGATATCTTTTTGAGGGTGCCGGAGCGGGTTTGCTGGCCGATTACGTTCAGTCCGCCAAGAAGGAAAAGAAGAAGAAGAAGAAGAAGAGGTCCAAAGAAATTTCCAAGGAACAGGAAATGACGCGTCATGTTTCGTTGTTGCGTCGAATGCTGCACGATTATTTGCCGCTTAAATGGAAGATACGCATTGACGGGAAAGATATTTCCAGCCGTTACATTCTTTGGGAAGCGATGAATATCCGTTCGGTTGGTCCCGCGCTGTATCTCGCACCGTGGGCCGCGACCAAAGACGGGGAGTTCGATTTCGTATGTGTGCGGGAGGGCGATCGCCCAGTTCTCACGCGGCATCTAGATGCACGGCTGGCGGGAAAGAAGAGCAGATTTCCGTTGCCGACACGGCGATTTCGCAAGCTAAAGACGGTTTGGGAGAAATCGATATTTCATTTCGACGACAACCTTTGGCCAGAAAAAAAGCAAAAGCCGGGAAGTACGAGCGAAATTGAAATCACAGTGAAACCATCTGCGTTACTTATTCTGCAACCGGAAACGAGCCTGCGCGCTTAAAGCTGCGGTTTCGCGAATTACATCTATCTCCAATCAGCGCGTGAAGATTAGTTTCGCCCCGGCAATCGTCAGAACCGTTGCCAGGAGAAGCGAGATGATGCGAACCGGAAAATGACGGCTACCGAGACGGGAGCCCACCGTGCCGCCAATGATCGCAGCTGCTGCAAGAATAAAACCAAGCGAAGGAATAGAACGAACTTTTGTAAAATAACCAACGAGTCCGGCGATCGAGTTCACCAGAATGAACAGCGCGGAAACGGCAGCCGCCTGTCGAATGTGCGCCCATCGGCAGAATAGCAGGAGTGGTGTCAGAAATATTCCGCCGCCGGTCCCTGTCAGCCCGGAAAGGAATCCGAGGCCGGCTCCCACGCTAATGGCCGTTGGCCCTGACGGAGTGACTGTTTCCGCTGGATCATTGCGGCGAAAGATCAACCGTAATGCGGAGAAAAGGAGCACGAGACCAATCAAAATTCTCAGGACGGAAGCAGACGGCTGGAGATACCCGCCAAAATAAGCCGCGGGAATTGAAAGCAGCGCAAACGGCCAGAACAGCTTCCACGTGAAGTGGCCCGCACGCCAAAATTGGAACGCGCCGATGGAGGCGACCAGAATGTTGAGCACCAGCGCGGTTGGTCTGATGACGGTGGGCACAATCCCCCACAACGTCATCACCGCGATATAACCCGATGCCCCCGCATGCCCCACCGACGAATAGAGAAACGCGATCACACCGACGGCGACAAAAAGTA
>OCZV010000737.1_pt1 | contig 11662 bp, 13 predicted proteins | sample 1539051 | NCBI WGS metagenome assembly OCZV01 (sample SAMEA3113581, study PRJEB22503) | soil metagenome
CATTTATGCTTATCTATTGTGCTTGTTAATCAATACGACAGAAGTTTTGTAATTAGGAAAGTCTAATAGTAGACAGTTGTGCATAGCCTAGTCAACAGTCGAAAGATATCAAAGAGAATTTTACTCTCATTTCACGAGGGAAGTTTGAGAGTTCTTATTAAGATCAATAAACACTATAGTCAGGAAGATGGATTCTTCATATGGAGAAACTAGGGAAGTAATAGGTTTTATGAGCAATTATCGTACTATGAGTTCAAGATAAAAAATGAATGATTATTCAGATACTTTCACATTCCAGATTGATGGAAATACCTTAACACTTAATAAATTAGATAAACAGATGGACGAACAATTCGAGCTTATGTACAGATATTACCTCTTTAAACAAAAGTTTGATATTGATTTGTTCAAGAAATCAGCTGTGAAATTCTTTGACGAATCCTCAGAGGTAAAGTTACATGATAGATTCTTTAACAATTTTACGATACTGTGGCAAATACTAATGCAGAATGGTTCTTTCTTTTCTGCTGAACAGGTGTGGCAACTGGCAGTACAAATAGCTATACAATGGGAGACACTAAATCAATCTAAATATATAGTCCACAAGGGTGCTGCATATTATTTCTGGGCAGTAACCTGTATATTAAAAGAAGATCTAGAAAAGGGATTCCTGTTGATGCATCAAGCCCTAGAGGAAGATAAGAAAAATAGGTCTAATGAATTAACTTATGCCCCTGCCCACGTATTCGTAAGACTTGATTACAGACAACAAGATCAATACTTCAGAAATAAAATTCTTGAAGTAACAGAATTCCTTGAGCATAGGTTAAATCTATATCAGTCATCAAGAAATGGTGCTTTGTCATTAGATCAACTGAAATCTGAATTTTTAGATAATAAAGACCTAATAGATGAGACATTTCTTTTAGTTTATCACCTATTTCACATCAAAAAGTTAATATCCGAATCCAATCAGGGATTAACTCAAAATACATATGGATCGATACTAATGATGCAAATCATCTTTACATTTATTCTTGTAATAGATAATGTAATCAAGAAGAAGTATAAGAGCAAAGATCCTCATAAGCAAAATCTAGTACATCTACTGGAATATCTTTCGAAGGAATCAAATCTTACTATGGACATAGGTAAGTTAAAAGAGATTGGTAATAGAGCAAGTAAAGATCTTCAATCGGTACTTATAGATCTTCTGAATTCGAAACTAATTTTTAAGAATAGTAAACTAAAAGAAATTGAAAATGATGTTGGAATTGTGTATGCCCTCAGAAATCCCGCTGCACATAAAATACGCGATAGACCATTTATACATCAAAATTTCAAACAAATAGTAGATCGACTATTTAATGTATTCTTCCTGGTAGTAGAAAAATTGTATATTGGAACAGCCCAGTGAACCTGAATTGGAGCTAATCCTTATAATGATTTACACGAAAAGGATTGTAAATGCCTTCGCAAGACCCAGGTAAGCTTAGCAGCTTATAATAGGATAGGACTAATAGCCCAGCCAAGTTGGATAGTAATATGGACGAATTCAAGGCCAGGCCATTATCTATCCCCATCGTTTGTTGGTTGGAGTTCTTCTAGTATTCATCTAGTCGATGTACCATCCCGCGGCAGACAAATTATAAGAAGGTTCCATTTGAAAATGGAAGAAGATTTACAGCAACCTATACCATATAGTCAGTAAGATATTACTATACGCAGGTACCCCAATGGTCGCATTCTGTGATAAGGAGTGAAAAGCACAGGGGTTGGGGATTTCCTTTCTTCAAAGGGCATGGAATTCTCCCCTTATAAAGTATGAAGTGTATTATTAGGTTAGATTTCTGGCTTAAAAATGTGTTTTATTTGTAATAACCTTTGGTGATTAGATTTGCTAAAAGAGATCTTAGGCCATCCTCTATGCTACAAAATCACATTCAAATTCAAAATTGAATTAATTTTACCTGTAGAGCTCCTTAGAACCCAAAGAGATTGTAGGCAGCCAGGTCTTGCGCCAGATCTTTGACATAACATTGTTCAGGAATGCATTTTATACACGGAGTTCATTATATAATAACTATCTGCACATTTAGGAAGGAAGTCGACCTCGTTCTTCCTTTCTTCAGTATCTGGGTCGGCTTTCCTTCCTAAATCATACAAGAAAGTGATTCTGCCTTTTCCTATCCCAATCAGTAGATCCAGACTGACTTTTAGATCACACTACTCGAATAAGCGGTCAAGTCCTAGTTTACTTGCAGTATATATGTTTGAATATTCGAAGCGTTTTGACAGCATTTGATGTGATGTAAAGGATATTGGAATATTTGATTTACGTGCCAATTCAACAACGGAATTAAGGTTCCTACTAAATTCTTCTTTATTATAAATCATATTTGTAGATGCGTAAACTACATCCCATAGCACGAGTGCTATATGCGAAGGATCTAGGATTTCCTCAATAGTATTATAGACTATTTTATCTCCAATCTCTTGTATGTCTGTATGCACAATACAAAAAGAAAGAGGTAGTCAAAATATTTATCGCAAAGACTGTGCTAATTATGTATTAGTGTGTAATGTGTGCTTACCTGTTGAAGTAACCAAGTTCCGGAATGCCTTTTAATCTTGTTCCATATTAAATATGTCAATATACTACGGTTGTACAGGAACCATTGATCGCAGCGAATAGGTGACTAAGGAAACATGAAGGTTGGGGATGTCGTACCTACGAGGGCATGATGCTTTGTTCCCCAACCTTTTCTTTATTGTCAGAAGAGTCTCATAACCTGCAAAAGGAACGGCCATTCACTTTTTTATCTTGAGATTTTCGCTTTCAGTCATTTTATAGAGGTTTTGTTATTTTATTAATGCGAGAACAACAACCGCGTGGCGAGTTAGGCAAAGGGTCTGTCAGCACTTCCTCTTATCCTTACTTCCTCATAGGGATGTCCTTTTGCCTATCTCATCTTATCTATCACTCAGCTGATTATATTAACCAAAAGTGGCGTGCTAACTATTCTTAAATAGAATATAGATTGAACATGCAATATGAACGACCAAATGTTTAAGTCTTGGGAGTACTAGACCTGGCCGTAAGGGTGAAGCAGTAAGTAAGTGGGTACAAGATATTGCAAAGAAACGAAGTGACGCCAACTTTGAGTTAGTTGATATTAAAAACTTTAACCTTCCTTTACTGGATGAGCTGATCCCACCTTCGATGGGCCAATATTCCAAAGAGCACGCCCAGACCTGGTCATCGAAGATTGAATCCTTTGATGCATACATCTTTGTGACAGCAGAATATAATCATGGAGTCCCCGGAGCATTGAAAAATGCAATTGATTTTCTCTTTAAGGAGTGGAATAATAAGGTTGCAGGATTTGTGGGCTATGGCAGTGCAGGTGGGGTGCGTGCAGTGGAACAATTACGTTTAGTTACGGCAGAGTTGAAGGTTGCAACCGTACGCTCCCAAGTCCAACTATCGCTTTTTACTGATTTTGAAAACTTCACAAGGTTTAACCCTGCTCCGTTTCAAGAGAAATCAGTCAACACTATGCTGGACGAAGTTATTGCTTGGGGCGGAGCTCTGAAGGCACCCAGAACAAAGGTGTAGCATTCCCTAGTGTAGTGATGATAATAATTAATATGTTATATTGACATTACGACGGGAGTTACCAGTCGACAGTAGGCCTTATTATGGACCACTCTATACAATATAGTACTGAAGACTGATAGCTATAAAGAGAATCAAACACTCAAGCCTCATACACAAACAGAAGGAAAGAGCAATCAGATGCGAAAATCACATATAAAGGGCGAAGAAATCGATTAACTATGTACAGGAACGTAGGAAAGAAGCAGCACAAATGCTAGCACAAGGTTATACCCTGACCGAGATAGCTTACACTGCCAGATCAAATCCAGATTGTTAATGTAATCATGACACTAGGCTGATAAGCAAAATTCGTCAAAAGTATAAAATTAGGTAGAATTATGGTCGGTGAATCATAACTTTTTTAATGACAGCCGCTATTAAACTGGGATATGGATACCAAGGCATCGTCGTCGAATGTATACCCCAAGATTATCAATCACATTGCAGTCAGCGTGCCAAGTCTGGATGAAGCTGTGATATGGTACAGAGAAGTGCTGGGTTTCACTACAGTAAAACAAACGGAAGAATTTGTAGTTGATGACTCTTTAATAGGCATGGCAGTCAAGGATATTCATGGTCCAAGGTTAAAGAAGATGAGGATGGCCTGGTTGAGTTCTGCGAATCAAATAGGCTTTGAAATCATTGAATATATCGAACCAAAGGCAGAAAGACGCTTGGATAATTTTGAATATTGGAAATCAGGTTTTATTCACATTTGTATAACTGATCCTAATATTGAAGAGTTATGCAAAAGGATAACTGAAAGCGGGGGAAAACAACGAAGTAAGATTTGGGAAATAGTTCCAGACAAAGGATATAAGATTGCATTTTGCGAAGACCCTTTTGGTAACGTCATTGAAATTTATGACCATAGCTACGAACAGACAATAATATCTCTATAGACAACCCCAATATTGTTGCATTTCGATGGTTAAAGTGATACAACTACCTCTATCAAAGGAATCATAGAGTATTAAAAGAAAAGCTCTTTCGTCTTATCTCTAACTCAAGCTAGTTTTTAGGTTAGCATCATTACAATGAAATACAAGAGAGAAGTGTTTCTAGTTCAGACATTCTTGAGAACTGATAAAAGATTTCTCCTGTGAAGATAGGTACGTGCTTGTCTGTTTGACAAATCATCTTATTGTCATACCGACATTTGTATTGTGACATATGACAGAATAACCGTACCAAGAAAATGTTAATAAGCATCTACTCTTGACTTTTTTATAAGTAAATAAACTATGTCAATAAGAGAAATTGGAAAAATCTCGATCACAATTCTTATGGATAACTCAACAGATTTATTGCTAAAAAATTCTGCTCATGCATTAAGGAATCCTTTGATAATTAATCAAAGATTGAATTTGCCTCCTTTAGTGGCAGAACACGGATTTTCCGCCCTAATCAACATTGTCGATGACGACAACAGCAATAGCTGTAGCAATAGCAGCCATAACAACAACTACCGCCAAAATCTGTCAGAAAATACAGACGGAAATACTAATTATACATATCTTTTTGATACTGGAGTTACTGAAGATGGAGTGATTCGCAATGCAGATTTGCTCAGTCTGGATTTTAGTAATATTGATGGGATCATTTTAAGCCATGGTCATTTTGACCATTCTACTGGTCTTGTCAATATATTAAAGAGAGCAACTTCCAAACGTACATCTCCCATTGATATATTCTTGCATCCTGACGCTTTTTTACGACGATGGTTGGTCTTACCCGACGGAAAGAAAGCTAGGATGCCATCATTAGACGAAAAACAACTCGAATTACTAGGAGGATCGATACATAAATCTGACAAGGCTACTGTTCTTCCCAGTAAAGAAAATCCTTTTCTCTTAATGACTGGTCAGATACCAAGGAAGACACAATTTGAAAAGGGATTTCCATATCAATATGCCGAATACTCTGACAATAATGATCATGATAATGATCATACTGATCAAAAGAATCTAAATCTCTTCCCAGATCCATTGGTTAAAGATGATCAATCAATAGTAGTCAATCTCAGAAAAAAGGGATTGGTTGTGTTGACTGGCTGCGGTCATGCAGGTATCATAAATACCCTAAACTATGCTAAAGATCTAACAGGAGTAGATAAGATTCACGCAATAATTGGTGGCTTTCATCTCCCTGCTGATGGTGGGATCTATGAAGAGGCTATGGATCCTACGATAGAGAAAATACAGTATGTAGATCCTGAATACATAATACCTTGTCATTGTACGGGATGGAAAGCAACAAACAAGATAATAAATCTCATGCCAGACAAATTCATCCCAAGTGCTGTTGGCACTACATTTACCTTTTAGTGAAGGCTTTGAGAGTTAAATATTATTATTATTGAAATCCAGGAAATAGAAGTTGAAATGGTTTTTCCAAATAAATGTTATTATTGTACAACAAGCGGTTTCGACTCAACAGATGAGTATGAGCGTCACATTGTAATGAGACATCCGAACCTACCTGGGTACCCAGGTCCTGCAGATATCATATTCTATGGTTTAGAACAACAAGGTATGCCATGGGAACGAGAAATAAAGAACGACATAGAATGGAACTAGTTAGTATTTTGATTATTTATGAGCCCCAGTTAATCACGACCACCCAGAAACATTCTCGGACAATCGTGGTATACAATGTTAAAAAGGCCTACAAGGTCTATATATAGAGACTACTTTAAATCTCTAATATTCGCTAACATTGGTTTAGTTTTCAAGAAACCAACACCGAAAACTTCTCTTACAAATAATGCAACTGTTGAATCTGATACTTGAACTATCTGCGGCATACCATCATCTCTTTTGCCTTTCCTCTGGACCGAAGAACTACAATAGTTTTGTTGAGAACCATATGGCAGGATCCGATAAATAACCCATTTTATTTGCTTGAATTTGCTAGGTTTTGCTTCTTATTTATTACTAGCAGTGCATATCATCATTTTGGTCCTCTAAGCTTCTAAATCAGTCACATGATCGATTCATATTTTAATTTTGATCGCTTTATGCATTACATTGATTGATTAGATATAATACGAGTATGCTTTACCTAAAACTTGCTCAATCTGGCCAAAGAGCTTACTATCTTGCTCTTCTTTATATTTATGTTAGTTTGTATCGCTTAGAAGCGCTGCAGCGACAACAACAGGAGTTACTATACTTTTGATCCCTTGTATACTTATAAGCTATACCTTATGTATTATTGCCAGTATGCAGAAAATAACTCCATGTTTGTGGTTCGATGATAAGGCAGAGGAGGCAGCGAATTTTTATGTCTCAATTTTCAAAAATTCAAAGATTGGAGACGTTACTTACTATGGAAAAGAAGGATATGAGATTCACGGAAGGAAAGAAGGATCAGTTTTGACTGCAGAGTTTGAAATTGAAGGACAAAAATTTGTGGCCCTCAACGGTGGCCCAATTTTTAAATTCAATGAAGCAATTTCATTTCAGGTCCATTGCGAGACTCAAGAAGAGGTGGACTATTATTGGGAGAAACTTTCTGAGAGTGGCGATGAAAAGGCGCAACAGTGCGGTTGGCTGAAGGACAAATATGGGCTCTCGTGGCAAATTGTTCCAATAGATTTAATCAAGATGCTAAAAGACAAAGACAAAAAGAAATCAGAAAGAGTCATGAAGGTAATGCTACAAATGCACAAGCTCGACATAGCTAAATTAAAACGGGCATATGAAGGAATGCAATAATCGGAAACAACATAGTAACAATATTGCAAATGTCGATGGTGGACAGTTTCTCATATGATCTAAATGACCAAATTCAGTCAGGCGATGATGGAGTGTGTGTACATAAGTCAAGAAGTCTTTTATCGCGCTTCAAATTAGCCGACAGAAATTTCTAATCCAATACATGGTTAGAATAAAGATTATAAAAAAGAATCTTTATTGATTGAATTGACCAACTATAAAGAAGAATCAAATTTATCGTGAAGATTGCCTTACCTTCATGACCAAAATGAGAAATGAAAAACTTTTTGTAGATGCAATTGTGACCTCTCCTCCATATAATATAAACAAAGAATATGGGATTTATAGAGATAACAAAGAGAGAAATGATTACCTGTCGTGGTTAGGATTGGTTGCTCAGGCAAGTACTTCTGTTTTGAAAGACGACGGGTCATTTTTTCTGAATATAGCAGGCAGACCTATTGATCCAACTCTTCCGTTCCATGTTGCGGATCAATTTCTAGATTTTGGTTATACGCTTCAGAATACAATTCATTGGATTAAATCCATATCATTTGACCGAGCGGATATTGGTAAGAATAATGAACTCTATGAGAATGAAACCATTTCAATAGGCCATTTCAAACCTATAGTTAGTGACCGATACCTCAGCGATCTACAAGAATACATATTTCATTTTAGTAAAACTGGAAATGTGAAACTGAATAAGCTTGGCGTGGGAGTTAAGTACCAAGATAAAAGTAATATAGGAAGGTGGAAATCTGCAACACAAGACAAACGCGACAGAGGTAATGTATGGTTTATGCCTTATCCAACAATCCAGAAAGAGAGACCCCATCCAGCCGTCTTCCCTATTAAGCTACCTGAACTCTGTATAAAGTTGCATGGCATTAGAAGGAATATGCTCGTTTATGACCCATTTATGGGAATCGGAAGTACTGCGGTGGCCTGTCTTCGACTTGGGATTGACTACATTGGTACGGAAATCGATCCTCAATATATCAAAGTCGCCGAGGATCAGATATCAGGAAGCATGCAAACATACATTACGAGAAATGATAATGAATCAAATTACTCCGATTAGGAAAACAGCTAGATCGATGTTTCTGTTCTATCCTGCCAACATCTACAGCAAAATTCCCCATTGAATTGAAATATCTCTGCTGACTTTTTCTTACATGCAATACAAGCGTTCAATACAAATCAAGCTAATACTAACAACTAGTCATAAAAAGGATCCTCAGGACCCAAGCTTATAACTTTGTAGCAGAAGATCTAGAAGTTAAGCGTGTGAGACGTCTATAGCTTTCTTTGCGACGAAAGGAAGACGTGTTGAAACAAAAAAATATGGAAGGAAAGGCATAGCTTACTTATTTTCTAATTCCTTTATTCTTTCCGTTACTCCCTGAACTTCTCTTTCCAAGTCATCCTTGTACTCTTTTAGCATTGAAACCTTTTCTTCTCTAGTTAAGAAGCTTCTTACCTTTCCAAAGTCTCTACCACTGGTACCACAACCACAGCTTCCATATGTCATATTGGTTATACGATATATACAGTAAGATCTATTTATATATATCGGATATCCTATATACATAAGCATGCCCAGATACGGGGACGAAGAATGTTGTGATATGAGAGGGATGTTAGGATTTCTGATCCTTTTTTTACTATCTAAGAAGCCAATGCATGGCCAGGAAATAGCAGATGAACTGACAAAACGAAGAGGCGACAAACCAAGTCCAGGAACAATTTATCCCGCTCTTAAGAGTCTCAAGTATGCGGGGTTCTTGCATGAGGAAGAGAAGGTAGGTAAAACCATAACGTATAGCCTTACACCTAGGGGTATGAAGGCTTTCCACATTGCCAGAAGAAGATTTACAAGGACTTTTCTTGGGGTACTGAGCTAAATAGTAATTTAATAGGGGGAAGTGTCCAAGGATATTGCTATATGTATTTGGATAAATAGCCGAGAAGAGTTATAATTTGATAATTTTTGACAAGTTCGTCGGTTTTTCATTGTAAGAGTATATACAACAGACCGACCCTGATCTAATACCAATTTACATTGTAGCGGTATAATTAATTAATTCAATAAATTTCCCCGTTAATGCCGGCAATGAGATTCGGCTTTGGGTATTTCTGAAACGGCAAAAGTATTGGTAATCGCATATTTCTGAAACGGCAAAAGTATTGGTAATCGCATATTTCTGAAACGGAACATACCTGTAAGCACCTGCGCTCTATTATATGGGAGTGTGTATCTAACTCAAGATAGATGAGATTCTAGGAAAAAGGATTTTTTTATAAGTATTTAATCTTAAATTAACTTACATCAAGCCTTGAAACCATCATTTATGTACTGGCGAAACACTAACCAAATTTTCTCGTTACATGGTTACCACACATTTTATTAAGGTATGTGATTCGCATCGAATATCCTCGGGATTCAGATACTAAGTATGGTAGGTGTGTCGAGAACATCCGTATTCTATATGGGCTAACATACTTAAACAGAAGTCGTGTACATAAAATTTCTCCATAGTCTAAATACAATGAAACTTTCTAATCGCATATTTCTTAAACAGAAAGTGCATTTCCCTACCCCTTCACTTAACCTAGATTGAAGTTTATCTCTTTGATATTCTGCAATCACCAGATTTCCTACTATATTCTCTAATTCTATGTCACGTGTTTCAGTTACCCTTTTAGACATTTAACCCACGATCAGTAACTATAAGACTTTAATATTATTTATGACTTTAAACTATAGCAAGATTCCGCTTCTATCCAGAATTTGGGCGATGTGCTGCCAGTTTCGATCACACTATACTAGGATTCAAACCCTGGATAGAAGATTGATACATAAAATGAGTTTGACATGATGTCAAACTAATGTGATAGAATAATCTTATCGTCGATATGAGGAATTTCCTCATTTTCACTAGTAGAATCTTATCGTCAATCTGGGTGTTACACCCATTTACACTAGAAGATGTTTCACTTCTGCACCACCATGACGCGCTAATAGTCAATAGCTAATAGTCAATAACATATGAGAAATCTCGAGTGCTGCAAAACTACTTGTTCTCTCATAGGCCAGAACTTAAATACAATCTCCAACGGTAGCTTAAATAATGTCAAAACGTTTGATTGTTATCAATATCGCAGCAGCGTTAACGCTTGCGTTAGTTGGCATAGCTGCTACAACTCTCTATGAGACAGACTCACATAGTATATTTGCAAGTACCGATGGTAATAATAATAGTGCAATTTCACTAGGAAATCCATTTTTTGTGGAGAAAGGTAAGGTTATAGGACAAAGAGTTTTAAGCGTTACACCGCAGCCTCAATTAGAATTTACTATTAATGCTAACGGAACCATAAACAATACCATTAACTTTACGAATACAGGAACGTCTGTGAGTAATCTTCAGAAAAACGGGACTTTCACTGGCAAAGGACAAGGTTTCATAATGACAGAAGAAGGCGAAGTAGCGACTTGGACCAATCAAGTTGTAGGTCAGCTAACCAAAGAGGGGAATATTATATCGCGTGGAGCTGGATTTTGGAGCACACCTTCAACAGGCGATCTTGCATTTATGAATAACTTGATGACTATCTTTAAACTTGAAATAGATAGAGAAGGAAACCTATCAGCAGAAGAGTGGGAATGGAAGTAAAATAGTAGGGTTGTGGCGTACACATAACCTTACAAGGCTCTTGTCTATTTTACAAAGGAGATGCTGATGATGTTACTCGCTACTGCAGAAGGTCAGCATGCAGCTTTTGAATGGGCCGAAAATAGTTAGCAACTCGGTTACCACAAGCAGTTCTGGCATTAGCTAGCCTGCGAGCGGGGCGACCTTTTATACTACAGTACCTCTTCGTGAAAGCAGTATGAACAAGCATCTTAACCTGGGTCATATCATCCTAATAGCGGCTTCAACTATGGCATTACTGCTGACAGCTCAGTCAACATATGGTATAAAGAAACTCCAACTGCATATTGAAACGGAATGATGATTACATGTGGGACACAGGAGCCAGCTATGAATCCTACGTAGGCAGGTGGAGTAGGCTTGTCGCTCGTCAGTTTGTACCCTGGCTTGATGTTTTATCAGGCGCTAAATGGCTAGACGTTGGATGTGGAACAGGAAACCTCAGCCAAACTATCCTTGATATAGCACACCCACGTACAGTGATGGGAATTGATTCATCAGAAGGATATATTGAGTTTGCTCGCAAGCAGATCAAGGATCCGCATGTAGCTTTTCACCTTGGA
>OCZV010000738.1_pt1 | contig 11654 bp, 10 predicted proteins | sample 1539051 | NCBI WGS metagenome assembly OCZV01 (sample SAMEA3113581, study PRJEB22503) | soil metagenome
TATCCAGGTACGCGTTGAAAGCAACCAGGAAAGGACGGGCGCCGACGGCGACGGCTCCGACGTGGGGGTCGAGGGTGCCCGGCCCATAATCCGGCTTCCACAGTGGGTCTTCGAGGCGGGATGAGACGCCCTCGTAGCCGCCTCGTCTGACGTCGGGGAGGGATCTGCGGTGCTGTCCCGTCGCGGCAGACCCGTAGAGGAAGACGGGAAACCCCAGGGAACCCAGGCCCTCGCCGGCCCGGTGTGCCAGCCTGACGGCATCGTCCATCGTGGCGCCTTCCAGGGGCACGAAGGGGAGCACGTCGAGCACGCCCATCCTGGGGTGCTCGCCGGACTGGGAAGCGAGATCGAGTTCGGTGGAGCACGCCTCTGCCAGGGCGATGGCGCCCTCGAGCACGGGGTTCTCCTCGCCAGCGAACGTGATGACGCTCCTGTTGTGATCGGGGTCTGAGTGAAGGCCGAGGATGCGGACGCCCGGAACGCTGCTGACCGCCTCCGTGATGCGTGAGATCTTCGTGTCGTCCTTCCCCTCGCTGAAGTTGGGGACGGCCTCGAAAAGCGGATCGCGCATGGCTGTTCAGCGTGCTCCGAGCGCGCGATCCAGGTGTACAGCAGCGCTGATGAGCGCCAGGTGCGTAAGAGCCTGGGGGAAGTTGCCGAGGGCCTCGCCCGAGGACCCGAGTTCCTCGGCGTAGAGGCCCAGGTGGTTGGCGTAAGAGAACATCTTCTCCAGGGCGAGGCGCGCTTCTTCGAGACGTCCCGCCTGGGTGAGGCACTCCACAAGCCAGAAAGAGCACAGGCTGAAGCTGCCCTCGTCCCCCTCGAGGCCGTCAGGGGCTGCGTCCTCCGGCCGGTAACGCATCACGAGCGTGTCGTGGGCTAGTTCCTGCTGGATACGGTCGAGGGTGGAGAGCCAACGCGGGTCCGTGGGGCCGACGAACTTGACCAGCGGCATCATGAGCAGCGATGCGTCGAGCGCGTCGGAGCCGTAGTACTGGACGAAGCTGTTCTTCTCGGGGTTCCAGCCCTTCTCCATGATCTCCTCGTAGATGGCGTCGCGCTCGGCCATCCAGCGCCCGTCCCCCGAAGGCAGTCCGCGCTGGCGGGAGATCCTGCCTGCCCGCTCCAGTGCCACCCAGCTCATGAGTTTAGAGGAGACGAACTGCCGCCTGCCTCCTCTCACCTCCCAGATGCCCTCATCTGGGTCCCGCCAGTTCTCGCTCAGCCAGTTCAGTATCTTCCTGAGGTTCTTCCAGAGGTCGTAGTCAAGGGGGGCGCCGTGTTTGTTGTAGAGGTAGGCGGCGTCGAGCACGGCCCCGTAGAGGTCGTGCTGGCGCTGTATGTAGGCGCCGTTGCCGAGCCTCACGGGGGAGGAGTTCATGTACCCGGAGAGGTGCGAGAGCTCCACTTCCGTAATGTCTTTGCGGCCGTCTATGCCGTAGAGCGGTTGCAGGAGACCATCCTGGTCCTCATGGCAACGGTCCCTGAGCCAGCCCATGAAGTGCCGCGCCTCGTCCTCGAAACCGACGTAGATCAGAGCGTAGAGGGTAAATGCCGCGTCCCTGAGCCAGGTGTAACGGTAGTCCCAGTTCCTCTCGCCCCCGATCCGCTCGGGCAGGCCCATCGTGGGGGAGGCGACGAGCGCGCCCGTCGGGTCGTAGACCATGAGCTTGAGGACGAGCGCGGAACGGTGGACTATCTCCCTCCACCGTCCATGGTAGGTGCTGTTGGAGAGCCAGCGTCGCCAGTAACCGAGGGTGCCATGCAGCAGCTCCTCGAACCCGACGTCGGAGAGTATCTCTCCCGGAGCCTCGCCCCTCCGGAGATGCGCCAGGACGAAAGTCGCCGTCTCCCCCTCGCCGAGCGCGAAGTGCGTACCCGCAGCGCCTTCCGCCCCTTTCTCCAACCGCACGTCGGTCGCCAGCCCGAGACAATAGTCACCCGACGCGAAGACGGCCCCTGTCTTCCCGACGGTGATCGTATGGGGGCGGCGGGCGTAGTCGAAGGCTGGCAGGCACTCGACGAGGAAATTCATCTTCCCCCTTATGACCCGCACGTTACGGACGAGCCTGTGACGCTCCCCCGGGCGCGTCACGATCGGCATGAAGTCAAGGGTCTCGGCAAGTCCCGCAGGCGAGAAGAAGCGGGTCAGGAGCACGTTGGTATCGGGCAAGTAGAGCTGGTGGCTGTGGGTGTACTCCACAGGTCGCAGCGCGAAATGCCCGCCCTTCTCCTCGTCGAGGATGGAGCAGAAGACACTCGGGGAGTCGAAGGCGGGAAGGCACAGCCAGTCTATGGTGCCGTCGGTACCGACGAGCGCCGCCGTGTAGAGGTTCCCGATGACACCATGGTCCTCTATAGGCAGATACCCCACTCCAGCCTCCCTTCTAAGCATCGATGTCCGTGCCTGTATCTTACAGTGCCGTACATAAGGCTTGCGCCACATGTACGACGAGCATGTCAGCTTTCCGTATGCGAGACCTGGCCGATAGGCGGCGCAGCCTCCGGGCTAAAGTGCTGACTAGCGAAGGCCGCAAGGCCTGAGCGTGCTGAAAGGCTCTAATAGCTGACGACCAGGGCCCCGCCGGCGATGATCAGGAGGACACCTAGCGCCTTCAGGATGCTGAAATCGGCCCCGGCACCGAAGATCCCAAGGGCGTCGAGCACGAGGCCTGCGATCAGCTGGGCGGCTATAACGAGCGATAGAGCGCGCGCCACACCGGCCTGTCCGGCCGCGACGGCGATGGAGCCTACTATCACGGCCCCGAGGACGCCGGAGGTCAGTGCGTAACCTACCGCGCGGCCCGTAAACTCCGGTTTCGCCACCACCAACGAGATCAAGAGCGCGAAAACACCGGTCGTAAGGCCCGAGATCGCAACCAGGACCAGGGGCCCTAGGGTTCGCTGGGCCGCCCCTGTCAGGCTGGTCTGGACGGCCACGCACACGCCCGCAAGTACCGCGAGGATGAGGGTAGATCTCATACTGTCCCCCTGAAGTTCGTGGTCTCAACGCAGGGCCCCGGTCGGGACGCCCGCAGGATTATACGCGGGTGGCGACCGTTTCTCCGGTTTGTGAGGTGGGTATACATCTGGTTGTTCTTTTCTTGATCGTGTTTGGTGAACGTACGGAGGATAATCGTGGAACAGATGCTAGGCGGAGCAAGGATCACCTTCCTCGGGCACGCGACGTTCAGGTTCGTGACGGCGGGCGGCGGGCAGATCATCATAGATCCATTCCTCACGGAGAACCCCCAGACCCCCGACGACATGAAGCATGTCGGTCATCTGGATACCATCCTGATAACCCACGGCCACTTCGACCACTTCTCGGACGTAGAGTCTCTCGCGGGGCAGACGGGCGCAGCGACGGTCTCCAACTTCGAGATCTTCTCCTACCTGCAAAGGGAGGGGATCGAGAACGCCATGCCTATCCAGAAAGGCGGCACTATCGAGGTCGGCGGTCTCAAGGTAACCGCGACCAACGCATTTCATTCTTCGAGCATACAGCTCGACGACGGCAGCTACATCTACGGTGGCGAGCCGATGGGCTACGTCATCGAGTTCGAGAGTGGCTTCAAGCTGTACCACGCGGGCGACACTGCGGTCTTCGGCGACATGCGCCTTATCGGGGAGATCTACAACCCAGACCTCGCCCTGCTGCCCATCGGAAACCAGGTAGTAATGAGCCCGCTGGAGGCGGCCCACGCGGCCAGGCTCCTCGGCGTAGAGCACGTAGTTCCCATGCATTACGGGACCTTCCCGTTCCTGCCGGGCACGCCAGAGGAGTTTCAGGAGCACACCTCCGCCCTCGTCCCAGATCTCAAGGTCCACGTTATGAAACCTGGTGCCGACTTGTCGTCTTAGCGATCAACGGCTGACGATCAGCTTTCAGCCCCGGCTAACCCGAGCCGGGGCTATATCGTTGCCGATAGCAAGACCAGCAACGCGGCGCGGGACACCTCCCCTGTAGCCCCGACTACATCACCGCCGATCCCACCAAACTTCGCTGCGGAGATTCGTAGGGCACCGAGCGCGACCAGGGGGGCCGCGAGGATGGCGAGCGGCGCGAGGGCGCTGGTGGCCAGAAGGAATGGCAGCGGCGCCAGCAACGCAACGACGACGGCGGGAGTACGGTGTGGCCCGGAGAGCGCCCTTACAAAGGGCACGGAGGAGGAGCGCGGATCTGCGGGCTCGCCGAATGCCAGCATGAGGAGCATCGCCGACCGGGCCGCGACCTCACCCGCTAACAGGGCGAGGGCGGCACGAGCTGGAGAGATAGCGCAAAGCGCGGCGAGTGCGCCCACGGTAGGAGCGTAGACCAGGAAGAGCGCGCCGAGACCGCCGATGCCGACGCGGGTATCTTCGAGCACATCGCGGCGCCGGTCGGGACTCCCGTGGGCCATAATCGCGTCACCGACGTCCAGAACGCCATCGGCGTGGTGCAGACCGGCGGCGAGAAGCACGGCCCCTAGCGCGAGCGTGGCGCTTACACCAGGAGGCACGATGTGGGCCGCCAGTAGCAGGACCGCTCCAGGCAATCCCGTAAGGAGACCGATTAGTGGCAACAGGCGGACCTCACGCGCGGCCTCTTCCAGAGAGGCCGCGCGAACCGGAAGGACTGTGAAAAAAGACAGGAGACCCTTCAACTACTTGATCCTGACGCCGACCCCGGCGATGCAGAGGTGGACCTCCTCGGCCGCCTCGGCCGCCCGCTGGTTGACCAGCCCAAGCACGTCGCGGAACCTCCTCCCCGCGTCGCTCTCCGGCACGACCCCGAGTCCGACCTCGTCGCTCACAAGCAAGAGAGGCACGCTGAGATCTCCTGCCCCGGCCAGGAACCGATCGAACTCAGGCAGCGCCGGCTCATCCCTGGCCGAAACCCACAGGGTGAGGGAGTCGAGCAGGACCGCATCCCACTTCTCCGCCGCGCCCAGGACTTCGTCGAGGCCCCCGATCTCCAGAGTACCCCACCCACAAGGCCTGCGCTCCCTGTGGAGCCGGATGCGCCTCTGCAGGTCCTCGTCCCCATCCTCAACGGCCGTGGCCACATAGAGAACACGCTCGCCTCCCAGCGAGGATGCCAGGCGCTCGGCGAAAGCGCTCTTCCCACTGCGGGCGCCGCCGAGGATGAGGGCGCGGACGGCTACAGCTCCTCCTTGATCGCCTCGACGAGCAGCCCGTTCTCCACTTGGCTCCTGACCGCGACGCGGAAGTACTCAGGTCCGAGCCCATAGAAGGGCCCACAACCCCGCACGAGCACCCCCTTCCTGGCGAGCCGCCCTGGGAGTCCATCGCCCCCCCGGACGAGCAAGAAGTTCGCGGCCCCCGGGAAAGGTCGTAGGCCGGGGAGGGCATCGAGCATCCCGAAGAGATCTTCGCGCAGGCGGGCCACCTCGGCTTTCGAGGCTTCGGCGAAACCCCTGTCTCTGACGGCGGCGATCCCCGCCGCGGCGGCGACGGCGTTCACCGGCCAGGAAGGCTGCAGCGCCTGGACGCGTGCGGCGTCGTCGCACACGAGACAGCCGAGCCGCAGGCCGGGTATCGCGAAGAACTTGGTGAAGGACCGCGCAACCCAGAGCCCTCGGTCGACCAAGTCTGTGACGCTGATCTCTGGAACGAAGTCGGCGAAGGCCTCATCGACGACCAGAACTGCGCCGGCCTCCTCTACACAGGCCGCCACCTCGAGGACTGCTTCGCGGCCGAGCATGTCGCCCGTAGGGTTGTTCGGGTTGCAGAGGAACACCACAGAGACACCTTCGAGGTCTCTGTAGGAGGTGGGATCCCACCCGAAACCCTCCTCGCGCTTCCTGGCTACCTTGCGGACGGGCTCCATGCCCGAGGCCCTGGCCGCCGCCGCGTACTCCGAGAAGGTAGGCTCGAGCACGAGCGCCCTTCCGCCCGTTGCTGCCGCCCTGGCTGCGAGGAACAGCGCCTCCGCCCCGCCGTTGGTCGGCACTACCATCTCAGCACCGACGCCGAGGTAGGCGGCCAGCGCTTCGCGCAACCCGCTATATTCCAGGTCGGGATAGCGGCCTGAATCCTCGTAGAGGGCCCGCCTGGCGGCTTCCAGAGCGTTACGCGGCGCGCCGAGGGGGTTTATGTTCTGGCTGAAGTCGAGTAGCTCCCCGGCACGGACATCGAGAGACCGCGAGACGAGGTCGCCGTGGGCACCGTGGTGACGGTCGCCGGGGTGCTGCGCCCAGCCCCTAACCACGAAACACCCTCTCCGCCAGAAACAGCAGGATTCCGGCCAACACACAGCAGCGGCGCATCAGGCGCACCGCGCGCCCGATATCGTCAGGAGCGGGAAGGCGTCCATCGCCGAGTATCGGTCCTTCCCGCAGCACCCCGCCGTACGTGTTGGCGCCTCCCAGCCTGATACCGAGGGCGCCGGCGAATGCGGCCTCGGCCATGCCGGCGTTGGGGCTGGCGGTGAGTGGGCCGTAGCGAACGGCGATCAGGAGCGTGCGAAGTGGCCGTCCCGCGACAGCCGCGGTGGAGAGCATCGTAAGCCTCGACGGCGCCAGGTTGGCGAGATCGTCCAGACGGGCAGAGGCCCATCCGAGGTCTTCGTAGGGAGGTTGCCTGTAGCCAACCATCGAGTCCAGCGTATTCACAGCCTTGTATGCCAGCGCGCCTGGCGCACCGAAGAGCACGCCGTAGAGCATGGGGGCCACAACACCGTCGCTCGTGTTCTCTGCGACCGATTCCACAGCGGCCCTGCAGACCTCGGATTCCGACAGGTCTCCCGTATCCCGCCCGACGAGGTGACCCACCTGCGTTCGCGCCCTTTCGAGCCTTCCCTCGCGCAGCCCCGTCTCGACTTTCTGTGCAGCCTCGGCGAGGCCGCTCATAGAGAGCGTGGTCGAGATCAGGGCAGTCCCTATCATCCACCTGGGTTTGCAGGGCACGAAGCCGAGGATCTTCCGCGTGGAGACGAAGACCAGCGAAGGCGTTGAGACGGCGAGCACGATGCCAGCGAGGCGCCTGGATCTCGGGCTCTCTAATCTCAGCGCCCTCTTCTCGAACGCCGAGATCACAAGCCCCATCAAGACGGTCGGGTGTATGGTTTCTGGAGGTTCGCCGAGCACGCCGTCGAGGAGCAGCGCCGCAGCGGCCTGTCCCCCTCTTTGCGGGCTCATTCTCTGCGGGGCGCCCCTCGGGGCTTCTCATTGTCCGAGAGAGCAGGACGGCCGCGGAGCGCCCCGACCAGCCCGCCAGCCGTTCCGAGGAGGACGGCGCGCAGGACGAAGTTGGCCATAGACCGACCGAGATCCCGCAGACCGGGTGGTTGCAGGGTCGCCTCGACCTCTTCAACCTGCGCCGGTGGCGGGAGATCCCTGACCTTCTCCGGGGAGGCCCCGCGCGCTTTACGCTCCTGCCGGATCTCCATACGTACCTCGTTTACGTAGGAGACGATCTTGGGGGCGGCCTCACGCGCGTAGTCGCGGGCGGCCCCTGCGAGCAGCGTCGCCTGCAAAGCGGTCGTCAGAAACAGTGTGATCCCCACCATGACGGCGACCACCGTAGCCGCCAGGGCGCCGTCGCGTAGCAGCAGTGATCTGTAGGGCACCCCGGGGTCGAGGCGCGTGGGGCGTACCCTGAGGGCCGCCAATATGGCAAGGAACAGGAACAGAGCAAGGCCCAGCCGCGTCCTGTACTGCGCTATCGCGGCAAGGACCCAACCAGGTGTATCGGCAGGATCGACGAAGAGGAAATACAGGTCCGAGGCGAGCGCGACGAGCACACCCGCGAGCCCGTAGAAGTAACCCGTCCTGATCGGTCCAGAAACTCTACTCGACTGTCCGTACATACAGGGAGGATACAGCATCCCCCGCGATGGGCCCTGTGATCGAAGTACCTCCACGCCTCTCAAGCGGTACGCGATCGGCCATCAGCTTTCAGCTTTGGCCAGCCTCTCCGGCCGCTCGGGAGGCAGAACCCAGAACAGGGCTATCTTCGAGAGGGGGAGGTCTAGCTGGGCCGGCACGCTAGTCCTGCACCATCGCGCGTCCCTCGGAGACTTCCAGGGCGTAGCCCACGGCCTGATCCAGGGTCATGGATCTTCCCTTCTCCCACTCTTCCTGCCAGACGGCCTCCTCAAGCCGGGAGCGCGCCGCATCTATGCGCGGCTCGATGATTGCGCGCTCCTCTAGTAGCCAGGGAGCACCAGTAGCCTCGCGATACCCCGCTACCCCGCCCCACAGCCGCGCTGCCCTGCGGATCCCTCCCCTCGCAGCAGCGACGCTCGCAAGGACGTCCAAGGCGAAATCCATACCCGGTGTTTGGGCCTGCTCCTGTAATTCTCTTATGGCCTCCACGCAGAGTTCCTCAGCCCGGTCGGGATCGTTCCGGGAAAGCGCCAGGAACCCGAGGCGGCTATTGGCGAGAGGGGCCATGCCCCTATCTCCGACCTCTCGGAACAGTTCCTGGGACTCCCGGACCAACGCCTCCGCACGCTCGTACTCGCCGGTTATCGCCGCTGCGAACCCGGTGTTGTAGGTCAAGATGGCGATGTATTGAACGTCACTGGCCTCCCTGGCCAGGCTCAGGCTCTCCTCCTGCATGGCGGAAGCACGCGCGTAGTCGCCGCGATAAACGTTCAACATGGCGAGCGCGTTGAGCGCTACGCTCACGTCCCTTGCGGTGCCCGCTGCCCGGCTCAGGGCGAGGCTCTCCTCCAGCAACGCCTCGGCTCTCTGGAGATCACTCCGGTCCAAAGCTATCCATCCGAGAAAGCAGAGCGCATAGGCCTCTCCCCTCCTGTCCCCGACCTCCCGATACAGCGAGAGGCTCGCTTCGAGGTCCTCCACCGCCCGCACGTAGTCGCCTTGCCTCAGCTCCAGGTACCCCAGACCAAGCGACGCCTCGCCCCTGAGGCCGACAGGAGCGGCCCCTCCCCCTGACAGACCTGTTCCCAGCCAGTGCCGGCCCTCGCTAAAGTGGCCCCTGACGTTCCAGAAGCGCCACAGGGCGCCCCCGATCCGCAGCGCCGACTCCGCGTCCCCGGCTTCGAGCGACCGCGAGAGCGCCGCCCTGAAGTTGTCGTGCTCGGCCTCAAGCCGGTCCATCCACGACACCTGATCCGCACCCGTCAACTCGGGCGCGGCCTCTTCCGCAAGAGCCAGGAAGTATCGTATGTGCGCGCGCCCGATCTCCTCGGCCTCCCCGCTATCTTGGAGTCTCTCGCGAGCGTACTCGTGGATCGTCTCGAGCATCACGAACCGCGGCTCGCCCTCCGGCCCTTCCTCCTGCCTTAAAAGGCTCTAGTCGAAAAGGGAGGAGACACCCTCGAAGGCGTCCAAGGGCAGATCTCCCCCCGCGTCGCACACTGCCTCTATAGCGTCAAGCGTCCTGCCACCGGAGAAGACGGCCATCCGCGCGAACAGCGTCTTCTCGCCTTCGTCGAGCAGCGCGTGGCTCCACTCTATTGCGCCCCTCAGGGTCCTCTGCCTCTCGGGCAGGTCGCGCGCTCCCCCGGTCAGGAGCTTCAGGCGCCGCCCGAGCCTGCCTAGCATGGCCCTCGGCGGAAGGAGCTTGACCCTCGCCGCGGCTAGCTCTATGGCGAGCGGCAAACCGTCGAGTCTCGCGCAGATCTCGGCGACCGCGGGGGCGTTCTCGCTGGTGACCGCAAAGTCCGCCTTCGCGGCCGTCGCCCTCTCTATGAAGAGCCTGACCGCCTCGTAGTGGGAGAGGGCCTCGAGACCGGGCAACCTCTTCGTGTCCGGAACACTCAGGGGCGGCACCGTGTACTCGTGCTCGCCGTAGACCCCGAGCGGGATGCGGCTGGTGGCGAGCACCTTGACCTGCGGTGCGGACAGCAACTCGCCAGACGTCGGGGCGGCTTCCAGCACCTGCTCGAAGTTGTCTAGCACTAGCAGCAGGCGTTTGTCCTTGAGGTAGTCCCTCACGCCCTCAGTGAGCGGTCGATCTCCGCTCTCCCTGACGCCGAGTGCTTGCGCGACGGTCGGGACTACCAACGTGGGGTCGCTGATGGTGGCCAGCGCCACGAAGAAGACGCCGTCCTCGAACTCCTCCAGGAGGTCCGCGGCGGCCTGCAGGGCCAGCCGGGTCTTGCCCGTGCCCCCGGGACCGGTGAGGGTAAGGAGGCGCACTTCCGGGGCAAGAAGCCGCCCCCGGACCTCCCCAACCTCCCTCTCGCGCCCGACGAGCAGGGTCGGCTGCATGGGCAGGTTGTTCGGGCGGCTCTCGAGCGTCCTCAATGGAGGGAAACCGGCGGGCAAATCCGGCGCCAGGAGTTCGAAGACGCGCTCGGGACGGGCGAGGTCCTTTAGGCGGTGGTCCCCCAGATCCCGCAGTTGTGCGTCCACCGGCAGTTGATCACGCACCAGCTCCTGGGCCGGCAAAGAGAGGAGCGTCTGACCCCCGTGGGCCGCAGACAGAAGCCTGGCGACCCGGTTCAGGGGAGGGCCGAAGTAGTCCCCGTCCCTCTCCTCGGCGCTCCCCGTGTGAAGCGCCATGCGCACCAGCGGGGGTCCGGCCTCGATCCAGTCTCTATCTACCAGCAGTGCCCGCTGGGCGGCGAGGGCTACATCCAGGGCCTCAGGAGCGGTGGGAAACGCGGCGCAGAAGGCATCTCCCACCGTCTTGAAGACGTGGCCCCCGTTGGCCTCTATGACGCTGCGCAGGATTTCGTCGTGGCGAGCCAGGGCGGCGCGCATCGTCGCCGGGCTCTCCTCCCACATCCTGCTCGAGCCCTCTATGTCGGTGAACAGGAAGGTCACCGTGCCGCTGGGCGGAGCGACCACGTTGGGACTCCCTTTTCCTAGGCGGGCGTCTCTTCAACGGGAACTATAGATGCACTACGGAAAGCGGCGCAAGGCTCCCTTCTCAGGAGACAGGCTCCGTCACGACGGGACGTCCCTTCAGGAGAAAATACAGCCCGGCGAGCACGACGCCCCCTCCGACGATCGTCAGAAGGCCCGGCCTTTCGGAGAGCACGAGCCAGGCCAGGAGCGCTGCGACGACGGGCTCGGCCAGGATGGTGCCCGAGATGATGGAGGCCTGCACGTAGCGCAGGGCCCAGTTGAAGACCGTATGGCCCATGAGCTGAGGCCCAGCGGTGATCGCCGCCAGCCAGAACCAGGTTTCTCCGGAGTAACCCCAGAGACGGACGTCGAAGCCGAGGGCGAAGGGCAGCAACGCCGCCGCTGCCGCCGAGTACACGACGATGGAATAGGGGAGCACACCGACGCCCCCGGTGGTGCGGGAGGAGCGACCGATCAGGACGTACACGGCCACCGTCACGGCCCCGACGAGGGCGAGCGCGTTTCCCAGCACGGCGGCCGATCCTACGGTCCTGTCGAAGGCGATGAAGGCCGTGCCCGCTATGGCGACCACGATGCCAAGGAACGATAGCGGGGTGGTCCGCTCCCCGAAGAGCAAGTATGCAAGGACAGCCACGAAGACGGGCTGGGTGGACACGAGGACGACGCTCGCGGCCACGCTCGTATAGTCGAGCGAGGAGATCCAGAACCCGAAATGGGCCCCTAGCGCCACGCCTGAGGCTATCCCCACGTAGAGTGCACGGCCCCTCGGGAAGCCGTCCTTCCTCACGAGCGCCGGCGGCAGGAGCACAGCGGCCCCAAGGGCACACCTTCAGAACGCGATGGCAATGGCAGGGGCCTCGGCCA
>OCZV010000739.1_pt1 | contig 11652 bp, 11 predicted proteins | sample 1539051 | NCBI WGS metagenome assembly OCZV01 (sample SAMEA3113581, study PRJEB22503) | soil metagenome
AAGATCTTGTTTATTTCTTGACCTACTTGAAGAATTCCTGTCTCCTGCTCGAGCTCTTTTAACCTGTCAGCGAGGTCTTTGCTAAGTGCTGCAGCAGCAGTAGGCCTTGTTGTTGTTGTCGTCGTCTGTGCCATAAAATGTATGCTTTCTGGCTTTATCTTGTTTACATCTGAATACTTGGAGTAAAGCGGCGAGACTTCGGCAGGCAGTGACTGATACTGTGAGAAGGCTTGCTTGCGTATCGAAGCAAGCCAGCTGGGCTCTTGAGCTGCTATTAAATCAATATGCCCGCTGTTAATTGAGGACAGAGTAGAAGTAGTAGTCGCCATTATGGGATCACAAAAGATGTAAGGTAGAGTTGTTTGAAGGAGGCTTAACCCACTGAGCCTTCCATTTCCATCTTGACTAGCCTGTTAAGCTCTACCGCGTACTCCATTGGAAGCTCCTTTGTGAATGGCTCCATGAATCCACCAATGATCAGTGAGAGCGCATCTGACTCTGAATATCCTCTACTCATCAAGTAGATTATTTGGTCCTCGCCTATCTTGCCTACTGTTGCTTCGTGAGTAATAGTCGCGTCATCTTCATTAACCTCAATGTATGGGTAAGTGTCGGTTCTAGAGTGCTCGTCCAACAGTAGTGCATCGCACCTTACGTTTGACTTGACACCTGTTGCACCCTTTGCAACATGCAGCAATCCCCTATATGTTGTTCTGCCAGAATCCTTGCTCACTGATTTGCTTGTAATTCTTGAAGTAGTGTTTGGGGCGAGGTGTACTGCTTTTGCTCCTGCATCTTGATGTTGGTCCTTTCCTGCAAATGCTACTGATATGACCTCAGCATGTGCGTTCTTGCCAAGCATGTAAACACCGGGATACTTCATGGTTAGCTTGCTGCCGAGATTACCGTCAATCCATTCGACCTTCGCACCTTCATAAGCATAGGCCCTCTTTGTCACAAGGTTGTAGACATCCTTGCTCCAGTTCTGGATTGTAGTATAGCGTATCTTGGCGCCCTTCTTGGCAATTAGTTCAACAACTGCAGAGTGGAGCGACTCTGTGGTGTAGACAGGTGCTGTGCATCCTTCGATATAGTGCACTTCGGCGCCCTCGTCTGCTATGATAAGCGTTCTCTCAAACTGGCCAATGTTCTCCGCATTAATTCTGAAATATGCCTGTAGCGGAAGCTCAACCTTGACATTTCGTGGAACATAGATGAATGAGCCACCTGACCATACTGCGCTATTAAGGGCGGCAAACTTGTTGTCCTCTGGCGGAATTACCTTGCCAAAGTGCTTCTTAAGAATGTCAGGATATTGCTTTACCGCCGTGTCAGTGTCGGCGAAAATTACGCCCTGCTTTTGCAGGTCCTCCCTTAAATTGTGATAAACAGTTTCAGATTCATATTGTGCACCGACTCCTGCAAGGAATTTACGCTCAGCCTCTGGAATGCCAAGCTTTTCAAAGGTATTCCTTACTGATTCTGGAACATCCTCCCAGCTCTTGCTGCTCTTCTCTGATGCTTTGGCATAATAGTATATGTTCTGGAAGTTGATTTTGGATAGGTCTCCTCCCCAATTTGGCATAGGCTTGCTCATGAAGACCTCATATGATCTTAACCTGAACTCCCTCATCCAGTCTGGCTCGCCTTTCATCTTGCTAATTTCCTCAACCGTGCCCCTTGAAAGGCCCTTCTTGCTGAGGAAAACATAAAGCTGAGTTGGATCTTTAAAGTCATATTTGCTATAGTCCATGTTAAGGTCTTCTTTTGAACTCATGCTGAATATAACGACGTTATGGTCTTTAAACCTTGTACCTTTTCACGCTTGGTAAAAATATAAAACCAAAGTACAATGCCATCCCTTTTCCTACGATAGGAATTAGTAGTATAAAGTTTAATCAATCTTATTTCAATTTTTCTTGCTCCTATGCATCTCATTCTTCGCTATACGCTAGTTTATAATCCTGAAATTATCATTAATGCAGTGACGTATATTGGATATGTTTACGGTACAAACTGACGATTATACTCTCAGACCTGCTCTACTTGTGATCGATGTTCAGAATGGGTTCGTCAGCAAAGGGGGTTCCTATGACAAGTTGGGTATGGATACTTCAAATTATAGGGAGGCTGTGCCAAAGATGAGGGAACTTATTAACTTCTGCAGAGAGATTGGAATTCCAATTTTTTATACAGAGGCTGTCCGTGAACCAAGTGGTATAGACCTATTGACCAGAGTGCACAAAGTACTGCCCAAATCCCGGGAAGAAAGGATAAGAAAGGTGCCGATTTGTGTGCGTGGAACATGGGATGCGCAAACGATCGATGAACTCAAGCCTACAGATGCAGACCATGTGATCATAAAGAGGAGAGACTCTGCCTTCAAAGACACGGAAATAAATGCATGGTTCAAGGCTCTTGACATAAATACAATTGTATTCGCTGGACTGGACACATCAATAAGCGTGGAAACATCTCTCAGAGATGCGTTTAACCAAGGATATGATGTAATCTTGATTTCTGATGCCACTGCGTCTAGTAGCAGCAAGCACTACAATACAACACTTCAAAGAGTAAGAGACTATTATGGGGTAATCATGGACTTTGAGCAATTTGCGACTACGTCCCGTTGGGTGCAACAAAACAATGGGCGCGTACCCAAAGATAGGGTTGACACCTTTATTCAGATGTATAACCTACTAGATCCGAGGAAAAGTATTATGTGAATATTAAATAAATAAAAAAATATTGTCGTGGTTGTCTAATGTTCTATCAAATTTTCAGATTTAGCTGGTTGTAACAGAATGTATTTTGCCACATAAATTGAGTCTTGTTCTTACCTTGTACACATCATATGCTGCATCTTGTTGTTACGGATTCATCGTAAGATAGGCCATTCAGGATTGTTATTGATATAAAAGGAGGGCCCAGAGGGTCAAGTACTTGAGGATGGTGAGTGTGTGGAACCGTCGGAACCACCTGAAGGTGGTGGTGGCACTGATGAGCCAAGTGACGGCGGAGAAGAAGAAAATGGAGATGTCAACACAGAAGACTAGGTAAACCGGTGGAAAATATATGGCATAAATAAAAAAGCTGGAGCTGTAAAAGCGCTAAGGAAACGTTAGAACAAAATAGGTCTAATACTTACAAGTGATTTTTGGGGCATGTTCATTCAGAGTCACTGTTTCAACATATAAGTTTCTAGGATATTATGGAGGTTCGGTGGAACCCAGGACGATATCGGTTCCTTGGATGGATTCTACAGTTGCGAATAAAACAGGAGAAGCTTTAAAGTTTTCTAAATTCTTACAAGTCAAAATCAATAGAGCAAAATCAATAGAGCAAGATTAATTGCATTAGGCGATGCTCTGAGTAGAAAGCCCTCTATCGGGTCTGTCAAAGATTTCATGCTCATAGGCTTTTTGTCATATTGACTGTGCATTATGACTGCTTTAGCTCTTCAACTATCTCTAGTGAAGATCAGGCGCTCCCTTTCCTTCATAGAGCTGTTCCATATGGCTCGTCATATGCATATATTGCTTCAAGTATTTCTGGATCAGTAGGTGGCAATTTGCGCCTCAGATAACGTGCCAAATCTGTTGCTGTTATTACGCCTGTTATGTTACCGTAGTTGTCTTCTACTGCTAGATGCCTTATCTTATTTCTTACCATTAAGTCTGCCGCTCTCTCAACTAGAGAACTCTTACTAGCAGTAGCTACTGGAGCAGACATGATTGAGACAGCAGGCGTTTTACTTGCTAACAGATCTTTTGCACACACATTCCTTACCAAATCCCGCTCTGTTAGTATGCCAATTATCTTGCCACTATCCTCTACAAGAATAGAGCTGATATTTCTCTCGGCCATTATATTAGCTACTTCTTGTATGCTTTTATCAGCACTTATCTTCACAATATCCCTGCTCATTATGTCTTCCACGTAAGTAGAAGCCTCTGGTTCTGAAGATGTTGTTGACGCAGATATTTAATTACACCTCTTTCTTGAATGGAACAAATAAGCCTTAAAATGTATCAGTTTCTATTCTTTCAATCACATGTTAGCATAAACAAGGAACACAAATTTTGTGCCTCTTTCTCGCGCACGCTTGAGCTTTAGAAATCAAATAGTCTCAATTGTTGGGAATACGCTTTTTTCTAAACCTTCAACTTTGGTGCTCATACGTTCGACTTATGAAACCCATTAAGTGGAACCTGGAACGATATACTATTTTGAATTAAACGATAATCGAACAGGCATTATATTTGATGCCAACGATCTCGAAGAAGACTTCGCATATCAAGTAGCTGACGACCGTGAGGAGCTATCGCGGATTGTATTCGGCAGTGGTTTTGAGGGTGGCATAACGGATATTGAAACTGGACCTGATGGATTTCTCTATGTATTGACTTTTAATGACAGCGTCTACAGAATATTGCCGGCAACTAATTGAAACAACAGAGTCAGAATAAAACATTCTAGAAAACACATACACGATCGATAAAATGTTTGAAAATAATAAGAATAATTATAGTTAGCGGGTTCGGTAGAATCCGAGACAAATTTGACTTGATAAATCCACCCGAACTTCGTTCCTTCCATCTCATCCCTTAAAGCAGTAAATGAATGCAAATTTTGACGCTAGTTTAAGATGTAGATAATAACGATTTCTTGCACATGGTTGACAATTTTGACCTTAATGAATTTTTTAAATTAAGCTGGTGGGTAGTAGTGATGTTAGCTAGTTTATTATATAAGCGACATTTATGACCCTAATACAACATATACTCTGTAATTTTATAGTGATAGAGAAAGACGAAATTGAGTTTAACTTATTGGGAACCCTTCTATCTTTTCTGTTTTCTTATCATGATGTCTCAGAGGCAGTCCTTCCGCTGAGCTGTTTTCTTTTGCTTTCATAGATTATGATTGCGATACTCAGTCCAATGAAGGCTGCTTGGAATAGTTCAATAGCAAGTCCCAAGGGGCTAACTGGGCCCCCTCTTCCCGTTAATGGATTGGCCGGCATCCTACTTATTACATAAAGTATGATTAGTACTATTGTTCCTCCAATGCCAATCAAATACCATGGCCTTCCCCATTTTCTTATCATTGGCACTACCCAAAATATCTGGGCTATTCCTGCTACTGAGAAGAATATGAAGAAGTTAAGACTAAATTCCAATACACTTGGAGCTTGAATTAGATGTAAAATGCCAGCTATTGCTATTGTTGCCGCTGCAGCATAATATAGAATGTTTATTTTTTGTGCAACCAATGTTTAATGATCGGCTCAGATAGGATATAGAGATTATATCTCAAGATACCAAGTTGTCTATCCAAATGAGATGCTCAAAGTGTGATTTGTCAATTTCAATATGACTATCATCTTCATCATGACTATAAGCAGTCCTGTAATCTTGAAAACAAACTTCCTTTATAGCTGTGGCAAGTGCTTCTAATTCGTCCCTGTCATTAAACGCATTCCTTCCCTTGCACTTTATCTTCCTCGAATCTTTCCCCATCTTCCACTTTCACGGAGGGCTTGCCTCTATTCTCTATGTAAAAATCAAAAAGAGACTTGACGATATCTCTGTAATCTTCTGTAATCTTGCTTAAATTAGCGAGTTGGCGGCGCGCTCAATATTTTTGCTTGTTTGGTTATCGTTGTTTTGATGCGGTTTCGGTGGGATTAGATTCCTGCACGTAGGGGGGTTCTACTAACCAAGCTTTAAAGGTTATCTATGAAGCCTGTGGGTAAGGTTACTCGTGAATAATCATCATCCACAAAAGACGTGTCAAGGGCTCCGTAGTTTTGAAGATGCTAAATTCAGGGCTTCGACGTTGTGATCTGAGACATTTATCTAAAAAGGTTTTGTGTACTAAGGTAGGCCCAGAAGGTTCAAAAGAAGAACCTTCAAGGTTTAGAGGGAGTATTACCTAAAAAATGATAAAAAAATTTTTACTTTTGCATTTCATCACATTACAATGAAGAAAGATTGCTGTACAAATTATAATTTAGCTTGCAGAATTTACACGAACTTCCAATCCTAGGGGTACTTATTACTGGTTTTCTGAATACTGCTAATATTTATTACAATTTCGAGAGTTTCAAAGCGTAAATATTTGGAATGTGTTAATTGTATTATGGAACCTTCACAAAGTTCTGCAACGTCAGAGTTAACTTTGCTAGGCTCTGTCAAGTCCGGCACTGTTTGTGGACTTGTTGCAGCCTGGGCGATTTTTGGAATGATACTAGCCGTCGGTGCTCAGCTAGGTATGCCACCTGGTACATTTTACCAAATGGTTGGCATGTCATTAGGGATAAGTTCAGAATGGCCTGCAATTTATGTGGGATTTGTATTGCACATGATAACCGGCGCAATAATTGGAATTGTTTACATGATAGTCTCTGACCGAGTAAGAAAGCTTCGAACCGATTCTTCTACCCCGAAGGCGTTTGCAACAGGAGTTGCAACTGGTATAGTAGTTTGGGCAGTTCTATTTGTTCCGTTGCACTTTTTTCTCATGCAACCAACCCTACAAAATATGCTTTTGACATCGCCAGCAGGATCACCTGAGCAATTAACAGTAGAGAGGCTACTCCAAATGTCTGATTCTATCCTATATGGCGCACTAGCCATACATTTCGCCTTTGGAGCTATTCTTGGGTTTATGGCCAGGATAGCGACATCATCACGAACTGTAATAGAGAAGTAAACGGCAGATTGATAGTATCATTGTGTTAGTCAAGCTTCTGAAAATGGCCGGAGATTAGGCAAAGATATCTGGCTGCAAATGTCAGAGTCAATGAAGCATATAATAGGGGCCCCAGAGGATTCCGGCAGAAAAACCTTCAAAATTTGGACTCAATGTAATTAGAAGGCCGGTTCGGTGGAATGTAGGACAGTTTAGTGAATACGATTTGAATAGCCGTCCTGATTATTCCTATCTCTTTTTCTTTTTCCTGTTCTCTTATGCGTTGCAAATCTGACAGCATATGCATATGCAAGGCGGATGGTAATAAAGGGTCAACTTTGATGCGGGTTCGGTGGAACCCAGAACGGTATCGGTGCTTTTCAGGGATTCTGCTAGTAACAAATACAACTCCTTAGCTTTAAAGTTTTGGTGCTTGCGCTAGTACACTCCAGATATAGAGGATAATCGGAGATTTTGTTTTTCGGCTATTCAACCTACCTATATTGGCTGTCTATTATTGTAGAATAACTCCTTATCTTCAGATCTGCCAGCCTCATCCTTTCTTTTTGTAATTCTGAGAGGTGTCCTTTAATTGTATTAATGAAAGGATGATTGTAACCAGTTTCCTCTTTAAACTCTTTAACCACTTTTAGCCCTTGAAAAGCAGTCAACTGCTAGTTTGTATTCTAATAAGAGCATAAGTAAGAAAGAAAGAATGTACAGTAACATTATTTACCCTTAGCACATATATACTTAGCTTATTTCATGAATTTCACAAAAATTGAAGCAAACCATGTAAGCGATAACCAGACACTATATGATCAAGTGAAAAGAAGAACTTCAAATAATGATAATGAGTAAGTCTATTATGATTCTAACAACTGCATTAACAACCAGAATAGCTATCATAGTTTCTCTTGCAATCGCAATGAGTTCAGTTGTATTACCAGTATTATTTCCCTCAGAACAACAACAAGCAGTGGCTCAGCAGCAAGGTAATAATATCACCACGAATGCAACGACACCGATAACCACCACTCAACCAATAATGCCTGTTTCTAGCAATAAAACCTTCTATGTCTTTAGTGCAGAGGTAGAGGGATTGGACGAGGCAACAGCAAGAATACCTGGAGACATCTACACTCCTCCTGTAATTGTAGTAAATGGAGGAGATAGTGTGACAGTAAACTTCTACAACACCGAACAGGAGACAGAGGAAAGACATTCATTTACAATTGATGCACAGCCATATAGCGTAGACATAGACATAGCAGGTGGCGAATCTGGAAATGCAACCTTTACAGCAGCTGATCAAGAAGGGATCTTCCCATACTACTGCAAGTACCATCTTCCGACTATGGTTGGACAGCTTGTAGTGCTTCCACCTACGACGCAGCCAGAGCAGCAACAGCAACAAGAGGAAGAGGAGCGTGAAACAACGGCAATAGTAGAGGAGGAACAGTTATCCACTACTGAAGAGGAAGAAGAAGGAGGAGGAGGAGGAGGAGAAGAGCAAGAACCCCTAACAGTCACTACTGACCGCGAAAGCTATTCAACAGGTGATACAATCATAATAACTGGCACTGTTGCAGAGAGGCAGCCAGGTGCACGTGCGAGTATAACTGTAATAGACCCTAGGAACGAGATTGTCTGGCGAGAATCTGTTATGGTTACCACCAATAATACATACCAACTAGAAATAGAAGCAGGAGAACCACAATATCCCACTAGTCAACATGCCATAGACACGAGTGGTACTTACATAGTAACAGCGAGCTATAGAGCAGAGAGAGCAGAGACGCCATTTGAGTTCACTTCAGAAGGAGGCTGACAATATAGTAAAGAATAACACAGATTTTTAATCTTTCCTCATTTTTCTTCCTTCATCTTCTTCAATTTCTGCATTATCAAACACAGTATAACTGTATCATTTCAATTTCTGTGACTAGCCGTTCTGTGTCCTCAACATGCATATTACTTCTTCCTCTTGTATTTGCTTTAACAACAAAAGGGACAACTTTAATGCGGGCTCGGTGGAACCCAGAACGATATCGATTCCTTTGAAGGATTCTAGCAATTCTGATTCAACTCCTTAACTTAAGTTTTACTCTGTATCTGAATAGACAAACATCTCTTGCTGAACTCAAAAGGTTTCGCTGGTTGAGCAAAATTAGATAGTAACCATATGGGTTGTTTAACTGGCAGAGATATCAATGTAATAAAAGGAATTGACAGAAAGAGGAGATAGATTTATCTGATGACGAAGAACCCCTTCTTCAACCTCATTCTTCTTTTTCTGCGTCTACTTCAAGCTCTTTTACTTCAAATCCTTGTTCCTTTATAGAATTTATTACTGTAGATACTTTTTCCATTGCTGGGGGTAGATCACGCGCTCCTGTACTGATTTCAAGCTCAACTTCTTTTGCCTTTAGCCCTTCTTGGTTCAGTGAATCAAATACGGAAGAGATCTTTTGTGGAAATTGTGTTGTAGCTGCACCACCACCACCATTTGACCCGATATCCATTTCAATGCTGAATTCGCGTGCATCAAGTCCCTGTTGCTTTACAGTATTCAGTATTTGTGACAGTCTTTGTGATAGCTCCGATGCATTGCTTTACCCTGTCTTAAATTCGATTTCTATTTTCATATCAGGCTCAGGCTTACAGATTATAAGATATAATAATTGTACCAATAGTATACGTGTAATATATAGAAACACAAATAATGCAAACATTTCAAATTTGTACGATTCGAAATAAAAAGGAAAATGTGATAGGTTAGAACGGCTTGTTGGCAATGATACTCACTTCAGACAGAACTGGCTCTGACATTGATAACATTTTCACTAAGGCAGCAAGTGGTAGATCGTTTGAAGTGAGCCAATAAGTCCTATTCCTACCAACATTCCAATCATGCAGATGTTTGATTTCCTTACTTTGAATGACATATGTTTTGTTGTCGTTCTGCGACTATTACTACTATTCTCAGCGTTCTCTACTAGAGATTGAAAGGCTCTTTAACAAATCAGTAATGGAATTGATTAGTCATAATGGAAGTGAGAGCATGATTCCTTAAACAGTTTCTCTTTGCTATTTTGTATAAACTTATAACCATTACTTTTTACAAAACCGTTGTATGTCTAAGAAAATGACACCTGGTCTATAATGTCATCAGGAGGCTTTAGCAGATTTACATTGAGATTAATTGCCTTTTTGTCTTTGGTAAGATAGCAGATTAAGTCTATATTTGTCGAGAAAAAGTCTTATCAAAGGATCGTCTGTGTCCCTCTTGAATGGATTTCTCAATCTGATATTTTACTATTGATATGTATATCGTTTAGGGTGGCAATCAAGGTTCAATTGCCATAGCATTTGACTTACATGGTCAGCCCAAAAAGTTGTCTCTATCATCCAGTCTGTCTCCAGCTTTTAGTCTTTACATGCAGAGTGGATTCGGTGGGATGCAGCTGAAAATTCAGACGAGTCCAAAAGTGACTTTACATGTATGGCAGGTGGATCTTAATACAATAGCGGGAGTTTTGTGATAGGCAGATTCTATGGTGGAATATTGGGTGCCGAAGAGCCCGAGAAGATTGAAATGGTTCTTCTTACAAGGACATGAATCAGCCTAGGGAAGGGGCTACAAGTATATCTCTCCTTGGCATCCCTTCTGATCTACTATTTCTTACTTCTTTCTGTACTGATTATTTAGTTCTTTCAAGGAGATGGTTAAGGATACCTCTGAGCCATCAAATCCTTGTACCGCTGATTTCGAAATAACATATTCTGCAGTAGGTCCCCTTTCAAGAGTCAGGGTGTCTTCTTCGACTTCAATTACGTTGCCAGCATCTCCACCATCGCTTGTTCTGGCGTTCTTGTGAATTATGACATCCCAGTTTGGTATGACGTCTGAAGACATACTTCTATTAATTCACAATATATGATTACACATCCGTAAATTTAAGGACATCTAAATTGCATAGAAGATTGATTTAACTTTGCAACCGACATGAACGCTCAGCCAAAGCAAATATGAGCATTCAATAACCACTTTACTTTGAATGGCACAAGTTCGGAAATATCTTTTTTCATATCCATATTCAAGCTGACTAATGAAATTGGAAGTAAATCAAGGATAATAGCGGAGCGAATCGACTTTTGTTTTTAGGAATGATCCATTCTATGTGTTTGATCCTCTATACATATTGCGAACATAATTTCATATTGTCTATAAAGCTGGCAGGAATTAAGAGTCAATTTGATCTAGCTTCGCTATAATCAGAGACAGATTTGACCTAATAAATCTACCCACAAGACACCCAAAATTATAGGGAATTATCTGAGACGGTTTGGTGGGATACAGCTGAAAATTCAGACGAATCTGAAGATAGCAAGAATAAAAATAGATTTTTTAATATAATCATCCAACGGTAACAGTCGACTGTGCTTCTTCTTTATGTTCATTTCCTTTTTCACTATATGCTACTTTATAATCCTGAAACATTGACTGTTTAATAATGTCAGCTAGGTTTTCAAGTTCTTCTTTATTATCATTAAGTTCTTTCTTTGGTTTTGGCTCTATTCCAAGCGACTCAAGTTCATTCTGCCAATAGCTATTCTTGGTTTGCTGCTGTTGTTGTTCTTCTGCTTCTTTCTTGAATAGATTTGCCATGGTAAATGTGTCACTATGGCTGCAGCTTATGCACTAGATGCCATTTAACAAATACACAACAGAATACTGGCTTTGATGTTCTTTTTTTCTTCTATGAATAAAAAAATACTAAATGAATGAACCAATTTATTGAAGGTTCCTGATAACTCAGGAACCCATCTGCTTGATAAGATATTCTTGAAGGGATACAGCAAAAAGGCTGGACATTCAAGCGGGTTCGGTGGAACCTAGAACGATATCGATTAAACAGTTTCTAAGAATAGTTAGAATATGATGAGCTGTGA
>OCZV010000740.1_pt1 | contig 11615 bp, 9 predicted proteins | sample 1539051 | NCBI WGS metagenome assembly OCZV01 (sample SAMEA3113581, study PRJEB22503) | soil metagenome
AATACGGCTTTGCACAAGTTAGACTACATCCTTCAGATTTTTCACAAGTTAATGCCACTAGTGGAAAACGTATGAATGAAGTAGACGATAACAGATTTCAACATCTTACTCAACTTATAGATCGCCTAGAAGGAAGAAATATCAGAATTGCTTCATTTAGCGAAATATATCCTCATTCTGCAACATCTTCCTGAGCGATAATTTTGGGTGGTTTCACTCGTACAAGCAATAATTCGCCTTTAACAGTATATTTCTTTTGCCATATCTTTCAGCATTTTCTTTACCCATATATCGCTCTGCAATCATTGTTGACCACTGCAAGAGATGTGCCCAGACATGTCGTAGTTGCGCTGAAGAATGCAGGAGGATGGCTCGATAATTGAGCCACTCTTTTTTGATGTTCCCCAGAATTATTACTATTAGCCACTTGGCGCTACTACTACTGTCTCCTTCTCCTTTTCGCCAGAAGCATTGAGCTTCTTAATAACCACAAACGCCACAATAGCAGCGATTGCAGCTACTATCGCTGCGGTTATGAATGCAAGATGGAAGCCATTGTTTAGTGTGTCAATTGAATTAATGCCGCTATTCTGGTCTAGCATGGTCTATGCGGAAGCAAGCGCCACCATGATTGCTAAGCCAAGTGCAGATCCAATCTGATAGCTTGTATTTACAATTCCAGATGCAAGTCCGGATTCTTCTTTTCTAGCATGCGAAACAGCAGACATTAGGGCGGGGATGTAAGCTAGGGATATGCCTACTGCAGCAACTAATGAAGCTGGGAGGACATGTGTGACAAAGCTTCCCTTAGTAGATGGAGTAGCCATAAACATTAGCATCGTAACAGCTAGCAACCCTAAACCAGCAACTAGACTCTGCTTTACCCCAAGACGACCTATCAATCTCGAAGATACGCCAATCATGAGAACCATTATTGCAGCTGTCATTGGAAGCAGGGTAAGCCCGCTTTCAAAAGGCCCGTACCCTTGTATCTGCTGCAAGTAGAGGTTAAGGAAGAACCACATTGGTATCCATGCCGCTCCAAGGAGAGCCATCACTATGTTGCTTGCCAACAGATTAGATGTCTTGAATATACGTAAGGGCATAAGGGGTTCTCTGCTTCGTTTTTGTATCATCGTAAATGCGCCTAGTAGAGCTGAAGATGTCAAGAGCAAGGACACAGTTTGGGAGCGAAGTCCATCCAACATCATTTGCAGTCACAATTGCATAGACTAATAGGATCAGATGTATGAGGCCCATACCACACAATCAAGGAAACTCTATATGCAGACAAGTTTAGTCACATCCCTTGCACGGGTGAGATATGTGCCAAGTAAAATGGGTACAAAACCAAGTGGTATGGCAGAGGCATCTGCGATACACAAAAGCTTTTTTGTCTCTCAAACATGACAATTGACCGTACAAACAGTTGACAATAATAACAACTCTTATGAGTGCTTGCCATTAACTATACTATAGATCATATCAGCCCGTAGTAGAATGTGTCTTGCCAAATAACACGCTGTCCTTGGTTTCTACTGCTTCGGGAAATAACACGCTGTCCTTGGTTTCTACTGCTTCGGGGGTTTCTACTGCTTCGGGATAGTTCGGATCAATATTTCGATGCATATATTTTCTTAAATCCTTGAATGCTTCGTCACTATATCTTGACCACTTTGATGACCAGCTAAGAATGGCTTCAGTCGCAAGCATTTTGACCCACATGCTAAGTATTATATTCAAAAATCGCATGAGTGGATAGTATTTTATGTCGCTGAGTCTATTGATCTTCTTTAGAGCATAAGCATACAATAAGACCTGTGATGCCGTGACGATAATGTGAATACCTATCAATTTTATAAATAGGGTTGGCAAGAATGATTGTGGTGCATCTACATTTGCAAGAAAGAAGTTTGTATTTCCTGCAATGACTGCCGCTGCTATAAGTACCCATGCAAGATTAAGCCCAATTCCTGCGCCATGTGATCCCAAATTATGTAGAAAAACTAAGGCGCGGGGTGAGGCGAGCTCTTTGACCTGCTCTAAGTTCCTCCCTCTGGAATGATAATAGGCGATACTCCATCGAGACCGTTGAGCAAGAAAGCTCCTGAGTGCTTGAGGTGAATCTGAGTATACAATAGAGCGCTGTTCAAATTCAGACTTGTAACCAAATCTTGCTATTCGACTGCTAATTTCGCCATCTTCGCCGAATTGATTGTGGGTCCATCCACCTATTTTTAACAGTGCATCTTTCCTAAACACAGTAGAGGCTCCTGGCTGAACAATTATTGAATCAAACACCTCCTGTGCCCTTTTGACATAAAGATATGAAGCGAATAATACATTCTGCGCCTTGCCCAATAGGCCTGTCGGTTTGAGAGGAAAAACAAATGCACTCACTGACCCTACAAGTGGATCTTCAAAATGTTCTGCCAAAGGGCTGATTGCATCCTCGTCAATTAAGGAGTCTGCATCCATTCTGAATACTATCTCGCCAGAGATTCTCTTTAAGCCATAATCTAGTGCAAATCCTTTTCCGGCATTAGGGATGTTAAAAATCTTGCCATGAGCGTGTTTTGATTTATTTATAGAATCAGTAACAACTTTTTCAGTATTATCTGTAGAACCATCATTGACAATTACTATTTCTGTCTTTCCGTCATATTTAGCTGCCGCTCTGTCTATACTCTCAATACATTTTCCAATAATTTGTTCCTCATTGTAGGCTGGTATAAGGAATGAGATCGTTGGGTTATATCGCTGTTCAGGGTGTCTATTTGCTTTACGTTTGGTTTGTACCCTCTTTTGTCTAATTATCTCATAAGCGAGATTTGCTAAAAGATAGCTAACTGACGAAATACTAGATATTGTTAATAATGCATATAATATTAGGGGAGAATTAAAAGGAATATCTAGAAGCAGGAGAGCATATATCGTAATCAGTGTTGAGCCAATAATGACAGATAATAATAGGAGATACTCTTTGGTGTAACTTCTTTTTAGAATGCGTTTTATCTTTGTTGGTTGAGGTATTGTTATCGTCCTCCATATTGACAATTCAATTAATAATCCTCCCACTACTAACGTTAGAAGAATGCTGATAAGATGGCGAATTGGCGACCCCATCTGTACAGGAATAAGAACTGTCAAGAATATTGTTATGACAAAAGCAGAGAAGCACAATAACGAAAAAGACAGAAAGTACATTCGCTTTCTAATGTTTATCCTAGATACTATTGCAATAGTTGGAAAGAAGACCAAAAAAATAAGCTGTGGGTATATGGGAAAGCTTACTGCATTAGATGACCCCAGGATTTCAGCATAAAGCACTCCATCGACAACGGTAGATGTTATACTGAAAAAATGAAATATATTCTCTAACATGTACTCTTCTATTGATATGATATACTGCATGTATCTTAGAGAAAGATATGCAAGAACAAAAGCACACAGATAGTATCTGAATGGAAAAAAAGATGCCCACTTTGCAGCAAGAGCTGCCCAATTCAACGCAACTCTTGCACCGTGTCTTAAGTCACTAACTGTCAACACCTTACTTCTTTTCCATATATTTTCAATTGCAAGTACTGTAAGGAAAGAGACTGCAGGTGTAAGCTGAATCATGAACCTTTGTTGTGTGTTTTCAGGGACTGCACTCCAGAATAAGAATCCAATAACAAACCATGCAATAAACGCATAGTTATATTTGTCAGTGTATGTTCTTTTGAATATAAGGGCGACAGGGAGTAGCAGTGAGATGATACCAAAAATTGGTACAAAATTCGCTACGTAAAATGCTGATAATAACAAGCTTAGTTGGGTGTCTCTTTCAATTGCAACCTCAAAGACACCTGATTTTATGTAGACTGCCATCACGATCAATAAGGCAATAGGTATCAGACCAATCAGTGTATTTGCAAAAAATCTTTTCTTAGTGTCCTGTCGTACAATCATCTCTATGATAAATAGAACAATGGCAATAAGAAAAATCGGGTATCTTGATCCAAAAGTTAATCCTATGGCAATACCTGCCAAAATCCAATTGTGCTGTTTTTCACTTTTAAGAAAATAAAGAGAAAGCACAAGAAAGAATAATGATATTCCCTCTGTAATAATCTCTGTGCTCCAAAAGAAGACGATTGGATTTAGCATCGTCAAAGCTGTGACACCAAAGGCAAAAAAATCGCCCTTGTGTTTCTTTAAAGTTAGGTAAAGTATTACTCCTGCACCAAGCGTAAATATTGGTTGGATGTATTTGGCAATGGTCCAATCCTCACCACTAATTGACCAAATACCCGCAATGATCCAGGAAATTAATGGCGGTCTGTAGGACGCTTCTAAGGGTTCGTTTCTCAGCCAGTTTTGGGCATTCTCAAGATATAATGCACTATCCCAGAAGGGAACTGCTATTTGGGATACGTAAAAGTGGTAACAGATTGCAAGAGCCATAACTAAGAAAATAATTGCAATATCAAATTTCTTTGAAAATGCAACCTTCACAAAGTTGGGCGATATAGCAAGATTTTGCATATTGTAATCACTTGATGGTTATATAGATAGGCACCGACATCCTGTTATCTGCATCATCTGTTGCTCTCACTACAATTCTATTTGTACCTCCCGTAACAATATCTGAAAATGACCAAGTTGACCAGTCATCAGATGCTATTGGATTTGCTAATTGGAAGGTAGAACCGCCAATTGATATCTCCACTTTCTTAATGTTGCTATCTGTATCATTTGCTGATCCTGTTACGTTAACACGCAGCGCATCAAATTCTGATTCCATAATTGTACCATTGACTGGAAGGGAAACAGAAAGCATAGGCCTTGTCGTATCCGTAACTATGTATAAATTGTCGCGGGTAATATTAGATCTAAGATGATATAGATGAAGTAGGCTATTCTCTGTCGGGTAATCCAAAATTTTTTCAAAAAGCTTTTGAAATACAACGCCCTCTTTGCTTTGACGCATGTTCAACCGGCTACTATCATCATTATCCTGTTGGGGCGCAGAAATGTATTGAGCATAAAAATCAGAAATTTTTTCAAATGGATACTTTGCCCATTGAATAGGTAAGGGAGCATTATCCCAGAAGGCATAGGATCCAAAAGAGCCTGCTGGTTTAGGCGCAGAAGTATATTCTGGTACAAGCAGATACGAACCATTATTCTTCCACATGAATTGTACAAGAGCTCTTTCAGTTCTAACCCAAGGAACCTTCACCTTGTGATCGGTGAAATAAGCGACTTGGGGGTAATTTTCAGTAGCTGCCAGCGTTTCATTTTCAGGTATAATATCTGTGATGTATCTGAGTGCATCAATATATTCTTGATCATACGTTCTTCTACTCTGTGATGACATTGCAGGAATTTGTAGCAGAGATGTTACAAGCGAAATAACAATCAGCAAACTGCAACTAACTACGATTATTATCCTTCTTGCTGTACCTTTTTCATTATTCATGCAGATCTTGCTGTACCTTTTTCATTATTCATGCAGCTCTACAGAGCCGCAGCATGTGATTCTGTTTGAATACTCGGAATTGAGGAAGTAGGTTCTGCTTGATATCCTCCAAGAAGATCGCCAGACCAAACAGTCTTTGGAAGTATGGCTTCGCTTTTTTCCAATATCCTATCCCTATGCTTGGACAGATCCTTTAACATTATTTCTAAACTTTCTGCTATTGTTCTAGTAGGCTTGAATCCAAGTTTTCTAAGGTGTTCATGGTCCACTTTATAGTAATGCTCTGCTTTCTCCACTCTTGGATTTTGCACATTCTTTATCTTGACATCTATTCCAAGCTTTCTGGCAGCCATTACAACCTTTTCAGCTAGTTCTATAATCCTATAAGTCTCATCCAATTGGTTGAAGACACGGTATTCGCCTCTAGCAGGAGGGTTTTCTATTGTTATTGTAAGACATTGTATTGAATCTACTAAATCAATAAAGCCCCTTTGCTGTTTACCTTGCCCGTATGGAGTTAGTGGTAACCCTATGACAGCTTGTGCACAATATCTGTTAATGACGGTCCCAAATGACTCATCAAAATCTAACCTTGACATGAGAGAGTCATCAATCATCTCTTGGGTCCTCGTACCATATACAACGCCCTGCATGATATCTGTGGAACGAAGTTTCCATACCTTACATGCGAAGTGGGTATTGGCACTATCATGTACCTTGCTTAAATGATACATACTGAATGGTTGTCTTGGAAAGGGAAGCGTGTCTTTTCTGCCTCTGAACTCTATTTCAAAAAAGCCTTCCGGAATATCGATGTTAGGCGTTCCATATTCACCCATTGTCCCAAGTTTGACAAGATGAGAGTCGGGTGCAAGATCCTTCATTGCATACAATACATTAAGTGTACCTTCAATATTGTTATGTTGTGAATAAATTGCATGATTTCTATCTATCATGCTAAAAGGAGCTGATGGTTGTTCTGCTAAATGCACTATAGAATCCGGATGCGTTTGTTTTATAACATCAGCCAAAAAATCATAATCAAGCAAATCGCCTTGAAAAAACGATAGATTTTGATCATGTATTCTTTTAAATGCGGCCAATCTTTCCTCCATGTCCAAAATTGGAATAGCTGATTGAGATCCTACGCTTTCCACGTTAGTCCGTCTTACGAAATTGTCTACTCCAGATACTGTGTGACCTCTTTTTGCTAGATGCATAGCCAAGCTCCATCCGATATAGCCATCCATACCTAAAATTAAAGTTCTCACGTCACCTCCTCTACAAAAGACGATCTATTAAGAGGTGCTTATAAAATTTCCAAAATTTCTTATGGTAATCACTTACATTTCTAAAGTTTTACCAAAAATGATAACATTTTCATAAAAGAGTGATCTATTTATTATTTACCCTCTTGATGTGGCAAAGTTTTAGGAATGTCGAATCTTAATCATATATTCGCGAAAAACATGGATTGAGAGTAATACATTCCAAACGTGCATCTTATGGTTCTAAACCGATCATTAGACTTGATATAAGCAAATCCTGGGCTAGCGCTCTCGAATTGGCCATAGGGTTCTCAAACTGGCTATACATCCTGCTTGTTTGTGAAGTATGGATAATATAGATTTACTTTATCAGCTAGATGAGTAATAATGTTTCAAGACATCTGAGCTTCAAGCTAAGAGGATAAGATATAATGAGGCATTTAGCACTGAATGCAATCCTTTTTTGTTTCTGCAATAGAATCAGCAACTATGTCAATTGAACGGCTCTTGAATTTGCAGACTGATTATAACGACGTGATTGTCATTCTAATATAGGCAAATCTAAATATAGTTTTCATACTGTTTCATGTCATTAAAATTGAATATCGTGGCATTAGCTCCTAATATTGTCGAGATATATCACGCCTCTCTTGGTACAATATGCAGATTTATTGAGAGTGGGCATAAAGCTTACATAATAATTGTAGAGCAAGAGCGTTACACAAGCACGGAAACAAGACAAGTGATACAAAGACAGTGCAAAAGCCTTGGGATCCATGAAACATATTTTGCAGATGGCTTCGATTATTCAAGCGTTACACAACATAATGCTGATTTAATAAATTCATTCATAAAAGTGTCAGATCCGTCTATAATAATCATGCCCTTCTCGCAGTCTCTCAATCACACAAGAAAGATATTAGGAAAAACATCTTTGATAGCAAGCAGACAGAGTGGCACAATATTGATGTACGAAATAGATGACAATACCGACTATATACCTACTGTTTTTATCCCAGTATCCCCAGCTATTGCGTCGACAAAGCGACAATATCTAAAGGATTCCTATTCTATTTCTCATTCTTCTTCTTTAGAAGGATCAAAAAAAGGTTCAATGGCATCTTATTCAGATGCTCATAATATTATGGATATGGCTGTCAATATAAATTCTAACGATGTGCATAATAGTAGGGATAATGCTAGAGAGCAACATCATCATGTACGTCGGATGGCAAATAAAAGCGAGAACAATTCAAGACATATTGTTTCCCCAAATAGCAATGAGAGGCTTATTTCTGAGTCAAATGTTGAACTATTCATGAGTCATCGGATGATATTAGTTGACGACTTCGGATTATGGCGTTAGTCAGTCCCAATAAATTATATATATATAAATGAAAAGGTAAAATAGAATGTTGATACTAAAGGTGCTTCTTTACTGGCAACAATAGCATGCATTGGGGCGCATCCAGACGACATAGAATTGGCCATGTCAGGCACAGTAGCAAAACATGTCAGCAGAGGAGACAGTGTTCATATGGTTGTATGTACCCTAGGTGTCAGAGACCCTCAAGATAATATGAGGTTGATCCGCGAGAAAGAGGCATACGAAGCTGCCCGTATTCTTGGTGCCAAACCTCATATTCTGGACTATCCTGTCTTAAAATTAAATAGACCATCGCAAGACTTTGAAGTGGTTCTAAAAAAGGTTATAGATGACATAAATCCAGATAGGGTCTATGCTCATAGTCCATTTGACTATCATCAAGTCCATGAATCATTAAGTGAGATCACAACCAAGGTTACTATGAACATCAAGCAGCTATTTTATTTTGAAGTTGTTTCGTCTGCAATGTTTGACTTTCGACCAAACGCCTTCGTCGATATAACTGATTTCATTTATTTGAAAGTAAAAAGTATTCAAGCACATTTGACCCAAGCCGATAGGATTTACATCCGAAGCGAGGTTATCAAGTCACTTGCACACACTAGATACATCATGAGCAAGATGGGCCCCAAATCTAATGGGCTGGCAGAGGCATTCATTGTTGGCAGGTTCGTTTTGGAAGAATTGCCACGCGGTAATGTTTGACTAAACCTTCACTGAGGAGCCCTTTCCCGGATAGGCCAGCAACGAAATTGATTGGACAGGTATTATTATACCATTCCCATTATCATATAATCAAAAGTGCCGGCGGCACGGCGATTTATAATATTATATAAGTTGATTTTGATTAATGCATGTAAGTAAAACTATTATCTTCGAACGGATACTTAATGTTCTAGATTACTATTCTGGGATGTAATAAGAGTATAATCTCTCCTGTAGGGCACCTGTGAGAGAAAGAGGATACAAAAGCATTGTTATGATTAATTGTTACCTATAGATGGTAACGTTCTGAACACATTTCCTAAGGGAACGGTTTGTAAGCATTTGTGAACCGCTTAAGCAGAATATTATATTCTTAGTAATTGTAAATGGTCTTTCTTTGATATCGTCTAGGCAGTATATTTTCCGTTAATATAATGTAATATTCTTTATTTGCTTGTAACACGTTCAAGAATTTAACTTGTACGAAGGCGTTCAGTACACCAAAAAGATGCGGCAATTTTTTGGACTCTCAACAGGATCACAACTTTTGTCACTATCACAGCAGTGGAGGATGTTTTTTATAACTGTAGGATTTGCGATACTACTACTGCTCTTGACTGCAGCAGCAATGACTTCAGTCATATTGACAGTTGCGGTATTTGCAGAGAACATAAAGGGCACATCTGGGGAGGATACACTTTATGGAACAGCCGAATCTGACACCATCAGCGGCTTTGAAGACAGTGATAAGCTGTTTGGAGAAGGGGAGGACGACTTTTTAGAAGGCGGTACCGGAAAAGATGAGATATATGGTCGAGAGGGAAATGATGAGATCAAGGATGGAAATGATGAGCCCTATTCAGATAACAAGGTATATGGTGGTTCTGGGAACGATAACATAGATGTTGGCATTGATTATACACTTGTTGATTATTACTATGTATATGGTGAAGCTGGTTCTGATTACATTATTGTGGCATCCAATGCTTTCATAAATGGTGGTTCTGATGATGACACGATATACTGTACAGGCTACGAGTGTATTGTCAATGGCGATGAAGGAGATGATGAGATTCACGCAAAGTTATACGATGTTGGCAGCAGTCTAAGCGGAGGCAGCGGAAATGACAACCTATACTTCAATGGTGGTGGCGGCTATCAGTCTGGTGATGCTGGAAATGACTACCTGGTGGTTATTAGCGGCGGAGGTGATCTTCATGGAGGCGAAGGAGAGGATGTTTTAGAAGCATTAGAGGGCGACAACCTCTATAATGGAGGACCTGGAGCTGACACTTTCAATTGCTCACCTGGTCATGGTGACATAGTTGAGGATTACAACCCTCAAGAAGGTGATACCATCTCTGCTGATTGTGAAACTGTTCAAGACGCTCCGCTGCCCAATATTCAATAACACAAGAGCAGTCAACAAGAAGATAAGGAAATAAGAAGCGACAGCGGCAAAAGATAAAAATCACGAAGCATTGAGATAGTGTTTGTTTGAAGCAACTGACGGACGTAGTTGAGATAGACAAGTGGGAATGCAGATTTTATGTGGACAAGCGTTTTCATCCTGGACAAGTACCAGCGGCAGCAGTAGTTATAAAAATTGAGCAAAGACAACCATTAATTTATATTAATAGCAACAGAAACAGCTGGAAACCCAAGACCTATTTAGACTTGCTAGATCTTTTTACCATCAACCAGGAGTTTAGAAATCGATGCCAAATCTTAAGTATCAGCTTGTTGACAACTCGAAGAAGAGTTTTTGGTTTGTTGCGAGTTCCTTTTTTAGGAATAGGTGCTTTCATAATATCTCACTAGTTTTTGGTATATTCCATTATCCCAAGAAGCACCTGTCCACCAAATTACTAGACCATCTACATCACGTTTAGCAATTCTGTCTATGCAGTCTTTAACAGTTCGATATACTGTTTTTCCATCAGCTGCCTCCGCTGATAAACTTACCTGAAATGTTATCTTGCCCTCTAGTCTGCCTGATGTTTCTCTCTCTAACATATATACTCTATTAGCCACCCAGTTATCCATCTTGGCGCAATTAGTGTCATCATCTTGAAGTCTTTGAGACTGAAGATGATATTGATTCGTCTGTTTTGCAATGTTATCTGCATATGATCCACTGCTAATTGCATAACTTGGTGCTATATGTAGAGAAATGCCACTATTTTCAGCGATTCTTCTTGCTTTTACTACGCTGCCCCAGTGGTCATTAACCTCTGAACTTGGTGACATCCCCCTTTCTAAGTCATATGAGATAAGTCCAAATCCATTAGCTCTCACTTTGGGAGCATACTCTCTTAGCTCAGCTAATGAGAAGAACTCAAAGCCCTTCCTTGTATTTGGTACATTTGTTACACCTTTCATTGCATGTATTTGGTATCTTTGTGGATCTTGATCAGACCCGTAATGAAAGATGATGTAATCCCTGCGGTCTAGTACTGACTTAGCGAAGTCACGCATTTCATAACAGCTGTTCGCGTTATAGCATCTTGTTGTCGTCCAGATCATTTTAAGGTGATTTCTTTCTGTATGATATGCTGCTGCTTGTTGTGCCAATAGTCCAGTGGTGCTAAGCCAACCAAATAGCAGCATTGAACCTAGAATGATGCTTGCCAAAACGACAACGTCTCTTGACACGCCATTTGATAGTTGTTCCCAAAATTTAACATTTTAAGATGATTGTCCCTAAAAATGGTTATATAGGCAAACTTATTGCCTAATATCGTAACGTATTCGAGCGTCAGAGGTTAAAATAGGCTCTGTTAACTTA
>OCZV010000741.1_pt1 | contig 11612 bp, 8 predicted proteins | sample 1539051 | NCBI WGS metagenome assembly OCZV01 (sample SAMEA3113581, study PRJEB22503) | soil metagenome
CTGGGGTTCATCGCGCTGGCCTCGCTCATCCTGGGCAACTGGTCGCCGAGCCGGCTCATGGTGGGAGCGCTCCTGTTCGGGTTCGCCCAGGCCGTCCCGCTTCGGCTCGACGACGCGCCGGTGATCGGCGCGCTGCCCGATCAGTTCGTTCGGATGATCCCGTACATCGTCACGATCGTGGCCATCGCCGGGTTCGTGGGACGCGTCCAGCCGCCGGCAGCGGCGGGCAAGGCGTACGAGGGGGCCGGCGGGACCTGAGCGACTAGCCGCCGAGCGTGGGAGTGAGCTCGGCGATCACGCAGGAGGAGGACCTCCACTTCCGGATGGCCTCCTCCGGTGGCCCGTGCCGGTCGCGACGGCGGTCGGCCAGCTTCCCGGCGAGCCCGTCGAACTCCGCGCTGTCGGGCTCCACGAGTCGGACCGCCGCGTGGAATCGCCCGGCCCGGGTCTCCCGATACTTGTGCCGTGTGACCACCACCAGGTCCACCGCGTCGGGCAGCCCCGGGATCTGCTGCTCGCCGGCGTCCCGGTCCTCGGCGTGGAGGACGTAGATGCGTCCGCCCTCGTAGGCGAACCAGACGGGGATCGTTCGATCCCGGCCGTTCGACTCGACGCCCACCCACAGCACGTCGGACTTCTTGATGGCGTCCTCGACGTCGGCCGGAACTGCGGGAGGCACGGTGAGCAGGACCTGGAACTCCACCTGGCCCTGGACCTCGCCGTCGATGACGAAGGAGGCGGCGTAGATACCGGCCTCCTCCAGCACGGCGTCCTCGATGTCCTCGGCCACGCGGGTCAGGTCCATCTGCCCCGGCATCCGTCGCACTCGGTCCTCCGTGCGGTAAGCGATCGATCCCGACGGCGCCACGAGCTCCACGTGCTCCTCCACGTAGCCCTGGGGCGCCTTCCAATACCGGATCGCGCTGAACGGCAGCGCCCGGCCGGGGATGCTGATCGTGAGCACGACCGGGGTCGCGCCCTCGCCCTCGGACTCCAGGATCCGCCGGTCGACCACGTTGGCGAAGACGAGCTCGGCCTTCGGCACGGCGCGCAGGATACCAGTCAGGCCATTCGGGCGAGCCAGAGACGCGGTTCCTCGAGCTCGGGCATCGACGGCAGCGCCTCGGCCGATTCCCACATGCGGGCCAGCGTGGCCTCGTCCGTGGCCTCGGCGACGTGGTCGCAGAACGCCCGGCCGAGGCGGTACTGCTCGGCCTTCACGTCGATGCCCAAGAGCCGCTCGACCGCTCGCTCCTCCTGGCTCCGTCCCTCGTGTCGCCGGCGCACGGCCTCGTCGATCCGAGAGAACTCGGAAAGCCGCTCCTGGCCGATGACCGTCATGACGTGGTCGGCGTGGCCCTCCGCGGCGGCCATGAAGGCCTGCACTCGGCGGAGCAGCAGCCGCTGCTCGTCGTCCAGCTCGCCGGTGAGCAAGTCGCCCCCGAGGGCCTCAGACACGCGCTGCGGGTCGGACAGGTCGAGCCCCTCCAGCCGCTCCTGGATCGCGGCGAGGTCGAACTCGAGAGCGCCGGCGACCTCGGCGACCAGGCCGAGGAAGTGCTCCCGCACCCACGGCTGACCGAGATCGAACGCGTGGGTGGTCTCGTGCATGGCCACCCACGCCCTGAACTCGTCGGACGGGAGCGACCACTCCCGCTCGAAATCCGCGATGTTGGGCACCACGAACAGCAGCGCTGGCTGGTCGGCCCTGGGCAGGGGTAGCTCGTACTGGCCGAGCACCCGCTGCCCGAGCGCGCCGAGCACCGCGCCGACCTGGGCGCCCATCAGCAGCGGCGTCATCCGCTCCAGCATGGCCTCGAGCATCTGCGCCCCCTCGGGGACGTCGGTGGGCTCCTCGCCGCGCACGGCCTGCAGCGCCTTGGCCATCCGCTCGGCGGTCGGCTCGAACAGGCCGCGGAGTCCCCGGACGTTGGCCTCCACCCACTGGGCCCGGCGAACCGCCCGAACGGCCGTGACCTCTGGCGGCGGGTCCATCCCGGTGAGGTCGGCCACGGTCAGCTCGGCCATCCGTACGGCGCCCTCGAGCCCTCGCTGGTCGTCCGCGGTCGGCTGAGGGTCGTCCCGGCCCCAGGTCGCCGAGGCGATCCCGACCTGCCGGGCCAGCTCCCAGTTCACGGGACCGGACCCGGAAAGGAGGACCCGTTGTATCTCCCGCAGCAGCGGAACGTCGCCGAAGGCGTCCTCGGGGATGTTCGGCTCGGCCACGTCTCCATCATCCCACCTCTCGCGGCTATGTCCCCTGGTAGGATGCCGCGGTGCGACTTCCCCGTCTGCATCGCACACCGGCGTGAAGCGCGTCGGCGATCTCGCCATCGACCTGGGGACGGCCAACACGCTCGTCTACCAGGAGGGGAAGGGGATCGTCTACGACGAGCCTTCCGTGATCGCCATGGACGCCCGAGAGGGCGACGTGCTCGCGATCGGCGAGGAAGCCTGGGAGATGATCGGCCGGACGCCGTCGCGGATCGTGGCCGTCCGTCCGCTCCGGCGAGGAGCCATCACCGACTACGACGTCACCAGCCAGATGATCCGGCTGATCTTCCGCCGGGTCGGGGTCACCCGGTTCGCCAGACCGAAGGCTTTGATCTGTGTCCCGTCCGCGATCACCGAGGTCGAGCGCCGGGCGGTGCGCGACGCCGCAACCTCGGCCGGGGCGCGAGCCGTGTCGTTGATCGAGGAGCCCATGGCCGCGGCCATCGGGGCCGGTCTCCCGGTCCACGAGCCGCTCGGCAACCTGATCGTCGACGTCGGCGGTGGCACCTCCGAGGTGGCCATGGTGTCGATGGGCGGGATCATCGCCATGCGGTCGCTCCGGATCGGTGGCTTCGACATGGACGAGATGATCCAGCGGCACCTCCGCCGAGCGTACGGGGTGGCCATCGGGGAGCGCGCCGCCGAGCAGCTGAAGATGGCGTCGGGCAGCGCCTACCCCGTGACGGGAGTCGGGTCCGCCCGCATCAAGGGTCGCGAGATCGCCACGGGGATGCCTCGCGAGATCGAGGTGATGCCCGAGGAGGTCCGCGAGGTTCTCACGGAGCCGGTGGTCGCGGTGATCAACGCCACCAAGGGGTGCCTGGCCGAGAGCGACCCGGAGCTCGGGCAGGACGTGCTCGAGGCCGGGATGTTCCTGACCGGCGGCGGCTCGCTGCTGCGTGGCCTCGACACGCTGCTGGCGCACGAGTGCGAGGTTCCGGTCCACCTCACGGACTCGCCGCTGCAGACCGTGGTCCTCGGTGCGGGGAAATGCCTCGAGCTGATGACGCAGGAGGCCGGCCTGTTCGGTGGCAGTCCCTGGCTCCGCTGAAGTCCCGCTAGCTCCCCAGCCGTCGGAAGTACTCGTCGAGCTGCAGCTTGATCAGCCATCCGATGACGGTCAGCACCGCCACGGCCACGCCCGCCACGAACGCGATCGTCAGGACGAGGCGCACCAGCGACAGCGCCGGCGGGGGACGGTCCTCGGCTTCGACCGGCTCCGAGGTCGGGAGCATGACGAACGCGTCGTGCCGAGGGTCCTCCGACAGCACCCATGAGGGTTCCGGCACGGAGACCTTGCGGGGCGCCTTCTCGGTGGCCCGGCGGTCCGATGGGGTCATGGCCCACCAGACCACGGCGGCCGCGAGTCCTGCAGCCACCACCAGGATGACCAGGGACTCCATGCCGCGCTCGCCTCCCGGATCGGCTGCGCCCCAGTCTAAGCCCGCTCCCGGATCCGGGTGCCCGTCGGGGTAGCCTTCCGGTGTGCGACGAACGTTCCAGGTCGTGGCGCCGGCGGCCGCCCTGGCCGTGTGCCTCACCGTGGTGGAGCTCCCGTTGTTCGTCGAGTCGCCGGGCCGGGCCCGCTCCGTCCTGCCGCTGATCGATGTCGATGGGACGTCGACCTACGAGTCCGAGGGACGGTTCCTGCTGACCACCGTCAACATCGGCCGGCCGAACGCGTTCGAAGCGCTGAGCGCGTGGATCGATCCGGAGGCCGACGTGATCCCCGAGGGGGCGGTGATCCCGCCAGGACAGAGCGAGGAGGAGTACGAGCGCGCGTCCCGCTCGCAGATGGACCAGAGCAAGGTCGCGGCCGTGGCAGTGGCCCTCGAGCTACTCACCGACTACCCCGACGAACACGGCGAGGGCGTGATCGTGCAGGACGTGCTCCCCGGCACACCAGCGGACGGCCGGCTGTTCCCCGGCGACCTCATCACGGACGTGAACGGGACGACGCTGGCCGACCTGGGGCAACTGCGCGAGGCCATCACGACGGCCGCCGCCGGCGGTCCGCTTCGCCTGGAGGTGCGGCCCCTCGAGGGGGGAGCAACGAGCACCGTCGAGGTCCGGCCGACGCTGGTCGAAGGTGTGGACCGCCCCGTGATCGGGATCGTCACCGTGGCCAACTTCCCGTTCGACGTGGACATCCAGAGCGGGACCATCGGCGGTCCCTCGGCCGGTCTGGCGTGGGCCCTCGGGATGATCGAGCGGCTCACGCCCGAGGACCTGACCGGCGGACGGGCCGTCGCCGTCACGGGGACGGTCGACCTCGAGGGCCAGGTGGGTCCGATCGGGGGCGTCCGGATGAAGGTGATCGGCGCCGAGGAGGCCGGTGCCGAGGTGTTCGTGCTGCCACGGGAGCACCTCGCGGCCGCCCGCACTGCCGCCGACGAGATCGAGCTGATCCCGGTGGGCTCGGTCGAGGAAGCGGTCGGCTCCCTGGAGGGGGCGTCTTCGCCATGATCCTGCCGCCGGCGGTGGAGTTCGGCGCCCGCCTGGTCGTGCTCCTGGTGACGCTCGCCGCGGCGGTGGCCCTGGCCAGAGAGCCCGGACGGGGGGCGTTCGCCCGGGTCACCGGCACCCTCGGCTTCCTGGCCCTGGCCGCCGCCGAGACCGTGGTGGGCGCGGGCCTGATCGGGGAGGGCGACCCGCTCCAGGCGTGGATCCGTCTGGGCGGCTACGCCGTTCTCCTGGTGGCGGCGCTGCCGGCTGCCGCGCCGACGTCCGGGAGCGCAGCCGCGGTGGCGCCGGTCCCCGGCGGGGCGATCACCCCGGCCGTCGCCGGTCTGGCGGCGGGCCTCCTCACGGCCGTTCGGCGTCGGCGCCTCCCGGCCGGGCCGTGGCTGGGCGTGGGCGTGATGCTGTTCGGCGCCGCCGACCTGGTCGAGGGACTCGACCGCGACTGGGCCGGCGCCGCGTCGATCGGGATCCGGGTGGCCGGGGCGGTTGCGGTGGCCCGTTCCGTGCTGGCCATCACCCGGTATCGCCTGCGGCTGCGGTTCCTGGCCGGCTTCACCGGGCTGCTGCTGGCGGTGGTGCTCCTCGTTTCGGTCGCCATCGGGACCGTGATCGACCGCAACCTGCGCGAGGGTGCCTTCGACCGGCTCGTCGGCCAGGCCGAGGACGCCCAGCGGAACCTGGTGGACCTGGCCTCCGACGAGGTCCGCAGGCTGGTCGTTCTGGGCGAGGTCCGCCGCATCGCCGACACGATCCGCGCGGGGGGCGCTATCCCGGGCTCGTTGATCAGGGAACTCCGGGACCGGCTGCTCCCCGACGTGGATCTCGTGCTGTTCCTCGACCGACGAGGCGCGATCCGGGGCCGAACCGGCGTGGACGCGGCGCGTGCGTTCGAGGTCGTGGGGACCCAAGCCGTTGATTTCGCCATCCGGGAGGGGACCGAGGTCTCCTCGCTCGACGCGCTCTCCGGCGGCGGCCTGGCCCTCCTCGGCGTGGCCCCCATCCGGCTCGAGGGGGCCACGGCCCCGGCCGGCTTCGCCGTGGCGGGCTTCATCGTCGACGAGGAGCTGCTCGAGCGAGAGGTGATCGTCGGCCGCGACACGCGAGCGGTCGCGTTGCAGGGGTTCCGAGGCTCGCCCCCGGAGCTGGTGGCCGCCGCGGGGTTCAGCGAGGAGTCGCCGACGGTGCCGACGGACGTCTTGCGCCGCGCCTTCCTGGCGTTCCTGGAGGGACGCGAGATCGAGAGTCGAACCGTCCAGCTGGGCGGCGCCGAGCACTTCGCGGCGCTGACCCCGCTGCGGCAAGAGGTCGGCCGTCCCGTGGGGATCCTGGTGGTGGCCGAGCCCGCCGGCGTGGTCGCCGCCACCCGGCGGGCGGTGAACGAGGTGCTGTTCGTGGTCGCGGTGGCCGTGATCGGCTTGGCGTTCCTGGTGGCGCTGCTGGCGGCCCGCAGGATCACCCGGCCGCTGGGCAAGCTGACCGAGGCCGCCCGACGGGTCCAGGCCGGTGACCTCGCCGCGACGGCGGACGTCCGCGGCGAGGACGAGGTCGCCGACCTGTCCAAGGCCTTCAACCGGATGACGGGATCCGTGGCCACGATGACCGAGGAGCTGCGGATCGCGGCGGCCGAGCAGTCCCGCCTCCGGGCGCGGTTGGAGACCGTGCTCGACTCGATGGGGGACGGGCTCCTGGCGGTCGACCCGGAGGGGATCGTGGCGACCTCGAACCCTGCGGCGGCGTCCCTCCTCGGCCGCCCTCGAGACGAGGTGGCGGGGCTGCCGCTCCGCGAGACCCTGGTCGGCCACGACGCGACCGGCCGGTCGCTCGAGGACATCGCGTGGTCACCCGAAGGGTTGGCGTTCGTGGAGCGGCCCGACGGCGGGGAGGTCCCCGTGGCGATCTCGTCCGCTCCTCTCCGCGACGCCGATGGGGAACGGATCGGCCGCGTCTACGTGCTTCGAGACATGTCCTTCGAGTACCAGGTCGAGCGGATGAAGCGCGAGTTCCTGGCCAATGTCTCCCACGAGCTGCGCACCCCGCTGACACCGATCATCGGGTACTCCGAGCTGATGATGAAGCGGGACATCCCAGGCGCGCAGTCGAAGGAGTTCGCGGCCAGCATCCTGGAGTCGGCGCGTCGTCTGGAGCGCATCGTCGCCATGCTCGTCGACTTCTCCGCGATCGAAGCCGGCCGTCTCCCGGTGGTCACCGAGCCGTTGGAGGTCAGTCCCGTGCTCGACGAGGCCGCCACGGCGTGGCGGCGCCGCTCCGAGCGGCACCGCTTCGACATCGACGTGACCGGTTCGCTTCCGGCCGCGCAGGTGAACCCCTCGCTGTTCCGGCGGATGCTGGACGAGCTCGTCGACAACGCCGTGAAGTACTCGCCGGAAGGGGGTCGGGTCCGGATCGCCGCGACCTCGCGCAACTCGAACGGTCGGCCTATGCTGTCGATCGAGGTGTCCGACGAAGGGATCGGCATCGAGCCCGACAGCCTCACCGGCATCTTCGAGGGGTTCAGCCAGGTGGACAGCTCCGATACGAGGTCGTTCGGCGGGCTGGGCCTGGGCCTCACGTTCGTGAAGCGCCTGGCCGAGGCCCACGGTGGCGCCGTCTCGGCGGAGAGCGCGCCGGGCCGTGGGTCGACCTTCAGGTTCACCGTCCCGGCGGCCGAGAACCTGAGAGAGAGGTTCTGACGATGCGACGGATCATCTCGCTGGCCCTGGTCGCGCTCGCGGCGACGGCATGCGTCCGCGCTCCAGGCGAGGGCCCCGGGGACCTCCGCGTCGTTCCCCTTGCCGGGGACGTTCGCCTGATCCGTGGCGAGGAGCCGGCGCTCGTGGACGAGGTCGAGGGCGTGCAGCCCGGCGACCTCGTCACCACCGGTCTCGGCGGCCGGGCCCGGCTCGAGCTCGGCTCGGGCCGTTCGGTCGAGCTGGCTCCGGGGGCCGAGGTGCTGGTCGGGGGCCTCGGGCTGGCCGATGTGGTCGAGGGAAGCGTGCTCGCTCGGGCCGGCGACCCAGGGGTCTCCGTCCGCGCCGGCGACGCGGAGATCGAGGGCCGGGGCAGCGTGTTCCGGGTCGACCGGGGATTCTCGGTCCGTCTGGCCGTGTATCGAGGGGAGGCGGCCGTGCCGGCGTCGGGCGTCCCGGCCGTGCAGGCCCTCAGGGAGCTGACCGTGGTGGCGGGCGGCTCGGTCCCGCGCGGGCCGCGACCGCTCGCGGTGGACCCCGACGACCCCTGGGACATCCGCTTGCTGGGACCGTTCATCGATCTGGGCCTGCGGCTCGTCGACCTCCAACAGGGCCTGGGCCGTCAGGACCTTTCCGAGCGGGCCGTGGCCGACCTCCTCGCCGGTGAGCTGCCGGACGAGGCGGTCACAGCCCTCCGGGCGGTCCCCGGCGCCGAAGCGCTCGTGGCCGCTATGGTCGCGCTGGAGGCGACCGGCGCGGGGGAGGAGGAGCTGCTCACCGTGCTCCGGGAGATCCTCGACCTTCGCTTCCAGGGGGCGCACTGGATCGTCGTGCTGGCGCAATGGGGCGTGGTGGGGACGGCCCTGATCGAGGAGCTCGGCCGCCTGACGGCCCTGCTGGCCGAGGTCGTGACGCCCTCGGGGACGTCGAGCGGCGGGGGCTCGGGCGGGGGCGGCGCCTCGGGGGGCTCGGGCGGGGGCTCCACCGGTGGCGACGGGTCCAGCGGCGGGTCCGGCGGGTCTGGTGGTGGGGGCGGATCCGGCGATGGAGGAACGGACGGCTCGGGTGGCTCCGGCGGGTCGGGGGGTTCAGGCGACTCCGGCGGAACCGTTCCGGCCCCCACGGAGTCCTGCACCGACCCCCTCGGCTGCCTGGTCGAAGACGTCGTCGAGGTCCTCGAGAGTCCCCTGCCGATCCTGCCGTAAGCCGGGCCGATGATAGGCTGGGCCTGCTTTGGCGCGTCCCGCTGCCTCGTTCGGGCAGGGCCGCCGCCGTCTGCTCCTGTGGCTCGGGCTGGGGGTCGTGGCGGTGGCGGTCGTGCTCGGCGCCGTCTCCGGCTTCTACATCGACATCCTGTGGTTCCGGGAGGTCGGATACTCCGACGTGTTCTGGACCCGGTTCTGGTCCCGGGTCCTGTTGGCCGTCGTGTTCGGCCTGGCCTTCTTCGTCATCATGTACGCGAACCTCCTTATCGTTCGGCGGCTCCGTCCGCGGTACCGCGTGTACTCGCCCGAGGAGGAGGCGGTCGAGCGGTACCGGGCCGCGTTCGAGCCGTTCGCGGGGTGGATCCTGCTCGGCCTCTCCCTGCTGTTCGCGGCGTTCGCCGCCGGCGGCGTGGCCGCGCAGTGGGAGTCGTTCCAGCTGTGGCGGGTCAGCGGCGATGTCTCCTTCGGGATCACCGATCCGCAGTTCGGGAGGGACGTCTCCTTCTACGTGCTCTCACTGCCGTTCCAGCGGTTCGTGCAGGCGTGGCTGTTCACGTCGCTGGTCGTGATCACGGTGGCGGTCGCCGCCGGGCACTACCTGTGGGGCGGGATCCGGATCCGGGCGGTCGGCGAGCGGGTCACGCCGCAGGTGAAGGCCCACCTGTCGGTGCTCCTCGGCCTGATCGTTCTGGTGAAGGCGTGGGGGTATCGGCTGGAGCAGTTCGACCTCCTCGTGTCGGAGCGCGGCGTGGTGACGGGCGCTTCGTACACCGACGTGAACGCGCACCTGCCCGCGCTTCGGCTGCTCGTCGTCATCGCGGTGGTCTGCGCGGTCCTGTTCCTGGTGAACATCCGGTTCCGCGGCTGGGCCCTCCCGGTGGCCGGCATCGGGATCCTGGTCATCGCCTCGGTGGCCGCGGGAGCCATCTGGCCGGCCATCGTCCAGCGGTTCCAGGTCGCCCCCCAGGAGCTCCAGCGGGAGCAGCCCTTCATCGAACGCAACCTCGAGGCCACTCGGGCGGCGTACGGGATCGACCAGGTCGAGGTGCGCAGCTATGCGGCCGAGCCGACGTTCAGCACCGAGGAGGTGGAGGCGGCCCCGACCACCGTGGAGAACATCCGGCTGTGGAACCCCGATATCATCCGGAACTCCTACCTCCAGCTCCAGCGGCTTCGGCCGTTCTACGAGTTCGAGGACGTGGACGTCGATCGGTACGTGGTGGAAGACCAGCGTCGCACCGTGATGGTCGCGGCCCGGGAGATCAACCAGACCGGCATCCCCGGCGGCGGGGCGACCTGGCAGAACCAGCACCTTTTCTACACGCACGGCTACGCCACGGCGGCCAGCCGGGTGGACGAGGTGACCGGCGAGGGCGCTCCCTCGTTCGTCCTCTCGGACATCCCGCCCACGGGACCGCTGGCCACGGAGCTCCAGCAGCCGAGGATCTATTTCGAGGAGGAGGCCGAGGTCGACTACGTCGTGGTCGGCTCGCAGAGCGACGAGTTCGACTTCCCGATGGGCGAGCAAGGGGGGCAGGCCCTCAGCCGCTACGACGGGACGGGTGGCATCCCCGTCCAGGGGTTCCTTCGCAGGCTGGCGTTCGCCTGGCGGTTCCGCGACGTGAACCTGCTGATCTCGGGCCTGATCGACGACGACAGCAGGATGATGGTGAACCTCGACCTGCCCAGCCGGGTCCAGCGGATCGCCCCGTTCCTCTCCTATGACAACGACCCGTACATCGCCCTGGTGGAGGGAAGGCTGGTGTGGATCTGGGATGCGTACACGACCACCGATCGCTTCCCGTACTCGGCGCAGTCGCCGATGCAGGATCTCACCGGCAACGCCACCCTGCCGGGGGCGGCGAACTACATCCGGAACTCGGTCAAGGTCGTGGTCGACGCGTACGACGGCACGACGACCTTCTACACGGTGGACGAGGAGGATCCGCTGATCCAGGCGTGGGCCCGTGTGTTCCCGGGCCTGTTCACGCCGGGCTCGGAGGCCCCGGAGGCACTCCGGGAGCACTTCCGGTACCCCGAGGACCTGTTCCGCATCCAGTCCGACCTGTACGCGAACTACCACGTCACCGACCCCGTTCAGTTCTACGCGAAGGGCGACTTCTGGACGGTCCCCGAGGTCGTGATCGACCCGACCCAGGAGGCCCGGACCCTGGAGCCGTACTACGTGCTCATGCCGCTCCCGGGCGAGGAGGAGGCCCGGTTCCTGCTGTTCACGCCGTTCACGCCGGCCAACCGGCCGAATATGGCGTCGTGGCTCGCGGCGAACTCGGACCCGGAGGAGTACGGGGAGCTGGTGGCGTTCGAGTTCGGTGGACGGAACGTGATCGGCCCGGGCCAGGCCTCGGCGCTGATGCACCAGGACACGGAGGTGGCGCAGCAAACGACGCTCCTCGATCAACAGGGATCGAACGTGATCTACGGCGACGTCCTGGTGATCCCGATCGGGCAAGGCTTCGTGTACGTCCAGCCGCTGTACACGGAATCGCAGCAACAGGGCCTGGGGATCCCCGAGCTGAAGCGGGTCATCGTGGTGAACGGCCAGGACGTGACGATGGAGAACACGCTGCCCGAGGCACTGGCCACCTCGGTCGGAGCCGCCCCGCCGGAGCCCGAGCCGGGCGAGGAGCCCGAGCCGGGCGAGGAACCGGCCGACGTGGCCGCGCTGCTGGCCGAGGCCCAGGCCCACTTCGCCGCGGCCGAGGCCGCTCTCCAGGACGGCAACCTCGCGCTCTACCAGGCGGAGATTGAGGCGGCCGAGACGCTGATCCAGCAGGCCGCCGAGCTGGCCGGGGCCCCAAGCCCCGCCCCCGAGGAGTCCCCCAGTCCCGGGGAGACCCCGGCGTCCTGATCCGGTTGTCGGGTTCGGCCGGCGTTGCTACCATGGGTCCGCGCGGTGGAGCAGTCTGGTAGCTCGCTGGGCTCATAACCCAGAGGTCGCTGGTTCAAATCCAGCCCGCGCAAC
>OCZV010000742.1_pt1 | contig 11610 bp, 10 predicted proteins | sample 1539051 | NCBI WGS metagenome assembly OCZV01 (sample SAMEA3113581, study PRJEB22503) | soil metagenome
ATGAGCGCGTTCGCACTTGAGGACGGCGTCGTTTACCACACCTACTCGGCCTACGAGCGAGGGGTGGATGGTCTCTGGGGCATGTACCAATGGCTCGACCGGGCACCGCGAGGGCGAAACGAGACGGGGATGCAGGCCCCCTGGTTCCGTCGGCACGACGAGTACGAAGGCGAGTGACGCGCGCGGAGGGCTGCTCCACCACCGGCATCGTCGAGCGCTAGCCCTCCGAGTAGCCGAGCTCCTGAGAATCAGGCAGCATTGGTGAGGTGGAACGGATCGTGCTGCACCTCGGACTTGTGGTCCTTCTGGTCGCGTGCACCGGTGAGGTTGATGAAACGCCAGTACCTCAGGAAACAAGGATTGCGCTGACAACAAGCAAAGGTAGCCCGGGATCCCTCACCGTCGAGCAGGGTGTGGATCGCGTGTGTTGGAGGATGGGGTTGTCGGGACCGTTAGATGGTGTGAAGGCAGCCCATCTACATCAGGAAGACCCCCACCCCAAAACCGAACCCGTGATAGCGACGCTATTCACCCCTCCCGAGGCACCCAAGGTGCAAGGCTGCGTGGATGTGGATTCCGGGGTAGTTGAGCACCTCTTGGATGAACAGCGGCTTTACTACGTGGATTACCACTTTAGCCCGCGAGGTCGGCCACTAACCGCTCGCTTAGAACTCTCGCGGCAGCGAGAAGCCGGCGGCTTTGGCGCTGATGGACCTCTGTATGAATCGCTTGATGAACTTGTGTCAAAGAGTGATCTGGTGGTGATCGGCACTGTTGGGCAGACCCTAGTGGGAAAGGTATTCGGTGACGACCCCACCGGAAAGTATCCGACGCGACATCTGCATACCGTTATAGGCGTCGGAGAGGTCCTTAAGGGGCCGGATGTGGGAGAGGTAATGGTCATTACCGATGAAGTTGCGTTCACAGGTACAAATACCGAGGAGTGGCGGACACAGGGAAGCCGCGTGGTGTTGTTTCTTACACCGAGCAAAGACAATGAAGGGCTCCACATATTGGCGAACATCAACTACATCCAGACGGCCTACACGCTTCACGGTGAAGACCTTCGCAAGACGATGGGTGGAGATCTGTACGGACTGAACGATCGAATCGCAGGGATGTCTCTGCCAGAGCTTCGTCGGGCCGTTAGCAGTTCTTAATATGGATGGCGTGATCCATTCTGACCGCGCTCCGTCACAGTTCCACGCCGTACCACCGCGGTCAGAATGACGCGGGCGGGATACCCTACGTCCGTGAAGGACTACCGTTCCTACAGCTTTTGGCTTGACGACTGTGGTGACGACCTCACTCCCCGCGCGCCGCTCGACGGCGACGCGGACTTCGACGTTGCCATCGTAGGAGGCGGCTACTCAGGTCTATGGACCGCCTACTACCTGGCCGGAGCCGATCCTTCGCTCAAGATCGCAGTCCTTGAAAGGGAGATCTGCGGTTTCGGCGCCTCCGGCCGCAACGGCGGATGGTGTTCCGCGTTGTTCGCGGGGAGCAGGAGGCGCACAGCCAGAGTCCACGGACGCGATGCCGCCATCGCCCTGCAGCGAGCGATGTTCGCAACCGTCGATGAGGTCGGCAAGGTCGTTCAGGCCGAGGGCATCGACGTCGGCTGGCACAAGGGCGGGACGCTCTCGATGGCGACCACTCCCGCGCACCTTGCCAGACTGCGCGCATGGGTCGACGACGAGCGCTCGTGGGGTTTCGGTGAGGAGGACTACGTCTGGCTCGGTGCGGGCGAGGCCGCCAAACGTGTCGACGCAGCAGGGTTGCTCGGCGCCGCGTACACGCCACACTGCGCCCGGATCCATCCCGCGAAGCTCGTCCGGGGACTGGCCCGCGCCGTGGAGGGCCGCGGAGTCCAGGTCTTCGAGGGCACCGCGGCGACCGCAATCGAGCCCCGCGCCGTCGTAACCGAAAGAGGACGTGTCACCGCTCGAGTCGTCGTTCGAGCCACGGAGAGCTACACGGCAGATCTGCCGGGGCTTCGCCGCGTCCTCACACCCGTCTATTCGTTGATGATCGCAACCGAGCCGTTGGCGCCCGAGGTCTGGGATGAAGTCGGATGGTCCGGACGCGAAACGATCACCGACGGCCGCCACGTGCTCATCTACGCTCAGCGCACGGTTGACGACCGCATTGCCATTGGAGGTCGCGGCGCGCCGTACCACTTCGCGTCTCGCATCAAAGACTCGTTTGATCGCGACGACGATGTCTTTGCCGAGATCGAGCGAGTGCTGAAGACCCTCATGCCCGCCGCGGAGCAGGCGCGCGTCACTCATCGTTGGGGCGGACCCGTAGGCATTCCCCGGGACTGGTACACCTCAGTGGGATTCGAGCGTTCGACCGGCATCGCCTGGGCGGGCGGCTACGTTGGTGATGGAGTGTCGACCACGAACCTCGCCGGACGCACGCTGTCCGACCTGATCCTCGAGCGCTCCACGGAACTCACCTCGCTGCCGTGGGTGAACCACCGTTCGCGGAAGTGGGAGCCGGAGCCTCTCCGGTGGATCGGGATGAACCTAGGATTCCGCCTTGCAGCAGCAGCCGATCGGCGGGAAAACCGTACGGGACGTCCGTCGCGCCTCGGCCATTGGCTCGGCCGTTTAACCGGAGATCACTGAACCCATCGCGGCCAGTGCGTCGCGATCGCCGGGAGGACTTCCCCTATCCGATCGATGAGGACAACATCGGCGACACCGTCGTAGGGTGTCGGCTCGCCGTTGATGATCACGAGACGGGCGCCGGCGTCGAGGGCGATCTGCGGCAACGCCGCTACTGGATAGACCACGAGCGACGTCCCAACGGCGAGAAACAAGTCGCAATTCGCTGCTGCGGATTCGCTTCTCCTGAGATCCTCCGCGACGAGCTGCTGCCCGAACGAGATCGTCGCGGACTTCAGGATGCCCCCGCAGGAGCGGCAGGCCGGGTCACGCTCCCCGCTGCGGACGCGCTGAAGTGTGACTCGGGCAGGAGAGCGCTCGCCACAGCTCATACAGACGACATCTCGAACCGTTCCGTGGATTTCGATCATCCTGTCCGCCGAAGAGCCGGCGATCTGATGTAGTCCATCGATGTTCTGCGTGATCAGCGTGTCGAGGTAGCCCCTTCTTTCCATCTCGGCGATCACGCGGTGTCCCGGGCCGGGTTGTGCAGACCACACGGGGTTCTCGAGTCGCCCCCTCCATACCTCGGCGCGGACTTCAGGGTCAGCCATGTAGTGCTGGAGCGTCGACAGACGTTCGGCGCGGGGATTCCTGGTCCAGACCCCTTGCGGGCCGCGGAAGTCCGGGATTCCCGAGTCGGTCGACACGCCCGCCCCTGTGAGGACGACAACTCGGTCCGCACCCGAGATCAACTCCGCCACGCGGCGCACATCCGGATGCTCGGCCGTGACCTTAGACGTGTCGTGCATGGGGAAATACCCTAGTGCCTCATGGCACCATCCCCCGCAACGTTCGACGAACTACAGCGCGCATTCGTGGAGCGCGTGGGGGAGCGCTCGCCCGTCGACCTGACTGCCGGAACGATGGTCGTCGTCCCTTCCATCTCCTTCGTGTCGGAAGAGCTCCGCAAGATAGCGGCCATCCAGTACTACGAGGAGCGGATGCTCTGCATGCTGCTATTCCTTGAGGCCTCCGACCTGCGTCTCGTCTTCGTGTCCTCGATGCAGGTGGACGAGTCCATCATCGACTACTACTTCTCTTTCCTGGACGACCCGGCCGGCGCGCGGCGGCGCGCCGAATTCGTCGCACTCGGCGATCCCGAGCCCCGAGGATTGACCGAGAAGCTTCTGACGAGGCCGGCCGCACTCCAAGAGATCCGAACGCACCTCGAGTCCGTGGAGGATGCGTTCATTGTGCCGTTCAACGTCACGGAGCTGGAGCGCCGGCTCGCCGAAGCGCTGGGAATCCCCTTGTATGGGCCCCACCCCGATCTCGTTCCCCTCGGCTCGAAGAGCGGCTCGCGGCGCGTGGCGCGCGATGCGGGCGTCCCCCTTCTACCGGGCGCCGAGGATCTCTTCTCGATCGAGGAAGTCGAAAAGGCAATCGCCGCCTTGCGCATCGCACGTCCGGATGCGCGTTCGGTCGTGATGAAGTTGAACAACGGCTTCTCCGGTCAGGGGAATGCGATCCTCGACCTGGCGAGCATCTCGGAGCCAATACACGAGTCTCCAACCGTTTTTTGTGCCGAAGAGGAATCATGGGAGTCGTATATCCGCAAGATCGCCCAGGGCGGGGCGGTCGTCGAGCAACTGATCCAGAGTCCTGAGGCCCGATCACCGAGTGTCCAGCTTCGAATCTTTCCCGGGGGCGGGTACGAGATCATCTCGACGCACGACCAGATACTCGGGGGGCCCGACGAGCAGGTCTACCTTGGATGCCGCTTTCCGGCACACGAGGAATACCGTTCGATCATTCAAGAACACGCGCGACGCGTGGCGGCACTACTGGCCGCCCGTGGCGTGATCGGATCCTTCGGCATCGATTTTGTTGTGGTTCCCACCCGCCATTCGTGGGATGCGTACCTCAGCGAGATCAACCTCCGCCTTGGAGGGACAACCCACCCATTTCTTATGGCGCGCCGGGTGACGCGAGGAACCTACGACGAGGCGTCGGGGCAACTTGTCGCAAACGGCCGGGCCAAGACATTCGTTGCCGGAGACAATTTCAAATCACCTGCGTACGTCGGGCTGTCTCCGAAGCAAGTCATCTCCGCACTACGAGATGCCGGCCTTGCCTACGATGTCGATCGCGGGACGGGTGTCACCCTGCACCTGCTTGGAGCCCTTCCCGAGTACGGGAAGCTCGGGGCAGTGTGCATTGCCGACGACGCGGCCGAAGCCGAAGATATGTACGCACGGGTCGCAGTCGTCCTGGGAGAACTCGCGGCGCGCTGAGATGGCAATTAACCACGAAATAACGCGGCTGATTGCCATCTCGGATCCTGCGCCCGCTAGAGAGGCTCCTCCGGCTTTGGCGGACCTCCCTTTCGATGGAGAGCCAGCGCCGAGAGCGCTTCGAGGACGACCCGGTTGGCGGCGATAGCGGTGATGTTCGCGTGGTCGTAGGGCGGGGATACCTCCACCACATCCATCCCGCCCAGACCACGGGCGAGAACCAGGCGACGTACGGCTCGTAACAGCTCGCGCGTGTTCATGCCGCCCGGCTCCGGGGTCCCCGTGCCGGGAGCAAAAGCAGGATCGAGCACGTCAACGTCTACTGAGAGCCACAGCGCTTCGGCCCCGTCGACTTCTTCCAGGACATCGTCGATAACTGCGTCGATGCCCCGCTCGATGATCTCCTCCATGCGGTGCCAGCGCACGCCGTTGGCGCGCGCCCAGTCGAACTCTTCTTTCCCCGGCCAGTAGCCTCGGAGCCCGACCTGCACCAGGCGGCTGCCGAGGATCAATCCCTCATCGACCAGGCGGCGGAATGGTGTGCCGTGCGCTTCTTTGACACCCCAGTTCTCGGTCGCCGTGTCGGCATGCGTGTCGAACTGGACGACTGCCAAGGCGCCCGAGGGGTAATGCGCCGCTGCTGCGGAGATGTCGGGGTAGCTGATCGAATGATCTCCGCCGAGGACGACGGGTATCGCACCGGCATTCAGGACTCCGTCCACCATGCGACGAATCGCGGCGTGTCCGGCTCGGCCGTCGCCCGGAACAACCTCGGCGTCGCCGTGATCGACCACGGTGAGGGCGTCGTACGGATCGACGCCGAGGTCCATGTGCGGCATCCGTGGATCACCGCCGGCGTCGTAGCCGGTCCTGATCGCCCGGGGACCGAAACGTGCGCCCGGACGGAAGGTCACGAAGTCGTCCACCGGCGCGCCCATCACGACAACGTCGGCACCCCTGAGCTCAGCCGGATCGAGCACAAGCGGCACCTTCATGAACGTGGCACCGCCCGCATAACCCGGTTCCCACGAGCGGTTTATCTTCACGATTTACCTCCTGCGTTCATGCCGCCCCGAGTGCTTCGAGGGCCGCATCGACATCGGATTCGGTGTTGTACACGTGGAACGAAGCGCGCACGTTCCCCGCGCGGACGGCGGCCATCACCCCAGCACGACGAAGGCGTTCGTCCGCACCCTGGACGGGCACTCTGACGATCGCTGAGTTACCCGGTTCGTGACCCAGTCCCTCCAGGAATCGGTTGGCAAGTGCGACATTGTGGCGATGGATTTTCTCGATCCCGATCGACAGCAGGAGCTCGAGAGCGGGTTGGGTACCCACCCAGCAGAACCACGCCGGCGAGATATCGAGCCGCCGCGCCGCCTCGGCCAATCTCAAGGGCGGCCCGTAGTAGGACTGGTGGACGTCCTCGCCCCCGTACCAGTTGGCCGCCAGCGGTCTGAGGGTGTGGATGTGCTGAGGGGCGACCGTCATGAAGGCCGTGCCACGTGGGCCCATCAGCCATTTGTACGCACCACACACGACGAAGTCGTACCGCGAAGCGTCGATCGGCATCCAGCCGCAAGCCTGTGTCGCGTCGACGAAAACCTTGGCGCCGACCCGAGCGGCGGCTGCTGCGATCTCGTCTAGGTTTGCGACCTCGCCGGTCGCCGACTGGACGGCACTAACGGCAATGAGGTCGGTTCCTCCATCGATCGCCTCAGCCAGATCACCCAGCGGAACGGTGCGAACGGACACGCCGCGGTCGGCATGCACCATCCACGGCCACAGGGCCGAAGTGAATTCGACCTCGGGCACCAAAACATTCGCTCCATCCGGAAGAGCTTCGGCGACGAAACCCGTGAGTGAGGAGACGGTCGCCGCAATCGCCACCGACTCTTCGCTAACTCCAACCATCCTCGCGAACACTCGTCTGGACCCCGAGGTGTACTCGTCCCAGCCGAGGAAGCCCGTCTTGCCGTGATGCCATTCATCCAGCGCGGTCTGCAGAGCCTCCCACGCAGGCTGTGGTGGCAAGCCATAGGTGGCGGTGTTCAGGTATACGGTCTTCGGCTCCCAGAGCGACTGCGCTTCTTCGATTTCCATGGCCGAGAACTTAGCCGACAAATCCGAACTTCTCGAAGTGGATCTGATGAGGCGAAAGTCCCTTCTCCAGGAACTGACGGTTGAGGCCGTCGATCATTGGAGGCGGACCACAAAGAAGGACGTCTCTTTCCTCCAGGGGGCGCGTCACACCGGCAATGTCGTCCGAGGTAATGAAGCCGAGTTTGTCCCTCGTAATGGGAATCACCTTTAACTTCGGATGGCGGTCGGCGATCTCATAGAGCTCATCTAGGAAGTAGCCCTCATCGCCCTTCTCCATGCCGTAGAAGAAGTCGACCTCGAGTTCTGGGTCGTCCAGGGAGCGCGCCATACTCAAAAAGGGAGTCACTCCGATTCCTCCGGCCACCCACACCTGCTTCCGGTTGGGGATCAGAGAGGAGCAGAAGCGTCCATATGGTCCCTCGACGCGCACCAACGCACCCGGCTCGAGGTTGCGAAGCGCCCGCGTGAAGTCCCCCAGCGATTTCACTGAGACTCGAAGGTCGCGTTCGTGAGGAGCGGAGGTGATCGAGAAGGGGTGAGCCTGCTTGCTAACTGCGCCGCTGCGAAAACTGACCAGAGCGGTTTGTCCTTCCGGCTCAACAGAGAACGCACGAAAGACATGCCTGATCGCATCCGATTGGAACTCAAGGAACACGAACTGCCCAGGAATGAAAGATAGCCGGTCGTCTTCGGGGCTCATGACGATCTCCGTGACCGACTGATCGAGTTTGTTCACGGAATTAACCCGATAGTCGAGCCGCCGGATGAGCACTTCGCCGAGAAGAGAGCGATAGAGCCACGCCGCAACACCCGCGACGACTACCGCAAGCATGTAATACGTGAGCGGCGCGGAGATCGCCTTCACTCCCGGCGTTCGAAACGCATGGAACGCTCCGAGAATGAACACGACACCAAAGCTCCGCTGCACATAGACGAACATCTCGTGGTTAAGCCGAACGTAGAGCGTCATCACGATGGAGAAGGTCATGATGACGAGAGCTATGAGTCCGAGCATCACCGTTAGTCCTGCCACTGGAGTAACGAGATCCACAGCGTCCGCAAGAGAGGTCGTGGCGCGCCCGATCAACAAGAGGATGAGGTGTGCCAGAAGGAGGAGATAGGCAACTCGCCCGTTCGTTCGGTGAACGAAATACATGCGGTCCAGGCCGCCGTACAGCTTCTCCACGAACTTCAGGCGCGCCCCCAACACCAGGTTGATTGCGAAGGCGACGATACCCAGCAGACCGGCGAGGACGGCAAGGCTGGTGAAGGTCGCCATGGCGCCCTCGAACCGAGGGCCCAGGGGAGCCGCCGTGAACCAAAAGTAGACGGGGACGAGGCAGAGGATCGTCATCACGACAACCCCGCGACTACGGAACGGCCACGGGACTCCTCTCATGCCACCTCCCATGTCTCGAACCTCAGTGAACAGAGCGACAAATAGTGTCTCGTGGTTCACAGAGGTTTGTATCAGGCCTCGGAGCGGTCGCAGTGTAACGAAACAAGCCTGCGGGGGACTGAACCCTCGTCGGGGGAAGGAGAGACCTTCCCACCTACCGAGGAGCGATGGGAATGGAGAAGGAGCAGGGCCGATTCAGCGAGGGCCAGGAGGAGAACGGCGACTCCGCCGAGAAACACACCACCGGACATTTCAGCGAAGGCCAGGAAGAGCATCACGACATGGATGCCCACGGCCACTTCAGCGAGGGCCAAGAGAAGACCGCGGAGCACTCCGACGACAAGGAGCGCAAGGGTACCTTCGCGGACGAATCCTAAGTCCGCCCTTTCTGTCTGCTCAGTTAAACGCCCCTTTTCGTTCCGCCCTTGTTTGTCGCATCAGGCGCGGAACGAAAGGAGGCGCGGATTCCGAGTCACTGAGCAGACAGAAAGTGTCTAGGTGGCCTTCCAAGCCCGAAACGCACCCATCAGCTCGTCGAGCGTCGGCGAGGGGACCGACTCCTCTGTCAACCGGCCGACGAGTTCGATGGTCTTACGCATCTGGTTTAGGTAATTGAGGCAGCCCTCGCATTCGTCCAGGTGGGCCTCGAATCGGGCCTTGTCCTCGGGAGGCAGCGCCCCTTCGAGATACTCGTTCACGAGTTCAACGAGTTCCTGGCAAGACATTTCGTTTTGATCGGTCATTATGCGGTCTTCTCTTCGTCGAGATATCTCTCCAGCTCCCGTCGCACCTTCGACCGGGCTCGGTGCAGAAGCACTCTTTGGTTGGTATCCGTAATACCCAAAACGTTACAGACCTCATCGGAGGTCCAGCCTTCGAGATCGCGCAGGGTGATCACCTCGCGCTGGGCCGGGGCCAGCGCCTCAATCGCTTTTTCCACAACGCCGAGTGTTTCGCTCGATTCGAGGCGGTTCTCGGGCATGGTTGCCCAGTCGGAGGGAGTCGACCGCCAGTGGTGCGGCCAGCGCGGGTGTTCCGGCCCCAGGAACCGATCGGGGTCCACGGTGGGTTCTGCCGGCATGCCCGCGACATGGGAACCGAGCGACGAGAACGGGATGCTCCTCCGGTCGCGGCGCAGTCTCTTCTTTGCCGAGTTGACCAGGATCCGGAAGAGCCATGTCTTGATGGACGCCCGTCCCTCAAAGCGCGTGAGGCTCTCGAGAAAGCCGATCCAGGTCTCTTGCACTACATCCTCCGCGACGGAGCGATCCCGCACGTACATCATCGCCAAACGCATGAGCATCGAGTTGTGCTTGTCGACCACGGCAGCGAAAGCCGCTTCATCGCCGCGGCGCAGGGCGGCCAGCAACTCCTCCTCGGAGGCGACGACCGTCCCGGTCTCTGCTTGGGGCTGGGCTTCCACCATGTTGGTTGTAGGCAACACCGCCCGAGCCCGGCGTGCAAGCACCTTGCGAGGTGGGACCTGTAACGTCCTCCTCGAGGGGGAGACAGTTGTTTGGAGGGAACGTCAGTTCGCAACCGGAAAGGAACCACATGAGTGATCGTCCCATTGCCGACTATGCGCTTATTTCGGACTGCCATTCCGCGGCCCTCGTCACGAGGGATGGAGGGGTCGAATGGCTGTGTTGGCCGCGGTTCGATAGACCGTCCCTGTTCGCCCGCATCCTCGATGCCGGTGCCGGCCACTGGTCCATTCGGACGGTCGAGGATGCTGACGTTGCGCGCCGGTACATGGATAAGACGATGGTGCTCGAGACGACGTTTCGAGCGGCATCCGGGACTGCGGTTCTGACCGACGCGCTCGTCGTGGGTCCCAACGAACGGGGTCATGAGCTCGGCAAGAGCAGCCCGCACGTTCTGGCGCGTGGGGTCTCATGTACAGAGGGCGAGCTCGAGATGGAGCTTGAGTACGCTCCTCGTCCCGAGTACGGGTTGATCGAGCCGATTCTGACAGCGGTCGACGGTGGGATCGCCGGCCGCGGCGGTGCCGACATCTTCGTTCTGTCTTCACCTGTTCCGCTTGAGGTGGATGGTCCCTCGGCTCGAGGGCGTTTTCGCCTGAGGGCCGGTGACGAGATCTGGTTTTCCCTCCATCACGGACTGAGTTGGAGGGAGTCGCCATCCGTGTGGTCTCAGGCCGAAATATCGAAGTTCATGGCTGAGACCGTTGCTGCATGGCGGACGTGGTCCGGCCTCCATCAGGGCTATTCGGGTCCGTGGAGCGACCTCGTCGATGTCAGCGGCCGGGTGCTCCAGGCCCTCACCTACCAGCCCACCGGAGCCATCGTTGCTGCGCCGACGACATCTTTCCCCGAAGAAATTGGCGGAGAACGGAACTGGGACTATAGGTACGCATGGGTGCGAGACGCGAGCCTGACCCTGGAGGCGTTGTGGGTTGCCGCTTGTCCGGACGAGGCTATTGACTTCTTCAACTGGATGGCCGCTGCGGTTGCCAGCCAGGTGCGCGGCGGGGCGGACCTCCAGATCATGTTTGGAGTCGGCGGCGAGCACGACCTCAGCGAACGAGAGCTGCCGCACCTGAGCGGGTGGAGGAAAAGCCGTCCCGTACGTGTCGGGAACGGGGCATGGGACCAGCGCCAGCTCGATGTGTACGGTGAGCTTCTCAACGCTGCCTACCGATTGTCGGACCAGTGGAGCGAGCTTGACGAGATGACGCGTTCGTTCCTGGTCGATGTGGCCGATGCGGCCGCAGCTCGGTGGGAGGAGCCCGATCAGGGAATCTGGGAGGTGCGCGGAGGGCCGCAGCATTTCCTTTACTCGAAGCTAATGTGCTGGGTGGCTCTCGATCGGGCGATCCTCCTGGCGGACCGGCTCGGTGCTCAAGATCGAGTAGAGGACTGGGGGAAAACGCGGACCCAGATCGCCGAGGCCCTCCTGCAGCGCGGGTGGAATGAGGAGGCACAGGCATTCACGCAGGCTCTCGACTCCGAGGAGCTCGATGCGTCGGTCCTGATGATGCCGATCGTTGGATTTATTGAGGCGGATGATCCGCGCATGCTGGCAACGATCGACGCGATCGAGGAGCGTCTCACGGACGACCACGGTCTCGTTTTCCGCTATCTGGCTCACGACGGACTGGAAGGGGAGGAAGGCACCTTTCTGTTGTGCACCTTCTGGCTCGCTCAGGTGCTGGCACTGGCCGGTGAGCTGACTCGGG
>OCZV010000743.1_pt1 | contig 11610 bp, 9 predicted proteins | sample 1539051 | NCBI WGS metagenome assembly OCZV01 (sample SAMEA3113581, study PRJEB22503) | soil metagenome
ATGTATCTTGGTGAATTAATCGAATACGGACCAACAAATCAGATATTTAAAAACCCTAAAAAAGAACTTACAGAACGGTACATATCCGGTAAATTCGGATAGGATCTAATAATTTGACTAGACTTTTGGACCTTGGAATAGAGCGTATCCATAATGTTATTATGGATATGGCAAAACTATCCGAAAGCACGGTTATTACCGCTCTACAATCCTATGAGGAAGGCACTCGCTTGAAAAGGCAAATCTTTGACTGGTCAGAAAAGCTTCGAACATTACAAGAAGAAGTAGCGGATCTTGCAATAGAGTTGATAGCACGTTATCAACCAGTTGCCACGGATCTTCGATTTATTAGATCCTGTATGGAGATTTCGTATGGATTTTCAAGATTTGGACGATATGCGTACGATATTGTAGATGTACTGGAAACAATGGATTCGATTTCCGATTGTGATAAGTCGACTGTTTTGGAGATGGCAGGCACTGTAAGAGAAATGATAAATTTGAGTTTACAATCACTTCGCTCACGAGATAAGGACGCATCACAAAAACTCTACCAGATGGATGATACTGTGGATACCCTATACAGGAAATACTTACGGGAGATCGTTACTCTCAAAACAAACCAAGATAATAAGTTTACAGACCCACGTTGTTATATTTCTGCCTTATTGATACTAAGGTATCTTGAACGCATCTCAGATCACGCATGTTATATAGGTGACTCTGTTCATTATATCGCAACAGGAGTCTCAAGCCCTAGGCGCTAATTCTTATTTTGAAAATTAAAACCAAGGCTTAGCAAAGAGACATTATATTGAGCAGCGGAGCTGTCACATTATTTATAATCTTTATTTTAAGAAAAGTGACAATAAGTTCACACATCATACGCTTCCACTTACAAACTATGGAACAACTGGACCACTATCTCGAATAATAGATTATCATAGATAGTCTGCTTGGATGTTAAAGAGTTTCATATATCTAGCTATTTGAAATGGTTTCATATCTCATCAGACAGCACAATGATTAGGTCTTTCTTTCTGTTAGCCAGAATCATATCGGCTGATCCATTACCAATTTTCAGGAGTACAACAAATAAAGAGTATATCAAGAAAGATAATAGCCCCCCACTTATATTATTGACATTGCTACTTTACTATTCAAGCGCTTCTTCTCTGTGATTATTATTAATATTTAATGATCAAGTAGAAGTAGAAGATGAGGAAGATCTCAGTTTACTTCCAAACCGTAGGATATATGGCGTCATAAAAGTAGATACAATAACTACTATACCCACTACAGGAAATACGGAAGATGTGATAGCCCCAATATCTTGACCACCTTTAACAACAACAAGTGATAGTTCACCTCTTGCTGATGACATTCCAAGACCTGTTCTTAACGCTATAATACTATCATATTTAGCTTTGATCAGGATGACCGTAGTTATTAAAAACTTTGAAGCAAATGAAGTTAAAACGAGTATCAATACTGGAGCAATGAAGTCTGGTATTAGCGATACTTGCATTAAAGCCCCGATTGAAATAAAGAATATAGCAGCAAATACATCTCTTAATGGAATGGTAATAACTCTTGCTATGTTAGCACTTTTTGATTCAGCAACTAACACTCCAGCTAGAAAGGCTCCAGTAGCGACTGACAGGCCAAGTCCTTTGGCTACAAATGCCATACCAAATGCCAATCCAAGAATAACAATTAGAAGCAAAGCATAATCGTTATTTTTTCCAATTTTATCTATTATATTCGGAATAAACTTTGAGCCAAAAATCAGTATACCTCCAATGAATGCTCCTACTATACCTATCGAAATTATTATTTGTAAAATAGATACGTCACCAGCAGGATTAACCGCTACAGATTGAAGAACTCCAAGAGCGCTAATAGCCACAATATCTTCGACAATAGTTATTCCAAGTATCAGAGTGGAAGACTTATCTTTAATCATCCCCAGTTCTTCCAAGACTCTAAGAGTTACTACCGTGCTAGTAATAGACAATGCTAGACCAAGAAACATAGAATCAAAAAAACTAAATCCTATTGTTTGAGCGATAAAAGATACAATTAGCAACGTGCCTATTGACTCAGGAAGCGCTAATATAGTAGAGATCCTTCCTACAGATCTTAGTTTGGCTATCGGAAATTCTGTACCAATCACAAATAATAGCATTATAATTCCTAACTCGGCAAATACGTTCACCGTTTCTATATTATGTATTAGACTAAATGGTGGAGTGTAAGGTCCAATTACCATTCCTGCGACAATATAACCAATTACCATTGGTTGTTTTAACTTGTATGTGATGATCAGCATTATAGCTGCAACTATCATAATTACTGCAAAGTCTTGAACTATGAAATCAGATGCCAATGAACCAGAGTTAGAGAAGAATCGAGGAAATAAAGAATCAGTTGATTGTAAAAGATAAGCAGGATTCATAGATTGATAGATATAATATAGCACATAAAATAAATGATCAGATTCAATCTTTAAGAATAATAATATAACGATAAAAAAGTTCTTGACTTCTGATTTTGTTGATCAATGGTTATAAAAAAGGAAGAAGTACAATAAAACATGATTCCTCAGACGGCGACGACAAAACCAATGCAATATACTCAACTTTATGTATCTGATAAAGTCACAGTCAATATTCTTCCAGTTTCCTAGGTCCTATAACAACAAAGTATTAATGAATTTTATAAAATTAATTTAACTTGTTTTTTCGATGTATATGGTTATGCCGAGAACTTTGTAGCAGCCTAAGTCAAATTTCGAATTTTATTAGCCTATTCTATTGCATATTCTAAAGAATTTAAATTATCGTCGTCCCTCCATTCATATTATCAGATAGGACAAAGCAAAGTTATTTACCTTCTGAGAGGTTGTGCGTCAAGAATTCCTAAAGTATAGCACTCTTCGCTCTTGTTCAATATTATCAAACTTGTTACCCAGAAAAAACCTATACAATTTTATAGAAGCTAAATAACCTTCGGTTTTAATAAAATCAAATCATTGCTTCGCCACGAGTCGTCTTAATATACTAAAAGAATCTGAGAGCAAGTAGAATAATGTCAACACGCCGAAGGATCTTAAGCCTGATATTATTTTGTATTAAAGTACCATACCATTGATCCTTGCTTCGAGAAAAAAATGTCATCTCTAAAGATTCGTCAAAATCTGAAACGACAACGAATGCAATAGAATACGCTTTTAAAATTAATTTATTTATTTCGTCAATATCCTCATGAAGAAACATTTAATGACGCGTTAGAAGTGAAGAAAAATAAATGAAGGCATTCAGAAATATGCTTTATGAAACTTTATTATTTACCAACATAAGACCTAACGTCAATGCTATTGAAAGAATACCAAAACCTGCTGCCAGAAATGTCTCCTGAGTTTTTGTAGTTAATACTTGTCCTGATCTGTAAAGTAAAAAAGTCCCAGCCATTCCCATAAATAGAATTATCGTTGTCACTATTGTTTCGCCTAATGTTTGGACAGACCTAGAAGGTATAATGAATGCTCCTCTAGGAGTTCGCGCACCTTCTAGAACCGCATTAATTAAGCCGGATACCAGAGCAAAAAATACAACCAAATACACAACGGCGGCTATTAGCAAAATTCTAGAAGCGCTAAAAATCATTGATATTAATCTTTAATATTGTCTCTAAATAAATTTTACTCGACTAGTCTTAATTACGTAATAATATATCATAAACTAATAAAATTACATAATGTGCTTATCATATATTCCATATCCAGTCTGGAGAGAATTCTGGTTACTTTTACGTGATAATAAAATTATGATAATCTTATCATATATCATGCCAACCTTTTAATATTAACTTATTTGTATCGAATTCTTGCATAGTGTAGTAGTAGAAGAAGAAGGTCAGGATAAAAAAGTTAGACACAATAAATAGGATGTATTACCATATCTTGCTATCTCTTCTAGAGCAAATTACATACGGTTTACAAAGATAATGGATATTATATTCAATATATTAAGAATACACTGACACGAATATGAAATGTTCTGCTTGCTCACGGAGTGTATCAATAGATAGATACTGTGCATATCATGCCGAAGCCTTCGAAAATCTGAAAGATCATTATAACAAATGGGTTAAAGCATATGGAACTTTGTCATTGTATGATTATCTGAATAAATTGGTCAAAATGAATGAAACAGGTATATGGATAAAAGAAGTGATCTCCGTAGAATTAAAAAATTATAAGAAGAGAAAATTAAAATCTACATTACATTTCTCCCATTCCACCCATTCCACCCATTCCACCCGGCGGCATTCCACCCGGTGGTCCTCCTGCTGATTTACTGGAGGCAATTACATCATCTATTCTTAGGATCATTGATGCCACTTCTGTTGCCGATTTAATAACCTGCTCTTTTACCGATAGTGGCTCTACAATATCTAATTTTGACATATCAGTAATTCTAGCATTCCGCGCATCAATTCCAGCAGATTTTGAACCTTTGCTCTGTTTTGCACGTAAGTCTGTCATGGTATCAATGGGATCCATTCCCGCGTTTTCTGCCAAAGTGAGCGGAACTACTTCTAAGGCTTCAGCAAATTTTTCTGCGGCTAGTTGTTCTCTACCGGATAGCGTATTTGTCCATTCTCTTAATTTGCCTGCGGTATAGGACTCAGGAGAACCTCCACCTGCAACAATTGCAGGCTTTTCAAGTACATCTTTTGTAACCATAATAGCATCATGAATTGAACGTTCAGCCTCATCAACCACTCTTTGAGAACCACCTCTTATAAGTATCGTTACTGATTTTGGATGTTTACAACCTTCTATGAATACCCATTTGTCTGTCTCAATTTTGCGTTCCTCTACTAGATCAGCAGAACCTAAATCTTTAGATGAAAGGTCCTCCAAGTTATTTACTACTCGTGCGCCCGTGGCTCTTGCTAATTTGGTCATATCGCTTTCTTTGACTCTACGTACAGTCAAGACATTCGCCTTTGCTAAATAATGCTGTGCAATATCATCAATACCTTTCTGGCATACAACTACATTAGCGCCACTAGCAATAATCTTGTCAACCATACTCTTCAGCATTCTATTCTCTTCCTCTAAAAACATATTCATCTGATCAGGTGAACTGATGTTTATTTTGGCATCGAACTCTGTCTTTTCAATTTCAAGAGCAGAAGTAATAAGAGCGATTTTTGCTTTTTCGACTCTTTTTGGCATTCCTCCGTGAACAACTTCTTTATCAAGAACAATACCCTTGATTAATTTAGTATCTCGCAATGACCCTCCTGCCTTCTTGTCTACTTTGATATCATCAATATCTACTTTATAACCAGAATCGACTTGTTCGCAGATTTGCATCATAGCATTAACGACAATTTGTGCAAGATCATCTGCCTCCTTTGATACTAGCTTCGTTTGCATAGATGTCTTTGCAACTCTGGTCAATTGTTCTTTGTCACTTCCGTCAATTTTCTGGGCAAGAGTGTTAAGAATATCGATAGCCTTGACAGCACTCTTCCTATAACCATCGACAATAATTGTTGGATGAACATCCTTTCCAATTAATTCTTCTGCTTTTTCAATCAGGGCTCCCGCAAGTATTACTACAGAAGTGGTTCCGTCACCTACTTCATTATCTGTTGCCTTGCTGATTTCAACCATCATCTTGCCTGCGGGATGCTGGACATCAATTTCCTTCAAAATTGTCGCACCATCATTTGTAATTGTAACATCGCCAAGACTATCTACCAACATCTTGTCCATACCTCGCGGACCAAGTGAGCTTTTAACTATTTCGGAGATCAATTTTGCAGCAGTTATGTTATTTTTCTGCGCATCTCGACCTTTTGTCTGAGATGCTCCTTCTTTCAATATTAATACTGGCATTCCACCAGCTGATCCTTGTTGAATTGACATTTCTTTCATTCACCTTAAAATTATGAGATATCTGACATAGTTTGGGATATTTTAAACTTACTGCGGATCAATCTTATGGATCTTCATTAACGCTGTTGCTAAGCGGGGACTAATATTAGAGTATATAATCTTTTTGATCTCTTTGACATGTGCTACAAAATTATCAGAATTTTGAAACTAAACAAACAGAAAAACAGCTATTTGAATAGTTCGTCATAATTTCCTGATGATATGTCGGCGAAAACATCCTTAGCGGGCTTCTCTTCAACTTTTACTCCAGCACTTACGCAAGAACCTATGACTTCCTTTACTGCATTCTTGAGATCCTTAGCATAGGAGCTATCACTTTTCATCTTGGCAATTTTAACAACACTTTCCATAGTTATATTTCCAGCAAAGTTTGTGCCAGCAGTACCAGATCCTTTTGTGATACCAGCCTCTTTGGAAATCAGAGCTGTAGTAGGAGGAATCCCTACTTCCACTGTAAATTTCTTAGTTTCAGCATCAACCTCAACCTTTACAGGAACCTTCATTCCAGGAAAATCCTTGGTTTTGTCATTTATCATATTTACTACTTGGAGTACATTTACTCCTACCGGACCTAAAGCTGGTCCAAGAGGCGGGCCTGCATTTGCCTCGCCACCACTAACTAGAGCCGAAACCGACTTCTTATCTCCCATCTATAAGAGTAGATCTAAGCCAGAATATAAACTCCGTTATTATATCTAAATTATATTTAATATTTAACTAGCTGCTTGAAAAAATCTATTGATATTATTATTATTATATATAATCCTAGAAAATATGATATTATTCAATCTACTCTCTCAGAACCTTATAGCTCTATCGCTATAATCATTGATCCAGATTGCGACTATTAATAATTAAAATATTTCACTAATAGAACCCAATTGCGTTTAGACATCCTTACTTTCAGTGATAACTCGTTCATCAAGAAATTAATTATTTTTAGGTTGTAAAATTAAATACTAAATCAATTAAGTGAAAACAATGGGCTTTCTAAAAGATCTAAAAAGAGAAATAATCTTCTTTGTAACATTAGATGAAAGAGTATTTTTATCAAATGAAGAAGTAAAACGACCTAAACAGATACCCTTACGTGATTACGTTGCTGAGGTTGATAATATAGCCAAAAATACTTTAAGGGGCTAACAATAGCATTAGTACTATTAGAAGAACTTTAAAAATGAAACCTGAATTGATACTTTGAGACTTGAAAGTTATAACAATGTAGAAAATAGCTGATTTTAGAATTTCTCTAACTAGAACGACCGATATCATTACCATTTTTTGGATTTAGAGGAAAGTTTCTTTATTGTGATATCTACCATGAACAAATGCAACAGCTAACATCAGTTACCTGAACTTTTATTGCATTAACTTTTTCAAATAATTTGCATCCACTGTAACAGGAATTTGATATGGAGAATCAAGAAGAACTACTGTGGCTTCTTGCTTTTCATAATCTACTCTTGTGATTTTTGCTTTCATAGCTTTAAATGGACCAGCAATAACTTCGACTGTATCATCTATATTGAGCTCGGATACAACCGGCTTTTTCACAAGATATCCTTCAATATCTTTAAATGGCAACTCCCCGCGAATTTGGCCTCGTACATGGCGGACCCCGTGCAATGCTTCAAACGCAACATTTGAGTCTGGAGCCTCAACAATGATATAGCCTTTAAAGTTATCAAGCACAAGAATTGAAAGAATTTTGATTTTTTTTGTGTTAATCTTATTTTGCAAAATATTTGCAACTACTTGTTCCTGGCCACCAGTTATCCTAATAGCATAGAACTTTGAATCTAAAGCAGGTTTTAATTCTTCTTGTGTATTATTACTATTATTATAGAGTATTTGAGAAGAGGTAACACTATCAAATTGAGGGTCAGATTCATTTTCTTTGACGTCATCATCAAATGTAACAGATTCTTCACTAAAGGAATCTTTATTATCAAAAATATCGTTAACATCAGAAATATCATGATCATTTTCGTTGGTACCGATCGTCATCTTTTAAATTCAATAAATGATACTTTAGTGCAATTTATAAATTTACTCAGATCAATAATCAATAAAATCTCAATTTTATCATGATCTAGCCTGCGGCGCCTTTGTAAATCACACAATTGAAACCTGTAGAGGGGCTAAATTATGATGTTTTTGATTCAAATGTTCCCAAACTCGCTTAGTAGTATATATCAGTAAATAATTAGACAAATTGAAATTTTGCAATGCTAGTTTTAAAAACATGCTTTTTATTCAATAAATATACATATATCAATTAACCCATTTATACTTGTTTAAATTAGCATTGTCTAGAAGCAAGACTGTTCTGGAAGTCATAGCAAATCAAAATATGATCAGCCGAGTAATCCATATACAGAATAAAGCTTAAATTTGCTAAAATTATCAACTTATTTAACACATAAAACAACTATAGATAATTATGACAGATGATGAAGATATTAAAGATAAAATAGGAAATAGTACGTCCAATATTAGCATACACGAGCAAAAGGAACAGATGACAAAGTTATTCAATAGTTGGTCTGAATTAGTTAAGATGCCTACTATTGGATTATTCCCTGCTTTTTCCCAAGAGTTTAAATCTTATTCTCAGGATCTCTTGGGTCTAGGTCAGACCCTACTCAACGCACAAACTAATCTTAGTGATTACTGGAAGCAAATGAATATGGCATATTTACAAGCAACTAAAGAAGTCTCTGAGAGAGCACCCAAACAACTCAGGTCAAAAGAAGATTTTGATGAGTACAGAAAAATTACAATAAATGCGTTTGAAGATGCTTTTACGGGTTTATATAACTCGAAAGAATTTTCAGTCGCCTATGGAAAGGTATCAAGTGACCTACTTGATCTCTTTAAACAGATGCAGAAGTTTGCAGAAAGGAATTTGAAAGTTTTAAATCTCCCCACTAGGGATGAAATGGATGAAATATTAAAGGATATTCATGATATGAAAAGGACAATCCGTGATATTAAAAGATCAGGCTATAAACAATGATTACACTACAACTCCTTGTAGCATGCTAATTAATGATTTTGTGCTGCAACCAGTAGGATTAAAAAATCTATCAGTTATGAACTATATAGAAATTATAGGTATATTAAGAACATCTCTCAGATAGGAGAATAACCCTTAATTACAATAACCAATCGACGGATTGGAGCAATTTGTAATATGATTGATTTACATTTCTCTTTATTCTCCTAACTATAAAAAATCATAAAATCTTTGAGTTCTATGATATTCATATTGCATATACATAGAGACATTATTCGCAATGGTGGCTCTTCTCTTCTCTTAATGGAGGAATGAACGCGATATGCATATTGTTCTGAGAATTTGCAGGCTATACTACTAATTGAAATCAAAGATATACAACAAGAAGTATGATCTTCAAAGCGGTGACAGAAAATATATCCTAATATGCAGTAAGTAATGCACAAGGAATCTTGAAAGGATATAACTGAAAATCTGACAGATATAAAATAATCAATAAGAAATACTTTTATTCATAGTTCAAGTCGTTCTACTAATCAACAGCATCGTCTGCAATAAACAGGTGCTATTCTAACAGTAATTTTGACAAAACACTCAGACTATTCAATATATATTGCAGGTTTGAACGGTCTAGAATATTTTGATTTTTCTTTAGGATCATATTTTTGTGTATCATCTTCTGAATGAAGGATAATCTCCGCCTGTGCATTCCCGCTTTCTATAGATAAGAGCATTTTAGCATCTTTGAGGGGGAATATTTCATCAAAAACTGTCAACTTTAATCGTCTATTCCTAGCTTCAATTGGATCGGATAAAATGTCTTCTACTATATTTCGTATTAGCTTAGGATCGTTCTTGGCTTTTGCTGTTTCTGGATCCTTTATCAGTTGTTTCATGATATCTCCAAAATTAGTTTTATTTTTTAACAATATAAACGAAAGAATCTTTTGATAAATTTTTTGTTTCCATCCAGCTGAAGTATAGATAATAATTTTGACCGGGGAGATCTTTGTGACTTTAAGAATATTCTGAAGATCTGATATAATATTAATAATTAGTTGTTCTGATTCCTCTGCTACCAAGTCTCTTTTATCTTCATTTACCTTGGGCCAGCCTGCAAAAATAATTGAATGAGACTCATCTCCTATTATCTGCCAGATCTCTTCGCTTATAAAAGGAGCGAATGGGGCAAGCATTCTGATACGGCTTTTTAGAAATATAGATAAAGTAAGTACAATTGCTGAATCTTCTCGGTTTTTGGCGTTTATTCTTTTTTTGTACCATTGTAAATCTTGATCAAACATATAAAGTATATCGTGCAACGCTTTTCGTACTCTTGATTTATCCATTGATACCGTAATATCTGTAATATAATACTGCAATCTGCTTACAAGCCATCGATCTTCTATTTCACGTTTCATTTCTGATGCTGTCATTGATGAAACTAATGACGATCCAGGTTTTAATTTAGCCGTTGAATAGTTTATTGCCATGTTATAGATATCATCTAACGTTGACCGAATTCCTTTAATTGCATCAAATGAAAAATCTGCATCCTGTAACAGTTCTGCTGAGCCCAACATCGCTAAACGAACAGCGTCGGCACTATAATCTTTGATAGCAGTACGCAGTGGAATAATGTTAGCTAGAGATTTTGACATTTTCTTTCCTTCCATCAGAACAGAACCATTAACGACAATTTTTTTTGGCCAGTGCTCCCTTCTAAAAATTGCCGCATGGTTAAAAATAAAAAATGATAGATGATTTTGAATTAGATCTCTTCCAGAATGTCTTGCATCTAGAGGGTAAAAATAGGAAAATTCATTTCTTATCTCCTCCAATAGCGATAAAGAGATTTTGCACTCTACAGCAATATGGCTAGCATTTCCCTTTCCTAAGAATATGTAATCAAAAAATGAATCATTTAGATTATCAACAATAGCAACAACATCAACATCATTAGCAGTATTCGTCATTAATTTATTATCTCCATCGAAAATGCTATTATTATTGACATATTTTGCAAGTATATAGTAAGACATATAGATAACAGAATCTGATAGGCTTTCGATTATCCAATCCTGATCCATTGGTAATTTAGTACCTAAGCCAGATTTTCTTGCACATGCTCTTTCTCTCAACCAGTCTATTACATAATTAAATTCTTGTCTGATCTCTTCTGGAATTATATCCATTTTGTCAAGGCATTCATGTGCTAAGTTTTTCCATTTCTTATCACCATAATTTAAAAACCATTGATCGTTCAATAACTTGACTACACATTCAGTACCACATCTACATCTAACAGGCTTGTTTATTAGTTCAAACATGACGTCAGCAGCGCCACTTAAAATGATCTCCTTTTTTATCCTGTCCTTTGCCAAAGATACAGGCATACCTACATACTTCTGAGTATTCTGTAGCATTTTTCCTTTATAATATTCTTGTGAGTATAGCTCGTTAGTAGCCTTTTCGAGTTGCGGATCATCTTGATCCTTTATTTTGTATTTCATTATCATCTTCGCTGCAGGTGATATCGGATGGTCATTATTTACGTCGGGAGTGTAATCCTCTGATCCAATTATTGTTATAGGTATTACGTCGACCTTTAATT
>OCZV010000744.1_pt1 | contig 11609 bp, 13 predicted proteins | sample 1539051 | NCBI WGS metagenome assembly OCZV01 (sample SAMEA3113581, study PRJEB22503) | soil metagenome
ACTGGCGGTGATCCTCGCGGCGGGCCCGGTGCTTGCGTGTGGAGGTCTCGTCGCTCCGAACGGCTCGGTGAACCTCGTTCGGACGACGACGCTTGCGGCCTACGCAGATGGCATCGAGCACTACGTAACCTCGTTCGAGTTCACCGGAGGCGGCGGAGGAAAGTTCGGCTCGATCGTGCCTCTTCCGGCCGTGCCGACGGACGTTCGAAAGGGGGGCCGGTGGACGCTGCAACGTCTGGTCCAGGAGGTTCAGCCGCCCTCGGCGGTCTTCGCTTTGGCCGAAACCGCGGCAAACGCGGATAGGGACCAGGCCGAGGTGCTTCTCGAGACCCGTGTGAGCGCGCTCGACATCACCGTCCTGAAAGGCGGCGGCGACGCCGTCGGGAACTGGGCGCGCGACAACGGCTTCAGCCTTCCGCCCGACGCGCCGGAGGTGCTGGACTTCTACGCCGACCGTAGTCCCATCTTCATGGCCGTCCGCTTCAACCTGAAGCGCGCGCAGGACAAGGAGTTGCGCGTGGGGGACGGCATCCCCGTGCACATCACGATCCCGACCGACCGGCCGTGGGTTCCGCTGCGGATCCTCGGACTCGGACGCGATGCAAACGAGGTAATCGAGGCCGACGTGTTTCTCCTCAACGAGGACAAGCCCGCGCTGCTCCCTCAGGCAACTACTTCTCCCGATGAGGGATTGATCCTCGAGCGCAGTGAGCCGGCATCGCAATCTCTGCTCGCGGATCTTCGCAGCGACAAGGGGATGGAGTGGCTTCCGTCGTCGGGCATGTGGCTCGACTACATCCGCGTGAGCACTCGGGCGGGCGAACTTGACCACGATCTCGCGATAGACGTCACCGGGGGCTCACCTTCTCCCGTCGACGCCGGGTTCGATGTGCCGTCGCCGCGCCTTCCGCTGCCGGATCCCGGCGGCGCCGTCGCATGGTGGCCGTGGGCGGCGGCAATCGTTTTCGGAGGTGCGTTCATTGCAGCCACCAACAAGCTGGGATCGACGCGTTCGTGAAGTTCTTTGTTGTCGCCGCGTTGGTGCTTGCTGCGTCGGTCGCCGGGGCTTGGGTGACGACCCCGGGGTCCCGAGAGCAGACCGTCCACGTGAACATCCATCATTCGAGTTTCAATCCGGGCTCGTTCGAGTTCTCTGCCGGCTCGACGGTCACCTTCGTCATTCACAACGGTGACCCGATCGACCACGAATTCATCCTCGGGGACGGTGCGGTTCAGCGGCGGCATGAGAACGGGACGGAGCGAGAGCACGGACTCGTTCCCGGCGAGGTCACGGTGCCGGCGGGTGAGACGAGGAAAACCACTTACACGTTCGCCGAGGCCGGTCGTCTCGTTGTTGGCTGCCATCTACCGGGTCATTTCGTCTATGGGATGAGGGCGGAGGTGGAGGTCTCGTGAGTATGCTCGGGACGTCGCGGTCAGAGCCACCGGAGAGCAATGCCGACATTAAGCCTGGGGGAGTTGATAGTTCGAATCGTGCTCGCCGTCGTCCTCGGCGGCGCGATCGGCTTCGAACGGGAGTGGTCCGGACAGTCTGCGGGATTCCGCACCCACATTCTCGTCACTCTTGGGGCCGCGCTGTTCACGTTGGCAGGTGCATACGGTCTCGAAGATTTTTTCGGTGAAGGTCGGACGGTCACCGTCGACCCGACGCGCGTCGCGGCGCAGGTTGTAACCGGGATCGGTTTCCTCGGCGCAGGGGCGATCATTCAGCGCGGGATCAACGCCAGGGGACTGACGACCGCGGCGGCGCTGTGGGTAGCCGCGGCGATCGGGGTTGCCATTGGCCTCGGTTACCTGGTGGGAGCGATCGCCACGGCCGTCGCGGCGGTTATCGTCCTGGCGGGCCTGAAGTTCCTCGAGCGAATCGCTTTTGTGCGGATGCGCGGCGGCGCGAGTGCGTACAAGATCCTGGTTCACCGCGATCTCCGGATGGGCGATATCGGCAGCGCCGTCGAAGACATGGGCGGGCGCCTCCAATCACTCAAGATCTTCGAGGACGAGGCGGAGGGGTGGTCACTCGCCGCCCTCATCCAACTACCTCCCGGGATGAGTTCTGAACACCTCGTCAACCGGTTGCGCGCGCTCCCGGGCGTTATCGACGTCGACACCGAGCTGTAGGGCGCGCCGGCGACCTGCCCGGCTCGCAGCGAGGGTGGCGAGCGAGTTCAGCGTCGCGTGGAGGGCCAGCGGCGCGCCGATGTTCCCCGTCTCGATCCTGAGGGCGACGAGTCCGAGGCCGGCGACCGTGGTGACGACAACCGTGCCGGCGGCGAAGACGACCTTGGCGCTCGTCGGCGCGCCGGGACGGTTCGCGGCGAGCATGTTGAGGCCCGGCGCTATGTGCCAGAGCCCGAACGCGGCGCTGGAGACTACCCCGGCGCCCAGGGTGGCTCCGCCGGCAGCTGCGAGGAGGACTCCTCGGAACGCGACCTCTTCGAGAACGGCGGTGCCGAGGGGAACTCGCACGATGGTCTGATATCCGAGCCGTCGTCCGGCCAAGCCGGCGGAGCGCTCATCAGCCACGAAGCGTGCCGTCTTCGTACTCGAGGCGAGGACGAATAGTGGGACCGAGATTGCGCAGCCGATGACCGCGCCGAGGACGAGCCCGCGCGGTGAAAGGTCGAGACCGACGGCGTCCGCATCGAGTCCGAGGGGACCGAGGGCAATTGCGATCAGCGCTGCGGCAGTAGCCAGATTCATCGGCACGAACGGCGCGCCGTTGAACCATAGCTGCCGGTTGAGGAGGTTGTTGTACGCAACCAGCCCGGCGCCGAGAAGGAGCACGTCCACGGAGCCGAGCCTATTGCGCAGCAGCACAAACCTCAGATGTACGTTTGCCTACGCCAGCTATGCCACACGTAGGTAAACGCACATCTCATGATCAAAGGAAGCAAATGCCGGCGCGCCGGGTGGTTAGCGTTTCTCGGCCGGCAGGATCATCGTGAACGTCGAGCCACGGTCCGGCGCCGTGTCGACCTGGAGCCACCCACCCGAGGCCTCCAGCACCTGGCGGGCGATGTAGAGCGACAGCCCCATCCCTCCGACTTTGCGGGTGCTCGAGGAGTCGCCCTGCAAGAACGGCTTCTCTAGCAGCATGTGCACCTGCGCCGGATCGAGCCCGGGACCCTCGTCCTCGACCGCCAGCCGCGGCACGCCCTTGGGCGCCGATACCGTCACCTTCACCTTCCCGGTCGTGAAGTTCAGCGCGTTCTCGATGAGGCTGTGAGCGACGTCCCGGATTCGTTTGCGATCGCCGGACGCAAGCACGTCGCTTACGTCAAGTTCGACGTCGCGGCCCGCGGCCTTGGCGCCGGTGAGTTCCGCAGCCTCGCGGGCGATTAGTCCCAGCGAGAAGATGGACGGCTGCAGTCCGAGCCCGCCTCGCTGGATACCGGAAACGGTGAGGATCTTCTCGATCATGTCGGTCAGGCGGTCGCACTGATTTGTGATGGAGGTGAGGAACTCCCCGCGGAGCCCCTCGTCGATCTGGTCCCACCCGCGCCGCAGCGTGGCGGCGCTCCCCTTGATCGTCGTCAACGGAGTCCGCAACTCGTGGGACACGATCGAAACGAACTCGGTCTTCATGCGGTCGAGGTCGGCAAGCGAATCCGCCCGCTCCTGCTCCTTCTTGTAGAGCTCACCGAGATCGTCCATCACACCCCGGGTAACTTCCTTGTCGAGCGCGCCCTGCCCCCGCGCCACGGCACGGAGTGACTCGACGAGTTCGTCGGCGGCCCCACCCTTGAGGAGGTAGCCGGCAGCACCGGCTTTCACCATCGCCGTCACCAGCGACATCTCGCCGAAGGCCGTCAATGCGAGCACCTTCACTGCGGGATGCCGTTCCTTGATCGTGCGGGTGGCCTCGACGCCGTTCATGACGGGCATGTTCATATCCATCAGCACGACGTCCGGGAGCAGCCGATCGACCGCGGCAACAGCTTCTGCGCCGTTGCTACCCTCGCCCACGATCTCAAAATCGGTGCGCAGTTCGAGCAGCTGGCGGATGCCCTTTCGAACCGGGGCATGGTCGTCTACTAGCAGGACTTTCATAATGAAATCATCGGCGTCTACGACCTCCGGGACAACACAAGTACGGGTGTTATCCCATACCCGTTCGAGTTAGGAAGAATTGCGTATTTGAAGCGCCGGAGGAGGGGCGAGCCGAGCAGCGCTGAGAGGGCGCCAGGGGTGAGCTGGGAAGGGAGGTGAGGCAATGCGCGACGAGATCAAGCTGACCAAGTACTCGCACGGCGGCGGCTGAGCCTGCAAGCTCGGCATCTCCGAGCTGGCGCAGGTCATGCGTCACGTGAAGACCACTACAGCCGATCCGGGCGTCCTGGTCGGACTGGAGACACCGGACGACGCCGGGGTTTATCTCGTCGCGCCCGACGTGGCCATCGTTCAGACCGTCGATTTCTTCACGCCCATCGTCGACGACCCGTTTACCTGGGGTCGCATCGCTGCAGTCAACGCGATGTCGGACGTCTACGCGATGGGGGCCCGTCCCGTCACCGCACTCAACCTGGTCGGATGGCCCCGCTCGCTTGACTTCGAGATCCTTGGGCAGGTGATCGAAGGGGGCGCAGCGGCATGCGAAGAGGCCGGGGTAACGGTGATCGGGGGCCACTCGGTCGATGATCCCGAGCCCAAGTTCGGCCTTGCCGTTACCGGCATAGTCCACCCCGAGGTCGTCGTCCACACGCAAGGAGCGAAGCCCGGCTCCGACCTCGTACTGACCAAAGCTTTGGGGACCGGGATCATTTCGAGCGCGATCAAAGAGGGCGAGGCCCCGCCGGAAGCGATCGAGGTTGCCGTCGCGTCGATGATCGAGCTCAACCGAGCCGCATGCGACTCGATGCTCGAGGTGGGAGCCGAGGCCGCCACCGACGTCACCGGTTTCGGCCTGCTCGGTCACCTCCATGACATGCTCGGCGGCAGACTCGACGCCGATGTCGAGTTTTCGGCGGTTCCGTTACTCTCCGGAGCCGTGGAGCTGGCGGAGCGCGGAATCCTGCCCGGAGGGAGCAAACGCAACCGGGAGGCGGTCGCTCCCTTCGTCGACGCGGACCGGATCGACGAGGCGAGCCTCGCCGTCCTCTTCGACGCTCAGACATCGGGCGGCCTGTTGATCGCCGTCGACGCCACGCGGACCGGCGCCCTCATCGACGCCCTGACGGGTCGGGGGATCGCGACGGCGCGTCGCATCGGCACGCTCCACGAGGGCAGCGGCCGGATCAAGGTGCACGGCTAGATGAAGGAGGGGGTCCGAATCTCCGCCGATCTGGTGGCCGAGATGATTACCCACTGCGAGCTGGGCAGGCCGAACGAGGCGTGCGGCATCTTTGGCTCGGCAAACGGCGAGGTCGTTAAGGTCTTCCGCATGTCGAATGCGGCCCGCAGCCCGGTACGCTACTCGCTGGACCCTGCGGAGCAGTTCGCCGTCTACAAGTCCCTCGAGGAGGAGGGGTGGGAGCTCGGCGGCGTCTTCCACTCCCACACGCACACCGAGGCGTGGCCATCCCCAACCGACATTCGCCTGGCGAGCGAGGACGTGCCCTATGTGATCGTCTCGCTCGCCGAGGACCCGCCCCAGGTCCGGGCATTTCGTATCTCCAAGGCGAATTGGACGGACGAACAAGGCGAGGTCGAGGAAGTCCCGGTTACCGTCCTCGGTTGAACGTGACAACATTGAATTTGCACTGTTTACAAGGAGGCAATGTGACCGTCGAAGTTCGGATTCCGACGGTGTTCCGGAAGTTCACCGACGGCGCCTCGAGCGTGGAGCTCGAGCCCGGGACGATCGCCGATCTGGTTGAACAGCTCGAACGCCGGTATCCGGGGATGAAGGGCCAGCTGCTGACCGAGGACGGCGACCTGCACCGGTTCGTCAACGTCTACGTGAACGACGAGGACGCGAGGTACCTGGAGAAGCTAGATACAAAGGTTTCCGAGGGCGACATCGTCTCGCTGCTGCCGTCCGTCGCCGGCGGTTGAGTTGAAGTACAAGTCAGTCCTCGATCTCATTGGCAACACCCCGCTGGTCCAGGCCCAGAGCCTCTCGCCCAATCCCGACGTCAGGCTCTGGGTAAAGCTCGAGGGCCAGAACCCCACCGGATCCGTCAAGGACCGGATCGCGCTCGCCATGGTCGAATCCGGTGAGGCCTCCGGCGAGCTGACCAAAGACAAGGTGATCCTCGAGCCGACCTCGGGGAACACCGGTATCTCACTCGCAATGGTGGCCAAGATTCGCGGCTATCGATTCACAGCGGTGATGCCCGACAACGCGAGCCAGGAGCGAATCAGTCTCCTGCGGGCGTTCGGAGCAGAGATCATCTTCTCGGAGGGGGCAAAGGGTACGAACGGCTCCGTGGCGCTCGCGCAGGAAATATCGTCCGACGAGAGCTACTACATGCCGTTCCAATACGGAAACGAGGCAAACGTCCTCGCTCACTACAACGGCACCGCGCGCGAGATCCTCGAGGACTTGCCCGACGTTAAGGCGTTCGTTGCCGGGCTGGGCACCGGCGGAACGTTGACGGGAGTGGGACGGCGCCTCAAGGAGCACGATCCCGATGTGAAGGTGGTCGCCGCCGAGCCCGAGCTCGGGGAGCTCGTCTACGGTCTCCGGTCGCTCGAAGAGGGATACATCCCGCCGATATTCGATCCGGACATCCTCGACGGGAAGATCAAGGTGCGCGCCCGGGAATCGATCGTCTGGACTCGCGAGTTGTTGCTGAAGGAAGGCATCTTCTCGGGCATCTCGGCCGGGGCCGTCATCTGGGTCGCCCAGCGCACCGCCGAGCGGCTCGCGGCCTCCGGGAGTGGTGATGTCGTGTGCCTTCTCGCCGATGGTGGATGGAAGTACATCTCCACGGACGCGTGGACGCAGGACCTTGATGTAGCCGAGGCGCAGGTCGAGGAGGTCCTGTGGTGGTAGGCGACCGCGCCAGCCGGCCGGTGGGCATGTTCGACTCCGGCGTCGGAGGGCTCACGGTCGCGAGGGCCACTATCGACCTCCTTCCTCACGAAGACCTCGTCTATTTCGGCGACACTGCGCGCTGCCCGTACGGCCCGCGGCCCGCCGAAGAGGTACAGAAGTTCGCCCTCGAGATCATGGATGCGCTGGTGGAGGAGGACGTCAAGATCCTGGTCGTCGCCTGCAATTCGGCCGCGTCGACGGCGCTGGATGAGGCGCGCCGGCGCTACAAGGTTCCGGTTCTGAGTGTCATCGAGCCGGGCGTAAAGGCAGGTATCGCAGCCACGAGGAACCGAAAGATCGGACTAATCGGCACGCAAGCCACCGTGGCTTCGGGGGCCTATGACCATGCCGTGGCAGAGACTCGTGCGAACGTTCGCCTCTACTCCAAGGCTTGTCCTCGGTTCGTCGAGTTCGTTGAGCGAGGGGATACCACTTCGAATGAAGTTGTCGACGTTGCACGCGAGTATCTGTTGCCGCTGAAGGAGGTAGGGGTCGACACCCTCATCCTCGGCTGTACGCATTACCCTTTGCTGACCGGTGTCATCAAATACGTGATGGGGGATGAAGTCGTCCTTATATCGAGCGCCGAGGCAACGGCCGAGGAGACCTATGTGAAGCTGCGCGACGAGAACCTCTTGAACCCCTCGACGCGCGCCGGTACGCATCGCTTCATCGCATCGAGCGAGGGGACGTTCGGTGAACTGGGCCGGCGGTTCCTCGGTCCCGAGTTCGGCGTCGTCGAACACAGGCCGTGGCTGGCATGAGCCTTCGCGTTACCGTTCTAGGCAGTTCCGGCGTCTACGCGACCGTAGACCGTGCCTGTTCCGGATACCTGGTGGAGTTCGGCGGGACCAAGCTGTGGGTCGATGCCGGCGCGGGCTCGTGGCGGAATCTCATGCAACACACGGATTATCAGTCGCTCACCGGGATCTTCATTTCTCATCGACATCCCGATCACGTGACCGATGTGTTCCAGGCCTACCACGCCCGTTACTGGGGAGAGCCTGGACGGCTGCCACCAATACCTTTATGGGCGCCTGCCGAGACCATTGAGAGGATCTATTCGTTCTATGGCGACAGCACCGAGGCTTTCGATCTGCACGAGGTCGACGCCGAGTCGGCCGTTGAGATCGAAGACGCGCGACTGACGTTTACGGAGATGGCGCATCCGCCCCAGACGCTCGGGGTACGAATTGAAAGAGATGGGGCTGTCATGGCGTATTCCGCGGACACGGGGGACGCGGCAGATTTCGACCGCCTTGCTCGTGACGCCGATTACTTCTTGTGCGAGGCGACGTTACAGGACTCCGACCCGCTATGGGAGGGACACCTACGCGCAGCGCAGGCCGGCCAGCTTGCGGCAAAGGTCAATGTGAGGCGGCTCGTGTTGACGCACCTCCCCCCGGGGCGCGACCTCGATCTCTCGTTGTCGGAGGCTCAGGCGAACGCAGGTGATGTCGATGCGATGCTCGCCCACGACGGGATGCGTATCGAGGTCGGCGCGTGACCAGACATGACGGGAGAGCTCCCGACCAGATGCGCGAAGTGCTGATATCCGTCGGTTACATGCCCTATGCGGAGGGCTCCTGTTTGGTGGAGATGGGTGACACGAAGGTGATCTGCACGGCGACGGTCGACGACAGCGTCCCGCGTTGGATGATGGGTCGGGGCACGGGCTGGGTTACCGCCGAGTATGCGATGTTGCCGCGCTCATCCCCCCAGCGCATCCAGCGCGAGGTGAACAAGGGACGACCTTCGGGACGCACTCAGGAGATTCAGCGACTGATCGGCCGGAGTCTGCGTGCGGTAACCGATATGGCCGTCTTGGGTGAACGAACGGTGTGGCTCGATTGTGATGTGTTGCGGGCCGATGGGGGAACCCGGACGGCATCGATCACGGGTGCGTTCATTGCACTGGCTCAGGCATGCAGCTGGATGCACGAACGGGGGGTGATCTCGTCGTGGCCGCTGGTGGACTCGGTTGCCGCCATCAGCGTCGGCATCATCGATGGAGAGCCATGTCTCGACCTCGACTATGAGGAGGACTCGACTGCCGGAGTCGACATGAACGTCGTCATGACGGGTTCAGGCAAGCTGGTTGAGGTTCAAGGTACGGCGGAGCACGGCGTCTTCGACCGCAGCGAACTCGACGATCTACTGGATCTCGCTATGAAGGGGATTACCGAGCTGACCACTCGGCAGGAGATGGCGCTCGGCGCGCCCGACGCGGATTGAGGGCCGTCTTCGCTTCCCGGAATCGCCACAAGGTCGAGCAGGTTGCGGTGCTCTTGGACGAGATCGAGCTCGTGCCGCTTGACGATGTCGCGCCGGATCTGGAGCTCGAGGAGCCGTTCGCCACGTTTCGCCAGAACGCTCTGGCGAAAGCGCGCGCTGCCGCCCGGGCCTCGGGATTGCCGGCCGTCGCCGACGACTCGGGTCTCGAGGTGGACGCACTGGGTGGCGCGCCGGGAGTGATGTCCGCTCGCTACGCGGGCGAAGGCGCAGGCGACGAGGAGAACAATCGGAAGCTCGTCGAAGCGCTTCGCGACGTACCCGAACCCCGGACGTGCCGGTATCGCTGTGTAGCCGTCCTCGTGATGCCCGACGGACATGAGCTTGTTGCCGAGGGTTCATGCGAAGGGCGGGTTGTGCTCGAGGGTCGCGGTACGGGGGGATTCGGCTACGACCCACATGTCGTTCCCGAAGGCGAGACCCGGACGATGGGGGAGATCCCGCTCGAGGAGAAGCTTCGTTTCTCTCACCGGGGCCGAGCGTTCCGCGCTCTCGCGGAAGAGATCAAGCTGCTCGATGTCTCGGAGATGGCCGCTCATTTGCGGCCGGAGCGCTCGCTGTACACGTTGGACGTTGCAGAGGTCGATCCCGATCCGTTCACCCAGTTCGGCGAGTGGCTGCAGCGCGCCATCGACGCCGAGCCCGGCGAGCCGAACGCGATGACTCTGGCCACGTCCAACGTCGGGGGTCGGGTTTCGGCGCGGACGGTTCTCTTGCGAGGTTTCGATCAGCACGGATTTGTCTTCTATACGAACTACGAATCGCGTAAGGGTCGAGATCTCGGCGAGAACCCTCAGGCGGCGCTTGTCTTCTATTGGGGTTTGTTGCAGCGCCAGGTATCCATTGCGGGGCGCGTCGAGCAGGTGTCGCGTGAGGAATCGCAGGCGTATTTCAACAGCCGCCCGCGCGGCCACCGGATCGGTGCGTGGGCCTCGCAGCAGAGCAGGATCCTGGAAGACCGGTCGGTCTTGGAGGAGCGCGTGCGGGAGCTCGAGGAGAGGTTCCACGGCGACGACATTCCGGTGCCGCCGCATTGGGGCGGCTTCCGGGTGGTGCCCGACACGATCGAATTTTGGCAGGGACGGCCGAGCCGGTTGCACGACAGGGTCAAGTACACAAGGACCGACTCGGGCCACTGGAATATCGAACGCCTCTACCCGTGAGGCAATCAGCCGAACTGTTCGCGCTGAATTATTGAGATCCGTAATTGGACGCGAACAGTTCGATTACTTGGTCGTGCAGGGCGCCGTTCGTGGTGAGCGCAGAGCCGCCGTCGGTGAGCGGCGCGCCGTCGAATTGCGTGATGCGCCCGCCGGCTTCGGTGACGATCGGCTGGAGCGCTGCGTAGTCCCACACGCTGAGGATCGTCTCCGCCATAACGTGGGCGGCGCCGCGGGCGACGAGCATGTGACCCCAGAAATCGGCGAAGCCGCGGCTGCGCCAGCACTTGCGGACGAGATCGATGTAGAAGCGATCGAGTCCCGCCTTTTCGAAGCTCTCGAGGCCGCTTGCGAGCACCGTTGTTTTGTTCAGGTCGGTCACCGGGTCGACTCGGATTGGGTCGCCATTCATGCGCGCGCCGGTGCCGGTCGCCGCTTCGTAGGTTTCGTTAAGGGCGGGTGCGTGGGCGACACCGAGAGCCGGCGCACCGTCGGTTGCCAGCGCGACGAGCGTCCCCCAGATCGGGATGCCGGCCATGAAGTTATGGGTGCCGTCGATGGGATCCAGGATCCAAGTCGGCGCGCCGTCCACCGCCGGTCCCCCCTCGGCCGCCGTGAGCCCCTCTTCCTCACCCAGAATGTTGTGCTCGGGAAACGAGTCTTTGATGCGGAGCCGCATCTTGCTTTCGGCGGCCCAGTCTCCTTCCGTGACCCAGGTGCCGTCGGGTTTCTGTTTCGTTTGCGGGTCGCGCCCGAAATACTCCATGGCAGCGGCGCCGCCAATGCGAGCCACCTCGATGGCAAAAGTGAGTTCCTCCGATGACATAGCCCGCCACCGTACCCGAACCGTCTGCTGTGGCCTCCGGAATCCGGAGGTGACAACAGACAGTTCGCGTCACAGCTTGGTGCGAGAGGGGGGACTCGAACCCCCACGTCCGAAGACACCAGCACCTAAAGCTGGCGCGTCTGCCCATTCCGCCACTCTCGCTCGTGTTGCGCCGCCCGGGCGGCGATCACCAGCTTAAAGGAGGTTCTTTGGTCGAAAAGTAGCGGTGAACGCAACTTTTATGCCAAAGAAGATTGTGGCTCCAGTTACGCGGAACGGCCCGGAGCGCGAGATGATCTCCGGCATGCCGGTTGATGTGCCGCTTACTAAT
>OCZV010000746.1_pt1 | contig 11607 bp, 13 predicted proteins | sample 1539051 | NCBI WGS metagenome assembly OCZV01 (sample SAMEA3113581, study PRJEB22503) | soil metagenome
GAGCTTCCCGCGGACCCGCCACGATGCGCGGCCTCGCGCCGACGCCTCGACCTCTGGAAAGCCCGACGCGATCTCGCTGACGTCGTCCCAGCCGGCCACGACGCGAAGGCTAATCGGATTTGGCGTCCGCACTGTGGTGCGAAATCATCAGTTGTGACTCGACCGAAAGGAGGAAGCGTGGCCCCGATCGTGCACAGCGTCGAGATCGACCGCAGACCGGAGGACGTGTTCGCCTACGTCACCGATCCGTCGCACTTCACCGAGTGGCAGGACGCGGTCGTCAGCGCCCGACTCATGGACGACGGTCCCATCCGTCAGGGGTCCAAGCTCACGATGACCCGCCGCGTGGGTAGGGGCGAGAGGTCGATGACGAGCGAGCTGACGGCGTACGACCCACCGCGAAGCTATGCCTTCCGCGTTCTCGACGGCCCTGTTCGGGCGAAAGGGAAGGGGAGGTTCGAGCCGATCGGCGACGGCCAGCGGACCCGCTTCACGTTCGAGCTCGACTTCGACGGGCACGGGATCGGAAAGCTGCTGGTCCCGCTCCTCGTGCGGCGGCAGGCGGAGAAGGAGGTGCCCGAGACCCACGCGCAGCTCAAGCGGAGGCTCGAGGGCGGCGCGGCCTCGTAATGCGCAAGACCGGAATCCCGGGGCTCCGGTCGGGCGAAAGAGCAGAGGACCTGAAGCGCGGCCGCTTCGCGCCCGCGGTCGCTCCGCGTTCAGATCGAGCCTCTAGCTCAAACGGGAAAGGTGGCGGCTTCGCCGTGGCCGACCGCCACGACGTCCTGGCGCCGTAGCAACAGCAGCAGGAGCACCGCCGCAGCAGCGATCAGCAGGGCGCTCCCGAGGTATGCGACGTGGAAGCCGTCCACGAGCGCGTGCGCCTGTTGGTCCGGGGTTGGCCGCCCGCCGACGTCGGCGAGCGTGTCGGCGTTCGCGCTCACCGCCAGCGTCGAGCGAATCGCGAGCCCGAGCGCGCCTCCGATCTTCTGCGACGTGTTGTAGAGACCCGACGCGAGCCCGGCGTCGGAATCGGGAATGCCACTCGTCGCGATGAGCGTCACCGGGACGAAGGTGAGGCCCATCCCGATCGACGCGAGCATGACTCCCGGCAGGAAGTCCGTTACGTAGTCGCCGCCGGGCTGCAGCCGCACGAAGAGGAGCATGCCGACGATGGACATCGCCATTCCGATCAGCGGAAGCTCGCGGGCGCCCACCTTCGCGACGAGGCCCTGGGAAAGCCCCGCACCGATGATGATGCCGCCGGTGAAGGGCAGGAAGGCGAGCCCGGCCTCGAGCGGCGAGTAGCCGAGCACCCGCTGCAGGTACAGGGTGTTGAAGAAGAACATCGCGAACAGGCCAGCGGCGACGAACAACATCGCCACGTTTGCGGCGCGCACCGTTCGCACCCGGAAGATGCTCAGTCGCACGAGCGGCTCGATCGAGCGCCGCTCGATGAGGAGGAAGACGGCGAGGAGTGCGAGCGAGATCCCGCCGACGATCAGCGTGTGCGCCGATCCCCAGCCCTTCTCCTGCGCTTTGACGATCGCGTAGACGAGGATCAGGAGCCCGGCGGTCACCGTCACCGCTCCCGCGACGTCGAATGCCTTGTGCGAGCGCTCGTCCTTCGACTCCGGCACGTAGCGGAGCGATGCTACGAAGACGGCGATCCCGACCGGGATGTTGACGTAGAAGATCCAGGGCCACGAGAAGTAGTCGACGAGGACTCCGCCGAGGACCAACCCGACTGCGCCGCCGCCGACGGCGATCGCCGCCCAGACACTCATCGCCTTCGCCCGTACGGCTCCTTCGGCGAACGTCGTCGTGATGATCGAGAGAGCCGCCGGCGCCACGAGCGCCGCGCCCAACCCTTGGAGCCCGCGGCAGACGATCAGCATCTCGGAGCTCGTCGAGAGACCGTTCAGCAGCGATGCCACCGTGAAGATCACGACGCCCACGAGGAAGATCCTCTTGCGGCCGACGAGATCGCCCGCACGCCCGCCGAGGAGCAGGAAGCCGCCGAAGACGAGCGTGTACGCATTGACGATCCACTGCAGGTCGGCGTCCGACATCTCGAGGTCGCGCTGGATCGAGGGCAGCGCGACGTTCACGATCGTCGCGTCGAGAATGACCATGAACTGCGCCATGCAGACGAGGACGAGCACGAGCCACGGGTTGACTGCGTGGCCGTGCACGGAGGGGCGGCGGGCGGCGACGTCGCTCACGAGCCCGAAACCCTAGCGATGCGTTTCGCGTCGTCGCAGGGCGATCGTTCGCGCCGCTCTACTCGACGAAGACGCGCTCCACGGGACCGCAGCCGAGCGACGGAGTCACGAGCAGCTGAACGATCGCGCGAGGCCTGAAGGCAGCGCCCGCGCCCGTCGTTCTGATCTCCAGCCGGCACACGGCTCTCCGCCCGGTGACGGTCTTCCAGAAGTACGTGCCGGCCAGGCGCCGCTCGCTCGTTCGACGCCAGTCTCCGTCCGCTCGCTCGAACGTCCGCACGGTGACCGCAGCGGCCGGCGCTCCACCGCCGCCGCCGAGATTCGTCGCTCTCACGACGACGCGAAAGTCGCTCGTCGTCGCCGACGCGATCGACTTGGCGCTGGGCGAGGTCCCTTCGCCGCTCGCGGTTGCGAGCGCAGCGGCAACGAGCATGACGACGACGACGAGCGTGACGGCTACGGAGCGGCTCGGCATGTGACTCCTCCCTCGGGACGTGGTTCGGCGGTCAGTCCTCGTACGCCGCGCGGGCGCGGCCACGTCACACCGGGCTCAGGCCCGGGCGCGCGTCGCCCGATGCAGGCGAATCGCTCTCGAGACTCCCTTGAGCGGGACGTCGCCGACGAGCTCGAACCGGACGTCGGGAAGGCTGGCGCTTCGTCTCGCCTCCTCGCTCACGAGCACTTCTCGCGGAGAGGCATAGTCCGCGATCCTGGAGGCGATGTTCACCGTCCTCCCGAAGTAGTCGCCCTCCTGGGCGACCACGGCCCCTGCGTTTATCCCGATGCGCGCCGGCACCGCGATCGCGCTCTCCGTCTGCTCGACGAGATCCAGGCCGCTGAGAACCGCGTCGCCCGGATCGCTGAAATGGAACATCACTCCGTCTCCGAGCCACTTGACGGGGCGGCCGCCGTGCGCCTGCGCCGTCTCCTGCACGATTCCCGCGAGGTCTGCCGCGACCTCGGCGGCGGCCTCGTCGCCTCGCTCCTCGGCGAGCGCCGTGTACCCCGTCAGGTCGAGGAACGCGATCGCGGGCGGCTGCCTCGGATGCGGCGGGGTGATTCCCCGCTCCTCCATGAACCCCTCGGTGACGGAGACGATGTACTCGAGGACGACGTGCTCGCGGTGCCGACGCTGCAGCCAGGGGACCATCTTGCTGACGAGCTCCGTGAATCCGCCTGCCCGCTCGTAGACGAGCCTGTCCTTCTCGTCGTTGGGGAGATCGAGCGCCTGTATGCGCTGCGCAACCGCCCGATCGAAGAACTGGATCCCGGAGCCGACGAGGCGCTGCATGGTGCCGCCGTAGAGCCGCGCCAACCGCGAGAGCTCGTCCTCCTCGCAGAAGTCGAGCTTCGTGAGCATGAGCGACAAGATCTCCGCGTCCTCCGCACGGATACGGTCGTCGGCGTTCGGCGGGAGGCCGAGCTCGGCGCTGAGGCGCCGCAGGACGTCGGGCGGGCAGCCGAGCTCCGCAGCGAGGCCCTCGTAGGTCACCGAGACGGTGTCGGGCTCCGGCAGGTTGAGGCCGGGAGGAAATGCGAGCTGTCCGTCCCTCACGCCGCGGGCGACGTCCTCGAGCGGGACGCCGACTTCGGCAAAGGCGGCCATGAGGCGAACGACGTGGACGTCGACGGGCGCGAACAGATCGTCGTCCCCCGGCGCGAGGAGGCCGAGCTCGACGAGCCGATCGACGTGCTCGCGTGAGGAGGGCGCGAGCTCGGCGAGCTCCTGCGCGGAGACCCTGGCCACGCTTCGACTCTAGATGGTTGCTGCCACGAGGTCGCGGCTGGCGGATCTACGAGAGGCGATGTAGATTCCCGCGAAGGTGCACGACTACGGTCGCACCGGAGGACGTACGCGCAGCGTCCGCCTGCTCATCCTCGTGCTGCTCGGTGGCATCGCCCTCGGCGGCGCGCTCGTCTCGACGGCTCGCTCACAGCAGCCCGACGCGGCCGCGCAGTTCGTGCCCGGCTCGTTTCCGGGCGGCCGCTACTTCAACGTCACGTGCGGCTTCAGCCACCGGAACAACGACGACCCGATCGTCTTTCCGGGCGCGCCCGGGAAGTCGCACAACCACACGTACATCGGCAACCGCAACGTGACCGCGTCGTCTACGGCCCCGTCGCTCGTCGGCGGGGTGACGTCGTGCGACGAGTTCGACTCCTCGACCTACTGGGTGCCGACGATGTTCGAAGGATTCGAGCCGCAGCTGCCCCTCGGCGCAATCGTCTACTACACACGTCACACGACGGGGCCGGTCGTCGCACCTCCGCCGGGCCTGAAGATGGTCGCGGGAAACCAGAACGCGCGGAAGCCGCAGCCCAGGCACATCGTCTCCTTCAGCTGCGGCGGAGGTGCGGGGAGGCGCTTCGCGACCGTCGTCCAGTGCGCCGAGGACTCGGCGCTCGTCTACAACGTCCGCTTCCCGAACTGCTGGAACGGCACGTCGATCGACAGCCCGAACCACAAGCGGCACATGGCCTACTCGTCCGGTGGGAACTGCCCCGCCTCGCATCCGGTGCGGCTGCCGACGATCGACGTCGTCCTCCTCTACCAGCCGATGACGAAGCACGCGCGGCCGTCGTCGGGGAAGTTCGGGGCGCACGCCGACTTCATGAACGGCTGGGACCAGGACCTGCTCCAGCGGATCGTGTCCGGCCTCAATCGCTGAGAACGCCCCGCTTCGTCTGAGTGGACCTGCCGTTCGAGCTCGAGACCGATCTCGAGCGCCGTATCGCTGCCGATCCGGAGTGGCGCAAGGGCGTCGAGTGGGGGAAGGCGCGTCGCGGTCACCCCGAGGGGGCGGTCAAGCACCACATCGCGCACGTGCTCGAGAACGTCGAGCGTGAGGCGACGTCGCCCGAGGAACGGCGTCGGCTACGGCTGGCCGCGCTCGTGCACGACACGTTCAAGTACCGCGCGCCGGAGGGGTCGGCACGAGTGGGGAGCGAAGGCCACCATGGCACGTACGCCGCTCGCTTTCTCGAGCGCTTCGTGGAGGATGGAGAGCTCGTCGAGGTCGTGCGTTGGCACGACGAGGCCTTCGCTGCCTGGCTGGCGCTCGCGAGGCGGGGTGACCGCCGCCGCGCCGAGCAACGTGCTCGCGCGCTCGTGAAGCGGCTGGGAGGGACGCTGCCGCTCTACCTCCGGTTCTTTCGTGCCGACAACGCAACCGAGGGCAAGAGCCCGAGGTCCGTCGCGTGGTTCGAGTCCGTCGCCCGCGGGGCGAACCCGAATCCCTAGGATGATCCGGGTGCCGGAAGCCGTGGGGAGTGCAACGCTCGCGATCGAGGAGCAGCTCGAGCAGTACCGCCTCGAGCTGATCGCCTACTGCTATCGCATGCTCGGCTCGACCGAGGCCGAGGACGCAGTTCAGGAGACGTTCATTCGCGCCTGGCGCGCGTACGACCGCTTCGAGGGGCGCTCGACATTGCGCTCGTGGCTCTACCGCATCGCGACGAACGTCTGCCTCGACATGCTCGAGGGCCGGAAGCGCCGCGCCCGCCCGATGGACCTCGGTCCCGCGCGAGAGCCGGTCGCGGAGCACCTGAACACGCTTCCCGAGGTGACCTGGATCGAGCCGATGCCCGACGGCAGCGTCGTGCCGGAGGGTGATCCGGCCGAGGTCACCGAAGCCCGCGAGACGATCCGGCTGGCGTTCGTCGCCGCGCTCCAGCACCTCCCGCCGCGGCAGCGCGCGGTGCTCATCCTCTGCGAGGTCCTCCACTGGAAAGCCGCCGAGGTCGCCGAGCTCCTGGAGACGAGCGTCGCCTCCGTCAACAGCGCGCTGCAGCGGGCGCGCGCCACGCTCGAGGCGAGCAACCTCACCGCCACGGAGACGGCGCCGTCGGTCGACCAGGCCGACGCCGACTTGCTCGCGCGCTACGTCGAGGCATTCGAGCGCTACGACATGGACGCGCTCACCTCCCTGATCCACGAGGACGCGACGCAGTCGATGCCGCCCTACGACCTCTGGTTGTCCGGCCGCGACGACATCCTCGCCTGGTGGGTCGGGCCAGGAGTGGGCTGCCGCGGCTCGCGCGTGATCCCGACGGTGGCCGCGAACGGGGCCCCGGCGTTCGGGCAGTACAAGCCGCGGGAGGACGGCGAGGGCTACGAGCCGTGGGCGTTGCAGGTGCTCGAGATCGAGAACGGGAAGATCGTCGAGCTCACGTTCTTCCTCGACACGGAGACCGTGTTCCCGCTCTTCGGGCTCCCGCTCGAGTACGACCCGGCCTGGGGTCAGCCTTCAGCCTGACTGGTGTGCTCGAGGATCGCGGCGACGACGCGATCCCAGAGCTGGCGGGGCGGCATCTGGTGACCCATCCTTTCGAGGGGAACGAGGCGCGCGCCGGGGATCTCGGCGGCCAGCGCTTCCGCGTGCCCGTACGGGAAGAGCGGGTCTTCCGTGCCGTGGAGCACCAGCGTGGGCGCGTCGATGTCGTCGAGTCGCCCGGGCACGGGCTCACCGTCCTCGAGGATCCAGTGGTTCGTCAGGCTCGACTCGATGTTCAGCGTGCGGTCGACGATTCGCTCGACGAGGGCGCGCAGCGCTTCCTCGTCGGAGGGCAAGGAGCCCGCGAACGGGCGCTGGGCAGCGACCATGTACTCGATCACCGCTGCCCGGTCGGACCAGTCGGGCCGCGGAGGCGGGTCGGCGAAGAGCGCCTTCACCTCGGCTGACGCCGCCGGGAGGTTTCGCTCCGCCCGACCGGCGACCGCGGGGCTCGCCGAGATCAGCGTCAAGGAGGCGACGCGCGCCGGATGCACGAGAGCGACCTCCTGCGCGATGCCGCCGCCCATCGAGATTCCCACGAGGTGAGCTCGCGGTACGCCGAGTGCGTCGAGCAGCCCCACGACGTCCGCGACGAGGTCGGACCCGGTGTACTTCGGCGCACCTGGCTCGTACGTCACCGATTGGCCGGTGTCACGAAGGTCGTACCGGATTACGTATCTGGCGCCGGCGGCCAGCCGCTCGCAGAGCTCGTCCTCCCACCAGTCCATCGGGCTCTCGGCGCCGCCGATCAGCAACAGCGCCGGGCTCGTCGGGTCGCCGAACGTCTCGACGCACAGGTCGACCCCGTTCGCCCTGACAATCCTCCGATCCGCCATGCGGGCTCCGAATGCAACCTAGTGGCTCTGAGCCACAAGGTCGGCTTCGCGTCGCGCGTCAGGCAGCCGCGCCCGACTCGGCCGGTGTCTGCTCGAACACGCTCATGTCCATCCAGACGATCTCCCACTGGTGGCCGTCCGGATCCTGGAAGCTCCTGGCGTACATGAACTCGAGCTCCATCGGGTCGTTGGCGGGCGAGCCGCCGGCGGCGAGCGCCTTGTCGGCGAAGCGGTCGACGTCCTCGCGGCTGTCGGCGGACAGGGCGATGATCGCCTCGGTGTGCGTCCTCGGGTCGACGAGCTCCTTCTTCGTGAAGTCCGCGAAACGATCCTTGACGAGGAGCATCACGACTGCCTGGTCGCTGACGATCATCGCGGTCGCGGTCTCGTCGGTGAAGCGCTCGTCGAAGGGGAAGCCGAGCTCGGTGAAGAACCCGACCGACCTGTCGAGATCCTCCACCGCGAGATTCGGGAAGATCATTCGCTGGCTCGTGCTTGGCATTTGCTCCTCCTCGTAGGTAGCGGGTTGCGTAGGACCGGCGCCCAGACGAAAACTCATCGCGCCGCACGCTGGGCCGGCGGCCTCCAGACGCAGAGGACGTCCGACAGCCCCATGAACTCGACGAGCTCGCACAGCTCCTTCGACGCGCCGCGCAGCTGAACCTGGCAGCCGCTCCGCCGCGCGGCGAGCTGGAGCCGCAGGAGCGCGTCGACCGTCACCGCATTGGCCTCGACGTCGCACACGTCGCAGAGGGCGACGCCGGCGCGACTGTCGGTGAGCAGCGCGCAGACGCGGTCGCAGAGCCCGGGCAGGTCGGCACGGGTGATCGGGCCGCGAATCGCGAAGGCGACAGTGTCTGGCGCTGGAGCGCCCATCGAGCTGTAGACCGGCCGGTTGCCCGAAACTCATCGGCGCCGCGCGAGGTGATCCTAGAAGTCCAGACCGCGAATTCGCTCGATGTGACGTTGGTTGAGATCGATACCGAAGCGGAAGAACTCCACCACGCCGTTCAGCTCCTCGACCGACATCCGTTCGAGCCGGGCCGTGGCTTCCTCGCCGAGCGGGCCCCAGATGGCCGCTCCGCGCTCGGCCAGGCGAGGCGTGAGCTCCACGATCACCTGCCGCCGGTCCGGCTGATCCCGGACGCGGCGCGCGTAGCCGGCGCGCTCGAGTCGGTCGAGCACGGCCGTGACGGCCGCCGTCGTGAGCCCGCTGAGCTCGGCGAGACGACCCGCGGTCATGGGCCCCTGGTTATCGACGACATTCAGACAGCGGAGGTCGGTACGGTTGATTCCCAACTTCTCGCACGCCAGGTCGTCGAACGCCTCATTGGCAGCCTCATGGGCCCGCATGGAATGGAGGAGCTCCTCGATGAGCTCGGGCTTCTCTCTTGACATGGTGATATCTCGATTGATTAGATAATAGTTGTACTAACTGATTGTAGCGGTCGATAGGAAGGACTCGTGCTAGCCGTACTGCGCCGGCCGGTCCGCGACCACGACACTCGAGACGTACGCGCAGCGAATGCGAAGAAGTGGCCGCCGTCTGGAACAAACATGGTGACCGATGAGTTCTGAGACTTCATGCCGTCTGTAATGCACTACCGCAGCGAAACGAGGGAGAGGAAGCATGACTGAGCAGGGACTGGGGAACGGGAGAGAACGTCGCCTAGCCCACGAGCGGTTGTCGACGGGGGCGCTCGCACGCTGGATGCGAGCGTGCGCGACGCACCCGTGGCGGGTCCTGCTGGGCTGGCTCGGGATCGTCGTCGTCCTCATCGCGCTGGTCGCCACCGTCGGCGGCGGCCTCAAGGACGAGTTCGAGATCCCGGGCTCCGACACGCAGAGGGCGACCGACCTGATCGAGGCCGAGTTCGCGTCCGAGCAGGGCGGCGTCCTGAACCTCGTCTTCGCCGCGCCCGAAGGGCAGCGGCTCGACACGCCCGAGCGCCGGGCCGCGATCGAGGAGGCCGTTGCCCGCGTGCGGTCGGACGAGTTCGCGCCGACCGAGGACGAGGCCGGGATCGAGAGCGTCGGCAACCCGTTCGCCCAGGACACGTTCTCGGACGACGGCCGCATCGCGTACGCCGAGGCCCAGTTCGACCGGATCATCTACGAGGAGGACCGCCCGTCCGTCCTCGCCGTGCAGGAGGCCGTTCGCGAGACTGCGGAGCCTGCAGGGGTCATCGTCGAGTTCAACGGCGAGGCCGAGTTCCCGCCGATCGAGCAGGGAACCCAGGAGCTGCTCGGCTTGCTGGCGGCGCTCATCGTGTTGCTCATCGTCTTCCGCACGATCTCCGCGGGACTGATCCCGATCGCGCTTGCCCTGACTGCGCTCGCGACCGCGTTCATCCTGCTGTTCATCCTCGCCGGGCTCACCGACATCAACACGATCACGCCGCTGCTCGTGTCGATGATCGGCCTCGGCGTCGGCATCGACTACTCGCTGTTCATCGTCACGCGCTTCCGGCAGCTTCTGCACGAGGGGCTGTCACCGGCCGATGCGGCCGGCGAGGCCGGTGCTTCGGCGGGCCGCGCCGTGCTGTTCGCCGGCCTGACGGTCGCGATCTCGGTCACCGGCCTGGCGTTCTTCGGGCTCGACTTCGTGACCAAGCTCGGTATCGGCTCCGCTCTCGGCGTCCTGACGACGGTGCTGATCGCGAACTCGTTGCTCGTCGCGATGCTCGCGAAGCTCGGCCACAAGGTCGACCGGCTGAAGGTGCCGTTCCTGCCCCCGATCGACGACTCCGAGGCAGCGCGCGAGAAGACTCTCATCGCCCGCTGGGGGCGCTTCGTGACCGGGCACGCGCGGCCGGTGTTCGTCGTCGTGCTCCTGGCGCTCGTGGCTCTCGGGTCGACATCGGCGCTCGTCAGCTTCGGCGCGTCCGACCAGGGCACGCAACCGAAGGATCAGACGTCCCGACGGGCCTACGACCTCCTCGCCGACGGCTTCGGAGCCGGCTTCAACGGTCCGATTCCCATCGTGGTCGACGTGAACGGGGACCCGCAGGCGCCGCAGAGGATCTACGACGGCGTCCAGGGATTCGAGGGTGTGTCCTCCGCGCGGGCACCGCAGTTCAACGACGAGAAGTCGGTCGCGATCGTCTTCGTCACGCCTGACGCGGCTCCCCGGGAGGAGGCGACGAGAGAGCTCGTCGACCGCCTGCGCGGAGAGGTCGTTCCGGCCGCGACCGAAGGCGGCGACTCCGTCGCCTACGTCTCGGGCGTGACGGCGGCGTTCAAGGACATCGGCGACCGCATCCTGGAGCGAATGGGTCTCTTCCTGCTCTACATCATCGGAGTGACCTTCATCGTCCTGGCGATGGCGTTCCGGTCGATCGTGATCTCGCTGACGGCGGCGGTCACGACGATCCTCTCGGCGTTCGTCGGCTTCGGTGTGCTCACGCTCGTGTTTCAGGAGGGCAATCTCCTCGGCCTGATGGGCCTGGATCGGACAGGTCCGATCGAGTCCTTCATCCCGCCGATCGCCTTCGCGATCCTCTTCGGGCTCTCGATGGACTACATGGTCTTCCTCATGAGCCGCATCCGGGAGGAGCACGTGCATGGCTTGCACACGCGCGAAGCGGTGGAGCACGGCATCGCGGCGATCGGCCGAGTGGTCGTGGCCGCCGCGGTGATCATGGGCACGGTCTTCGCCGCGTTCATCCTCACGTCCGACCGCATCTCGAAGGAATTCGGGCTGCTCCTCGCGGTCGCGATTCTGGTCGATGCACTCGTCGTGCGCATGACGCTCGTGCCGGCGTTCCTGACCATGCTCGGCGAGAAGGCGTGGTACATGCCGCGCTGGCTCGACCGGCTCCTTCCGAAGATCACGATCGAGTCGCCGCACGACGTCGAGGCGCCGCGTGGGCGCGGAGTCGAGCGCCCGGCTCAGGAGCCTGCATAGGCGCGATCGCGGCCGATGAATTTCGGGTCAGTCGTCGGTCTCACTCACAGAGACCGACGACTGACGAAAGGAACGAGCTGATGACCAACCTCGACTCCCGAACCCGCTGGCTCGCACTCCTGATCCTCTGCCTGGGCGACCTGATGATCGTGCTCGACGTCACGATCGTGGGGGTCGCGCTGCCGTCGATCCGCGAGGACCTCGGCTTCTCCGAGGAGTCGCTCGCGTGGGTCGTGAACGCCTACCTGCTGACCTTCGGCGGCTTCCTGCTGCTCGGCGGGCGACTGGGTGACCTCTTCGGCCACCGGCGCCTGTTCCTGCTCGGGATCGCGTTCTTCACGCTCGCCTCGCTCGCCTGCGGCCTC
>OCZV010000747.1_pt1 | contig 11603 bp, 9 predicted proteins | sample 1539051 | NCBI WGS metagenome assembly OCZV01 (sample SAMEA3113581, study PRJEB22503) | soil metagenome
CGCCACCGGTGTTGTCTTGAATCCGAACTTCGAAACTTACAAGCTGCCGAACGGCGCGGACGTGCCTGAGATCGAGATTGTGCTGTTGGACATGCCAGAGCGCGGCGTCATCGGTGTGGGCGAGCCATGTCATATCCCGACGGCGGCAGCGATCGCAAATGCAGTTGCGAACGCAATCGGTGTGCGCGTCAGCACTATCCCAATCACGCCCGACAAAATTCTCGCGGCGCTCGGGAAATTACCGGCTCGGAAAACTGCCGACGCTGCGACCATGGAGGAAGCGTTCGCGCTGGTGCGCGCGTTGCCTGCGACAGTGGTCGAGGAGTTCGAGCCATTCATCGTATGAAACCGTTCGAATACGTCACCGCGCAAACTCCGCAGAGCGCCTCCGAATTAATCGGCGGAAGCGGACGTTACATCGCCGGCGGCATCGACATTCTTGGCGAACTAAAGGATTACCTGTTCGAGACGAAACGGCTGGTCAACATCAAGTCGCTTCCGGATACGCGCGCGATCAAAACGGGCCCGCAATCGTGGAGCATCGGCGCGAACGTCACTGTCGCCGAACTTGCCGCGCACGCGGAAATGCGGAAGACATTCCCCGGATTAGCCGAAGCCGCGGCCGAAGTCGCTTCCCCTCAGATTCGCAACGTCGCCACCCTTGGCGGTAATCTCGCGCAGCACTCGCGTTGCTGGTATTATCGCCATCGCGACGTGCGTTGTCTTAAAGAAGGTGGCTCCACCTGTTACGCGCGCGAGGGCGAGAACAAGTACCATTCGCTCTTTAGCGGAAACCCGTGCATTAGCCCAACGCCCTCGAATCTGGCAATCGCTCTTGCTGCGCTTGAGGCAACCGTCGCGGTCCAGCGCTCCGGCAAAGTCGTCACGCTTTCGATACCCAGCCTCTACGAAAATGCATGGTCGAATCCGCTTGCGCATAATTCACTCGCTCCGGCGGATTTAATCCTGCGCGTCGAAGTTCCGGTGCGGCAAACGCGAAGTGCTTATTTGCAGGTGAGCGAAAAACACGACTTCGACTGGGCGCTGGTAAGCTGCTCCGCCGCGGCCCGCGTGGACGGCAGGAAGCTGTCCGGCGCACGCGTTGTGCTCGGCCAGGTCGCGCCGGTTCCTTATCGCTCGGACGAGGCCGACAAATTTCTCGAAGATAAATCGCTGGATGATCGCGTCGCCGCGCAAGCTGCCGATTTATTGCTAAAAGGAGCGACACCCTTCGAGCACAACGCTTACAAGGTGCCGCTCGCGCATGCGCTTATTAGACGAACGCTCTTCAAGCTCATTAGCTAGTCACATGCACCGGCCGACCCCGTGTAGATATTTCCGGAACAAAGAAATGTATTTGCCGGATCAGGAGGAGGCAGCCTTTTCGGACAAATTCGACCCCGGTGCATTTTCGCACTGTTGGTGCAATAAGACGATGACGGAAATCGGTGCGGACGATAACCTGGTCTGCTTCTCCAGATGTTCGAGCGCGGAACGCACTTGTTACAAAGCTCCGTAACCAGGCAGCTGCGAGAGACGACCGACGGATTCCTCAAGTTCTTGAGTCCCAGTCGGACTGGCAAATGTTCGATACGTTCTGCGCGTGAAGACGCGCCTCTACATCTCCATTGCAATGAATGCCATTCCAATCTCTACGGCCGCCGCCGCCGCGAATAGTCAATATCCCGTCGTGATCTTCTACCGCGCTGAGTTGGATGTTGTCTTTGTCATCCTTCATAACAGGTGAACTTGAATTCTAAAAGATCGTTGGGTTTGAGTGTCATGTAAATTTGATTGCCAGAGAACGAAATTTTCTCGCAGTTTATCGGATGGAGGCTGGTCCATTCGTGAAAAAATGCTCGATGCCGCTAAACGCTTTCGTTACAACGGATTCAATCCGCGCGCACCCGAAGTTCCATGTAACTGACAAATGCCATTAGGAGCTGCGGGGCGCGACACGAATCGCGAGCGGATTTGCATGCGATGGCCGACCCAACCGCTTCAGCCTTTTGAAACTGAACAGCCACGCGCATGAAAACGAGAGACGCAGTTGCCTGGTTTAAGACGACCTTTCACAAACGCATCCGCAATGGCATCCGCGGCACGCCTTTTAGCATCGACATGGTTTCGGCCATTGCCCAGCAGGAAACCGGCTATATCTGGTCTTCGCTGGTCGAGAAAGGCCTGAGCGAGCGCGACGTGCTACGGCTTTGCGTGGGCGACACGCTCGACGCCGACCGAGGCCGGAGCGCGTTTCCGAAAACTAAGGCTGAGTTGCTCGCAGCGCCACGCGGAGCGGAGATGTTCGCGATTGCGCGGCAGGCGCTGGTGGACATGGCTCAATATATTCCTGGCTACGCAGGTGCGGTGCGCAATCCGAATAAATTCTGCCACGGCTTCGGAATTTTTCAGTACGATCTACAATTCTACAGAACCAATCCGGATTATTTCCTGCAAAAAAGATGGAAGGACTTCGATGCCTGCCTGGCGCAGTGCGTCGAGGAGTTGAACGAGGCGATGAAGCGGCAGGGTTGGGCGAACAGGACAACGCTAAGTGATGGCGAAAAGGTTTACGTGGCGATCGCGTACAACAAAGGCAGGGCGAAACTCTGCCTCGGATTCAAGCAGGGCCACAAATCGGATGATGGGAAATTCTATGGCGAAAACATTTTCGAATTTCTGCGCATTGCTCAAAGCATCCCAGTCGACGGCGCAGCAGTGAGAGAGCCCGTAGCGGGAACTGCGCCGCTTCCCCCGCCCACGGCCCTCCAGATGACTGGCAGACGTTACGTGGTTGATGTGCAGGGAGCGCCCCTCAGATTGCGCAGCGAGCCGCGTGTTCCAAGGGACAATCCTCGCGTCAACGTGCTCGCGAGACTGCCAGACGGCCACTTCGTTTACCATTTGTCGGGGAACGAGAGCGACCGGTTTATGGAAGTCGAGACCAGCCTCAATGGCGCGTGCTTTCGCGGGTTCGCAGCGACGAAATTCTTGCGCGAAGTAAGGAAAGCTGTGCCTGTGGACGCAATCGTTCCGGTTCCGAAGGCGATCGAGCCCGCATCGGGAATTGTGGCAGTTTACATGCCACGCAAGCCCGGAACAGTGACGCGACGCACCGCGCCCGCCGGCGCGCACTCACTGAACGAAGATGGTCAGCCCAGGCGAAGCGGCGAAACTGCGTCGCAGCGTTGCGCCGATCTCGGGGCGATTATCGACTGGCTTGGAGTTGATAAGCCTTCGCACGAACGCTATCAGCCGACGCGGGGCGCGACGTTCTGTAACATCTATACACACGACTATTGTTTTCTGGCCGGCGTTTATCTGCCGCGAGTGTGGTGGATGCCGGGTGCCATTGAGCGCCTCGCGCAGGGCGAGACCGTCGAGCCGCTCTACGAAAAGACGATCGATGAGCAAAGGGCGAACGATCTTTTTCGCTGGTTGCGCGACTTCGGCCTGCGCTTTGGGTGGCGGCAAACCAGCACGCTGACCAAGCTCCAGGAAGCAGCGAACCTTGGCGGGATCGGCATTATTGTGGCGCGCCGGAAGATCGACGGAAAATCGGGCCATATCGTGGCAGTCGTGCCGGAGACGGCGGACCTGAAAGCGAAACGGGACAGCGACGGAAATGTGATTGGCGCACTGCAAAGTCAGGCGGGCAAAGTGAATTTCCGCTACCGTGCAAGCACCGTGGAATGGTGGAAAAGCGAGCAATTCACCGACAGCGCGTTCTGGATCCACGCGTGATATTAGCCTGATTACAGTGAGTGCCGTTCCAATCGCTGCGGGCACCGCGGCCACGAATGGTTAATATTCCATTCGTGATCTTCTACCGCGCTGAGTTGGATGTTGCCTTTGTTCATTTGCAGCAAACGTTCAACCCGCCTACGCCGAAAGCTTCGGCGTGGCAAGCGCTCACTTCTCGCCGTAGGTCGCCGCGGCGACCTACGGAGGAAAGCCCAACGTCCTATGTCGAATCCGCCGAGACGCTGGCGATTACGTGGTAGGTCGCGTAATTAAGGAAAATGACGCGCCCACGATTGGTACGTGCGCCGAAGATCGACCCTCGATCGGACGAGGAACTACTCAGGCGCTCGCAGAAATTTTACGAAGCGATGCAGCGCCGGCGAACGATCCGCGATTTTTCCGATCGTCCGGTGCCGCGCGAAGTGATCGAGTATTGCATCCGGGTGGCAGGGACGGCGCCGAGCGGCGCGAACTTGCAGCCGTGGCACTTTGTGGCGGTAAGCGATCCGATGATCAAACATCAAATCCGTATCGCCGCGGAGAAGGAAGAGAAAGAATTTTACGAACATCGCGCGCCGAAAGCCTGGCTGAAGGCGCTGGCGCCGATTGGGACCGATTCGCGCAAGCCGTTTTTGGAAACAGCGCCCTGGCTTATCGCCGTCTTTGCGCAACCGTTTCGAATCCTCGCGGACGGAACCCGTTCGCCCACGTATTACGCGATCGAGTCGGTCGGCATCGCGACCGGCATACTGGTGACGGCAGTGCATTCGTGCGGCTTGGCCGCCTTAACGCACACGCCGAGTCCCATGGGATTCCTGAATCGAATTCTCGATCGACCTTCGCACGAGAAACCATTTGTGCTGCTTGTGGTCGGTCATCCCGCGGAAAATGCGTTGGTTCCTGATATTACGCGCAAACCGCTCGACGAGATCAGCTCGTTTCGGAGCAACGCATGAGCTAAGGACCGCAGGAAAGCAGGAAATTCTCTCCAAGTTCTTGCGTTCCTGCCTTCCCTGGCTGTTTCTTCAAGAAATGTTCGTTGGGCATTATAGTGTCGCGTTTGCGGCGAAGAGTGAGCGAAACAGAATTCCGCTTTGGGTTTTGTTCATCGCTGTGCAGTTCCTCGATTATATCTGGGCAACGCTCGTTCTGCTCGGGATTGAGAAGCTGCGCGTCATCAAAGGTTTCACGGCTGGGAGCATGATCGACTCGTATTACCACCCGTATTCGCATAGTCTGATCACAGCGCTCATCTGGTCGGCGGTTGCCGCTGTGATTTATAAATCCGTGTGGCGTGCAAAAGCTTCCAGTGCTGCCGCTTTGCTCGTGGGCGTGGCCGTATTCTCTCATTGGGTCCTCGACTTCATTGCGCATCCTCGTGATCTGCCCATCTACGGCAACACGTGGAAAGTCGGTCTTGGTTTTTGGAATTATCGCGGCCCCGAATTTGCATTGGAAGTGGCGCTGCTTGCTGGCGGAATCGTGCTTTACCTGGCACGCAACGCGATCTCAACAGCTCGCAAGAAAGCGGTGATCGGCTTTGGGCTCGCTTTAGTCATAGTCCAAATAGGCGACACGTTCGTGCCGCGCACGCCGTTGTCTGATCGGGCCACTGCCATGGGCGTTTGGATTTTCTACACGCTCTTCGTCATTGTGGCGTACTTGCTGGAGAGAGGTTCGGCGACGAGAATCGTGAATCATAATTCACGGTCGCGCCGCTGACCCAGTCTGACCATCCCGTTCGCATGCCACTCGCTAACTTTCGATGGCGAACTCTTTTGGGCCAACTACCGGGCTAGAGACACCATCATTCATTCGCCCTTCCGAATTGAAAGGAAGTCAGGCCTGGGTTCATATTCGGTGTGATGCAGCACAGGCCACTCGGCACGGTAACTTTTCTTTTCACCGACATGGAAGGGTCGAGCAGGGCGTGGGAATCGTATCCGTCTGAAACGCGCGCGGCGCTACAGCGGCATGATGAGATCATGGCGCGAGAAGTGGAAGGTCATAACGGTGCGATCATTCTCGAGCGCGGCGAAGGCGATAGCGTATTCGCAGTTTTCACGCGTGGGAACGACGCTCTGTCTGCGGCCTTCGCGATTCAGCGTGCATTTCAAGAAGAACCGTGGCCAAGTCACGTTCCGGTTCGTGTCCGCATGGCGATTCATACCGGCCAAGCGGCCACTGATTATCGTGGTCCGGATGTGAATCGTGCCGCGCGCATCCGAGCCATCGGGCATGGTGGCCAGATTCTTGTTTCAGATGTCACGGCGGGAATCGTGCGCGGAACGCTCCCTGAAAAGGCTGCGCTCATCGACCTGGGTCACCATCGGTTGCGAGATCTGCCCGGGACCGAACATGTGTTCCAATTGGCACATCCAGAGCTTCGAGAAGAATTTCCGCCGCTCAAATCGCTTGGTAATTTTCGTCAGAATCTGCCAGTCCAACTGACGTCGTTCATTGGGCGGGAAAGCGAACAAAAAACGGTTCGCTCCCTGATAAACGATCATCGCGTCGTGACATTGGTCGGCTCAGGCGGTTGTGGAAAGACGCGGCTTGCAATCCAGGTTGCAGCGGACTTGCTCGAGCAATTTCCGGATGGTGTGCGTTTTGTAGACCTGGCGCCGCTCAGCGATCCGTCTCTTGTTCTCGATGGCATTGCCGCAGCGGTGGAGGTCAAGTTGGAGCAAGGCGATGCCAAGGATGATGCACTGGTTCGAACGCTCCAGGGTACGAAAACGCTGATCATCCTCGATAACTGCGAACATCTCGTGCGGGCATGCGCCGACGCTGTGTCAGTTTTGCTTCGAACTGGCGAGCACGTGCGCATACTTGCTACAAGTCGTGAACCGCTCGGTCTACCGGGCGAAAGAACATGGCGCGTGCCGTCGCTCTCGCTGCCTGATGGCGCGACAAGTGTGGAAGAGGTTAGCACATGCGGAGCGATCCAGCTTTTTGTCGATAGAGCAGCCGCAGCACGGGAAGGATTTGCGCTGAGCGCAGGAAACGCCCAAACAGTCGTCGATATCTGTCGCACGCTCGAAGGCGTGCCGCTTGCAATCGAGCTGGCCGCGGTGCGTGTGAAGGTGTTAAGCCCACGCGAAATCCGGGACCGTTTATCAGATCGATTTCGGCTTTTGACCGGAGGGCGCGGACGCCATCAAACACTGCGATCGGCGGTCGACTGGAGCTACGATCTGCTTTCCGAGCAAGAACGCGGATTGTTCCGGCGGCTGTCAGTTTTTGCCGGCAGCTTTGACCTGACTGCGGTCAAAGCGATCTGGCCGCAAAGCGATCCTCTCGATCGTATTGAGCAGCTGGTGGACAAGTCGCTGGTGACAGTGGAACAACTTAACGACGATAAGTTGCGGTATCGGTTGCTCGAAACCTTGCGGCGGTACGGCGCCGAACGGCTTGTCGAAGCGGGCGAGGAAGAGGATACCCGCGAGCGACACTTTGGCCATTACCTTGGCGTTGCTGAGCGTGCTTACGAACAGCGAATCGAAGACGAGGCAGCTTCACTCGCCGCCCTCGAAGCTGACCATGATGATTTCCGTCTAGCATTGCAGTGGGCGCGTTCGCGTCCACGGGATCTTCTCCGTCTGGCCTCGGCTCTCGGGTGGTTCTGGCACCTGCGATCGTATTATCGCGAGGGAAGATCTTGGCTTGAGGAAGCGCTGAGATTGAACCCGGCCGAACGCTCCGGTGAAAAAGCGCGCGCCTTATGGGCGTTGAGCATGATTCTTAACTGGCAGGGCGATGTTGCCGCGGCGCGCCCGCTGGCAGAAGAAAGTTTGGCGTTATGGCGGAAAAGTAACGATCCGCTGGAACTAGCTCTTGCCTTGGAAAGCATCGGCTGGTCGCACTTCGCTGGTAGCAATTATTCCGAAGCATTGCGTTCGATGGAAGATTGTGTCGCGTCCTACCGCAAACTTGGTTCGGCGAAGTTGATCACGCGCGGTCGCGTCGCGGTCGGACAAATGCTTGCAGCGTTGGGAGATGTCGAACGCGCCGAACAACTCGCGCGCGAGACGCTGGCCGAAGGACGCGCGCAACGGGAGCCGAAGTTTGTGCACTTCTCACTCCACTATCTGGCCGACTGTGCGTTGTGGCGCGGCGATGCGAAGAACGCGGTGCAACTTTATGGCGAAAGTTTGCGTGCCGCTCTTGATTATGGAAACGAGATGGAAGCTGCAACCGAAATGCAAGGTATGGCGATGGGTTTGATGGGTTCTGAACGCCAAGAAGAAGGATTCCTCCTTTACGGCGCATCATGCGCGCGCTTTGGAGAGTTGCACACGACAATGATCGATGATGTCGCGTTTTGGGTTAAATTTCGCGAGCGCTATCTTCCTCCAGCACGAGAACGCATCGGAGCTGCGGCTGCCGATGAAGCGGAACAGGAAGGACGTGCGATGGGTTGGCAAAAAGCACTGGCTCATGCTTTCGCTGTCGCTGGCGAAGGTGCCATTGGATTGAATGAGGCAAAAACTGACACAATCTGATTATCCCGGTCGCTGGTGGATGATGCTTCCGGATGGGCGCATCGAGTGCCGGCTTTGTCCGCGATTTTGTAAACTGAATGACGGGCAGCGCGGGTTTTGTTTTGTGCGGCAACGCCTGGGCGATCGAATGGTGCTGACTACTTATGGCCGGAGCAGCGGGTTTTGTGTCGATCCGATTGAGAAGAAACCGCTAAACCATTTTTTCCCAGGAACAAGCGTGCTCTCTTTCGGCACGGCGGGCTGCAATCTCGGTTGCCGCTTTTGCCAGAACTGGGACATCTCCAAAGCGCGCGAATGGGACAAGCTCGCCGACGCCGCGTCTCCGGAGCAGATCGCGCTCGCGGCGCAGCGGCTCGGGTGCAGCTCGGTCGCGTTTACTTACAATGATCCGGTGATTTTCGCTGAATACGCGATTGACGTGGCGCAGGCTTGCCGCGAACGCGGGATCAAAACGGTTGCGGTGACAGCCGGTTATATCACCGAGGATGCGCGCCCTGAATTTTACCGGCACATGGATGCGGCGAACGTCGATCTGAAAGCGTTCACCGACGCGTTTTATCATCGGCTTTGTTTTGCGCAGCTCGAACCGGTGCTCGAGACGCTCAAATATCTTCGGCATGAAACGAATGTCTGGTTTGAAGTCACCACGCTGCTGATTCCAGGCGAGAACGACAGTGACGCCGAGCTGCATCGCGCGGCTGAGTGGTTCGCGGAAAATCTCGGGCCGGATGTGCCGTGGCATTTCACTGCGTTTCATCCCGATTTCAAAATGCTCGATAAATCGCACACACCCTCGGCGACGCTGACCCGCGCACGCGAGATCGCCCGCTCGAAAGGGCTGCATTACGTTTACACGGGAAACGTTCACGACAGCGAAGGCGGAAGCACGTGGTGTCCCGGTTGCGGCTCGCTGCTGATCGAGCGCGATTGGTACGAGCTCGGCGAATGGAATCTCGAAAAAGAGTCGCGGACAGGATTGTCTGCGTCCCTCGGCAGATGTCGATCTTGCGGCTACAAAATCGCGGGGCGTTTCGAAGATCAGCGCGGCGATTGGGGCGCGCGCCGTCTTCCGGTCAGGTTAAAAAGTCAAAATTAGAGAAGAGACAACTGACGCGTTGGGGAAATTTCTCTGCAGAGCGAACCGTCTAGACAGCGAGATGGCGGGGGAGGGGACACGCGTCAACAGCTAGTTTCTTTCGATGCCGTCGGTGCGCGGTGTTTTTGTGATAAGCGTCATCGCCGTGATCGCGCTAGCAATCGCCAGGGCCGCGCCGATGGCCATCACGATTCTGAAGCCGGAAACAAAAGATTCATCAATCGCGCGGCGAATCACCTGTTGAGTTGCCGGGTCCTGATTCCCCGGAACGGCGATGGCTGCGAGCTTGGTGGATTGAGCTTGCAACGATTGCGAGGCTGCTTCGGGCAGGTTCCGGTTGGATAGTCGTTGATCGAGCCCGCTCTTAAAGACCTGAAGCATCACGATCCCAAGAACGGCGATGGCGAGAAGGCCGGCTCCTCTGGCGACTGCGTTGTTGACTCCCGATGCGATGCCGACCCGATTCTGAGCGACCGAATTCATCACGGTCGTGGTAAGAGGAGCAACGGTTATGGCCATGCCTGTTCCAAGCACAACAACAGGAGGGAAAAAGTTCTGCCAGTAACCGGCGTTCAGGCCGGGCAACATAAAAAGCGCGAAGCCAAGGGCTGCAATCGAGGGGCCGATAAACAACGGGATTTTCGGTCCATACCTTTCGACGAGCCCGCCCGCCCAGCGCGAAAGGAGAAAGATGATTAAGATGAACGGCAGGAAAGCTGCGCCAGCCGCGGTGGCCGAGTAACGCTGGACTTGAATCAGATTGAGCGGCAGAAAAAACAGAGTGCCGCCGAGCGCTCCGTACAACAGGAACGTAAGCAGGTTCGCGCCCGTAAACGTTCGCGATCGGAACAGAGCAAGCGGCAGCATGGGATTAGGAATCTGCGACTCGATGATCAGGAAGAGAGCGAGCAGGGCGGTAGCGGTAATGAGCGCTGCAAGCACTGATGGATTACTGAAACCCAGTCGCGACGATTCGATTAGTCCATAGACCAGCGCGCCCAGGCCGAGCGCTCCCAAAATTGCGCCCAACCAATCGAGCCCTTTGCTCTCCGTGTCCGAGCTCTCCGGAACACGCCACAGTGAGATTAGGATTATTAGAAGCGCCATTGGAACATTGATGAAGAATATGGCGCGCCAGGAAAGATGTTCGATTAGCCAGCCGCCGATCACTGGCCCGACAGCGGTCGTAATCGCACTGAAACCCGACCAGGTACCAATCGCGCGCCCACGTTCTTTTTCGGGAAACGAACTGCTAATGATCGCGAGACTGCCGGGAACGAGCAGGGCTGCGCCGAGTCCTTGTGCTGCGCGCGCTACAATCAGTTGATGTACGTTGGGAGCGAGTCCGCACCACGTGGACGCCATAGCAAAGAGAGCGACACCAATCAAGAAAACGCGGCGCCGTCCGTAGTGATCTCCGAGCGAACCGCCGACGAGCAGAAAAGCCGAAAGCAAAAGCGAGTAAGCCTCGATGACCCACTGCACGTCAACGATTGTGGCATTCAGATTCGTTTGCAGGGCTGGCAACGCCACATTCACAACTGTGCCGTCGATAAAGGCCATACTCGAAGCGAGGGTTGTAGCCACAAGCACCCAGCGCCCGGCACGTTTCGAACAAGGTGCGCTTGCGCGGCGGGAGCGAATTATGCTCTCGTCACAAGGTTCTTGGATGAGCGCCAACATATTTGTGTCAAATCCCCGGACGACTGGTCCTATCAAGGAGAGATCGTTTACATCGGTAGCGCATTATTTCCTGTAGCCACCGGCCTATGGCCGGTCAAAACGAGCGCGCCAAATCATCGTTAGGATTGAACGGCCCACAGGGCCGTGGCTACAACGTGACCTATCGTTGCCAACCTTCCCTCGCACCGGCATGGGCTGTTAATATTCGCAAAACGCGTCGTCGGCGTAGCAGTAGAGCCAGCGCTCGCCGAGCTGGGCGGAAGCGATGACCGGATGCCCGGTGACGTGCGCATGTTTGCTGGCATGGCGATTCGGTGAGCTATCGCAGCACAATGTGACGCCGCATTGCTGACACGTCCGCAGATGCACCCATGCTGCGCCGATCTTCACACACTCAGCGCACTCGCGAATTTCTGGCTGTTTGACGGACGCAATCGCGTCGAGATGGGAGCAGCCTCGGTCAGACATTGTTCTATTCTCGCAGCACTGTCGGTTTGCACATGCCTATTTAGATAGGCTGAAACGGTCCTTCGCAAATGCTTTCCGAAACTTTGCGGCGATCGTTCGGACTTTCT
>OCZV010000749.1_pt1 | contig 11601 bp, 9 predicted proteins | sample 1539051 | NCBI WGS metagenome assembly OCZV01 (sample SAMEA3113581, study PRJEB22503) | soil metagenome
CAACATTATCCCGTGCATCTTTGACATCATCTACGCTAATCAATTTAGAGTCAATATTAGGAATAGCGTTGTCTTTATCATTGATTTGTTCAATAACGCCGTTAGAACCCAGATTAATAATTGGCCTTCCATCAAGGCCGGATTTAACATACCCTTGTGAAATCTTTATGAGGTCTCCTGGTTTTAGCCCTATTTGATCAGGAATATTGGTTTGATTATCCCATAGCTTCAATTTCACACTCGATTCCTTATCATAAATAGTTAAGGTTCGATTCTTAGATTCTTCATTAGTATCCTTTTTTGTAAATTTACGAATAGGATAAATATTCATTATCCTAGCTGTAACTGTGACATCTTTTGCACCGATGTAAAGATCCTTGATGCCAAATTGTGCTTTCGGAACATTTTCAAAAGAAATACCCAAATCAGCAGCAACTAGGAATAAAGCTCCTTGATCAGTCAAATAACCCGCGCCAATCTTACGCTTCTTCTCGTCAATCATATCTCTAATCTGTTCAGCGCTGACTTCAGGTTTTTGACTCAACAATGCTTCAATCATCTTTTGAAAATCAGCAGACAAACCGAGCAAACCTCCTCCCTAATATTAATATCAATAAATAACTTGCCTATATGTTTTGACAATAACCAGTGATAATAAACATAAAAATTAGAGATATCTAATAGCAGCATACGATTTTGACAGGACAACAACATTGCATTTCTGTATATGAACTTATGAAATATTATAATAATGATATACGTGCTATAAATGGAATATCCTTTAATGTGGAATATGGAAAAGTATTCGGCTTTCTTGGTCCCAATGGAGCAGGCAAGACTACAACAATAAAGATACTTACTACTCTTATTCGTCCGTCATCTGGAAAAGTTCATATCTTTGGTAAAGACGTTGTAAAACATTCATCAGAAGTTAGAAAACGGATTGGAGTTGTCTTACAACAACCCAGCTTTGAGGCAAATTTAACAGTAGAACGAGCTCTCAATCTTTACGGTTTTCTATGGGGACTTGCAGCCAAAAGAAGAAAGGATAAGTTAAGAGAAATTTTACATGCCTTTGACTTAGAGAGTCTCAGAAACACAAAGAATGACGAACTTTCGATTGGTCAAAGAAGAAGAGTACAAGTCGCACGTGAATTCATGCATGACATGGACTTGCTTTTTCTTGACGAGCCCACCGTAGGATTGGACCCTTCTGCTAGAAGAATGCTATTAGATTACATAAAAAGGCAGGTAAAAGCTGGCCTAACTGTTTTCTTTACTACACATATCATGGAAGAAGCAGAATATCTTTGCGACGAAATTGCTATTATAAACAGAGGTAAAATACTTGCCTTTGATACTCCGGCCGGGTTAAAACAAAAGTACGGAGGTACTAAGGCTATGGAAATTAAGTTGAAAGATATTGCAGCCAGATCAGTTTTACATTTAGTAAATAAAGTTGCTAATAACTCAGATATAGACATTCCTGAAACAAACACCATTAGCATAGGTTCTGTTAATGCACAGGAAATGGCAGTTAAAATAATTGAATTACTTTCAGAGAATGATGTACAGATTGAAAGTATTAGTATAACTCCGCCATCTCTAGAGGATGTCTTCCTAGCTATAGTAAACCACGGAAATAAGCATATATAATGTATTTCCAATAAATTTAGATTTTCATCCTCATCATTGACAATGTGGCCAATAGGAATGCTCCTGCTGAAAGAGCTGCCATGACCACAACTTCAATAGTGGTAAGTATACTAATCTGTGAAAAAATACCTGCCCTCGTAATATCTACTATATATGTCAATGGATTGAGATAGAATGCAGTACGTAATGGTTCAGGCACTCCATCTGATGGATAAAATGCCGAGCTAGCGAACGCAAAGAAAAGAAATATTCCATTGACAATCACATTGAATCCTTCACTACTTTTAAGTTTTGTAGAGATGATAATTGTAATTGAACCGAAAAATATTGCCCCAGAAACTAGTGCGTATATTGTATAAGGCATAGTCAATAAGGTAGGGTTTGCATTGCCGAGCATAGTCGGAATACCGGCTGCCACGATGAGTGAGGCACTAGCAAGCCCCATTAGCATAATGGTGAGAAGATTACTAACGATATATTGCATCCGAGTGAACGGCATAACCAATATTTGTTGGAACATGCCGTTTCTTTTATCGTTCCAAATAATGCTCCCAGCTACAGTGCTACTGTTCATAACGTTAAAGCCGATCATACCTGCTGCTAAATACGAAGGATATGTGATCAGAGCATTGCCGAATCTGACAGGCTGCTCTCCTAATAATGCAGAATAGGAATAACCGGCTACAAATATGTAGATAATAGGAAAAACTACTTGCCATATTAAAAACACCTTATCAATTGAAGCTATAAGATTCCTATATACCAATGAAAAAATTGCAGTTATCAATAAATGCACTTCTAGTACTTTGCCATATTTTAATCTAAAACAATTTCATCATAAATGTCACGATCTATGCCCCTTCCCGATGTGAAAGTGTTTCTAACAAATTAACAAAGTTTGGAAAGACTAAAAACTTCATGAATCACACTCAGATTAGCTATATATTTAGCAGACGAAATATCCGATAACAATGTGACGCCGTATACCTATTAGAGTCAAACACTATGTTAATTTATTATATTCATAGGAGATCTTGTCCATATTCGCATACAGCAGCGATATCTAGCCAAAGATCGCGCTGCCGAAATGTTTCCCATAACCTCCTGCATGACGAAATGCCCGCTATCTATACCTAATGCATTATATATTTATAAAAATAATAGACATAATGATTAACTTGTTAAATCCATCTCCAAGAAACATTGAGAAAATCAGAGCACACCATAAATATAGCGTATATAAAAAAAATTATCATCTTCTTTTATTAATGTATTTTATCATATGAAATACCCTATATATTTTGCCTTTCCTATCATTTTTCCACTTTCCTTATCCCTCAAAATTGTCGAACTTTTTGGAACATAGCTTTCTGGTTTAACTAGATGCGGTGTACAGTATACGTCTGTTAGAATATATTCATATCGCCATAAGAGATAGATTTCTTCATTTGTCATTAAACTTTTAAGATGCACAAGCGGTTCAGAATATCTGCCTGCGAGTTTTAGATTATTAATATTATCATCATACCATACTGAATAGCTATCCCAAATTGTATCTGACGGTTTGGGTCTATTTTTAACGTATAATATATCTGGCCTATATGCAATTATCATACTTAGACCTACCATGGTTATTCCAAGAAAGAAGAACCCTTGGGTAGCCATATGTGTTGGTTGGCTTATATTTAACATGTTGCTTATTTGATCTTTGTGATCTGGGTAACTTTCTTTCAAAACACCGAGACTATATGTTGGAAGAAGAATACCTGCATGTATCAGGAAGAGGCCCAGGATACCTATTGCTATACATACTATACCTCTCCACATTATTGAAAGCGCTATTATAGCAATCAGGCTGATAGTGATAACCTGTATGATTATTTCAGCAATAGATGCTGGGTTTATTTGAACAGTGAGAATAAAAAGATGAATAAGAAACAGCAGTATAATACTGACGACATTAAGCGTTAAGAGTAATGATTTATTCCTATGGAACCATTCATACATACGGAAATAGTAGTGGCTATAGGTTCTACTTTTATCAGAAGTAGCAAACCCTGCTGCCATACAAGATTATAGATCAATAGATTACTTAAAGCCAATCATTTTTAACTTCTTAGGTCATTCAACTCTATTTCAAAAATCAAGTCATATTGTTTAACATCTTTAAATGAAGAGTTTAGACAATCTATGTGTTCTCTTATTAATAGACTGTCTTTCTTATAAAGTCATATTGTTTAATCATTTTACGTTGTTCCTAGTTCTCCTTCTGTCTTTCTTATCATATACCAATTTAAGAAGAATTTAATAAAATACTTGATATTGTTGGCATAGTTATTCTAAGTAAAAATTGCTAAGGATAACATTTACCCATGCATATATTCAAATAATTTTTAATTGAAACACAACAAGATAAGCTGTGCCAACAGCTAATGAAATCAAGGAGAAGCTAGAAAAGAATTGGATTCAGTTCGTTAATGCAAATTCTTCTAAATTATCGTCGAAAACATTTACTGGTGCGACACCACCTTCAGTTTTTGTTGGACGACATGGCTACCCTAAAGTAAAGGTCGGACCAATGGTACCTCCATTCCATGGCGATACTACAGTATTAGACAGGCCAGAGATATGGGTTGGTAAAAGTATAGAGGAAATTGTTAACTTTCGCCTATCTCTTGTTAGAGGAATATCAGATATAGACGCCCGCACTACATCTGGAAAGTACTTGGAATCTTTACAGGAATTGGCAATGGCTTCAAAATCAGTTGAAAGTGAAGCAACATTTGAAAAAAAACCTACTGTACAAATAGAGCCAGAAAAGAATATAGGTCTTGATATTGAATCTGCACCATTTGGTCCAGTTGCACCTTTAAAGACTTTCAAGACTTCGTCTTTCCTTTCAGTCGATCAGAGATTGGAAAATGCTTATTATGATAAAGATTTGCGTGCATCTGAAGCTGTAGTCGAACTTTACAAAAAAGGGCTTGAAATTAGCAGGATTCATCGGGTTCTTAGTTTAGGAATGTTAGGATTACGAAAAGCCAGAAGACTAGTACCTACTAGATGGAGCATCTCAGCGACAGATGACATTATTTCTTCATCTTTGATAAAGGACATAGACGTCTATCCGACAATAGATTTTTTTGAAGTTTACAAATACTCTCATTTGGGTAATTATTACAGTATCATATTGATTCCGGAGGAAGTATGGAGCTTCGAAATGCAAGAAGCATGGTTTGACAACAATGGAAACTTAGCAACGGGCTTAGATTTTGAGGATGCTAAAGGATTGGATCACTATCCTTCTATAGCAGGAGCATATTTTGCTGGTAGATTAGGCGTAGCCGAACACTTGTCAAAAATAGAACGAAAAGCAGGGGCATTAATTCTAAGAGAAATTCATCCTGAATATGTCATGCCAGTAGGAGTATGGCAGATCAGAGAAGGGATCAGACAAGCATTTAAAGGTCGAGGAAAAAAGTTTGATAGTTTTGAAAAAGCATTATCCTTCGCCTGTATAAATTTGGCGGTACATAAAAAAGAATGGGTTAGAAATAGTAAAATCTACAGAAATATTAGAGAACAAATGAGAATAACAGCATTCCTTAGTAACAACGATAATGATAGTAATTTATTGTGATTACCTTTATTAGTAATGAAGAAGATGACGGAATTACAAAATAATTAGCGAATTTTTCAAACAATTCTAATACAATATATATGGACTAATATGATTTTCAGGAAAGAAATATTTCACATTATTATTCAAATTGGAAATACTCAAGCTGCCGCTGTAGTAGATCTATCCGATGGTGATACAAATTCTGTAGCAAGAATATGTTTGCATTTTGTTAACCTAAATTTAAAGTCGGGACAAGAGCATACTTTATTTTCGGCATCTACGTCATAGAATTTATCTTTTTCTTTGCTACTTCTAACCCTAAAGAATTTTTTATGGTTGTGAATTTCTTCAACGATTACAGGTTCATGTAGACTTAATTCTATTATGTTGTATGCATTTTGAAGGCGTTTTTTCATTTCACTTTTTTCTTGACCTTTCTTTTCTTCTTCTTCCATATCTACTGCTTTTTTTATCAAATCTAATATGTTATCGTCCTTAGTTTCTGACACATATATTACATAAATTAATGCTAATTCTTTACCTTCATATTTTCTTATTACTCTACCTATTCTTTGGATTACTTGATTCATATTTGAAGTACTTGCTAAAATAATTTCTATTCTAACTTGCGGTACATCATATCCTATCTCTAAGGTATGAACGGATAGAAGAGGACCAAAGTCTTTACCCCATTGGTATAAAATTCCTTGCCTGTTTATAGAATTTACCTTACTATCAATTGTCTTTGCTTTTATTCCTTCTGATTCTAATCTATCCCTAAGTTTAGCAATTGATTCAAGTGTTTCACTAAATACCATAATTCGTTCGTGTGGATGTTTTTTTATTAGACTTACTGCTTTTGATAGTTTATTTTCTGTGTAGCTAAGCAGAAGTTTTCTTTTTCTGACATTTAGAAACCAGGCTTTTGCCAGTCCACTGACGAAGCCTCCCTTTGATAATAGTAAAGACATTGATTTAGCATCATATTTCTTGAAACGATTTGAAATATTCTTAATTTTGGCAGAGCAACTATCATATACTTTTTTTTCTTCATCCGTCAGCTCAACTTGCAAAGGGATAATTATTGGCCTCGCGAGTCTTCTATCGTTTACTGCATCTTTTATTGGATATTTTTTTATTGGTGGCAATACAGTCATAATGGTATTATATCGATAGTCTCTTTCATTCAGTGTAGCAGTAAGACCCAATAGAGACTTGCTATGACCCTGTACAACAAAATCAAATATCTTACTGAATGTTTTTGCCGTGTCACTAATTAAATGCACTTCATCGAAGATTACCATATTAGCTTTCCGGATAAGATCAAAGTTATTGATTACACTTTGATAAGTGCTTATTGTTATTTCGCGTATTTCTTTTCTCTCTCCATAGTATACTCCTATATTTTCTTCTGATATGCAGTATGTAAGAAGCCTTCTAATGTTCTGTTCAATTAATACAATTCGTGGAACAAGATACAAGATATTGAAAGAGGAGGGAGAAGAAGCAGAAGAATAACAATCTGGAAAAGTGTATGATTTGTCCATTGTAGCAAATGTAGAAGCCGCCGCCGCTGCTCTCCTTGCACATTCAAAAGCTATTTCTGTCTTTCCTGTGCCGCTACTATAAACTACTGTTCCTCTAAAACCGTTATCAACCCACGCATGTACAGCTTCAAGCTGATCATTTTTAAGAGAAAATGGAAATTTTAGATAAAAGATAGCTGGTGGTTTTGGCATAAAAAATATTCTCATCCATTAATTGAAAAATGTTAGGTACTGTACTTTAGAGAGTTATTTTTTATAGCCGCTGAGTCCAGTAATAGATTAAGCTTTTTTTTCATTTATTTAATACATTTTAATAAGTGACAAAACTTACATATATATGACATAATACTTTGCGAGAAGGGAGAGAGGGAGATAGAAAGACGAGTTATAATATTACTCGTCGTACCTTCTGATTTTCTGGAGTTATGTTGAGTCCACTTGTAATTGATGGAATGATTTCATTTTAAACTTTGATATAGACAAGCTTTTGATGATTCATTTGTATGTGCCCGAAATCTTCAGACTGTTCTAATACTTCTGTAATTTAATAATTTGATAATATAAAAACATTGAATATATTAGAATATCTCGAGAACTGTAAAGTTAAAAATACAATTCACGGTATCAGATATTTATTTAACAACTATACCAATTCAGTTAAACATAAGTCCCTTTCAGCTGTGAATATTGTTTACGATTTAGTGATTCATCAGTAGAGAAAAAGTTGATTAATCAAGTATTGCAATACTATCAGAATATAAAAGATTAAATGGACAGTAAATAGCAGATTGTCGTCGGAAAGAGAATTCCTACTAGGATGTTCGGGATGGAATTATGCTGATACTTCTGACAAAGGAGGATGGACAAATGTATTCTATCCTGATGCGAGTACCAAAAGACTACGGTATTACTCCGAATTCTTTAATACCGTAGAAATGGACTCTACCTTCTATCACAAATTCTATTCTAGTATGACAAAAGGTACGTTTATTGGAATGGTCAGAGCAACTCCAGATAAATTTCAATTTTCAGTTAAAGTACCAGAAACTATCACACATGAAAAAAGATTAGATATAAGAAGAGGAGCTATCACAGATTTTGAAGAATTCCTCGACAAAATATCACCTTTAAAGATAGCAAAGAAATTGGGTGCTATATTAATCCAGCTTCCTCCAAGTTTTACTGTCAATGATTTCAAAAATATAGATGCCTTTCTTGATCGCTTGCCAAATAGTCATAATTATGATTATGCTGTTGAGTTCAGACATCCATCATGGAAAAGCGAAGGTCCTTGGGAAATGCTAAAGCATTATAATATTGCAGCAGTGATTACAGATTCACCGCCTAGAGAAAATCTTCATTTTCTATCAGATGTCATTATTACAGCGGATCATTCACTTGTAAGACTTCATGGAAGAAATACGAAAGGACATTATTGGTATAATTATCTTTATACAAAAGAAGAACTAAAACCTTGGGTTGAAAAAGTCTTACAATTAAGAAAAGGAACCAAGGTTCTCCGTGCATATTTTAATAACCATTGGGGCGGAAAGGCTGTTGTTAATGCACTGCAATTCAAAGAAATGACTTCTAATTCTCCATTGCCAGAAAATCAAAGAAAAGTGTTAGAGCATGCTGAGACTTACCTAAAGACTAACACAGCATTATGAGAAAACAGAAAGCATAGCAATCTATTTCATTCTAAAATTTGCTTGTTATACTTCAATTTCGCTTCTGGGATTCAACCAATTTTATGAAAATGGCAGTCGCACACTAGATGGATAAAACACAAAAGTTTAATGATAGCTATTTGGTGAAATTATCGAAAGTTTAGTATTTTATTATTATTATTATTCGTATGTTTCTCTATCGCGTTTCTCAACCTTCATTATATTTAAGATAGAAGACACGAAAAAAATCATACAAAATAATTAATACAATATTACTTTTGTTCTGAATCTATTTTTTAAGAATTTCAGCAACATAGTAACATATACACTTCAATGATTTATCAAACTCTTCTATCTGGAAATAGCGACTTGATTTGAATCTAATTATTAGTCATCTGTGAAACCACAAAATGTATTTGAGTCACAAAGAACATGATGTTCAAAGATGTAACGCTTTATATATGCTTCAATAAGTATCGTCCATTCTCAAGCATGCCATGATCGTTATTAAGATATATTACCTTCTTATGTGCTCTGAGCTTTTTAATTTCTGACAATATTTTATCAAGCTCTTTCTCTGAATAAATATAGTTATACGAGTCTTTAGAACCATGGAGCCTGAGATAAATCACTTTGTTCGTGGGAATTAAGCTATGAGGAAGACCTGGTGCGTCAACTGAACAGAAGACTATCCCTATATTTGCAATTTCCTTTATGAATTTCCACCACGATGAATCTCTAAACTCTAAAACAGCCCTGTTTTGTAAATTAGTCTTTTCAAAGAATGCTCTTATAGCTTCTAGGTTTTCTTTGCTATATTTGTACTTTGATGGCATCTGGAATAGCCAGAAATCAATCTTCTTTTCAAGACACTCGAGGGATGACCTAAATCGATTCCATAGTTCCAGTGATCTATTCTTTAGTTTATTATAATGAGTAATAGAGCTATGAACCTTAATAGAAAAAGTAAAGTCTTTTGGAGCTGTTAACCAAGTCCTTATCCAATTGTGGGTAGGAAAACGGTAGAAGCTGGCATTAATTTCAACAGTGTTAAAGCCCTGGCTTGTGTACCATTTAAATGAAGTAGGTTTACCTTCATTCCAAAAGTAGCTATATCCTGATGTTCCTATTCCCATTATTGACGATGATGACAGACTCTTACTAATGTTAAATGGAGTATATAGGATTAATTAGTTTGACTGGAGCATCTTTAGCTTTCTACAACTTGATAGATATTGGTACTGTTACCCAGGAATATAGTAGAGAAAAACCATCTCATTTCATATTCTGAATAATTATTAAATCTGAACTTAGATGCACAAACACATGTTTGGTTACTTAAATTGTGATTATTTTGGATTCACCTTCAATACATAAGGAAATAAAATAAAAGAATGTTCAGCTAGTAAAAAAAAGTTATCTGCAGATTCACCTTATATAATCAACCGACTTAAACTAAAGGTTCGTATGATCGACTTGTTGATACTATTAAAGCAGCAGTATATATTATAACTAATAATCTATTTTTGTTGCCACCAATACCGTGAACTTCTCTTCTGGATGTTTTAGAAGAAAATTTATAACACATTTCGAAATTAAAGGCAATGAATCTAGCGTAATTGTCAAAGATAATAAAAATACAATGATGAGGACAATAAAAAAAATGTCCTACGATACTCTTTAACAAAATAAAGATAGAATAATAAATAATGAAAGTATTGCAGATGAATCACTTACACTTTAAAATATACCTTATTTTACAGCATCCATCAACAACTCTAAAGCTTTGAAATCAAAAGGATCATAAAAGGCAAGAAAAAACTGTCCTACTCCAGCATCTACGTATTCTTTAACTCTGCTGGCTATCTTTTCTGGTGTGCCTACCAGTCCGGTTTGTAATACCTGATTGTATACACTAGGTCCTCTTTCCATAGCAAATAGTTTTTCTTTGTATTTTAAATCGGCGGAAGATTCTGCAATGATTACATCTAACTCAATGGATTTTAAAACAGTCCTATTAAACTTCCTAGAGATGTTATCAAAATCTGAGTTTAATTTGTGGAATTGTTCTGGCGACAGATAAGATGCTTCCCATATATCTGCAAACCTGGCCGCTATGCTTATCATTTTCTTTCTTTTTGCTGCAATGGTTACAGGAATATACTTACCTCTGTTTTGTAATATGGCACCATTTAATCTGAAAAAGTTTCCATTAAAATGAACTTCAGATTTATGCCATAGCATTTGAAGAACCTGCAAACCTTCTTCAAGGATTGAAACTCTATCTTTCTCTTTTGGATATTCTATGCCATAAGGATGCCACCATTGAGTAGCATATTGAAGTGTTGCTCCAGCACCAGTTCTAAATTCTAATCTTCCATCAGATATTTCTTGAAATGTTAATGCTTGTTTGGCTAGAAGTGCAATGTTTCTATACTGAGGAAAGAGATATGTTATAACGGGACCTAATTTTATTCGATTGGTCGTGGAGGATAAGCTAGATAATACAGTCCAGCAATCAAGGTCAATATCTGCTAATGATTCGCCATAATAAAATCCATAATAACCCAGCTTTTCAGCCAAGAGACAGGTCTCTTTAATTTTGTTGTAATCTTTACCCCATACCTCTAAACATAGACGCATAATGTTCACATTTATTTTGAAAATACTTGATGCTATTGTGATTACGGTGAAGCTGAACCTGATTTATTATTTTCATCACCAATAAGAGACCTTATAACCTTCTGTCTTCTCTCTCTTTGTTGTAAAGCTCTCGTTTGCACGAATTGCCACTCATTGGCTGCTTTTATTATAGCAAATTTTCCTAGGGAATGGACACTAGGTTTTGGAATAACCCCCTTATCAAAATAAAACTTGGCTAAGGCCTCCAAATAGCAATAGTCGAGAGGTGTTACCTTGTAACGGATTTCCCGCCTGACAGACATATTGTTCTCTATTATTATTCTAGTATATTAATCTATATAAACTTTTCATTTATTTATACACAACTACTTGCCTTTCCACTAGGTGGAGTAATTGAGTGGAAAAACAAGTGGAAAATCCGTTAAACAAGTGGAAAATGTACGTGGAAAGTGTTAAGTGTAGC
>OCZV010000750.1_pt1 | contig 11596 bp, 10 predicted proteins | sample 1539051 | NCBI WGS metagenome assembly OCZV01 (sample SAMEA3113581, study PRJEB22503) | soil metagenome
TGACCCTCCGAAAGCCGCCGCAACAGTGACAGGACCATCGCGACGGCGTGCGATGCGACCTCCTCGACGCAGTAATCGGGGACGTTCGTAACGACTATTCCCCTCTCACGAGCCGCATCGAGGTCGATGTTGTCGACACCGATGCCATACCTCGCGACGATCCGACAGCGGCGCAGGCGACCGAGGGCCTCGGCGTCAAAGGAGAAGTACGTGTTGAGCAGCGCGTCGGCATCCGATGCGATGCGGAGCACGTCGTCCCGGCTGCCGGATGCGACCTCGAGGTCGGCGTCGATGCCGGCGAGAATCTCACGCTCGAGGTCGACCGTCGGGAAGACCTGGTCGGTTATCACGACCCGGAAACGTGCCGTCACGGATTCCTCCACGATCAACGAGCCAAGGTGTTGCATCTTACATGATGCACCACGCGCTCCGACGCGGATCAGCGCTCGGGAAGCTCCGGCACGCTCTCGAGCGTGGTGTGGATATGGGCGATCATGGTGTGCCGGGCCGAATCGATATCGCGGGCCCGAACGGCCTCGAGCAGTTGCCAGTGTTGGGCGTTGGCTTCGTCCGTGCTCCGGGTGCCGTGCGTGAGGGCCGCGACGATGTACATCGTCGCGCTGTCCTGCAGCGTCTCGACGATCCCGGCCAGTCGCGGGGCGTCTGCAACCCGGGTGAACACCCGGTGGAACTGGCGGTTCAGGTCGACCCAGGCCGTCGGGTCGTGCTCCTCGTCGGCCAGCCGGAGGATCTGCGCGGCCTCCTCGATGTCGTCCTCGCTGATGCGCTCGATCGCCCGCTCCATCACCTCGGGCTCGAGGAGTTGCCGGATCCGGTAGATCTCCTCCAGCTCGGCCTGGCTCGGCTCGTGCACGATTGCGCCGCGATGGGCGTCGAGGCGGATCAGGCCCTCGGCGGCGAGGTCGCGCAGCGCCTCGCGCACCGGCGTCGTGCTGACCCGCATCTGTTGCGCCAGGTCGGCCTGGACGAGGCGTTCGCCACCAGGTATCTGCCCGGTGAGGATCGCCCGCCGCAGCGTGTCGCGCACCAACTGATGAGCGGTGCGGCGCTCACCCTCGTTGACCAGCAGACTCACGAGAAGCCGTCCTCATGCAACCGAAGTATCGATGACGCACTATATCTGGCCGAGCGGTGTTAACGCCTGACGGGCGACCTTTCGCCGTGTCAAGAATGCAGCACGACGCCGCCGCTATCACCGTCGACGGCGGCGATCGAATGACCGCCGGCGAACTCGCCCAGCGTCGCACCGTGCTCCCCCACACCGACGACCGCCGGGACGCCCAGCGACCGAGCGACCTCGACCAGGTGAGCGCCCGGGTTGCCGCCCAGCGTGACAAGGCCCGCAGCTCCCCACAGCATCGGGGCCAGAGCCGGCACCGGGAAGGGGGCGACGACGACCGCACGCCCGGGTGCCGCCGGTGGAGCGTGCGGATCTCTCACGACGGACGCGGCCGGCCCCGATCCCCGGCGCCGCGGCGATGCCCGGCGTGGGCCTCTTCGCGGCCATCAGCGTGGCGTGCGCGGACGAGTACGAGGCGGCCCACGGCTAGCCGCGCTTGCCTTGGCCGGCTGACCGGAGGCTTCGGGTCCGCCATCCGCCCGGCACCGGCTGGCCACGCTACCTGGTCACCCACGTGGCACGTTGCACTGCTCCACAAACCAGGGCAAAGCACCCGCGCCAACAACACGTCAACGTGCCACGTACGACCGGTTGGCGTGCCACGCTGGGTGGCGGGCGCCCGGCTGGGCGACCGAACGGCCGTGCGTTGGTTACCCCGCGCTCGCCTTCCAGGCGGTCGGCCACAGAGTTCCCGGTCAGACGGTGCGGTCGACCACGGAGTCGCAGAGGGCCTCCAGCGCCCGGCGCGCAGGCACGTCGGGCAGGGGTGGGAGGACGGCGCGCGCGTCGTCGGCCCAACGGCGGACCTCGGCCTGTGCCTCCGCCATGGCCCGATGGCCGCGCAGCAGCGACAGCGCAGCGGCGTGGTCGGCATCGTCGATGAGCGGTTCGCTGAGCAGTGAGCGCAGCCGTGCGTCGGCCGGGTCGGACGACCGCAGCGCGTAGAGGACCGGAAGTGTGCGTACACCCTCGCGCAGGTCGGTGCCCGGTGTCTTGCCCGACGACGCGGAGTCGCCGGCGATGTCGAGCAGGTCGTCGGCGAGCTGGAAGGCCATGCCGATGCGCTCGCCGTACCGGGCCAGCACCTCGACGACATCTGAGGGTGCGCCCGCGTGCAGCGCTCCGAGCCGGGCCGAGGTCGCGATCAGCGACGCGGTCTTGTCGGACAGCACGGACAAGTAGTGCGCGACCGGGTCCTCGCCCGGGCGCGGGCCGAGCGTCTCCCGCAGCTGTCCCTGTACGAGACGCTCGAACGTGCGGGCTTGGATCCGCACCGACTCGGTACCCAGGTCGGCTGCGATGTCCGACGCCCGCGCGAACAGGAAGTCACCGGTCAGGATCGCCACGGTGTTGCCCCACCGGGCATTGGCCGAGGACGCGCCACGGCGCAGCGACGCCTCGTCCATCACGTCGTCGTGGTAGAGCGTGGCCACGTGCGTCAGCTCGACGACGACCGCCGAGCGAACGACGCCCGGAGCGTCGCAGTCGCCGAACTGCCCGGCGACGAGCGCGAGCAGAGGTCGGAAGCGCTTGCCCCCGGCAGCGACGAGATGCCGCGAGGCCGAGGCCAGCAACGCATTGTCGGCCTTGACCGCCTCGGCCAACCGTTCCTCGACCTCCTCGAGGCCCGCCGCCAGGGAGGCTTCGAGGTCAGCGTCGACGGTGGGGATGCCGAGGCCGGGCGACGTCATTGCGCAAGCCCTCCTCGGCGACGGTCAGCGTACGAAGATCGCCGCCTGCTCGGCAAGCTCGAGCAGTGGGCCGGGCAGGACCCCCAGCACGACGGTCGCGGCGACACCGAGCGCGATCCCGACGGTAGTCCACGGGCTCGCCACCGCTACCGTGGGGCCGTCGGAAGCAGGCTCGGAGAAGAACATCAGCACGATCACCCGGACGTAGAAGAACGCCGCCACCGCGCTGGCCAGGACACCCACGATGACCAACGGCAGGGCTCCGGCCTCGATCGCCGCCGAGAACACGACGAGCTTGCCGATGAACCCGCTGGTGAACGGGATACCGGCGAACGCGAGCAGGAACAGCGCGAACGTGGCGGCGACAAGCGGAGAACGCCGGCCCAGTCCAGCCCACTTGGCCAGATGCGTCGCTTCACCGCCCGCGTCGCGCACCATGGTGACCACCGCGAAGGCACCGAGCGTCGTGAACCCGTACGCCACCAGGTAGAACAGCACGGACGACGTCCCCAGCGTGTCGGCAGCCACGATGCCGGTGAGGACGAACCCGGCGTGGGCGATCGACGAGTAGGCCAGCATTCGCTTGACGTCGGTCTGGGTGAGGGCCACGACGACGCCGATCACCATCGTGATGATCGCGATCGCCCAGAACATCGGCTGCCAGTCGCTGCGCACCCCGCCGAACGCCACGTAGAGGATGCGGGCCATCGCTCCGAACGCGGCCACCTTGGTGCAGGCCGCCATGAAGCCGGTGATCGGGGTGGGCGCACCCTGGTACACGTCGGGTGTCCATGCGTGGAACGGCGCGGCGCTCACCTTGAACAGCAGGCCGACGGCGATCAGGGCCACGCCTGCCAGCAGCAGCCCCTCTTGCCCGACCTGCGCCGACAACGCCTCGTCGATGTCGGAGAACCGGACCGAGCCGGCGAAGCCGTAGATGAAGGCCGATCCGAACAGGAAGAACGCCGACGAGAACGCACCCAGCAGGAAGTACTTCAGCGCCGCCTCCTGCGACAGCAGTCGCCGGCGCCGAGCCATGCCGCACAGCAGGTACAGCGGCAGCGAGAGCACTTCGAGGGCGACGAACATGGTCAGCAGGTCGTTGGACGCCGGGAACAGCAGCATCCCGCCGATCGCGAACATCGCCAGCGGGTAGACCTCGGTCTGCAGCACTCGCTCCTGCACCAGCGTGCGTTCGGCTTCTCCGCCGGGTAGCGACGAAGCCGCCGGGGCGAACGCGTCGCCCCCGCCTTCCAGCCGGCGCTCGGCGAAGAACGTCACGCTGACGGCCGCCAGGGCCAGGATGGTGCCCTGCATGAACAGCGCCGGACCGTCGATCGCCACCGAGCCCTCGGCTCCGACCATCGAGGTGCCGGCCAGGCGTACGACCTGCACAAACGCGGCAACGAGCGCGGCCAGAGCCACACCGACCTGAAGAGCGTGACGCGGACGGCGCGGGGCGAACGCCTCGATCAGAACGCCGACGATCGCCGCGCCGAACACGATGAGCATCGGTAGCAGCTCGGCGTATTCGATGGACGGAGCGCTCACCGATCGTTCCCTTCAGCAACGGGAGCGATCGGCTGTGGATCGCTCACCCCGACTTCCGTCAGCACCGGATCGACACCGTCGTCGATGACGTCGAGCACCGGCTTCGGGAAGAACCCGAGGGCCAAGATCAGCGCCACCAGCGGAGCGACGACCATCAGCTCGAGGCGGCGGAGGTCGACGAACGCTGCGGTCGACTCGCGCACGGGACCGGTCATGGTGCGCTGGTAGAGCCACAGGATGTACACGGCGGCCAGGATGGTGCCGACCGTGGCGAGGACGGCCGCCACGCGGTAACGGCTGAACGTGCCGACCAGGATCATGAACTCGCTGACGAAGGTGGCGAGGCCCGGCAGCGCCAGACCGGACAGGCCGACGAACAGGAACGACCCGGCGAGCACCGGCGCCGGGCGTGAGACGCCGCCGTAGTCGCCGACCTGACGCGACCCCCGCCGGGAGATCATGAATCCGACGATCACGAACAGGGCCACCGTCGACAAGCCATGGTTGACCATGTAGAGGGTCGCACCCTCGGCGCCCTGGCTGGTCAGGGCGAAGATCCCGAGAACGATGAACCCGAAATGTGAAACCGACGTGTACGCGATCAGCCGCTTCATGTCGGTCTGGCCGATCGCCAGCAGGGCCCCGTAGACGATGCTGATGACGGCGAGCACGACGATCCACGGCGCGAACTCGCGGGCGGCGTCCGGGAACAGCGGCAGAGCCAACGCGATCATGCCGAACGTGCCGACCTTGTCCACGACGCCGGACAGGTAGGCGGCGTTTGCCGGCGTCGCCTCGGCTGCCGCATCCGGCAGCCAAGTGTGGAAAGGCCACAACGGCGCCTTGATCGCGAAGGCGAGCATGAACCCCAGGAAGAGCCAACGCTGGATGTCGACCGGAATGTCGAGCGCGACCAGGTCGGCGAGAAGGAACGTGCCCTGTCCGTCGTTGACGCCCGCGTCGACCGACTGGACATACAGCCCGATCACCGCGGCCAGCATCACCAGCCCGCCGGCCAGGTTGTAGAGCAGGAACTTCACTGCGGCGTATCGGCGCTGCGGCCCGCCGTAGAGCCCGATCAGGAAGTACATCGGGATCAGCATGGCCTCGAACAGGATGTAGAAGAGCAGGACGTCCTTGGCGGCGAACGCGCCGATCATCATCGCCTCGAGCAGGAGCACCAGCGCGAAGAACGGCTTGGGGTTCCGCCGTTCCGCCTCCGCCTCGCGCCACATCGCCATCAGCACGATCGGGGTGATGACGACGGTGAGCAGGATGAGCACGAGCGACAGGCCGTCGACCCCGAGCGCGTAGAACATGCCGAACGACTCGACCCAGGCATACTCCTCGACGAACTGCAGCGCCGACCCGTCGTTGACGAACGCGATGGCTGCAATCGCGGCCAGGATCGCGGTGACCCCCGCCATGAAGAGCCCCAGCATCTTCGCCGGACGCTCCATGCCGCGCGGAACCAGGGCCGTGAGAATCGCGCCGAGCGCGGGCACGGCGATCAACGTGGTCAGCCAGGGAAAGGTCACGGCAGCCTCACCAGGAGCATGGCCACGACGACGATCGCCGCGCCGGCGAGCATCGACAGGGCGTAGGAGCGAACGAACCCGGTCTGCCATCGCCGCAGCCGCGACGACAGGTCGCCCATGGCAGCAGCCGTGCCCAGCACGGCGCCGTCGACGCCGCGGTTGTCCAGGTAGACCAGCGAACGGGTGAGGTACTGGCCAGGCCGCATGAGCAGCGCCTCGTTGACTGCGTCGCCGTAGAGCTCACGACGAGCCGCGACCGTGACGACGGATCCGCGCGGCGCCGTCACGGGAACCGGCTGCCGGCCGAAGACCAGCCAGCCGACGGCGGCACCGACCGCGACCACCGCGAGGATGATCACCGTCATGGCCCAGACCGGGATCCCCAGCTCATGCTCCTCGGAACCTGTCACGGGCTCGAGCCAGTCGATCACCCCGCCGCCGAGGTACAGCAGCCCCGCCCCACCGATCGCGGACAATGCGCCGAGGACCCACAGCGGGGCGGTCATGACCTGCGGTGACTCGTGCGGATGAGCGTCGTCGGCCCATCGCTTGGAGCCGAAGAACGTCATGAGCATGAGCCGGGTCATGTAGAACGCCGTGATACCCGCGCCGACCAAAGCACAGAACCCGTACACCAGGTTGTCGGCAAATGCCGCCTCGATGATGCGGTCCTTGGAGAAGTAGCCCGCGAAGAGGGGGAACCCGATGATCGCCAGGTACCCGGCAGTGAACGTCACGAACGTCGCCGGCATGGCCCGCCGCAGAGCCCCATAGCGCCGCATGTCCACCTCGTCGTTCATGCCGTGCATGACCGAACCGGCGCCGAGGAACAGGCCGGCCTTGAAGAAGCCGTGCGTGAGCAGGTGGAAGATGGCCAGGGCGTAGCCGGCCGGCCCCAGACCCGCGGCGAGCATCATGTATCCGATCTGGCTCATCGTCGAGCCGGCCAGCACCTTCTTGATGTCGTCCTTCGCGCATCCGATGATCGCGCCCATCAGCAACGTGATCGCGCCGACGATCACGACCGCCGTCTGGGCCGCCTCGGCCCCCGCGTAGATCGCGGCGGACCGCACGACCAGGTACACGCCGGCGGTGACCATCGTCGCGGCATGGATCAGGGCCGAGACCGGCGTCGGGCCCTCCATCGCGTCGAGCAGCCAGGACTGCAGTGGGAACTGCGCGGACTTGCCGCAGGCTCCGAGCAGCAGCAGGAGCCCGATGGCGACCAGCCAGCCCTCCGAGGCACCGAGTGCATCAGGAAAGACGCCGGAGAACGCCGTCGTGCCGAAGACCACGACCATGGACATGACCGCCAGCGTCATGCCGAAGTCGCCGACCCGGTTGACCACGAACGCCTTCTTGGCCGCGACGGCTGCCGAGTCCTTGTGCTGCCAGAACCCGATGAGCAGGAACGACGCCAGGCCGACGCCTTCCCAGCCCACGTAGAGGATCAGGTAGTCGTCGGCCAGGACGAGCAGCAGCATGGCCGCGACGAACAGGTTGAGGTACCCGAAGAACCGCTGGCGGTTCTCGTCGTGCTCCATGTAGCCGACCGAGTACACGTGGATCAATGAGCCGACGCCCGTTATCAGCAGTGCGAACGCCATGGAGAGCTGGTCGAGCAGGAGGCCGACCGAGACGTCGTAGTCCCCGACGGAGAACCAGTCCCACAGCTGCTGGGACAGGGCCCGGTCGGAGCTGTCGCGACCCAGCATGGCGACGAAGAGCACGGCGGCTACGAGGAACGACGCCAGCGGTGCAACGCATCCCAGCACCGGTGCGATCCGTGAGAGGCGACGCCCGCCGAGCAGGAGCACGGCCGCCCCGAGCAGGGGTAGCGCGATGAGCAGCCACGTCACCGAGAAGACGCCGTCGGCGGCGGTCACCGCCTGCTCGGTGGTCTGGCCACCGAGCGCAGACGCAACACCCACGTTGCCCCTCACAACTTGAGCAGGCTGGCGTCGTCGACCGACGCCGACCTGCGGGTCCGGAAGATCGTCACGATGATCGCCAACCCGACGACGACCTCGGCGGCAGCGACCACCATGACGAAGAAGGCGACGATCTGCCCGTCGATGTCACCGTGCATCCGGGCGAACGTCACGAACGCCAGGTTGCAGGCGTTGAGCATGAGCTCGACGCTCATGAACGCGATCAACGCGTTCCGGCGCAGCAGCACGCCGGCGCCACCGATAGTGAACAGGATCGCCGCGAGCACCAGGTACGGCGTCGGGCTCATGGCCGCTCACCTCCCGACTCGTCGGTGCGCTCCAGCTGCTCCCCGGTCAGCTCCTCGACCTGGCGTTCCAGCTGGTCGACCTCGCCGGCGACCTCGTCGGTCGTGCGTACGGTGCCGCGGGCGACCAGGACCTTGGAGATGGACAGCTCGCTCGGTGTGCCGTCCGGCAGCAGTCCGGGCGTGTCGATCGCGTTGTGACGGGCGTAGACGCCCGGGTTCGGCAGCGGCGACGCGGCCATGCCGCCGGTTCGGAACCGCTCCTCGGACAGCTCCCGCTGGGTGCGGCGACGCAGGAGGCGCTCGCGGTGGGTGAGCACCATGGCCCCCAGCGCCGCGGTGATCAGCAGGGCGCTGGTGACCTCGAAGGCCCAGACGTAGCGGGAGAAGATCCGATCGGCGATGGCGGCGACGTTGCCGTCCGGAGTGGCAGCCGCCATCCCGGCCGGCTCGGTGACCAGCGCGTTACCGGCGACGGCGACCAGCAGGACGCCGAGCCCCAGACCCGCGAACACGGCCGCCACCCGCTGGCCGCGGATCGTCTCGACCCGGGAGTCGCTCGCGTCGACCCCGACGAGCATGATCACGAAGAGGAACAACATCATGATCGCGCCGGTGTAGACGACGATCTGCACGGCGCCCAGGAACGGCGCCTCCAGAGCCAGGTAGAGCACGGCGAGGCACAGCATCGTGACCGCGACGAAGATCGCGCCGTGAACGGCCCTGCGGGATATCACCAGTCCGAGGGCGGCCAGGACGGCGATCGGGCCGACAATCCAGAACAGCACGGTCTCGCCGGTGTGGCCGCCGGACCCGACCGCCTGTGCCAGCACACCGGTAGCGGCTGCGGAGACCTCGAGTCTCACGTCGCCGTCCCCTCCGCGCGCTGACCGCGCACGCCGGAGCGCAGGTAGTAGTCGCGCTCGTCGTCGCCGAGCCGCATCGGGTGCGGCGGCTCCTCCATACCGGGCAGCAGCGGTGCCAGCAGATCCTCCTTCTCGTAGATCAGCGCTTCCCGGCTGTCGTCGGCGAGCTCGTACTCGTTGGTCATGGTGAGCGCCCGGGTCGGGCACGCCTCGATGCACAGGCCGCAGAAGATGCAACGCAAATAGTTGATCTGGTAGACGCGGCCGTAGCGTTCGCCGGGCGAGTAGCGCGCATCCTCGGTGTTGGCGGCTCCCTCGACGTAGATGGCGTCGGCCGGGCACGCCCACGCGCACAGCTCGCAGCCGATGCACTTCTCCAGCCCGTCCGGGTGCCGGTTGAGCTGGTGGCGGCCGTGGAACCTCGGTGCGACGGTGTGCCGCTGCTCGGGGTACTGCTCGGTGACGACCTTCCGGAACATCGTCCGGAAAGTCACACCGAAGCCCGCCACGGGGTCCAGGAACTTAGGCACCGGTGCCCTCCTCGGGGCCGCTGCTCGATGGAGGCGCATCGCCGGGTCCGGCGGCGCGGGCCTTGGCCGCGACCGATGGCTCAAGCCGCTGGCCGGGCATGGGCGGCACCGGGTATCCACCGGCGAACGCGTCGAACTCGTCCCCGGCTGCCTGCGTCTCGTCCGGCTCCGGCTTGCGCTCGGGGATCAGCAGGCTGAGGACGATGGCCACCGCTATGGCGCCCCCGCCCCAGATCAAGATGTCCCTGCGCTCGATCCCCTCGTTGGAGATCACCCGCATGACCGCGACCAGCAGGATCCACGCCAGCGAGCCGGGGATCAGAACCTTCCAGCCGAGCTGCATGAACTGGTCGTAGCGCAGCCTCGGCAGCGTCCCGCGCAGCCACACGAAGACGAAGATCAGCAGGATCACCTTGGCCAGGAACCACAGCAGCGGCCACCAACCGGTGTTGAAGACCCCGTCGCCGACCGCCGAGATGGGCCACGGCGCGCGCCAGCCGCCGAGGAACAGCGTCGTCGCGAGCGCGGAGACGTTGACCATGTTGATGTACTCCGCGAGGAAGAACATCATGTACTTCACCGACGAGTACTCGGTCATGAACCCGGCCACCAGCTCGCCCTCTGCCTCGGGCAGGTCGAACGGCGCCCGGTTGGTTTCACCGATCATCGAGATCAGGTACACGAGGAACGACGGCAGCAGGACGATCGCGTACCACGAGGGCAGCGAGAGCGTCGCCCCGAACAGCTCGAACGTGCCACCGCCGGCCTGGGCATCGACGATCTGCGACGTGGACATGGATCCGGCGAACAGGAACACGGCGACGAACGAGAGGCCCATCGCGATCTCGTAGGAGATGACCTGCGCCGAGGAACGGATCCCACCGAGCAGCGGGTACGTCGACCCGCTCGCCCAGCCGCCGAGAACAATCCCGTAGACGCCGACGGACGTCACCGCGAGCACGAACAGCACCGCGACCGGCAAGTCCGTCAGCTGCAGCGGGGTGGTCTCACCGAAGATCGAGACCTCCGGGCCCATCGGGATCACCGAGAAGATCAGGAATGCGGGGATCGCCGCGATGACCGGGGCCAGGATGTATACGACCCGGTCGATGCCCTTCGGGGTGATCGTCTCCTTGAGGATGAGCTTCATACCGTCGGCAAGGCTTTGCAGGGTGCCCCGTGGCCCGGTGCGGTTCGGGCCGACCCGATGCTGCATCCGGGCCACGACTTTGCGCTCGAAGACGATGTTGAACAGGGTGAGTAGTAGGAGCAGCACGAAGATGGCGACGGCCTTGATCAGGATCAACCACCACGGGTCGTCGCCGAAACCCGCGATCGTGTCCGTGCTCTGTGCGGCGACCTGACCCGGCGTGGTCACAGCGGGCCTCCGATCTCGTCGTCGCGGCGGACGAGCTCGGCGGTGGCAGCGGCGATCGCGACGACGGTTCCCGCTGTCACACCCAGGTCGAGGTGTACACGCGACCCGGGCGAGTTCGCCGGCACCCAGACCACCCTGTCGGGCATCTCGGTGACCTCCAGCGGGAGCGTGACCGTCCCGGTCGGCGTGCTCACCGTGACCGAGTCCCCGGCGGCGACGCCGATCTCCGCCGCGGTCGCAGCAGAGAGTCGGGCCACCGGCCGTCTGGCAGTCGCGGCGAGATACGGCTCGCCGTCCTGCAGGCGGCCCAGGTCGAGGATCATCCGCCAGGTCGCGAGTACCGCCTCGCCGGTGCCCGGGGCAGCTGGCTCGGTTGCCTCGACGTTGGGGGCCTCCGGGCGGGCGCCGTCCCACCTGCCCAACTCGGCCAGCTCGGCCCGCGCAGCCTCGACCGTGGCCACCCCGAGGCGCACCTCGAGCTCGTCGGCCAGCGCGGACAGCACCCGCCCGTCGGGCATGGCGCTGGAATCCGGGAACACGGCCGGGAAGGGCCGTTCGCGCCCCTCCCAGGTGAGGAACGTGCCGGACTTCTCGGCGACCGGCGCGACCGGGAGGACGACGTCCGCCAGCTCGGTCACGTTACTGCGGCGAACCTCCAGGCTCAC
>OCZV010000751.1_pt1 | contig 11595 bp, 13 predicted proteins | sample 1539051 | NCBI WGS metagenome assembly OCZV01 (sample SAMEA3113581, study PRJEB22503) | soil metagenome
CCATTTTTTCTATTGTTACTGCGATTTCTTTATCTGAAACACCAAAACTCATTGGTGGCAAATTTTTCATGTGTCTTATCTGAATGCCATAATCGAGGTATGTCCTAGATATGTCTACATTGTCATTGTCTATGTTAGTAATATACCTAATACCTTCGTGCTCTCCTCTTCTTTGTTTGTCTAATAACTTCTTCTTTATATCAAAGAAATACTTGTGGCTATATTGTAGCCCACCGGAAGTCAAACAAGTGTCTAGCTTATTTGAGCTAGCAGTAAGACGGCCAATTTCTTTGATGACTTCATCTGGATTCTCTATTATCCTTGTTCCATAACGTGTTACTCCTCCTTCTTCAATTTCTTTTATTTTCTTTTCAGCCGAGATAGCTGAGTTCCAAAGAGTATCGAAGATATATTGTCCTTGCTCCACAACTTCCTTCACATTGCTATAGATAACCTCTGTCAGAGGCTTTGATTCTTCTAAAACTGTAGTAGCCATATATTCTGATTCACTAACTGCCATGCCACCTTTAACCCCCTCTAGATGACGAAGCTCATCCACCATCTTCATTAGCTCTTTGCAATATTGGATATTTTCTTTAGTAATCTCGGTAAATGCTCTTATCTTTGCCCCTCTTCTTCTTATATCCCTGTATCCACTTCTGTATTCTTCAATATCCACGACGATAGATGGAGCTTTATGATCGAAGAAAATATCCATCTCTTTCTTCACGTTTCGCATAAATTGAACTCCTCTTCCTACAGCATTTTCAACACCATACAAAATCTCAGAAGATCTCTGAGATTTAATATCAGGATTTAGTAGTGAATCTGCAGGCTGGGCCGCCGGTTGTTTTGTCACAATTCGTCAATCCTACCAATATGAAGTATATATAAATAATGCTGTACATGAGGTATGAGACAACATATGGATTGAGTAAAAACTCCTTGTTACAAAACGCAAAGCAATATAGCTTTTTGTGTCAAGAGTTAGAAGAGTAGCAATGGGCTGCATGTTTTACCACTCAATTCATGAGTTGATCGTAGAATTGAGGTAATTTTGGCAATTGTTGCTACAAGATAACAATTGCCAACCTTAAAGTATGGATATGCATTGAGTACAGCTAAGAAACATGTCTGCATCATCACCATCATCATCTTTAGCCTCAGGTTCCCATGTTCAACCCCTTCCGGAGGAAGGTGACATTGTTGTTGCAAGTGTTAGAGACATCAAGGGTCATGGAGCCTATGTTACATTAGACGAATACTGGGGACTTACAGGTTTTCTCTCCATAAGAGAGGTTGCTAGTGGGTATGTACGCAACATCCAGCGTTTTGTAAAACCAAAGCAAAAGGTTGTTCTAAAAGTAATAAAGGTAAACAGGACGAGAAAAGAAGTAGATACATCGCTCAAGCAAATCTCAGGTGAAGAGAGAAAGTCAAAGCTCATTGAGGTAAAAAGAAATGAAAAAGCCACAGGATTTCTGGATTCAATTAAGGCAAAAGTAAATCTAAGCGATATTCAGATGAAAGAAATTCAAGACAGCATTCTTCAAAATTATGATGATGTTTATGCGCTTTTTGAATCAGTAGCAACAAAAGGGATAGGAGATGCAGTCAACAAATTAGGCTTTGCTGGAGATATCATGAAGGCGATAGAGGAGGAAAGTAACAAGATACGTATTCCTCAAAATGAGATCAGAGGAATCATGGAAATTTCCTCCAAGAAACCTAATGGGATTGAAATTATCAAAAGTGTGCTTATTGATGCAGCAGAAGGCACCAAGACTAACCCCAGTACTATAAGTATTGCATATATCGGGGCTCCAAGATATAGGATTGCAATCAAAGCAGAGAGTTTCAAGATGGCTGAAAAGGCAATGTCTCGTGCTATTGAAAAGATACAGAAAGGAATAGAAAAACATCAAGGTAATTTTAGTTTTACAAGAGAGAAATCAAAAAAGAAGCTTTACTAAATTGCCTGCTCCAAAGGTTACCCAGACAGATGAAGGGCAATTTTAACACATTCATTAAAGAAAAAGGTGCGTCTCTCTCTCTCTCTTTCTTTTTTCTCTTCTTTATTCATGCGACTATGACAGGCCATTGTTGTCAGGCTGCTGCTGATAATATATTCTTAACACAGCTATAGTCCATTGAAATCTCTACTCTCTTATTTACTACCCAAGTTAGTCTATGCTAATATTATTGCTCCAGGCCATCATTATTAGTATAGGCAAAGGTTTATTACTTGAGTTAACTTATTGATTGTGCACGAGTAATGATCACTGTCAAAGTTATTTTTGTCGTGGCAGTTGCAGCTGCGGTTCTATCTACTGCATTTGCAGTTGCCAGTCAATCTTTTGTTGATTTCCTCGCCACAGCACAAGATGCTGAATTAAGAAAAAATACTATTGGAGGGCATACGGCTGGCTATGGCTTACATGAGACCAGCGGAGACCTTTTAGACCCTGTAAGTAGTTCCAATACCGTCAGCGATGAGGTGGCCATAGACCCTGACACCTATCTGAGATCCTTTAACTATGGGCGCGTTTCAAATCTTGCCGACGGCTCCACTGTAAGGGAGTTCACTCTTGTCGCAGACGATAGACAAATGATGGAAATATCACCAGGCGTCTTCTATAATGTATGGACTTTTAATGGCACCATACCTGGCCCAACTCTAAGGGCTACAGAAGGCGATCTTATAAGGATAAATTTCATCAACAACGGCTCAAAGCCTCACACGATACATACGCACGGTTTCCACAAAGCAGAGATGGATGGGGTGTTTGAAATTATTAATCCTAAGGGAAAATTCACTTATGAATTTTACGCTGAGGCTTTTGGAGTATACCCATATCACTGCCACGTCACGCCGATTGAGGAGCACATTTCGCATGGCCTATATGGTGTATACATTGTCGATCCCAAGACTCCTAGGCCCGACGCCGACGAAATGGTCATGATAATGAATGGCTTTGATACGGACTTTGATACTGAAAATAACTTCTATGCCGTGAACACCATCCCTTACTACTATATGAATAACCCCATTGAGATAGAAAAAGACAAGCTTGTCAGGGTATACCTTGTTAACATGCTAGAATTTGACCAGATAAACAACTTCCATTTGCACGGTAACCTATACCAGCTATATAGAAGTGGTACGAGTATGGCGCCAAATGAGTATACAGATATGGTGACCATGAGCCAAGGCGAACGGGCCATACTTGAGTTTAGCTACAAGTATCCTGGCCAGTATATGTTCCATGCACACAAGACTGAGTTTGCAGAAAAAGGCTGGATGGGACTTTTCATGGTTAAGGATCCTGCCCAAACAGGAGGATCAGATGGCAGCAACAGTAGCAGATTGCTAGAAACCAAGACAATATCAGGAGGTGTTAGCACCTAATCATGGAAAAAGATGAAATTCATAGATCATCATTATTACAGCCACGCTGGTTTGCTAGTGCAAAAATGGTGGCGGTTGCATTGGTTCCTCCGGCAATCTTAGCAGCAATGATTGCCTTTATCTTTGGTCCAGGTCAGCAATTCCTTGGTACAGGTACGCCTCTTCCTGAAATCAGCATAGAGAGGATAGAGTTCCAAGAAGGTGGAAGAATAATCGCATTCATACGCAACACGGGCCCAATCGATGTTACAATAGCCCAAGCAGACGTTAATGACAGAATCCTGCCGGCTTCAATAGAGCCAGGCAAAGAATTGCCTAGGCTTGCAGAAGCCAAAGTGATAATTCCATTTCCTTGGAATGAGGGAGAGCCTTATGAGATAGGTGTGACTAGCTCTGATGGCACAAGATTTAGCAAGGGTGTCGATGCAGCTGCTCCTGCTCCAACTCTGGATATAGAACAGGCAGGATTCTTTGCGCTTATCGGAACCTATGTAGGTATTATACCAGTTCTGGCAGGACTCTTGTGGCTTCCATTTATCAAGAGACTCAGTCTTAGAAAGTACAGATTCTTTCTCAGCCTAACTGCTGGTTTGCTAGTCTTCTTGGGAATTGATGCCCTAGTTGAGGGTAGCGAGATCGCTGCAGAGAACGTAGCAGGGGTCTTCAACGGCCAGATTTTGATTGCCTTGGTAACAATATTATCATTTCTTGCATTGATGTATGCTTCTACGAAGTTGGGTGAACGCAGCAAAAAGGATAGAACAGCACAAGAAGAAGAAGTCGATAAACTATCTTCATCATATGACTCTATGCATACAAGCCAGGCGAAAACTCTGGATCAGCAGCAGCAGCAGCAGCAGCAGCAGCAGCAGTATCATCACCTAGTTGTCAAGCCTGTAGTGATTGCATTAATGATATCAATTGGGATTGGACTTCATAACTTCGGAGAAGGGCTAGCCATAGGAGCTTCTGTTGTCCTTGGAGAAATTGCACTAAGTACATTTCTTATAGTAGGGTTTATGATTCACAACACTACAGAAGGTCTTGCAATAGTTGCTCCACTTGCCAAGGCAAGGGTAAGGAGAATGGTAGGCAAATTGATTATCATGGGTCTAATAGCAGGTGTCCCAACAATTTTTGGCACTTGGATCGGAGGATTTATCTATTCTCCTGTTGCTGCGATAATATTCCTATCAATAGGAGCAGGTGCAATATTCCAAGTTGTCTTTTTGATATATCAAGGAATGGCCAGAGCAGAGAGTGATAAAAGTAAGAACATACTGTCTAATGCTTCAATCATTGCAGGATTTGCCGCTGGCATGCTAATAATGTATGTAACAGGATTGATGATCCCATCATGATTAAAATGCAAAAGAATTTAACAACAATCCATAATACTAACAAGAGGCAAGAAAACCTAAAGGTTCAATCAAAAAGGGATCATTTAAGAAATAATGACAGCAGCAACAGCAACAGCAAGAACAACTCTAATGATAGTCGGCTCGCCTCAATCAGAGGTGCAAACAATGCCAAAAAGCCCAAGTGCACATATAGAATGGAAGACTACCTCGAAATTATCTATGAGCTTGTTCAGCGTAAAGGCTATGCCACTTTAGCCGATGTTGCCGAATATCTTAATGTCCGGCCACCAAGTGTGACTACAATGATGCGCCGGCTGGATCAGAGTGGCCTGCTGAATTATGAAAAATATCGTGGCATCCAGCTAACGGAGAGAGGAAAGGACATAGCAAAGATCATACACAATAGACACAGCATACTGTCAGAGTTTCTAAGAATGATTGGAGTCAACGAAAAGATTGCAAATGAAGATGCCGAAAGCATGGAGCATCACCTTCATCCCCAAACTATGCTCCAACTTACAGAATTAATGCATATCCTGAAAGTGTCTAATCATGATTAATCATGCACATAATACTTTTACAGAAGTTAGAGAAAATTTCTTATTCTTTCTTTTTAAGACTCAGCTGTTTTCGATAAATCCAATTTTCCATTTTTGACATCAATTAGGAATTTTATCCAATTGTCAATTTCCATGATTTTTCCATCATCAATCTGCCGAGAAGGATTATTTTGTTCATTCCCAAGTAACACTCTATGTTTTTCGATTTCTTCTTTTCGGGTATATGCATAGTCGATTATGAGGTCAAGTATTTGCTCTGTAGACATATATACAAATAAAATGACACATTATACCTAAAAAGCAGACACAATTTCGTAGTAAGACCCGTAGACAGCAAGGACGGGCATAACGGACATCAAGTCATTACCTAACATTCGTAAACCCCACCACTTGCACTACGGGCTATCTTTAATATTGTAAAATAAGATATTTTAGCATTTTGGAAAATAATTCTAAAAAGCTAGCGTTATTGTATGGACCAGTTTAACATAACCCGACTCTTTGAACAGGCACATAGTGTGGATGCTATTATACATACTGCTGCCTGCTCTTTTATTACTGATAGATGGTTTTAATAGAACCACACAAGCAATAAAGGGAAATACTCTCTATTAAAATTGGATGAAGATAGACAATTGTTCATTCCCAGAAGACCTTCTTTATGATACTGAAAATTTTGTCTGGATAAGTAATAAAGAAAAGATTGTAACTATCGGGATTACAGTAATAATGGCATCTATTGCTGGCAGGTTATCTAGTATAAAGTTAAAACCAGTAGGTACTAAGTTAGAAAAGGGCAAGAGCTGTGGCGTTTTAGAAAGTACCAAATATTTTGGAGTAGTAAGAACTCCTATAAGCGGTAAAATTGTTCAAGTTAACAACTCTTTAATTGACAACCCAAAATTAGCAAACGATTTTCCGTATGCTGAAGGGTGGTTTGTCAAGATAGAACCTTCAGATATGAGAGATCTGAAAGCTCTTGAAACAATTGAAAATTGTCGTGATAAAATGAGCTTGGCAATCCAGAAACTCAAGGTAAGATGCTTTGCAGCATTTCCTGACCATGAAATGTTTGAGATAGGAGTTGAATGTTCCGCTACTCTTTCAAAACTTGATGAATTAATTAAGAAAATACCTACTGGAGAAGTCATACATTTAGTATCAGATGATCCCACAGCTGATCTAGAGATGTTAAGGTGGTCAGAAGAGAGGGGACAATCTCTCTTAGAGATGAGGAACGAAGGAAATCTGTTTCACTTCATAGTAAAGAAGCTATAAGATAGTTATAACAAAAATAATAAAGATTACAGAGAGATTGTTGTGCTAATTCAAGATTAGTATGTTTCTGGCATCATGCGCATTACGCTCTATTTTTCTATTGGATTATCTACCATGTTTCCCCATTCGGTCCAGGATCCATCGTAATTTTTCACATTAGGATAGCCAAGCAAATATTTTAGGACAAACCATGTGTGTGATGACCTTTCGCCTATTCTACAGTATGCAATAATTTCCTTTTCAGGAACAATTCCTTTTGAGTGATAAATTTGCTTCAGTTCTTCTACTGATTTAAACGTCCCATCATCGTCCTTCACTGCTTGACTCCAGGGTATGTTTGAAGCACCTGGAATATGTCCTCCTCTCTGAGCATGTTCGGTTGGATATTCTGGAGGAGCAAGTATCTCTCCGGTGAACTCTTTTGGACTTCTAACATCAACCATTGCAATATTCTCTTTGTCCAAGGCTTCTTTCACCTGGTTAAGAAATACCCTGATGCTTTTGTCAGGCTCTGTGGCCTTAAAATTTCCTCTCTGATACTGTGGAATGTCTTTACTTATCGGTCTGTCCTCCTCTAACCATTTTTTCCTTCCTCCATTCATAAGTCTCAGATCCTTAAATCCATAGTATTTGAATGCCCAAAAGGCAAACGCGGCAAACCAGTTGTTAAAATCGCCATATAACACCAGTATAGTATTGTTGTTAACTCCAGCTCTTTGCAACAAATCCTCGCAGGTTTGTCTACTGAAAATATTCCTAGTTACCGGATCGTTTATGTCCTTTTTCCAATCAAATAATACAGCACCTGGTACATGCCCTAGATTATAATTGGCTGTTGGATCATAGTCCACCTCCGCTATGCGAACCTCCTGGTCATTCATGTGATCTGCTACCCATTGTGTATCAACTAGAACTTCTGGGTGTGCGTAGCTCATAAGCCTTCATTACATAAAATGCAATTGCAAAATATTAACTTTTTAGAAAATTGCTATCTTTTTGGATAGAAATCCTTTACTAATAAATCGATCAAGCAATCAAAGAGATCTGCCAGAGGCCGAGTTGGCAAGAAGAATAAAGGTCAGAATTGAAAGGCACCAGCCTCTGCCAGCAGGGGACGTCTTGGAGGCGGCGGACCTGCTCCGCATAATCCAAGCAAGCGTACCCAGACAATGACTTCAGAGCTAGAGGAGTTAACTCCAGGCTCGCCAGAAGAGACATCACTAAGAGAAACAGGTACACCTTTAAGGCTGACGAACTAGATCTCTAAGATCGTCAAAGAATATATCAAATTTGAGCTGAAAGAAAATTTCTCTAAAGCAACTACTTCCCATACTCTAAGCAGAAGTTACTACCCTCTACTATGATCAACCTTCATATGTTCTTCTAAATCCAATTGGCTTGGAAATGATTTATCACATGTTTGACAATAGTATACAGGTCTTACTTTGCGAGGTGGGGGAGTCTTCACTTTGACCTCTAGGCCGTCAACTTTGATCTTTTTTCCCTTCTCCTCTTTTTCCTCTCTTGTCGCCATTCTTCATCTATTGCATTGTATAATTTTAAAGGGTTTCCGGAAAAGGCTACAACAAATAGGACAAGTTTCCAGGAAATTTCAGCGCTACTTTTGTTACTTTTTTCGTATTCATTATTGCAAACATGTATATGGATAAGGCAATATGAAAAGGCTTAGATATAATGTTTCTATTGGTATCATAGCTAGGACGGAAAGAAAATGTAAGATCTAGGTTGTCATCACAGAATAGAACATAGCGAGAATCACAGCGAGAATACAAAAAATTGGAGGATATGAAGAAGACAGAGAGAGAGAATTATAATAACAAATATTGGCATTGGTGATGTGACTGATCTTTTCCATTTATGATAATAGTTTTATCTAGCTTTTTGTGGCTACTTAGCATAGCCATGGCGAAATTGACTATCTGTCATAAGGGGCATACAAGGAAGGCATTTACAACAAAGCGAGGTGGAAAGAAAGTAAAAGTCGCCAAGGCGCGGGTAAAGCCTTCGATATTTAAAACCAGTGACCGAGGAAGCAGGGTCGCGGACCTAAGGTCATCCCGCCACTCGAGGAAGGTGCACTCGGAGGGCAGGGTTTCTTTAATCGTTCAAATGATGAACAGGAACAAATAGTATTCAATCGCGCCAAAGAAATGGGTGAAAAAAAGTAGTTGGTGAACTGCGCGCATTGCAGGTATTCTTCAAAAGAACCGATCAGCAAAAGTCAAGGCGGACACTACAATTGAGCAAGAAAGTCGCGGGCAGCTTCAGAGGTAGACAAGAGGTCGGCTATCTAGAAGGCTTCGGCAAAAAATAATAGAGAGATATTCTTAAGAATACCGAGTCTGCCTACATATGCTCCTGGTTTGCGTAGGACAGTTGATATTCTAGAATCAAGAATTATGTCACTTGACAGTCGAGCCATCAAATTCTGCACTACTTTTACTTCCTTTGTGGCTATCTTTGGTCTGTAAAATAAATTGCTAGATTCTGATGAAAATTTGTGCTGACCTGACGCCATTATTCACTTGACTACTAATATATAAGCTCAGTCGACAACATTAAAGATTCTTAGTGTGCAATTTTGGATATGGATTCAGGAATTAAGCGTCCTAAACAAATTCCAACAGAATATAATGATGAACAAACTCTAAGAGCAGTTCGGAAACAAAGTCAAATCCCTGGTGAGCGTAAGGAGAAAACTATTAATGATTTTCCAAAAGCCGCAGCACTAGGACAAATCTTGAAGGACTTGGGCTTTCCAGCAGATAAGCAAACAATTGTTACTTTTGTAGAGAACCTGAACTCTCCACAAAGTAGAGAAATTCTTCCCGTAATAGAGAAGCTTAATGAGAAACGATACGAAAATGTTTCAGAAGTTGTAAATGCTACAGGACTTGTCGAATGATAGGATATGACATGGACTTGGACCGCGCGCATGCTACCTTAAGGAAGTCAGGCCGCTTTGCTTTGCAATTCACAATTATCTGAAATTATCAGATGATCTTATTGATTGAGAGAATGAAAATTAAGGTCCAGTTATTTTAGAGCTATACCTACAGCACATTATCGTTGGTGTTATATTCCGGTAATGACAATATTATTCCTGAAAATGATGGAGTATGCAGTCTTTTTCCGCATCGGCCATGCCAATAGTGAACTCGCTAGGAGCATCTGGCTACCCTGCGCTGCAGACCTTCCTATCTCACATATTGGATAGCAAGAATCGATTCTTCTTACTTTCTAGCAAGAAGATGTTCTTTGTCCTATTAGCTGCAGCAACGGTTGAGATGCTAGAGGAAGTATTCTAAAAAAGCCAGGTGAGGAAAGCCCACTAGGACCCTCCTTTTTTATTCTAGCTCCAACAGTTGCTACCACAAAGATGTCCTTAACTTTTTCAAAATTTGAGAATTTCCGAGTAAACAATGGCAAGCATTTTGCATGCAGAAGCCTCTCTCTATAGTATATCCATGTTCTCTAAAAAGAGAACAGAGAGTATATCAAAAGCTAGCGGCTCGCACGAATTGCTGCGGTCTTGCCATAAGAGCTTGACACTTCAGCAAAAATCTAGAGGGGTACTAATGAAAAATACAATCGGTCATGTAGATGCTTCCGGCTCTATAACCTAATTTTTTGAGAAGTATGCAATTCAGTCGATTAACATCAGGATTTTCAGGCAGTTTGGCTCAATAGCATCTTCAATTTATTTGTGTTTTCGTAATCAGCTTTCTAAGTATTGCATTCTCAGACTGGATGTCTAGAAAAACACACAAAGTTATTTAATAATTTTCCAAGAAAAGCCTAAATAGGTGTCTGTCGAAGATAAGACTCCGACCAGCCGAAAAAGAGAGCTGATTCATCATCCGGATCTGCGCAGCAGGTAAAGGCCTGCTGGGCCCATGGGGATGCATGGCTGACGTAATGTGGAAGCAGGTATGCAGTCAATCCGAAAGGATTGATGGCAACCCTCCTAACACATTGCGACAGGGGCAAACCACAAGGCTGCCTGGAACCTGCAAAAACTGTCTTGAAGGGAAAGCCACATGCCTTCGAAAGCTGGTCGGGTTATCTTTCTCTTTTAATACTTACCATCTCCCTGCGCCAGCTGTGCATCATAACTAATTGTTTAGAACTTTTGGCCTAATCCAGCCAGCTTGCCAGCTTGCCAAGAAAAAAATGATATGTAACCTTTTTAGCCTTTTTTATGCCTTAAAGAAAATGTTATGTCTTCGCAAGGATCAACAACAAAGGACGAAACTACCAAACTAGAGAACTCTACCTACAACATCCTGATAGCACTTGGCAAAGAGGCACAATTTCTGTATTCCACCATTGACACATACATAAACGACGCTCGCAAGGACAATAATTCGGACCTTGAAAATATGTGGAAAACCATAAAACAAGAACGAGAAAGGCATTTGGCGATGCTAAGAGGAGCTTTAGATAAGCAAGCAAAAGAGCAAAAACTGCAGCACTAATGCAGTAATGCGTCTTTGCCAATGATCAACGACACTGAGTATTCATGTTTGGATAATTTTTTTATTATTCTTTCTCTTTCGTCTGCAATATTAATTTAGATTTAAAAAATTCTACTCATTAGACACATTTTAGTCAAAAAATATCGGTTTTGCAGAATATATCTTCAGCTTTTCCAATTATTGATATTTTTGCTTTCTCACCTTTTATTTGTAAAACCTGCAATTAAGCACATCTAAACAGCGGGCCCAAGGTGCTCTTCACGCTGATATTAGTTCTTTGAAAAGGTTCAGAATTAAAGACATCTGGCTAGCTAAAAAGTTTTGCAAGTAATCGACAGGAGAGGAACTAGGGCATTTTCTTAAAATTTTTCTCATAATACCAGGTTCGGCGGAACCCAGAACGATACCCATTTCCTCGGTAAATTTCAGGATCTTACTCTTTCTTAAGCAGTTTGTCCATACACTACCCTATAGGAGCAATATCAAGC
>OCZV010000752.1_pt1 | contig 11590 bp, 13 predicted proteins | sample 1539051 | NCBI WGS metagenome assembly OCZV01 (sample SAMEA3113581, study PRJEB22503) | soil metagenome
CTCGGGACTTCATCCTAGCAGACCGGGAGGCCGAGAACGGCGGATGCCTTTGAAGGTTCGGAGAAAGGCCTCAGCGCCTTCGGCCCAGGCGATCGAACCACCGAAGGGGCGGCGAGGCCTCGACCAATCGGGAGATCGTCACGGTTTCCGCGGCGACCTGGAGGATCAGCCCTCCCAGGGCGGCAGCGACCACTGCGGGCGTGGGAAGGACCTCCGCGAGCCCCACACCCACGAGGAACCCGAGCGGATTGGAGCCAGCATCTCCCAGCATCCCCCGCTCGAGGAGATCGAACGGCAAAAGCGCCGCCCCGGCCCCCAGGGTGGCAGCGGCAAGCAGGGCCAGAGGCGCTTCCCAGGAAGCCAGAAGGATCGGGACCAGAGCAACGATCGCCGCCTTCAGGGCCCGTCCCGGGACCACGTCGAGGGCGTTCCACACGTTGGCCGACACCGCCATCAGCACAGCGGAGGCGACCACCCGGATGGGACCGCCGCCCATGATCAGGGCCAGCGCGGTTCCCGCGGCGACTCCGGCCGCCAGCTTGACGATGCCGGTGGTGGGCCTGCCCCGCCGTACCAGGCTTCCAAGGTGGCCCCGGAATCCTCGGGCGCCCTCTTCCGCGAGGTCGTCGAAGAGGCCCACCACCGCCAGGACCACCGACGCGAGCAGCGCCCAGGTCACCGCCCGCTCGAGCTCGTACGCCGGCGGGGCAACCGCCGCGGTCCCGGCCGTAGAGAGAACGACGCCCGTCACCAGCCCCAACCCCAAGATCGCCGGCACCAGCCGGCCGGCGTGGTTCTCCCGGAGAAGGCGCGGAAGGGAGGCCCGAACGAGCAGGGCCGCGGCCACGAGGGCGGCCACGTCCCCGATCACCACCGCGAGCAGCGGCCAGCTTCGGCTCACCGCAGACCGACGGCCCGAGGGAGCGCGGCCCGCAGATGGTCGAACCCCTGGCGGGCGCGGTGGAGAAAGCCGCGGACGTTCCGGCCGGTGGGGGCGTGCTCCATCGCCACGGGCACCTCCATCACCCGAAGGCCCGCGCGAACCGCGTCCACGGTCATCCCCAACTCGACGCCGAATCCACCGGCGAGCGGCCGCACCGCGTCGAGCGCCCGGCGGGTGAGGGCCCTCTGCCCGGACATCGGCTCCCTGGCCCGAAACCCGGAGAGCCACCGGATCCACACCGCCGATGCCCGTTTCACCAGCCTGAATCCTCCGTGGCCTTCCTGGCGCGGGAGGACCCCAATCACGAGGTCGGCATGGCCCGAGAGGACCGGCGCCAAAAGGCCGGAGGCATGCTTGGCCGAGGCGCCGAGGTCCGCGTCGAGCAGGAGCAAGACATCCGCCTGCAGGTTGTCGAGCGCCCGGTCCAGGGCCCCTCCCTTGCCCAAAGCCCGTCGAGATATCAGGACGCGGGCGCCGGCCGCCCGGGCAGCCTCGGGGGTTCCGTCGCGGGATCCGTCGTCGACCAGCACCACCTCATCGACGTCCGGCAGCGACCGGATGGCCTCGACCGTCATCCCCACGCGAGGGGCTTCATCCTTCGCAGCGACCAGCGCGACGACCCGCCTCGAACGCGTCACGACGCCGGCGGGATCAACTGGTCGGCGCCCTCCTTGACTCCGTAGTGACCCGACCTCCGGTCGATCACCAGGTTCTCCAGCGCCAGCACGAACCCCATCTCCCCGGGGAGCTGGTCGACGTTGTCCTGGGTGACGATGAGTCCCGACACGGCGCCATCGGAGCGGAGGAGCGTGACGAACGGATAATCGGTCTCCAGAGCCTCAGCCGCCATTACGAACGCACCTTTCTCGGCGAGGCTGTCCACGAGCGGAACCAGAAGGCGCTGGGGCTCGATGATCGGCCTCCCCCGCCCTCCGGCCACCACGATGACGACCTGCTCCGGCCCTCCCAGCCCCTCGAGTGCCGCCGCGTCGAGCCCGGGTCCTCGACTCAGGAGGAACCCCGCCGCCAGCAACTGGTCCAGAACATCCGGTCCCCGCACCCCGAAGGCCAGCCGGTCGGCGAGGACACCGGCCGCGACCTCGCTCAGCTCCTCGGGATCCTCTCCGCCTGTTCCGAGGATCTGGCTCAATTCCTGAACATCGCCCTCGTTCTGCAGGGCCAGTCGATCGTCGAGAGACAGAACCGCTCGGAGCTCGGCCCCCGCCGAGTCCAGCCCCTGGCGAACCCGGTCGATGCCCGCCGTGTCGGTGCCCTCCTGGGTGATCAGCACGGCCTCGGTGCCGGCCAGGCGGCCGTCGACCACGTACTCCATGACCTGCTCGCCGAACTGCGACCACCGGTCACTCTCCGTCTGCAGGTCCCGCACCTCCTGGCGAAGCCTCCCGGACGTCTCGGCGAGCTGGTCGGTCCGCTGCTCGAGCTGGGTGACGATCCCTCTGTTCAGAACGGTCGTGCCGGTAAGCACACCGAGACCGAGGGCCAGGAAGACCGCCACCAAAGAGACCAGATGAAATCGGAAGGAGATCACGGCCCGGCCATTCTAGGCAGGCTCAGAACAGCTGGCGCACCTGGAACAGGAACTGCCGGACGATCTCCACGACCTGCTTCAGAAACAGGCGAATAGGCTGCGAAACCGCCACCACGGACACCATCGAGAAGAGCGCCGCCCCTACCAGCAGGGTGATGTCTCGTCCCCGGATGCTGCCCCGGTACATACGGGAGACTCCCTTCGCGTCGACCAAGATCTCCCCCACCCGCAGCCGACCGAGGAACGTGCTGGCCATGCCGGCCCGCCCCTTGTCCAGGAATTCCCGCAGGTTGCCGTGGCTCCCCACGGCAACGATGAGGTCGGCTCCCTTCTGATGGGCCAGCAGGAAGGCCACGTCCTCGCTCATGCCCGAGGCATAAATCTCCCTGTACGGCACATGGAGCGCCTCCAGGCGCGGCCGGCCCGGAGCCTCCCCGTCGGGATACGCGTGGAGGATCACCTCGGCTCCCGATCGGAGCGCCTGGGCGGAGACGCTGTCCATGTCCCCGACGATGAGATCGGGACGATACCCCTCCTCCAGAAGCGCGTCCGCCCCCCCGTCCACACCGACCAGAACGGGCTTGACGTCGCGGATGTACGAGCGGAGCGCCGCGAGATCCTCCCGATAGTTGTATCCGCGGACCACGACCAGGACGTGGCGTCCGTCCAGCCGGGTATCGAGCTCGGGCATCCCCGCGCCGCCGAACAGAAGATCCTGCTCTCGTTGGATGAACCGGAGCGTGTTCCGAGCGAATGCATCGAACTGATCGGCGAGACGGCTCTCGGCGGCTTCCATGTCCGCGAGGACCCGGTCCTCGGTTTGGAGGATGCCCACTCCGACGAGCGCGTCGTCAACGTAGATCCTGTCGTCCTCGATGCGAAGCGAGGCGCCTTCCTTCACCTTCCTGACCAGCAGCTTCCCAACGCCGTCGACAAGGGTGACTCCAGCACGGATCAGGATGAGCGGACCGAGTGTGGGATACCGGCCGGTGATCGATGGGCTGGCGTTCACCACAGCCCGCACGCCTCGTGCCACCAGCCCCTCGGCGGCCACGCGGTCGAGATCCTCGTGGTCGATCACCGCGATCTCGCCGGGGCGGATCCGGCCGAGCAGTCGTTTGGTCCGGGAATCGATCCGGGCGGTCGCTTCTTCCCGGCGGGCCTTAGCGCGTCGAGGAGCGAGCCTCAACACTGTTTCGAACCTCGATGTGGACATGGGGGAACGATCCCCGAACGTACCGGTCGACCTGTGATTCGAACGGGAACGAGCGCACCCTTCCGATCACGGACGTCGAAGCCCTCACTCGATCGCCGCGTTGCAGCGTCACCCCCCTCAGATGGATCACCACCACCCGACGACGCGGATCGGCGTCGGGAGCAATGGCCACCCGGATGTCGGGATACCGACGGTACAGACGATACCGCTTCACGTTCCGAACCGTGCCGTTCACGGGGGCGAGGACGGGTGTTCCGCTCCGAAGGACGACGTCGACGGCCGAGGTTGCGGGAAACGGGCGTTCCCGGCTGTCCATGACGATGTACGGGAGATCCTGCTTCGGTGGCGGAGGCTTGAACTTTGTTCGATTCCGGCAGACGACGCAGACTCCGGTCGGCCGGAGAGACCGTGCCCCCCTTCGCGACGCCTCGTGGAAAGCGACGGCAAGCGCGTCCGCAGTGACCAGCCTGAGCGTGATCCCGCCAGCCTCCGCAACCACCGGAAATGGGGCGTCGGCCAACCCCAGGGATGCTTGCGCCGCTGCACGCGCCGCCGGCGGAGTGGCTAAGTCGTTTCCGCGCAGGGACAGCACGAGGCCTGGCCCCCACGCGGCAAGCAGCACGCCAACGGTGGCCCCAAGGCCCATCGGTCCGGTCCAGCGCCCCTGACTGGTTAGCCGGAAATGCCCGGTCCGCCTGCGACGCATGACCAGGAATAGTAGTCGCCAACCACAGAACGCGTTTTCTTAACTCGAACCACGGGTAGAATGGGATTCGGAGGCGGACCTTAGTGCCCCCTCCCTCCCTGGCCCCCGGTTCCCGCCGGGGGCCCTTTCTTTTGGGATCCCGGCAGGGGCAGCTGTGGGAGGGCTATCTCTCGTATCGCTCGGTCGCGCCCACCTCTTCCAGGCGTTCCTCGAGGTATAGCTCCCGGACCGCAGCCTTGATGATCGCCGCCACCGGAAGGGCGAGGAGCGCGCCCACAAAGCCGGCGAGGCTCCCACCGATGAGCACGGCGATGATGACCGTGGCCACGGAGACGTCGATGGCCCGGCGCATGATCCGGGGGGCGACGAGGTAGTTCTCCACCTGTTGATAGACCACGAAGAAGATCAGCGTGGCGATGAACTCCGGAAGTCCGGCGAAGGCCGCCACGATCACGGCCGGCACGGCGCCGAGAATCGCGCCAACGGAGGGGATCAGGTCGGCCAGGGCAACCCAGAAGGCCAGCGCCGCGGCGTACGGAACCCCGATGAGGAGCAGGGCCACGAACGAGACCGCTCCGGCGATGAGGCTCACCGCCAGGTTCCCCATGACGTACCCACCGACCCGCTGCGTGGACTCCTTCAGGATGGATTCGAAATCCTCCCGGTGCTCCACGCGGAGAAGGGCCGCCACTCCGTGACGGATCCGGGGCATCGCCGTCATGAAGAACAGCGTGAGGATGACGACCGTCAGGGTGTTGAAGAGGAACGCCGTGAAGCTCCTGATCAGCGAGAGAGCAGTGGTGGGCAACTCCGCCCCAAGCGTGGACAGTCTCTGGCTCAGGTCGAACTGCTCGTTGAGCCGCTGGAACAGTGCGCTCTCCTCCTGGGCCCGTCTGAGATAGTCGGGAGCGTCACGAACCAATCCTGCGATCTCGCGAATGATGACGGGAAGGATCAACGCGAGGAAGGTGCCGACGACAACAACGCCACTCAGGAAGATCACCGCCACTGCCCATCCGCGCCGGAGGCCCCGCCGTTCCAGCCAACCGACGGCGGGCTGGAAACCGATGGCCAGCACGAGAGAGATCAGGATCAGGATGAGGACGTTCTGGACTTCGATCACCATGCGGGCCAGCACCAGGACGACGAGCACGCCCGCCGTGGCCTTCATCCAGTACGTGACGGGCGGCCAGCGCTCGGCGGCGGACCGTCCCGGTCCGGCCACTCGCTAGCCGCCCGGCGGCCCCGCCGGAAGGGAGAACTTCCGACGCAGCAGAGAATAGAACGACTCGGACGCTTTCCGCCGAAGGAGGCGCGCGGGGTGATCCGCGCGGCCGATGTGGACCCGGGACCCCACCGGCAATTCTCGCGCGGGACGGCCGTCGGCGGACAGCAGACCGGGCTCCTGCCCCCGGACCTCCAGGGTCACCCGCTCGTGAGGAGCGAGCACCAGCGCCCGGTCGAAGACCATGTGCGGCGCCACCGGCGTGAGGATCAAGCACGACAGCCGGGGGGATACGATCGGGCCCCGCGCAGCGAACGAGTACGCGGTGGATCCCGTCGCCGTGGCCACGATGACGCCGTCTGCTGAGAACGTAGTGATCTCGTCCTCGCCGACGAACGTCCCCAACGTCACCATGCGGGGGGGCGACCGCTTCTCCACGATGACCTCGTTCAGCGCCCACTGGGGCTCGTTCCACCCGGCGTCCTCGGGCTCCGCGACCAAAGCCGTTCGCTCATCAACCTCGAGCTCACCCGCGATGAACGACTCGATGGCGCCCGAGGCTTCTTCCGGCTCGCACTCGGTAAGGAAACCCAGCCGGGCCACCTTCACCCCCAGGACCGGAGCGTCCGCCCCGCTCGCGAGCAGCGCCGCGCGGAGAAGGGTTCCATCACCGCCCACCGACACGACCAGGTCCAGCCCCTCAACAAAGCTGTCAGGATCTCTCGCTTCGTCGGCCCCGACCCCCTCAGCGAGCGACCGAGTGGCCAGCCCTCGCTCACGGCACCATGTCACCAGCGCGGTTGCCGCCTCGACCGCTCCGGCCCGCCCCCCATGAACCACGAACCCAATGTTCATGAGCGAGTCGCTCTCCTCCGAAAAGGCGCTCGCCCGTCCGGGACTTCCGCTACTGGGGCTGGCCCCCCCAGGCGGCTCCCTTCCCGAACAGCAGCATCGATGTCGAGAGTCCCCCCGGGATCACCCTTGCGTGCGTAAACGAAGAACTCCACGTTGCCCGCCGGTCCGAGGAGCGGCGAGGCCACCACTCCCGCCGGTCCGAGACCCTTTGTCCTGCAGGCCTCCTCGACGGTTGCGATCGACGTGCGCCAACCCTCCGGATCCCTGACGACCCCTCCGGGCTCCACGAAGTGGCGCCTCGCCTCGAACTGCGGCTTCACGAGAAGCAGGAATTCGGCACCTTCGGCCGCGACTTCGGATAGAGCCGTAATCACCCGGACCAACGAGATAAACGACAGATCCGCCGCCACAAGACCGGGCGAGTAGGGGATGTCCGCCCGCCGGAGGTTCCTGACGTTGCGACGCTCGATGATGGTCACTCGCGGATCCTTGCGGAGGCTCCACGCGAACTGCCCATAGCCCACATCCACCGCGACGACGTGCTCGGCGCCATGGGCAAGGAGGGCATCGGTGAACCCTCCCGTTCCCGCACCTGCGTCCAGACATCGCAGCCCGGCAACGTGGACCCCGAACCGCGTTAGAGCAGCCTCGAGCTTCTTGCCGCCCCGGGAGACAAATCGTGGGGATTCATCGACCATGGTCACCTGATCTGCGGGAGCAACCAGACCCGCGGGCTTCAGCGCCGGCCTTCCCTCGACGAGGATGCGACCAGCCAGGATAGCGTCGGCGGCCTGGCCCGGCGTCCGAGCGAGCCCCCTGCGGACCAGCTCCAAGTCGAGGCGGCGTCTCACTTCTTGCCTGATGCCCGTTTCGAGGTGGTCCTCGTCTTCCCCTCCAGGGACCTGACCCGCTTTCTCAGCGACTCCATCTCACTCTTCGTGGCGAAGCCGAGGGCTCCGACCTGTTTCTTGACCTCCCGCTGAACCATCCCAGTCAGACGAACTCTGTTCTTATTCGACCATTCGGCAAGATCCTTGGCGATCTTGGTGGCCTGTTCCTTTCCCGCCTCCCCCCGCTTGACCAGGCTTCTCGCCAGCTCCTCGGCGCGCTTCGATGAGAGCGCGCCAATCCCCGCCTCGACGTATTTTCGAACGGTATCCAACATGGGCATCCTCCTCTCGCCCCCGTACGGGCTCAGGCCCAAGGATAACAATCGCCGGGTGGGCGTCCCGGTATAATCCCTCCCTCGTGATCCCGCTCCGAGACGCGAACCCCACCCGACGCACGCCGTACGTCACCCTTGCGATCATCGCGCTGAACCTCCTCGCGTTCTTTCTGTGGCAGCCGGTTACCGACGCCGGGGAGCCGACGAACGTCGTCGCCTTTGGACAGCGATTGACACGGGGTGAACTGTTCAGTTTCTGCCACGGCGCCATCCCCGAGGAAGTCTCGGACTTCGAACCCATCCCCGACCTCGATCGCGTCTGTGGGGGAAAGTCGGTCCTGGAGTCCATCTTCACGTCCATGTTCATGCACGGGGGGTTGCTGCACATCGCCGGAAACCTGCTGTACCTGTGGGTATTCGGAAACAACGTCGAAGACCGGATGGGACGCGTCGCCTTCATCCTTTTCTATCTCGCCGCGGGCGTCGTCGCCGTGTACAGCCAGGTGCTCACCGACCCCCACTCTCCGATCCCACTGATCGGTGCATCCGGAGCCATCGCCGGGACCCTCGGCGCCTACCTCGTGATGTTTCCGCACGCTCGGGTTCTCACCCTCGTTCCGATCTTCTTCTTCCTTCAGGTGGCCGAACTTTCCGCGGTGATCGTGCTGGGGTTCTGGTTCGTGCTTCAGGCGCTCCAGGGTGTGGGAAGCCTCGGGGGTCAAGTCGGTGGCGTGGCCTGGTGGGCTCACATCGGCGGGTTCGCGTTCGGGGCCATCGTCGCGCTTCTGTTCTACCGACGCCGGCGAGAACCGGAGCGCCTCTCCCCTCTCGATTACTGACGGAGCGTCCTGCGCATGGCCACCGCTGTGGTGGCGCACTCACGAGCGAGCTCCAGGATCCATCCGGGCATGCCGCCCCGATCGGCGGGCCCGAAGCCAAGCTTCGAGAAGAACCCAGATGCACCCTCGGTCAGGAGGAAGCATCGAGCGGCCCCCCGGCGCCTGACGGCCCCGATAGCGGCCGCCACGATGAGCGTTCCGAGTCCGAGCCCCTGATCGCCCGGTCGAACGACCACGGAGTGGAGGTAGGCGTCCTCGCCCTGGGCCCGAGCGGACGCCGCGGCCGTGACGGCATCGTCGGCCGCGACGCCAACGAATGACTCTCCGGCCTCGGACCTTCCGCTCGCCGGTTCGGTCAATCCGGCCTCCTTCACCAGGGCCCGGATCGCTTCCTCGTCTGCCGGCACGGCGGCACGGATTCTGACGTCGGGGCGTGGCACCGACAGCCGAGAGAGGTCCTCGAGGATCGCCACCGGAAGGGAGTCGTGGTCGAGGAGGTGAGCGAGCTCGGCCGCACCGGAAAGCACCAGGGCTGCATCGAGCCCCGCCGCCGAGGCTCCCGCGATATCGGTCTCGAGTCGGTCTCCAACCACGAGAGCGTTTCTCGTTCCCGCCCTCTCCAACGCCGCATCGAACAACGGTCGGTGGGGCTTGCCGACCACGGTGGCCGTCGTGCCGGTGGTCTCCTGGATCGCGGCGAGCAGCGCCCCGGTGCCGGGCCACAGCTCTCCTCCCGGGGCGGGATAGGAGGCATCGGCATTCGTGGCCACGAGATGTGCTCCCCGTTGGACCAACACCGAAGCGACACGGAGCGAGGCGTAGTTGGCGTGACGGTCCCACCCGACGACGACCGCGTCGGCTCGATCTGGTTCGCCCTCGAGGAGGGTCATGCCTCCTTCCTTGAGAGCGGCCCGGACGCCCTCCTCCCCCAATGCAAACACCGTCCCTCCCGAACCGATCAGATCCTTCACGAGCGGAACCGCCGCTTGGGCGGAGGTCACCACCTCATCGGAGGAGGCCGGTACGCCCAGAGAGTCGAGAGCCTCCGCCACTGCCTGCGGAGTTCGGGCCGAGTTGTTCGTGATGAACACCACCCGCCGCCCGCGTCGTCTGAGGTCCTCCACGGCCTCTCCCGCGCCGGCGATGGGGACATCCCCCCGGTACACCACGCCGTCCAGATCGAGGAGGAACGCTTCGTATCGGTCGGCCAGGGAGGCGATGGGAGCCGTCATCGGTCGGGAGGCTGAGCGATTCCGGGTCACTTGAGGAGAGCCGGAGGGATGCCCGGCCTCACCCGGTCAGTTGAGACAGCGCGGCTCGATACTCATCGCGGGGAGACATCGCCACGGCCAGTTTCAGGTGCGCGATGGCCCTGGTTCGCTGTCCGGTGCGCGCACAGGTCAGCCCCAGTGCGTAGTGTGCGTAGTCGTTCACCGGGTCGATGGCCACCGCCTTGGCGAATTCTCTTCGGGCCCGGGCCCATCGGCCGGTCATGTACAGCGCCCGGCCCAGAGCCTCACGGATCGACCCTTTCTCGGGCTCGACCAGCTTGGCCCGCTCGAGCAGCATCACGGCTTGATGGGGGTGCCCCCCAGCCAGGAACTGGGATCCACGTGACAGCAGTTGGTAGGCAGATTCGCTCATCTTCGGTCGTTGTTCTATACAGGCTCCGTGCCGACGATCTCCCCTTTCGATGGACTTCTGTACGATCCGGCCAGGGTCGGCGACCTGGCGGCCGTCACGGCCCCTCCGTACGATGTCATCCTTCCGCACGACCTGGCCCGATATCACCGAGCCAGCCCGCACAACATCGCCCGGGTCGACCTTGGTGTGGATGAAGGACCGCACCACAAGTATACCCACGCCGGGAAACTCCTTCGTCAGTGGCGGGGGGAGGGCACCCTGGTTCCGGTAGGGCACCCCGCCGTGTACCCCTACGAGATGCGTTTCACATACAGGGCAAGGGAACGCCGGGTCAGGGGCTTGATCCTCGAGGTCTCTCTGGAACCGTGGGGAAGCCAGATCGTCCCCCACGAGAGGACCATGGCCGGTCCTGTAGAGGACCGCTTGGCGCACCTGAGGGCCACGGCTGCGAACCTCTCCCCCATCTATGCGGTGTGCGCTGGACCGAGCGAAACACAGGCCGCACTCCTTGATCATGCCGAATCACACTCGCCGGATCGCGAGCTGGTTGACGAGGAAGGCGTCCGGCATCGGCTCTGGGTCGTCCCGAACGGGGACCGGATTGACATGGATGAGCTGTCCGGTTGGTACCGAGAGCAGACGCTCCTTATCGCTGATGGTCACCACCGATACCAAACGGCCCTGGCCCATCAGAAGGAGAGGCGAGCCTCCGGCGGAGCCGGGCCGTGGGATGGGGTCATGATGCTCGTGGTCGACTCCGCAGCGGAGGATCCGCCGGTGCTGCCCATCCACCGGGTGGTGGCCGTCGATCCGCTGCCGGAGATCCCCGGTGATCGGGTTCGCGATCTTGGTGAAATCCTCTCCTGGCTCGCCGACGACGACCTCCGCTTCGCGGCGGCTGTCCGCCGGAATGGAGAGCTTGTCCACCTAGTAGGCCGGCTGGAGGGGGACCCTCCCACGGTGAGCGCCCTTCACCTCAGCGTGCTCGATCCGATGCCCGGGGTTCGCGAGCTCGGCTTCGTGCAGGACCCGGCCCTCGCCGAGGAGATGGTTCACACCGGCCGATTCGACCTGGCGTTCTTCCTTCCACCCGCGCGAATCGAGTACGTTCGGGCGGTGGCGGAACAAGGGGGGCAGCTTCCCCAGAAGTCGACGTACTTCTGGCCGAAGCCGCGAACCGGCATGGTGATCCGCCCGCTCGCCTGAGCCGGAGGATTGGGCCTCCCGCACCTATTCTGTTTGCAGTTCGTCCAGTTTCTTCACTTCGCTGGCTACCACCTCCGTGACGGATCTGCCGCCTCCCTGTCCCCGGAAGAACCTTCGAACCAGGTGGCCTCGGACCATGACCGTGTCGCCCTTTGTCAGGCGCTCACAGCCTTTCCGGGCTCCCCGATCCCAGGCCGCCACCGGGAGAGGGAGAACCCGCTTGCCGGCCTCGGGAACCTGGA
>OCZV010000753.1_pt1 | contig 11583 bp, 9 predicted proteins | sample 1539051 | NCBI WGS metagenome assembly OCZV01 (sample SAMEA3113581, study PRJEB22503) | soil metagenome
AGTCTAAGATTGATGCCGTATCAGTGACAGGAAGTGTTAGTACTGGAAAAAGGGTTGCAGAGCTTGCAGCCACAGGTTTAAAAAAATATCTCTTAGAACTAGAGGGAAGCGACCCTTTTATTGTCTTAGAAGACGCTGATCTAAATCATACCTTACCTCAAGCAGTTCATTCGAGATTGCTAAATAGTGGTCAAAGTTGTATCGCGGCAAAAAGGTTTATAGTAATAAGGGAAATAGCAGATAAATTCACAAAATTATTTGTACAAAATGTTAAAGAAGAAATAGTAGGAGATCCAATGGATACGAAAACTACCGTAGGACCTTTAGTTAGAGATGGTCAAAGGCAAGTACTATTTAAACAAGTCAATGATGCCAAAATGAAACACGCAGAAATCTTGTTAGGGGGTAACATAATAGAGGGTAGCGGTTATTATTATGAACCAACTGTAATATCTAATGTAAATCATGAAATGGATATTTTAAGAGAAGAAGTATTTGGTCCAGTCGCGCCTATCGTAATAGTAGAGAATGAAGCCGAAGCCATTATGGAGGCAAATAATTCGGAATTTGGGCTAGGTGCTAGCATATGGACCAGTAGTTCTGAAAGAGGACTTAAGCTCGCTAGAGAGATTCAAAGTGGCGTTGTCAAAGTAAACGAAATGGTAAGATCAGATCCCAGGTTGCCATTTGGTGGAGTAAAAGAATCTGGCATTGGAAGAGAGTTATCAGAATTTGGCATAAGGGAATTTGTAAACGTAAAATCAATTGCAGTAAAAGACATTACAACCAAATTACTTGTGGAGTGAGAAACAGAATCTATACTGGCTTGAAATGAAAAGCGTACAACTTAACTATATAAATCGGACGTCAGAGGTCGCTGATGTAAGTAATTCAGTCAAATCAAAGTTATCCAAGATTCCAATTCTTAGCAATAGCTATGGACTTCAAAATCTCTTCAAAAAAGCGATTCAATGATGTCGACCATAGAGAATTCTAAGGAATTAGATACCCATAAGCTAAATGAGAATAAGGTTCTTGGCGAGCAGCTCAACAAGATATACATCAATATTTTAAGACGTGCACAAAATGCACATAATAAGTTTCACTTTACAGTAAATGGGAAAGAGAAGGAGAATGATCAGTTATGTAGCCTCGATAATCTTTTATGCTATTTAGTATTAAGAGAACAGAACTTATCAGATCTTCAAATAAGGCTAGCCGGGGAGGGCCTTGCTTCTTTAGCGATGTCGGAAGGTAACGTACTAGTTAGCATCGAACAGGTTCTCAAACATTTTGGAATCAAGCCAGTTAATACTAGTAGTTTATGTAAGATCGATCCTCAGAGTGGAAGATTGCTTCTGACAATTCGTAATGAATTAATGTTTGGTTTGATGCCTGAAGAAAGAAGAACTCATATTATGGTAACACTTGATTCTTCTGATATTTATCAACACGAATTGATAGAACAGCTACTGGAGAATGGGATGAGTATTGCTCGAATAAATTGTGCTCATAACACAGCCCGAGAATGGAAATTAATAGTTGAAACTCTACGCGGCGTAGAAGAACAAGCGATCCATAAGGGGAAGAGGATTGAAGGACGCAGATGTAAGATATTGATGGATTTGGGAGGCCCGAAAATTCGGACAGGCCCTATGGAGCTTAAAGTCAGACCACTACAAATTTCTTCTCCTAAAGACATTCACGGCCGCCCTATGCGTCTTGTAGAAGGGTTCTTAGACACCGAGGCTAGAGAGACAGAAGTATTAAATTTGGAAGGTGCAACATCATCGAGTTTTGTCGTAGCGATATCAAAGATCAAATACGGTGGGCTAGGAAGCCTAAGAATTGGTCAAAAAATAACATTTAAGGATGCGCGGGATGGACGTCCACGTTTTCTCACGGTACTTGAACGAATCAGTCCTACTAGAGTAAGGATAGGGCTGGAACATACGGCTTTTCTAAAAGGGGGTATAAAATTAGAATGTCAAACAAATGATTCAGATAACGATAGTAAGTGCTCGTTTACCGTCGGCGTAACAAAACCTCGACCGACTGAGATTAGTGTAGAATCTGGGAATATCATCCATCTGTATAGAGATACCAGGCTAGGTCATAGCGGCGGCGATAGCAACCGATCTGGTGATGATCCTGCGGGTATCAGTTGCACACATCCACAAATCCTTAATCAAGTTAAGGTTGGTCATAGAGTGTTCATAGACGACGGAAAAATTGAAGCAGTTGTGAGGTCATCAAAGGAGGAGTATCTTGAATTAGAGATCGTATCGCCTCATGGTATGATAGCCAAAATCGGAGCCAACAAGGGTATGAACTTTCCAGATTCAGGTATTAAAACCCCAGCCTTAACACAAGAGGATATCAAAAATCTAGACTTTATTGTTCGGCACGCAGACATGGTGGGACTAAGCTTTGTACACGGACCGCAGGATATCTATGATCTGCACAAAGAGTTAACTAAACTAAATCATGCTGATATAGGTATAGTTGCAAAGATTGAAACATCAGATTCGGTTCACAATTTGGCTGGAACACTTATTGCCGGGCTTGGCTTGGCAAAATTTGCAATATTAATCGCAAGAGGCGATTTGGCTGTTGAGGTGGGATTTGAGAATTTGGCCTTCATTCAAGAAGATATACTCTGTTTATGTGAAGCTGCGCATGTCCCTGTTATCTTGGCCACCCAAATACTAGAAAGCCTGACAGAAAGTGGCCTTCGAAATCGTCCGGAAATAGCAGACGCCCTAATAATGGGCCGGCGTGCAGATTGTGTAATGCTGAGTAATGGACCAAATATACTTGAAGCAGTCAGAACCCTGGCTCGATTATTAAGTAGTGGAGAACGATATCTAATAAAGTATCAACTATTCAAGGAGTTTACTCAGCAGGATGGTATATTTGATGATGAAGACACAGATTGAATCGCCTTGAACGTATGTAATCATCTAAATTGGTAGAGGTTCAGTTTCCCTGATTGGCATAAATTTCAATTGAGATCTCAAATAGGCATGGTAATCGGACGGGGAATTTCATAAGCGAGTGTTCTGCCACTCTTTGGATACCTCATGACGGGTATAACAATGACTCTGCATTAAAGAGCATCTGTTAAACGGCCAAGCTTATCCGTAAGCTTTATATTTTCAGAGTAGTCAACCGGGCAAGCAACTACTGAAACAGATTTGTCATCTTCAAGTGCTGATTTCAAAATTGGAAAAAGCTCGCGTGAGCTGCCAATCTTGTATCCTTTGGCTCCATGGCTTTCTGCATATTTAACAAAATCAGGATTATGGAAATCAACTGAAGAATGGTGCCCTAGCTCTAGATTCATTTTCCATTTAATAAGCCCATAAGACTGGTCCTCCCATATCAGAATCACAATAGATATACGCTCACGCACTGCTGTTTCTAATTCTGAACCCAGCATCAAGAATCCCCCTAAGAAGGTTTAAGATTAATAAAATCATTGTAATAGTTATGTATGTTCTGATATGTCGAGGGTTACTGATGCAGCTCAAACAAGTTGATAATTCCATCTCAACCTCAACGCTATTACTCCACAAAAAATTCATAGAAGGTAGAGTACCTTTAAAATTTATCAGACATTCTCTGCAGCTCGTAGATCCGTGTAATATACATAATTATTTCTCTTAGATCATCTGTTAAATGACTAATCCTATAAACGTCATTCAATCTATTTTTTATTTCTAGTCACAAGTAACGTAACATAACTTATTCAAGCCTCATTCATATTTTTCATGGCATTCATGTAGAGCAACTATACAATTCTTTCATGTACATAATCCTTACTAAACAGGATTGAATGGGAAGGATCGTTTCAAGCAGTTTCACTTCATGATTAATTCATGCAATTTGTACAATGAATTCATTAGTGTTGAGGAGAGATCAAGTTTGGATTCTGACCCTATCATCTTTTTAGAGTACTTGTCATACTTCTTTTCTGTTTTCCTCTTATCGAAAGCCATTTGTCTAGCTGATGTACGCATTATAAATATTTATATCATTGTTTTCCTATAGACTAAATATATAATGAATATCTTCAATATTATGCATTATTAATGCATAATTCTTTTAAATAATTAAAATATTTAATCGTCTTAAATATCCAATAATTATATATGTAAACAAATAAGAAAAATTAAGTTACCTCCAAGTTATGATTATTAAATTTGTGGTTATCACAGTAAATGATATCACTAGCTTTAGTTAGTATTAAAAGGGAATGTTGATGTACAATTAATTAGGATTCAGGTTAATTAGCAATTTCTAAGTACTGCCATAGCTGCGGCGAACTATTATCAGTCGCTGAGGCGGAGTTGGATGATAAACTAGGCCCTGAACTATCAGTATGTTTGCCATGTCTTAGAGCTGCACTAAAAGAAATAAAGAGGAACTAATTAGATATTATTATCAGCCTGACGAGATCGATGTTTAATTAGCTTAGCTAATATGTTGCTTATATAAATTGTAGAGTACCTAAAAAAGTGATTGCAATCGATTTGATTCAGTTCTGGAAACTACTGCAATTAGAAATTGTTGATACCATTTAGATTATTATTTGACCTGTATAATCACTAATTGATGACCTAAATCAACATCCGGACCTCCAAGTTTGTATGCAGTTTTTTGTCTGCTAAGAATTGAGGATAATTAGGATACGATGTACATCTGTCAAGAATGCGATTAAAATCGTAAAATAATAAAAGCTAGTTAGTGAAAATGTACCCTGTAATGCATACTCCTCCTAAGGTTAATAATTCTCTTAACTGGTTAATTGGAGGAGCACAAGGTAGTGGCGTAGATTCAGCTGCAAACATATTTTCACGTGCATGCGCTCAAGGAGGATTACATGTTTTCGGAAAAAGAGAGTATTATTCTAATATAAAAGGAGAACATAGTTACTTTACGGTTAGAGTCTCTGAGAAAGAGGTCCGATCACACGTAGACGAGGTTAATATGCTTGTTTCATTTGACGCAGAAACTCTTCTTAGACACGCCGGAGCCGTGACTAAGGACGGAGGAATCATATATGATTCAGAACTTGTGGGTAAAAATATCGAAGAAGTACCAACGCTCGATGACGCCTTTAGGGATAGACTAATTAATCTATTGGAGAAGGATGGAAAGTCCTTGACAGTTCAGGGGATTCTGGATTATGCTTCTGAAAACGGAGCAAGGCTATTTCGAATTCCATACTTCCAGCTACTCGAAGAGTTTTCGGCTAAAGCAAAGGATCAATCCCTAAGTAAGTTATCGAGGATGATCAACGTCATGGCTTTATCCACGTCTATAGCACTACTAGGTTTCGAATTAGAAGCACTTAGAAGTGCTATTAGATTTGTTTTCAGGTCTAAGCCAAAGATTGCTGAAATAAATGTCTCTGCAGCTGAATTTGCTTACGAATACGCCAAAAATAGTCTTAATTCAAGCGTACTTGGCTTTAGCTTGTCTGCCAGAGATCCTATTCCTGATATGATACTAGTACAAGGAAACCAGTCTTCGGCATTGGGGAAGCTTACTGCTGGTTGTAAATTTCAAACGTATTATCCTATAACACCTGCTGCAGACGATAGTGAATTTCTAGAGGCTAATTCAAGAGTACCTCTATTGGACGGAAACGAAGGTTCAATCTTAGTACTGCAGACGGAAGACGAGATTGCTGCCATAACTATGGCTATTGGAGGAGCACTTACAGGCACACGTGCGGCAACTGCTACATCAGGTCCGGGTTTCTCTCTTATGGCCGAGGCTCTGGGATGGGCAGGTATGAACGAGGTTCCACTCGTAGTTTCATTATATCAAAGAGCTGGGCCAGCTACTGGATTGCCTACCAGACATGAACAGGGAGATCTTCTTTTTGCTATAAGAGCAGGACATGGCGAGTTTCCACGAGTTGTATTTGCATCAGGAGATATAGAAGAGAGCTATTATGATTCTATTAAAGCCTTCAACTTTGCAGAAAAGTTCCAGATGCCGGTAATACACATGTTAGACAAGGCAATAGCAAACAGCGTTACCACATGCAAAATTTTCGACCAGAATAAGGTACCTATCGATAGAGGTTCATATTTGGAAAACATACCTCTTGACTCTGGTCATAAAGAACAATACCTTAGGTTTAAGTTCACTAAAGATAGCAGCAGTGATTATGATACAATGGATTCAATATCTCCACGAGTACCACTTGGAACTGAGAATGGAATATTCTGGAATACAGGAGACGAACACGATGAAAAAGGCCACATATCAGAAGACCCGAAGATTAGAACGACTATGATGAACAAGCGTATGGGCAAGCTGAAGGTGGCACTTGATGAAATAGATGATGAGGACAAGGCCATACTGTACGGCATTGAAGATCCAAACGCCTTGACTTTAATAAGTTGGGGTTCTACAAAAGGCGCCATATTAGATGCAATGGACAAGCTAATAGAGGAAGGAAAGATGATCAGGTTTGTTCAATTACGTCTATTGCATCCATTTCCTTCTGAAAGGGTCAAGAGCTTGATTGATGGATACAGACCACTTATTGATATTGAAATGAATTATTCCTCACAGCTCGCTTCATTGATTAATGAGAATCTAAGCATCGGGATGGATTACCTTATTGTTAAATATAATGGTCGTCCGATGTCGTCTGGTGAGATTTATGATGCTCTTGTGAAAATTATATCCAGAAGTGCTCCGAAGAGAATTATTCTTGAATATGGTGTTTAATATTAGCTAGAATAGAACAAATGTTAATAATAATAATGACCACAGTCCAGAATGTTCAATCGACATTCCTGGCTCATTTTTAACTATTCACCTAGAAACCTGCACGATCATATTTCCCTTCATCTCAGACTTGTTATTGCGTAGTTATTCTATTAGACTGTGAATGTTGCAAAAAGACGAGATGATCCGATGTAAAGTTCTAACGTTGGATCCATGGAAACTTATTGTACTTTTTGTAATATTCAATTAATCCTCCATCTAATAACATTCGCTGCATGAATTCAGGTACCTTTTTAGCTTCAGAGCTCTCTTTAGTTCTAATATTTTTTACACTAAATTTGAAGATGTCCACTTCAAGCTCATCCTGTTGCTCTATCTTTCCCTTTAATTCTGGGATTTCAAGTGCAGGTAATCCAATTGTAAAGGCATTCCTATAAAATATGCGAGCAAAACTTTCTGATATAACCGCAGAAATGCCTGCATATTTTAATGCTACAGGAGCCTGCTCTCTGCTAGAGCCTCCTCCAAAGTTTCGACCTGCTACTATTATATCATTCTTGGAGATCTTTTTGTGAAAATCTGGATCATATCCATACATGGCATATTTAGCCAATTCATACGGATCATTGGTTCTGCTTTTAAATCTGAAGGGTATTATGATGTCTGTATTGATATTATCTCCAAATACCCATGCCTTGCCTTTTATGATATTGGTAGTGGTCATAGTTATTGTGTGTTCATGATATTGATGACAATGTTATTATTATTATTCATATTCATAATCATATATACTTCCTGGGATCGGCTATTTTTCCTTCAATTGCAGATGCTGTAACTGTTGCAGGAGATGCCAGATATACTTTGGATGACAGTGCGCCCATTCTGCCTACAAAATTTCTTGAAGATGAGGATATACAGATCTCATTTTCTCCTAATGCACCAAGATGAGTACCAACACATGCTCCACATGTAGCATTGGTAAACACAGCTCCTGACTGCAAATAAATTTCTACATAACCACGCTTAATTGCTTCTTCATATACTTTGACAGATGCAGGAGTGACTACGCACCGTGTGTTTTTGTGAACTTTTCTGCCTTTTAATATGCTTGCAGCTATCTTGAGATCTTCTATCCTGCCGTTTGTGGAAGAGCCTATGAACGCTTGGTCAATTTCTATATTAGATAACTCTTCAACCGAATGTACCTTGTCAATATTATCTGGACCTGAAACCTTCGGTTCAATCTTGTTACATTCTATCTCAAATTCGTCTTCATATCCGGCAGAAACACCTGCTTGTATTTCGACATTTTTCAAATCTCTGTTTATCCGCCGATTCTGTTCCAGATATCTTCTTGTAATCTGATCGGTAGGAAATACAGATATTTTTGCACCGCATTCCATTGAGGCATTGCTAATACACGCTCTTGAATCCATGGTAAATTCTTTTCTGACATTTTCATCTAAAAATTTCCATTCTAGCGCCTTATAGTTTGCACCATCTTCACCTACTTTTCCTATATAGTCTAAGATTAGATCTCGTGCAAACACTCCCTTCCCAAAAACCCCAGATAAATTGATCTTTACAGTTTCTGGTACTCTTAACCATAATTGCCCTGTTGCCCAGACTGCAGCAATTTCTGTACTTCCAACCCCAGTTGCAAATGCAGACATACATCCGGCCTGACAGGTGTGCGAGTCTGCACCCAATATCATCATGCCTGGAATGGCAAGATAATCAAGAATATACTGATGTGAAATAGAGCCCTCGACTAAACGACAGTTATGTTTAGAGACAAAATTTCTCATCATGGCATGTAGATTGGCCACTTTCTCATCTGCTGCTGGAAACGTATGATCTATGACCAGCAAAACTTTTGAAGGGTCGTAGAGCTTGTCGATACCCATTTCATTTAATGAACGTATAGCCAGGGGACCTGTACTATCTTGTGCCATAGCAAGATCTACATCTACAATTACTATATCCCCAGGCATGGACATAGGTTTTGGTTTTCTACGGTTAATCTCAATATCCCTTATGTTTATCAGTTTTTCAGCAATGGTAAGTGAATCATCGTCAAGAATTGTCCTATTACGATAAATGTCTAGACTTTGATGTTGCTGATGCCGCTGTTGTTGATGTCGCTGTAATGATGAATCTTTTATTCTCTGCATTTAATACACTTTGGAGACTCTTTCTTGCATACATTTATTCATAGGGAATTATTACTAATATAGGTTCAATCTCGCCATTTATCTGAATAAAGTCCTGACTAATTTGACAGATTCTATCATTTACGGTCTGTAGGATGCTATATAATACAATACATGTTTAATAGCTATGAGAACTTAAGAAATATAATGACACCTGATATTCCTGAAGAAATAAACGTGCATAAGCAAATTTGGGGAAAAGATGCCGATCAAGTCATTTATGGTGGATTAGAAGGAATCAAAGATGGAGATACTTATGCAGAGTTATGTCCTATATGTAGTTCAAGAATTGACGAATTTGGATATTGCGCTTGTGGTGGAAATTTAGGAGTAAGTTGAGAAATAAAGTAGGCGGCCTATATCGTGTATTTTGCCAATTCTTCATCTTCTAGGCGTCCTACCTGTTTTTGTTACCGTTCAGAGATCGTTCAGAGAGTTTAAGTATTGAGATTCGTCTGTCTCCTCGTAACTGTTCTAGTGTAAGTCATTCCAACTACATGATCTATTGCGATTAAGAACTTAAAACTCTAAATCCAGAGGTATCATACACAAGTCCTTTCAATAGATAGGCGACCAACAACGTTAGTGGCCATCTTCCATGGTCGTCCTATCTTTTTATCTAATAACCACGTGTCCTCTTTTGAATGAAAATTAAAGTACATCTTTCCCGCGGCTGTATAACGCAGGATCTTCATTGACTCCAGATATAGCTTACTATGATACGCAACTGTAACATAGATAGGACCAGGTTAACACAGAAATACACGGCATGATGGCAACACTCATAGGCCCTCATAATGGATATTGTCCACGTTCCGTCGGCTCATAATCACATGAGACGGAGTACCTCTAAATACGGCTTGAACGTAAGACGTTACGGTCAAGACTTTGATGAGCGAGAGATGCTGTTCTGGACCCCCGAACTCATAATTCAACTCGTACTCGCATTCGCAACCGTGATTGGGATGGCAATTGGTTTCGTTACGTTGACGCTTGGGACTTCTCGTTTTTTAGTACTAAACTTTTAAAACATTATGAGACCCTCAAACTTCATGTTTTTGACGAGTTGGCTAATCTTAATCTAGTGAGTATAAGTGGACTCCGTCGGGACTATATCCATGAATATTACACATTTGAAATAACCAATTTACCATCAGAGACTTCTAAAATATATCAACTAGCACTAAAACATCTGAGTGAAGACGACCCCCAAATTCCTAGAGAGATAGAGTCTCTAAAAACGATATTGAGAGATCATAACAATTGGGTTAACCAATTAAAAACAGAATTAGATAAGTTAATAGAACAAAAATTTACTGATAATGGAACCAACAAATATAATTATCATTCCGACAATTTGTACAAACTTCTATCGATAGTTCGGCAACCACAATTAAAATCCGAATCACTAAAAGAAAGAATAGATCGCTTTACCAAAAATCCATCTTCAGCTAGATATGACGCTAGAATAACTATAGCAGCAGCAATAGTAACTACAATCACGATTTTAATTCCTTTTTTCAAGTAAACCCTTCCTATTTCTTATTCCATGTTTTCAGGTCTATAAGATAACAATTCATTAGCCTCAGCAGGATCATATGATGGACATATATCAAATATAGAGATTAGACCATAGGGTGCACCTGTCTCCTCAGTTTGACCGAATGTATGAAGATCAGTAAATGGCCTTTTAGTGCCATTGCTATACGCTTCATTACTGCCTGTAAACACTTCTAATATGCCAGATTCAGTTCTTTTCTGTGCTGTTATACCAAATGGAGTACCGGGAGGGCAATCCATAATGAAGCGGACCCATCCGTCGCCAAAAATTGATTTTTGGTCTGTGCCGGCATCAAAGAGTATATTTCCACTCCAGCTAAGAGGTATCCAATTACTATGGTTATTTGCGATATTTAATTCTCCACTTCCAGATCTAACGTCTATGGATATTTGACCAGGCTATGGACTAGAGGTGAAAATGTTTATTCTGATAGAGCCAAAGACATAGTTGAAATTTTACATAGGTATGGTTTTCATACCTATTCGGGGAAAAAGTCCAGACTACCATGCATTATAGTTGCTAACCTGATAACACCAAGACGAGATCCACATGGTTATGACAAATCGCGCATAGATATACAACCATTCGCTGGAACCATTATTGAAGCAGTTGAAAAAATGGCTGTTGGTATTCAGACGTATAAAGCAGCAGGTTACGTATTTAGAGTATATGATGACTATAGTACTGCAAGGAAACGGAATATTGAGGGTAAAGATTCAGTAAAGGCACTTCTAAGACAGTTTCTAATAAAGGAGAGGGGTCGTCCAGATGGTTAAGAGAGAAAAATGGACATTAAACACAGTATGGTACCTATTCCTGTCTGTGTTGGGAGAGGCTGATAAGGAAGCCACTAGAGGCTATGTCAAAAAACTAGTCAAAGTGCTTTGTGATGCTGTTTGCGTAACGCGTGAGTCTCTTGGAATATATGCAGGAGTAAGAGCTGCATTATATTTTAATGGTGAATGGACTAGTGTTAGCTTCGACAGTGTAAAGGAGCTTGCTGAAAAAGGAACAGATGTTGTTTTTATAGAGAAAGAAGGCGTTCCTGAAGTGCTC
>OCZV010000755.1_pt1 | contig 11557 bp, 8 predicted proteins | sample 1539051 | NCBI WGS metagenome assembly OCZV01 (sample SAMEA3113581, study PRJEB22503) | soil metagenome
CGCGCACGACATTCGCCTCACGCTGCTGTTCCAGGCGGACTTCGCGGATCTGTTCGAGGTGCGCGGGCACAAGCGCCGGGCGCGCGGTCGAATCTCGGCGGCGCTGCACGCGGCGGACGCGGTCGTCTTCACCTATCACGGGCTCGCCGGCGACGTGAGCCACACCGTCGTCCAGTTCGCGCCGAAGCCAACCCTGCTCGAGCAGGGCGAGGCCGAGTTCGAACTGTCCCTGAAGCCGCACGAACGCACCTCGCTGTTCGTGGCGGTTGAGTGCGACGGCAGCGCTTCCGTTCGGTCAGAGGCCACGCGGTTCTTCGTCCGCCTGCGCGAGGCGCGGCGCGCGCTGCGCACCTCGACCTCGCGCGCCGCCGCGGCGGCTACCTCCAACGAGATCCTCAACGAGGTACTGTGCCGCTCGATCGCCGACCTCTACATGCTCGTCACCGACACGCCGCACGGCCCTTACCCGTACGCCGGCATCCCCTGGTTCTGCACCGCGTTCGGCCGCGATGGCATCATCACCGCGATGCAGCTGCTCTGGATCGATCCGGACATTGCCAAGGGAGTGCTGAAGTTCCTGGCGGCCACCCAGGCCAGGGAGCATCGCCCTGAAGCCGACGCCGAGCCGGGCAAAATTCTGCACGAGACCCGGCAGGGCGAGATGGCGCGGCTCGGCGAAGTGCCGTTCGGCCTGTACTATGGCAGCGTCGACGCGACACCGCTGTTCGTGATGCTGGCCGGGATGTACTACGAGCGCACCGGCGATCTCGGGACCATCCGCAGCATCTGGCCGAACATTCAGGCGGCGCTGCGCTGGATCGATGAGTGGGGCGACGCCGACCGCGACGGTTTCGTCGAGTATGCCGCAAAAAGCGAGCGGGGCCTGAGCAACCAGGGTTGGAAGGATTCCCACGATTCAGTGTTCCACGCCGACGGCCGGCTGGCCGAGGGACCGATCGCGCTGTGCGAGGTGCAGGGCTATGTGTTCGCTGCCAAGCGCCACGCCGCCCGCCTCGCGAGCGCTCTTGGTTCGGGACCGCTGGCCGAGGCGCTACGCGCCGAAGCGGCGGCGCTCCGGGAACGCTTCGAGGCCGCGTTCTGGTGCGCAGACATCTCGACCTACGCGCTTGCCCTCGACGGCGCCAAGCAGCCCTGTCGGGTTCGCTCCTCCAACGCCGGTCAGGTCCTGCTGTCGGGCATCGCGAGCCCGCGTCACGCAATGCGCACCGCCGCCACCCTGATGGACCGGCATTTCTTCTCGGGCTGGGGCATCCGCACGATCGCCGAAGGGGAACCCCGCTACAATCCCATGTCGTACCACAACGGCTCGGTGTGGCCGCACGACAACGCGCTGATCGCGTTTGGTTTTGCCCGATACGACTTGAGCGATCACGTCGCGCGGCTGTTCCACGCCATGTTCGACGCCGCCGGCTACATGGACCTGCGCCGCTTGCCAGAGCTGTTCTGCGGCTTCCGGCGCATCGCGGGCAAGGGGCCGACGTTCTATCCGGTGGCCTGCTCGCCCCAGGCATGGGCGAGCGCGACGCCGTTTGCCTTCCTGCAGGCCAGTCTCGGCCTGAGCTTCGATCCAGCCGGCGAACGGGTGCGCTTCCGCCACCCCCGTCTGCCCGAATTCCTCGATCAGGTGGTCATCCGGCAGCTGCGCGTCGGCGACAGCCAGTTCGACCTCATGCTGCGCCGCTACGGCGGCGATGTCTCGATCAACGTGCTTGATCGCCGCGGCGACGGCCGCATCGCCATCACCCTGTAGACGAGGAGATCGCGACGTCTGCCTGCTCGCGCAGGCAGGGTGGCCCGCCTCGGCCCGCTCGCCCGCCGACAGCCGCCGGCCTGATCGGGCTGGCTTTCCTGGCGCTCGGCGCCTGCTCAGCGCCGCGGGCGCTCGAGGCCGCCAAGGTTCTGGCCGACGTCGCTGCGGGCGACCAGTCCAGCCGGTTGAAGGCGAGCACGCCCGAACCCCGGCGGTGGACGGTTGCCGGGCGCGACACCGGTCGTTTGCTCGGCGATCTGTACTGGCCGGGGGAGCGCGCGGTGGCGGGCCTGATCCTGGTCCCCGGCGCGGTCGAGCAGGGCAAGGACGATCCCCGCCTGGTGGCGTTCGCCCAGACGTTCGCCCGCGCGCGCTTCGCGGTTCTGGTGCCGGAGATCCCCAATCTGCGCACCCAGCGGCTGAGCCCGGAGGACGCCCGGCCGGTCGCGGCGACGATTCGCTATCTGGCGGGCTGCTTCGGGCCGTCCCAAGAGCCCTCGATCGGCGTCGCGGCGATCTCGTACGCCGCTGGTCCTGCCCTCCTCGCCGCGCTCGAACCCTCGACGCGCGACTTCGTGGGGTTCGTGTTCCTGATCGGCGGGTACTACGACGTCGAGGCAGTCCTCACTTTCTTCACCACCGGCTATTTCCGACAAGACCCGGGCGAGCCCTGGCGCTACCGCGAGCCCAACGCCTACGGCAAGTGGGTATTCGTGCGCGCCAACGCCGCGCGCCTCGCCGGCCCCGCAGATCGGGTGGCACTCGCCGAGATCGCGGCGCGCAAGCTCGATGATCTGGATGCCGGCATCGGCGATCTCCGCGCGCGCCTCGGTCCCGAAGGCCGCGCGGTGATGGCATTGCTCGACAACCGCGACCCCGCACGCGTGCCGGCGTTGATCGCCGACCTGCCCGCGCCGATCCGGGCCGATCTCCGGGCGCTCGACCTCGAGCGGCGGGATCTGTCGCAGCTGCCATTTGAGCTGATCCTGGTGCACGGCCGCGATGATCCGATCATCCCGTCGACCGAGAGCCAGGCGCTCGCCGCCGCAGCCCCGGCCGACATGGTGTCACTCTACCTGGTCGACAGGCTGGCCCATATCGAGTTGGGTCCGGCCGGGCTGCTCGATGGCCTCGAGCTGTGGCAGGCCACCTACCGGCTGCTGGCCGAGCGCGACTCCCTGCCGGCCCCCGATCCGGCCCGCTGCGCGAGCGAGTTGGAGTCCAGCGCTTTCTGAGGGCTGCAGGGAACCGGAGGGCGGCATTGCTCGTTTGCTCGGGGCTGACCTCAGGCCCAGGCTGTGCGCACGCATGCAGCAGAACATCCAAAGTCTCGAGGACATCGTCCTCGCCCCCGAGACGGATCCCGAGGCCGCCGCCGCGGCGGCGGAGGCCGCCGGGCTTCGCTATGTCACCGACAGCGCGCCGGGCATCACCCGCCGGCGCGCCGGTAAAGGTTTCAGCTATCGCGATCTACACGGCCGTCCGATCACGGCGCCGCAGGAGCTGGCGCGGCTGCGCGCCCTGGCGGTGCCGCCGGCCTGGACCGACGTTTGGATCTGCCCGGATCGGCGGGGGCATGTCCAGGCGACCGGACGCGACGCGCGCGGGCGCAAGCAGTATCGCTATCACAACGAGTGGCGGGCGATCCGGGATGCGCACAAGTTCGATCGCGTCCTGATCTTCGCGCGGGCGTTGCCGCAGATTCGGGCGCGGATCGACGCCGATCTGCGCCGGCACGGCCTGCCGCAGGAGAAGGTGCTGGCGACCGTCGTACGCCTGCTCGAGACCACCCTGATCAGGGTCGGCAACGCCGAGTACGCGCGCGAGAACAAGAGCTTCGGTCTCACCACCATCCGCCACCGTCACGTCGAGATCAACGGCAGCACGATCGCTTTCGAATTCCGCGGCAAGGGCGGCAAGGTGCATAAGGTGTCGACCCGGGATCGCCGTCTCGCCCGCATCGTGCGCGCCTGCCACGAGCTGCCCGGCCAGGAGCTGTTCCAGTACATCGACGACGAAGGCGTGCGCCGCGACGTCGATTCGGCGGACGTCAACGCCTATCTGCAGGAGATCAGCGGTGAGCCGTTCACCGCCAAGGATTTCCGCACCTGGGCCGGCACCGTGCTGGCCTCGCTGGCGCTCAGCGAGTTCGAGAGCTTCGACACCAAGGCCGCGGCCAAGCGCAACGTCACGCGCGCCATCGAGCACGTGTCCAGCCATCTGGGCAATACGGTCGCCGTCTGCCGCAAGAGCTACATCCATCCGGCGATCCTCGACTCCTACCTCGACGGCAGCCTGCTCGAGTTCCTCAAGGGCCGGGTCGAGGAGGCGCTGCGCGAGGAGCTGGACGGCTTAAGTGGCGAGGAAGCGGCGGTCCTCGCCTTCCTGCAGCAGCGTCTCAGCAGAGAGGTCGACCGACGAAAACGCGAGCGCGAGGAGCAGCCTCCCGACCTCAAGGCTGCGCTGCGTCGGTCGGTGGCGCAAGGGAAGGCGGAGAACGCAAGCTGATGGTACGACAGTCATCGCCCGTCTTACCCGCAGCGCATGTCGAAAGCGGGTTCTTGGCGCCAACGCCCGAATAATCCTCGTCTGAGAGAAAGCCGGGCCGCGGTCCGGTGTAGCCACGCCACCAGCCGGACCGGATGCCAGCCGGCCTATGTATGAGCAAAAGAGCTGCCCGAACGGTTTCTCGCCCACCCGCCAGTCGAGCAGACCGGCCCGCCCTGCCAGCGGGTCGCTCTACGCGATCGGGTCACTTGGTCAGATCTCGGCGCCGTCGGTACAGGACGGGATCGCTCAAGATGCGCTCGCTGGGCGGCACAGGAGGGGTCGGAACGGCAAGCACAGTGTACCCGATGGGGGCGATCCTCTCCCGTGTCGGAGTCTGATGCTGCAGCCCTTTCGGGCCGGCCCCAGACGAGCCGGGCATGTGCGGGGAAACGTCGCGCCGGCTGGCCGGTGCCGCGCGCGAGGGCATCTTGACGGAAGTCCGGCGCTGGTATTGCTCTGCTCGCGCTCCAACGTACTCGGGCCAGCCTCAGCCGGCGGCCTTGGCCACACCTGCGGAACCGGACAGAGGCGGCAGCGTTGAGGGCGAGCGCGGCGGTGCGCAACGGGTCGGATCCGACCAGGACAGGATAACGACAAATGGCTGGAGAGACGCTTCGGGTGTGGCCGGGTCTGCCGTATCCGCTGGGCGCGACCTGGGACGGCTCCGGGACCAACTTCGCCCTGTTCTCGGCGCACGCCGAGAAGGTGGTGCTGTGCCTGTTCGACGACTCCGGTGAGCAGGAGACCGCACGCGTCCCCCTGCCCGAGTTCACGCACGAGATCTGGCACGGCTACCTGCCGGACGTGCGCCCCGGCCAACTGTACGGGTACCGGGTCTTCGGCCCCTTCCATCCCGAGGCCGGGCACCGCTTCAACCACCACAAGCTGCTGCTCGACCCCTATGCCAAGGCGGTGCACGGCACCCTGCGCTGGGACGATGCGCTGTTCGGCTACCGGTTCGGCGACCCCAAGGCGGATCTGTCGTTTGACCGGCGCGACAGCGCGCCGTTCATGCCCAAGTGCATGGTGATCGATCCCGCGTTCACCTGGGGGCGCGACCGGCCGACCCAGCGGCCCTGGCACGAGGCGATCATCTACGAGATGCACCTCAAGGGCTTCACCATGCGGCACCCGGCGGTGCCGGAGGAGGCGCGCGGCACCTTTGGCGGGCTGTCGAGCGCGCCGGTGATCGACTACCTGCGCGAGCTCGGCGTCACCGCGGTCGAGCTGCTGCCGGTGCACGCCTTCATCCATGACCGTCAGCTGGTCGAGCGGGGCCTGCGCAACTACTGGGGCTACAACAGCATCGGCTTCTTCGCGCCGCACCCGGAGTACCTCGGCAAGGGCGGCATCGGCGAGGTCAAGACCTTCGTCCAGGTCATGCACGACGCCGGCATCGAGGTGATCCTGGACGTGGTCTACAACCACACGGCCGAGGGCAACCACATGGGCCCGACGCTGTCCTTCCGCGGCATCGACAACCGCTCGTACTACTACCTGATGGACGACCAGCGCTTCTACAACGACTTCACCGGCACCGGCAACGCGCTCGAGCTGCGCCACCCCTACGTGCTGCGCATGGTCACTGACAGCTTGCGCTACTGGGTCGAGGAGATGCGGGTCGACGGCTTCCGCTTCGATCTCGCGACCACGCTCGCGCGGGTCGAGGGGCAGTTCGACGAGCACGCGAGCTTTCTCGATGCCGTGGGGCAGGATCCGGTGCTCGCCTCGGTCAAGCTGATCGCCGAGCCGTGGGACACCGGGCTTGGCGGCTATCAGGTCGGCCACTTTCCGCCGGGCTGGGCCGAGTGGAACGACCAGTATCGCGATACGGTGCGCCGGTTCTGGAAGGGCGACGAGGGCCAGCTGCCGGCGCTCGCCTCGCGCATCTCGGGCTCGGCCGACATCTACAACCACCGTGGTCGCCGGCCCTGGGCGAGCATCAACTTCGTCACCGCCCATGACGGTTTCACGCTGCACGACCTGGTCAGCTATGACCAGAAGCACAACGAGGCGAACAAGGAAGACAACCGGGACGGCTCCGACAGCAACAACAGCTGGAACTATGGTGTCGAGGGGCCGACCGACGACCCCGGAATCCTGGCGCTGCGCCGCCGCCAGATGCGCAACTTCCTGACCACGCTGCTGTTGTCGCAGGGTGTGCCGATGGTGGTCGCGGGCGACGAGTTCGGTCGCACCCAGGGCGGCAATAACAACGCGTACTGCCAGGACAACGAGATCAGCTGGATCGACTGGAACCTCAGCCCCGAGGGCGAGAGTCTGCTCGCGTTCACGCGCCGGCTGATCCGGCTGCGCCTCGACCACATCGTGTTCCACCGCGGCCGCTTCTTCCAGGGCGCGATCATCCCCGGCAGCGAGGTAGCGATCATCCCCGGCACCGAGGTAAAGGACGTCACCTGGCTGCGCGCCGACGGCGAGGAGATGGTCGACTCGGATTGGGCGGACGCGCAGGCCAGGATGCTCTGCCTGCTGCTCAGCGGCGAAGCCGGCCTGATGCATCTGACCGAGCGCGGCGAGAAGGAAACCGACGACACCTTCCTGTTGATCGTCAACGCCGCGCACGACGACGCGACCCAGAAGCTGCCGCCCGGCCAGGAGGGCGTGCACTGGCAGACATTGATCGATACCGCGCGCGAGGACCTCGAGGAGGACGGCGAGCGCTTCGCGCCGGGCGACGAGGTCGGCCTGATCGCGCGTTCGGCCAAGCTCCTGATCCAGCGCACCGAGGATCAGGGCGAGGTGGTACGTGCCGGTGTCAGATTCTAGGCCTGCCGAGCTGTTGAGGTGGCGCGCCGGGCATCGAACACTGGTCAGGGGCCAGATCTTTTGCCGAGCGTGACGCTGCCGTCGTCGGCGAGCGTCCACTCCGGATTCCAGGCGACCTCCCAAGCGTGGCCGTCAGGATCCGCGAAATAGCCCGAGTAGCCGCCCCAGAACGCGTCCTCGGCGGGTTTCAGAATCTTTGCGCCCGCGGCCTCAGCCTCGGCGAGCACGGCGTCGACCTCCTCGCGGGTGCGCGCGTTGTAGGCGAGCGCGATGCCGCCGAAGCTGCTGCCGGCGTTGGGCAGGTGCGTGTCCTGCGCGAGCGCATCGCGCCCCCACAGCGCGAGCACCATGCCGCCCAGCTGGTAGAACACGACCTCGGGGTGGTTGTTGCCGCGGCGCCAGCCGAGGCCGTCCTCGTAGAAGCGCCGCGCTCGCTCGAGGTCGGCGACCCCGAGGGTGACCAGGCTGAGACGCTGTTCCATTGCTGCCTCCTTAAGCTGCGGGATCGGGCTGGGCTGGGACGCGTCCGCCCAAGCGGTGGCTGCGGACCCGATCCTGCGCCCAGGCCGTTGCGCCAGTTCTTTAGGCCGCCGGCGCCCCTTCGGTCTTGAACAGATCGGACAGCTCGAGGGTGCTCGCACAGCCCTGCAGCAACGCCGCCGGGCTGCGGTCGGTGAGCGCCCGAAGCTCGCGGCTCATGTGCGCCTGATCGGCATAGCCCGCTTCGGCGGCGACCATGGCGAGGCCTGCGCCCGGCTGTGCGCCCCCGCCGGCGAGCCTCAGAGCGCGTTGCAGCCGAAGCACGCGCTGGAAAGTCTTCGGGCCGTAGCCGATCGCGGTCGCAAAGCGCCGGCGCAGCCGACGCTCACCCATATCCACAAAGCGCGCGAGCTCTCCAATCCGGCCCTCGGGACGGCGGGCCAGCCACGACGTCGCGGCGGCGACCGCGGGATCGATGGGACCGGCATCGGCGAGACGTCCGGCGAGCGCCGCTTCGGCCGCGGCGAGCTTGGCCGCAATCGAAGGTTTCTCGATCACTCGTGCCGAGACAGCACCGGCCGCGGCGCCCCAGATGTCGTCAAGCCGCGTATCCCGGTTCACCAGTTCGCTTGCCGGGACGCCAAGGACACCCTGGGCCGCACCCGGGCGCAAGCGAACGCCCACCACCACCGTTCGCGGCGACAGAGGCACGATCACCGGCCCCGTGGCGGGACCCGCGACGACCGCCGGCGTCTCGCCGATCCACACCACATCGGCGCAGCCGTCGGGCAGCACGCGGTGGCGATGGATAGTCGCGCCGGCGCTGATCACCTGTGACCATACGCACAGCACATGACTCGCCAGCGCCGGCGGCGGCAGGAACTCGCGATAGGTCGAGGTTGGTACGTCTTGGGTGATCACATCGTTTCGCCCTCATCAATCGGGGCTGCGCAGGCGCGCCAGCGCGTATAGTGCGATGCCGCAGGCGACCGACACGTTGAGGCTGTCCATCTGTGGCGCGATCGGCAAGCGCGCCGCGAAGTCGCAGCGTTCGCCGACCAGACGGCGCAGCCCGCTGCCCTCCGCCCCGAGCACGAGAACAAGGTTGCGCTCGTCGGGGACGTCGTCGAGCGTCGCCGCGGCGTCGGCGTCGAGCGCGACCCGCCAGTAGCCGAGCGCCGCCAGCTCGTCGAGCGCGCGGGCAAGGTTGACCACCTCAACCACCGGCACCAGCTCGAGCGCCCCGGAGGCGGCTTTGGCGACCACGCCGCCGAGCTCGGCGCTGCGCCGCACAGGCATGATCACGGCGCGCACGTCGAAGGCTGCCGCCGAGCGCAGGATCGCGCCCAGATTGTGCGGATCGTTGATCCGGTCGAGCGCCAGCACCACATTGCGGCCGGGCTCCGGCGCGCAGGTGCGCCGGAGGTCGAGCCTGGGCAGCGGCGCCACCGACAAGGCCAGGCCCTGGTGCACCGTGCCCTCGCCGAGCAGGCGATCGAGCGCCGCGCGCTGGACCATGGCCACCTCGACTCCGGCGCGCTGCGCATGGGCTCCGAGGCGCTGAAGCGCCTCGGCGGTGGCGAGCAGACGGTGGCAGCTGCGCCGCGGATTGGCGAGCGCCGCCGCCACGGCATGGCGGCCATACAGCCAAACGCCTTTTGGGGCACCCGGCTGGGGTCGATGATGCGGTCGGCTCGGCTGAGTGCGCCTCGTCCCGCTCCGGTGAGGGCGGCTGCGATCGGCGTGGCGCGGCGCTTTACCCATGGTCGCTGATCCGGCTGGCCAGCGTGATCCGTCGCGGTTGACAAAGGACTTGCAATAACCATACTCCCGCCCACCTTTGCCATCCCGGCCCAGGTTTGGCGGGGCGTCGGGCGTCTGGAGGGGTGGCCGAGTGGTTAAAGGCAGCAGACTGTAAATCTGCCCGCGTAAGCGTACGTAGGTTCGAATCCTACCCCCTCCACCATGCTGCGGTCCCGCACCAGGCAGGCGAGGCGAGGTCGGTTCGGTCGAGGCGCGCTCCGGATGCGGCGATGCGGGTGTAGCTCAATGGTAGAGCTCCAGCCTTCCAAGCTGGCGGTGTGGGTTCGATTCCCATCACCCGCTCCAACGCACGCGTGAACGCACCGGCTCCCTGAAGTCGAGGATTCAAAGCGATGTCGAAGGCGAAATTCGAGCGGACCAAGCCGCATGCGAACGTGGGGACGATCGGCCATGTCGACCACGGCAAGACGACCTTGACCGCGGCGATCACGCGGATTCTGGCGGAGACGGGCGGGGCGACCTACACCAGCTACGACCAGATCGACAAGGCGCCGGAGGAGAAGGCGCGCGGCATCACGATCAACACCGCGCACGTGGAGTACGAGACCGAGCACCGGCACTACGCGCACGTCGACTGCCCGGGGCACGCCGACTACGTCAAGAACATGATCACCGGGGCGGCGCAGATGGACGGCGCGATCCTGGTGGTGAGCGCGGCGGACGGGCCGATGCCGCAGACGCGCGAGCACATTCTGCTGGCGCGCCAGGTGGGGGTGCCGGCGATCGTGGTGTACCTCAACAAGTGCGACCAGGTGGACGATCCGGAGCTGTTGGAGCTGGTCGAGCTGGAGGTGCGCGAGCTGCTCTCGCAGTACGAGTTTCCGGGCGACGACATTCCGATCGTCAGTGGCTCGGCGCTGCTGGCGCTGGAGGGCAAGGACGACGAGGGCCTGGGCAAGCGCTCGGTGCTCGAGCTGATGCAGGCGGTGGATGCGTACATCCCGCAGCCGCAGCGGGCGATGGACCGGCCGTTCTTGATGCCGATCGAGGACGTGTTCTCGATCAGCGGGCGCGGCACGGTGGTCACCGGCCGGGTCGAGCGGGGCATCATCAACGTCGGCGACGAGATCGAGATCGTGGGCATCAAGCCGACCCACAAGACGGTGTGCACCGGGGTGGAGATGTTCCGGAAATTGCTCGATCGGGGCGAGCCCGGGGACAACGTCGGGGTGCTGTTGCGCGGGGTCAAGCGCGAGGAGGTGGAGCGCGGCCAGGTGCTGTGCAAGCCGGGCTCGATCACGCCGCACACCCAGTTCAGCGCGGAGACCTATGTGCTGACCAAGGAGGAGGGCGGGCGGCACACGCCGTTCTTCTCCAACTACCGGCCGCAGTTCTTCTTCCGCACCACGGACGTGACCGGGACGATCGAGCTGCCGGAGGGCACCGAGATGGTGATGCCGGGCGACAACGTGACCATGAAGGTCAAGCTGATCGCGCCGATCGCCATGGAGGAGGGGCTGCGCTTTGCCATCCGCGAGGGCGGGCGCACGGTCGGCGCCGGCGTCGTCGCCTCCATCATCGAGTAGCCCTGCCCCCTTGTAGCGAGGCGGGAAAGCGCGTAGCTAACAGGTCGACGGCACCGCGGCCAGCCCCCGGCGGCGAGCGGCGCTGTCGTTTGGTGTAAGCGTAGGAGTGTAGCTCAACTGGCAGAGCACCGGTCTCCAAAACCGGGGGTTGGGGGTTCGAGTCCCTCCACTCCTGCCAGTGACCCGGCCGCCGTGCCGGCATCCGAACGAATGAACCCAAGGCAGGATCGGTAACATCATGGCGAGGACGTCGCCTGCGCAGTTCGTTCGCGAGGTCCGCCAGGAACTCTCAAAGGTCACCTGGCCGACCCGCAAGGAGTTGATCGTGACCACGGCGAGCGTGTTCGCGATGGCGATCGCGGCTGCACTGTTCTTCTTCGTGGTCGATCAGATCATTGCCTGGGTGGTGCAACTGATCCTGGGAATCGGTGGCTGATGGCGGCGCGCTGGTACATCATTCACGTCTATTCGGGCTTCGAGAAGAAGGTCATGCACTCGATTCGCGAACAGGCTATCCAGCAGGGCCTGGCCGACCTGTTCGAGGAAATCCTGGTGCCGATGGAAGAGGTGGTCGAGGTCAAGCGCGGCAAGAAGGTCAGCGCCGAGCGCAAGTTCTTTC
>OCZV010000756.1_pt1 | contig 11544 bp, 11 predicted proteins | sample 1539051 | NCBI WGS metagenome assembly OCZV01 (sample SAMEA3113581, study PRJEB22503) | soil metagenome
CGGACGGTAGTAACGAGACCCGCATCACCACAACGGACATAGCCCAGGAGACGTGGCCGACGTGGTCGCCCGACGACACTCAGGTCGCCTACACGTCAAACGAAGCGGACGCGTTCCAGGACATCTGGGTGGTGAACGCGGACGGCACGGAACCGACCCTGCTGACTCCGGGCATGGAAGTCTTCGATGCCTTCCCGGAGTGGTCGCCGGACGGGACCAGGATCGCCTTCACCAGCGACCGGGAGGACTATGACGACATCTGGGTCATGAGCGCCGACGGTTCCGATCCTGTGCGGCTCACCACCGGCGGGAAGAAGATCGACGAGCGCCCCGACTGGTCGCCCGACGGCACCCGAATCATCTTCTCCCGCAACGGCAACATCTGGATCATGGATGCCGACGGCGAAAACGAAACGAAGCTGACGTCCAACAAGCGCCACGAGTTCAATCCAACGTTCTCGCCCAACGGGAAGCTGATCGCTTACAACCGGGAGGGCAAGGACGGGCGGTTCGGGGTCTGGACCATGCGCCTTGATGGTTCGGCGGTCAAAAAGCGCACCTTCGGGCTGTTCGACTTCTTTCCGGACTGGCAGTCTGCACCCGTCGGCGGACTCAAGTAGCTCCCGACAAACTCCGTCAGGTCAGAAGCGAAACCATTCATTGGACTAATAGAGAAGGCAAAGAAATGTCACGAATCGCGTTATCCAAGAGCGGAGTTCCGATGTCTCGCAAGAGGACCGCCTTGGCCCTCATCGCTCTCACGGCCGGATTGATGGTAGTCCCGGTCGCAGCCGCTGAGGCCGCACCGACCTGTTTCGGTAAGCGTGCAACGATCGTCGGAACCAACCGCGACAAGATCAATTCGGTTGAGCTGAAAGGGACGCCCGGGAACGACGTGATCGTCGGGCTTGGGGGCTCCGACTACATCGTCGCTCGGGGAGGAAACGATCTCATCTGCGGCGGTGGAGGCGACGACTGGATCAAGGCCGGACCCGGCAACGACAAGGTCATGGGTCAGGGTGACATCGACCAGATCTGGGGCGACGGCGGCCACGACCGGATCTGGGGCGGCCGGGGACCGGCGGAAATCCTGTTCGGAGGACGTGGCAACGATCGGCTGTATGGCGGACCGGGCACTGAGGACTACCTCTATGGCGGTCCCGGTGACGACCTCCTCGACAGAGGGGGAGACGAGAACCTTGCCCGGTTCGAAGACTCGCCGCGCGGTATCAAAGCCGATTTGAAGGCAGGCACCGTCACGGGCCACGGGCGGGATCGCGTCGTGTCGATCGAAACCGTGTACGGCTCGCCCTTCGACGACACGCTATACGGCGACGACGGGGCGAACACCCTCGCGGGCGGACCGGGAGATGACCTTGTCTACGGACTCGGCGGAAACGATCGGTTCCGAAGCGGGTGGGGAGGAGTCGATCTCCTCGACGGCGGAGGGGGCGTCGACACCGCAAACTATTTCCTGTCGTGGGACCCCGTCCACGCCGATCTCGCCGCGGGCGAGGCGGTTACTTCGGGCGTCGACACGCTGGTCGGAATCACGAACCTCGTCGGCTCGAAATATGACGACACGCTGATCGGAAACGATCAAGACAACCTGATCTTTGGCTCGCGCGGCAACGACGACATGGATGGTGGCGGCGGCACGGATACGGTGGCGTTCCTTGATTCATACGAGGTCGTTGTGGATCTTGTTGAGGGAACGGCCATCGAAGAGCGGTTCTCGGACGCGCTGGCCAACTTCGAGAACGTCATCGGATCGGCGTTTTCCGACACCATCATCGGAGACGACGGGGCCAACGCGATCTGGGGCGACTCCGGGGACGACAACCTCACCGGCGCCGGCGGGGACGACTTATTGATCGGCGAGCGCGGCACCGACAGCGTCAACGGCGGAAACGGCTCCGACGCTTGTGACGGGGAGACGGAGCTCGACTGCGAGCTCGATCCCCCAGCGGCAGGCGCCGTCGGAGCTTCGTCGTCACGTTCGATGACGCTGGGGTGGAATCCTCCCGCGGATCCCGTTTCTCTGCCCCATTTGATGAACTCGTGGTTTCGCCGACCTCAACCAAGGAGCTATTGATGACTACTCGCAGGGATACTCGCGTTGGACGAGTCGCGGCCGGCGTGACGGCGGCTTTCTTTGTCGCCGGGACGATCGTCGCCATCGGTTCGTCTGCCGGCGCAGGCGAGTCTAGGGCATCAACCTCGACCAATAACGGCCGCGAAGACATCGTTGGCTCCGCCGAGAGGGGCTCGTCCGCATGCACGGTCGCGCGCATCGCCTTCGTGCGCGACTTTCCGCTCGAGGGCCGCAGCGACATCTACAGCATCAAACCGAATGGAACCGGGCTCACCAAGCTCACTCAGACTGGAGAGGCGTGGTCGCCCGCGTGGTCGCCGGATGGCACCCGCATCGCATACGACGACCACTCCGATGGTGATCTGGAGATCTATGTCATGGACGCGGACGGATCAGACGTCATCCAACTAACCGACAACACGGTTCCGGACGCCACTCCGGCGTGGTCCCCGGACGGGGAGTGGATTGCGTTCGCTCGAAGCGTTGATGACATTCCCGATTCAGACATCTTCGACATCTACAAGATGCGGGCCGACGGAAGCGAGGTCACCCGGCTCACCGACTCCGAGGCCCAGGAGTGGACGCCGACGTGGTCGTCCGACTCCTCAAGGCTTGCCTACTACAGCGACGACGACATCGTCGTGATGAACGCGGATGGAAGCGAGGGGGCAACGCTCGAGATCAATCGTCCGGTCAACAGTCCGGACTGGGCTCCCTCCGGGGACCGGATCTTTTACGTCGGCGACCACGAGCGCGGTACAGAGATCCACAGGATCAACGCCGACGGCACCGGCCACAAGCGAGTGACGCGACGCGCCGGGGAGGACCAGTCTCCATCGATATCGCCCGGTGGGCGGCGCCTCGCATTTAGTCCTGACTGGAACCTCGGGATCATGCGCACAGATGGCACCCGGCAGAAAACGATCCACAAAGGCCGCGGCGACGTGTACGTACCGGACTGGGGTCGCATGCCTTGTAATTGAGGGAGCCGCACACAGCATCGACTGATCGACCTCGTCGTTCTGGCCGCGAAATCCTGGGCGAATCTCGGGAAATCGCGGCCAGGAGGGATCTCTCTTATCTACTCCCCGTGGATCGGGTCTCCGTGCACAACTGTTCCGCCGGGGAGATCGCTGTCGGGCAGCGGCGCGACAGTTCCCGTCTTCATCTCGTGAACGAGCAGATCCACAACACGAGCTAGGTCGCGCGTCTGCCCGTAGACCTCGCGCTGACGCGTGGCGGACGTCCCTCGCTCAACCATTACCGGTATGCGCATGAGGTCGTCGAGACAGCCAAGCCGCTCGGCCACCGGCTCCAGGCGATCCACTAGATCGGCGAGCGAACGCCTCAAGGACATGAGGTTGCCCTCTTCATCGCGGATGATCTCTGCTTCGAGGCCGTAGCGGGCGGCGCGCCACTTGTTCTCGCGGATCGTCCAAGCGTGGTGGAACGGAACGTCGAGGCCGGAGTTGTAACGCTCGGCAAGCCACACAACGAGCGACTGCGACAACGCGACGATTGCGCAAAGTTCGTCCATTGTCGGAATGCCGTCGCAGATTCTGAGTTCGAGCGTGCCGAAACCCGGGTGCGGCCGAATGTCCCACCACACCTCCCGGATACTGCGAATCGTTCCCGCGCCGATCAGCGTTCGCATGAACCGCTGGAACTGTCCCCAGTTCTGCATGAAGTAGGGAAGCCCGGCCGTCGGAAGAGTCTCGAAGACCTTCGATCGGATGGAAGCGAGACCTGTGTCCCGTCCCTGCCAGAAGGGGCTCGATGATGACAGAGCGAGGAAGTGCGGAATGAACGCGGCAAGGCCGTTGCCTACTGCGATGGCTTCCTCGCCCGATTTCACTCCAACGTGCGTGTGCACGCCGAAGATGAGCAGCCGGCGCGCCGTCCACTGACAATCCTCGATCAGCCGGTGATAACGAGGATCGGGAGAAACGGTCTGATCGGTCCACGACGAAAATGGATGAGTGCCCGTGCACATGACTCGGTAACCGAGGCTGTCCGACACCTCAATGAGGCGATTTAGCTTGTCTCCGAGATCGCGTCTGACCTGTCCCACGTTCGGACAGACGTCGGTGATGACCTCAACCGTGCACTCGAGCAGCTCGTGTTTGAATCCGTTGGGGTCGCCCAGTTTGGCAAGGATCTTCGTGGCGGCGGTGTCGGTTGCAAGCGCGCCCGACTCGTCCACGATCTGAATTTCGAGCTCGACGCCGAGAGTCGGCTGCTGGGAACCGCGGAACACGATATTCATGGAGCTCTCCCCCTTGCGGTCCTCACCCCGGCTACATGAGTCGCTGGTGCGCGGGACGGTTCGTGAAATGAATGCTATGTCAAGGCTTCCCGGCGGGCTACGGGCTCGATTTGGACCCCAGTCGGTGGCGTCCGGCCGTGTACAGGATGGCGAGCAGGTTGGCGCCCACGCCCACTGCGAACACTCCCGGCCCGGCGGGGATCGTAGGAAGGAGCGGGACGAGTGCCCCTGCCACCCAGGCGAACTGCAGGCCCGATTCGAAGCGTGCAAACGCCCAACCGCGTGCTCCTTCCGGTGCGTCTCGCTGGACGATTGAGTCAAACGCAACCTTGCCCGCCCCCGACGCGATCCCGAAGGCGAAGACGAGTGCCCCGGCGCTCACCGGGCTGAACCATCGCCCGACGACGAGCCCGGCCACGCCGGCAACGAGCAACGACGTGATGATGATGCCTTCCTCTTTCAGGGCGCGCCGCAAACGGGGAGCGAGGATCGCTCCGAACAGGCCTCCAACCGCGGCCGAGCCAACTAGAAGTCCCAATCCAAGCGACGAGAAGTTCTCCCTTCGGAAAGCAAATGCGAGATGGAACACCAGGAAGCCGACGAGAAATCTCAGGCCTGCAGCAGCAACGAGTGCCTGCCGCACGGTTACGACACGTGCACCGGCGCGCGCAGTGATCGTTTCCTCGCGGGCGCGCCGGCCGTGCATACGCGGCAATCGGAGCGCAGGGATCACTCCGATCAGGTAGATCAACATCGCAAACATGAGTTCGGTACCTGGTCCCGGCCACTTCGCGAGCCCGATACCCACCGGCCCTGCAACGATCGCAGCCAGTGCAGCAGTGCGCGACAGCGATGCGTTTGCGTTGACCAGAGTTCGACCTTCGGGAATGAGTTGTGGAAGAAAGGCCCCTCTAACGACCAACGACGCGCGCGACAACATGAGAACGCCGAACGCGATCGGGAAGAGGTAGAAGGAATTGAGTCTCGACGACAACAGCCACGCAAGAATCGCTCGACCGACGACCGAAATCACCATTGCGAAGCGCATGCCTCCGCGGTGGCGGTCGAGGAATGCCGCGAGGAACGGCGCGATGATCGCAAACGGGGCCATCGTCAGGAGCAGGTACAGCGCAACGCGGTCGCGGGCATCGGCATCCGGCACCGAGAAGAACAGCGACCCGGCGAGTGCTATGGCGATGAGCGCGTCGCCCGCGGCACTCGCCGCCTGGTAGAGGAGGAGGCGCCCGAATTCAGGGGTCTCGGCGTCCTCTCGCAGGCGCCGCACGGCGCGCCGGGCGGCAATCTTTAGGAGCGGATCTTCGTCGTCGGGCCTGTGGTTCACCGGTTGAGCCTATTTCCGCCGCCACTTGTTCCCACCGTCCTATGGCGAACTGTTCGCTCTGATTTACGGATGGCGTAAGTGAACGCGAACAGTTCGGATTGGAATTGACAATCATTTTCATTTAGCCTACTTTCAGTCCCATGAAAGCTCTGCTTGCGAGTGTGCTTATCGCCGCCGTCCTCGTTGCGTGCGGGCGCGCCGGAGGGGAGGCCGGCTCCGGCAGTCCCGAGGTTGCCGCGTCCTTCTATCCGCTGGCGTTCATCGCCGAGGAGGTCGCCGGGGACGACGCGGCCGTGACCGACCTCACTCCCCCCGGGACCGAGCCTCACGACCTCGAATTGACCCCGCGGCGGGTGGCCGAGATCTCGGAGGCCGACCTTCTCCTCTACCTCGGCCAGGGGTTCCAGCCCTCTATCGAGGACGCCGCCGGGGAGACGGCCGGGCGCGCCGAAGACGTGCTCGAAGGTCTGGAACTCGCGACCCTAGAGGAAGCAGAGGAGCACGAAGACGAAGAAGGGGAAGAGGAGCACGGGGAGTGGGATCCCCATGTCTGGCTCGACCCCTCCCGATTCGCCACGATCGCAACGAACGTCGGCTCGATTCTTGGCGAAATCGATCCCGACAATGCCGGTGATTACGAGCGGCGCGCCGAGGACCTCGTGAAGCGTCTGGAAGATCTCAACTCCGAGTTCGAGGAGGGACTCGCGAACTGCGAGCGATCCGAGATCGTCGTCAGCCACGATGCGTTCGGCTACCTCGCGCACGAATATGGCCTCGAGCAGGTGAGCATTGCGGGGATTGATCCGGAGGGCGAACCGTCTCCGGGGCGCGTCGCAGAGGTTGCCGACTTTGCGGACGAACACGGAGTCACTACGATCTTCTTCGAAACCCTAGTCTCACCGGACATTGCGGAGACGATCGCGAACGAGATCGGCGTGACCACCGACGTGCTCGATCCAATCGAGGGGGAACCGGAGGGGACGGACTACTTCGGTGCGATGCGCGCGAACCTCAAGGCGCTCATGTTGGCGCTCGGATGCTCGTAGACGCCACTCTCCCGTTCGACCTCACGTCCGGCCACGTCGTGCTCGGCGGTAACTGCGTTCTCCACGATGTTGACTTCCGGTTGGAGGGCGGAGAGTTCGTGGTGCTTCTCGGAGCGAATGGTTCAGGCAAGACGTCGCTGGTGCGCGCCCTGCTGGGACTTCTCCCTCTGTCGAGCGGTGAGCTGAAGATCTTCGGCAGGCCGCTGCGGAGCTTTCGCGACTGGAAGCGGATCGGTTATGTGCCGCAGCGGTTCACGGCGGCCTCGGGAGTTCCCGCAACGGTAAGCGAGGTCGTGCTGTCGGGGCGAGTTGCGCGAGCGCCACGGCTCCGCGGCTACACGAAAGAGGATCGTGCGGCGGCCTCACGTGCGCTCGATGAGGTCGGACTGTCGAATTTCGATCGCATACCGGTTGAAAATCTCTCCGGGGGCCAGCAGCAGCGCGTGTTGATCGCGCGAGCGCTTGCGGGAGAGCCGGACGTGCTCGTTCTCGATGAGCCCATCTCCGGAGTCGATCTCGAACAGCAGCAACAGTTCGCCGGCACACTCGAAGGACTGAAGCGCGACGGTCATACCGTGCTGCTGGTTGCGCACGCCCTTGGGGCTCTGGCACCGCTCGTTACGAGGGCGGTAGTTCTCGAATTGGGACGTGTGGCATACGAGGGCCCGCCGCTCGCCGAACAAATCCACACCGACCACATCCACCATCATCCTCAGCTCGAAATCGCAAAGGATCAGGAGCGGTCGGCCGGGAGCGGCACATGAATCCGTTCGACTACTGCCTTCTCGACGCCTGCCGCTACGACTTCATGCAGCGCGCGCTGGTGGCGGCGTTCCTTATCGGACTGGCCGCCCCCGCAGTCGGCGTGTTCCTCGTTCAGCGCCGGCTGTCTCTGATGGGGGACGGGATAGGGCACGTGGCCTTCGCCGGAGTGGCAGCCGGGTTCCTCACGGGCGCAGACCCTGTGCTGGCCGCGCTTGTCGCTGCGATCTTCGGAGCCGTCGTTATCGAGATTCTGCGGGAGCACGGGAAGACGGCGGGGGATGTGGCACTTGCGCTGATTTTCTACGGCGGCATCGCAGGGGCGGTGCTCCTCAGCGGCATCGCCGACGCCCCGCCCACCGTTTTGGTCACGTACCTTTTCGGTTCGGTGGTCCTCGTGGACTCCGCCGATGTTTGGACGGCTCTCGTCGTGGCTGCTGCCGTCCTCGCCGTGACCTTCGCACTCCGGAAAGAGCTCTTTGCCGTTTGTTACGACGAGGAGGTGGCGCGCGTCTCGGGGTTGCGGGTGCGTGCCCTGAACATCCTCATAGCCGTAACGGCAGCAGTAACGGTTGCTGTGACGATGAAAGTCGTCGGCATCCTCCTCGTAGCGGCGATGCTCGTACTTCCAGTTGCGACCGCACAGCGACTCTCCAAGAGCTTCCGGGCGACCGTTCTGCTCGGAATCGGACTCGGTGCGATCGAGAGCGTCGGCGGATTGCTGGGTGCCTACTACGGTGACGTTCCACCGGCCGCCACGATCGTGCTCGGCGCCATCGGAGTGTTTGCGATCGCCGCAGTGATCGGTCGTGTAAGGGTGGCGGCATGATCAAAGCGACACGTCAGCGGGCGGCGATAGCGGAAGCGCTGCAGGATGCGGGCGGTTTTCGGACTGCTCAGGAGCTGCACGACTACCTGCTCCACGGCGGAGCGAAAGTGGGACTCACTACCGTGTACCGAACGCTCCAGGCAATGGCCGATTCCGGCGATGTCGATGTTCTCCGAAACGCCGACGGCGAGGCGATCTACCGGCGCTGCTCCACATACAACCACCATCACCATCTCGTCTGCCGATCGTGCGGGCACTCCGTCGAGATCGCCAGCGCGGCCGTTGAGGACTGGGCGCATGACTCGGCCGAACGCCATGGCTTCACGTCGGTTACCCACACCGCGGAGGTCTACGGATTGTGCCGCGGCTGCGCCAAGAGCTGAACTGTTCGCGTCCACTCACGCATACCGTGAGTCAGCGCGAACAGTTGGCCAAAGGCTGATTAGGCGCGCCATTCCTCCTCGGCCTTTGGGCGTCTGAACTCGGGCTCAGGTTCGGGCTCAGGTTCGGGCGAGCGCTGTGTGCGGGCGCGCCGTGGAGCGTCACGGCTGACGACAATTGCAGTCAGCAAGGTTGTGATCGGCACAGAGGCAACCAGCCCGATGCTACCGACGAGTGTTCTAACGATCTCCTCGGCGATGATCTCGGCCGTAAGGAGGTCGCCGAGCGGGCGCGCCGACAATGAAAAGACGATCAAGAGTGGAAGCGACGCACCGGCGTATGCAAGAACGAGTGTGTTCACCGTCGACGCGATGTGATCTCGCCCGATGCGGACTGCAGATCCGTAAAGCTGGCGGACGGTGTACGCCGGGTTGGCGATGTGCAACTCCCACACCGCAGATGCCTGAGTGATGGTGACGTCGTCGAGCACTCCGAGGGTTCCGATAATGATCCCGCCGAGAATCAGGCCCTCGAGGTTTATCTGATCGGCCGACACCTGAAGGAATGTCGCCTCCTCCGAGGCGAGTCCCGTGAACTTGGTGGCGGCAACAAACAGCACCGCAAGGATGCCGGTGAGTGCGAGGCTGATCAACGTGCCGAGCACCGCGGTGGATGTGCGTGCCGTAAAACCGTGAGCGAGATAAAGCGTCACGAACATAATCGCCGCGGATCCGACGATTGCCACTGCGAGCGGGCTGCTCCCCTGGAGGATTGCCGGGAGCACGAACTGCAGGAGGATCAGGAGGCTGATCCCGAGTCCCACTATCGCCGCGAGGCCGCGCCATCTGCTCAGAGCGACGACCACGACACCGAAGATCAGTCCCAGCAATAGAAGCGGGGCGCGCCGCTGATAGTCGGCGAAGTAGTAACGAAGCTCGGGCGGGGCATCGGGTGATAGACCCAAGCGGATCTTGTCTCCCACTCGCAGCTTTCTGACACCGGGAGCCTCGGCCGTTTCGAAGGTGATCTCATCGCCGGCGTCGGGACCCTGCTCCACGAGGGCGGTGACGCGAGCACATTCGAAGTTCTCGCCGCCGGGCAGGCCGCCGGCGCACTCCTTGGGTTCAACCTCACGGACGGTGCCGTTGTACTGGACGACCGGACCCGCTCCCACGTCCGGGTCCTCTCCCGATGGCCACAGCACAATCAATCCAATGACCGTGGCAACCAGGAAGGGGGCTACGGCGTAGAACAGACGACGGCGCGTCTCGACCGACGCCACCACCGAAACGTGGGAGTGGGAATGGCTCACTTACTTGCTGGACTAGGCAGAACCTGAGCGAGGAGGTGACGGTGGTTTGGCCAGGTCATCGAAGGTGCTGGCATCCGAACCGAACGCCGCCTGGAACGGCTTGAGCAACTCAATTGGGATCGGGATCACCAATGTCGAGTTCTGCTCCGCCGAGACCTCGGTCACGGTCTGCAGATAACGGAGCTGGTACGCGATCGGGTGACGGGCTATGACCGCGGCTGCCTGGGCAAGCCGCTCAGACGCCTGGAACTCGCCCTCCGCGTTGATGATCTTCGCTCGGCGCTCACGCTCTGCCTCTGCCTGGCGCGCCATCGCCCGCTGCATCTCGCTCGGGAGGTCCACGTCTTTGATCTCGACGAGGTTCACCTTGATGCCCCACGGGTCGGTGAGGTCGTCGATGATGCGGGCGAGGTCGTTGTTGAGGCGATCGCGTTCGCTGAGGATGTCGTCGAGGTCGGCCTTCGACAGCACGGCGCGCAGGGTCGTCTGCGCGATCTGCGACGTCGCGTACAGGTAGTTCTGCACCTCGACGATGGCCTTGACCGGCTGGAAGACCTGGAAGTAGCACACCGCGTTGACTCTGACCGTGACGTTGTCCTTCGTGATGACGTCCTGCGGGGGAACGTCAAGCGTCACGATCTGGAGGTTCACCTTCACCATTCGATCGATGATCGGGATGATGAAGAAGAGCCCCGGCCCCTTGGCTCCCGCAATGACGCGGCCGAGCCGGAAGATGACGCCTCGTTCGTACTCCTGGACGATCCGAATCGACGCGGCCAGCAGAATCAGACCAAGAACCAGGATGACTCCCAGTACCGCAAGCCCCATTCCTTTTCACCCTCTCGCCTAGTTAAATGCGTGCTTGGCCTCAGCCTATGCCCGCTACCCCCGAACTGTCTGCGTTCTGTCACGCATACCGGGACTCACGGCAGACGGTTCGATCTAGCGACGGGATCAGTCTTCTAGGGACCGCTGCCCTCGGCTCCGGACTGCGTCGGCGAATTCGTCGGCTACCCGGGTGAGGGTGACCCAACGCCGGGAGCCGTCGAGTGTGATCGCCACATCGTCGTGGTTCATCTGCCAGTGGCGCCACGCTGCGACGGCAAAGACAATCGCCGCCGGCAAAAACCAGACAGGACTGGCTGCCACAGGCAGCAGAGCAAGGGAGAGGGCAGCGAGGACGATCCCCGCAACTATGGCGACGTTGCGGTCTTTTCTCCGCGTTAGGAATTTGTCCTTACTCTCTTGGCTGTACGGAAGCTGCACGGTGAGAAATTCCTGTTGGTGTCCGCCCCCCAACAGAATCAGGAGGATCAGCCAGCCGACGGGACCGAGGAGAACGAGTAGCCAGACGGCCGAGCTCGGACGAGCAACCGGCACCCTGATCGTTGCGATCTCGGTCGCCGGTCCACCCGTGCGGGCGCACACCGGCGGGAAGTCCCCCCGCACCGCGTCGTCAACAAAGACAGTCAGCGAAGCCATTCGGTAAGCCTATCCAGCGCCCCGCCCCT